>SKER01000804.1_pt1 | contig 31454 bp, 30 predicted proteins | sample 4826961 | NCBI WGS metagenome assembly SKER01 (sample SAMN11008804, study PRJNA524170) | human gut metagenome | biome: Human fecal sample; material: Feces; isolation source: fecal sample from pouch patient p47 | host: Homo sapiens | place: Israel: Tel-Aviv | collected 2016-11-16 | reverse complement strand
CTTTAACAATTGTTATTATGTTTAAATTATGGAAACATATTCCAAATGGTCCTGTTCAACGCTTTCTAGTTTTTTTTATCCTAATCTTTTTTCTTGATTTTGCTAGTATTGGTATGGCCTATTTATATCAATTGACAGCTTATCCTTTAAATGATTTTATCACTTATAATTTAGCACCTTCCTTAATTTTTAATATACTGGCTTTTCTCTTCTTTCAAAAACTTTTAGAAAGGATTTACCTATGAAAGGCGATGTTAAAGCATTTTAAATAAAAATGTAATAATGACGTAATATATGAAAAGGTTTTTTTTGATATAATTATAAAGTCTTATCGAAAAAGGAGTTATATTTGTAATGAAAAAAAGAATTTTATCAGCAGTTTTAGTGAGTGGTGTAACTCTTAGTTCTGCGACAACATTATCAGCTGTAAAAGCTGATGACTTTGATGCGCAGATTGCGTCACAAGATTCTAAAATCAACAACTTGACCGCACAACAGCAAGCAGCACAAGCACAAGTTAATACGATTCAAGGACAAGTAAGTGCTTTACAGACACAACAAGCTGAATTACAAGCTGAAAATCAAAGACTTGAAGCTCAGTCTGCTACTTTGGGTCAACAAATTCAAACACTTTCAAGCAAAATTGTTGCACGTAATGAATCTTTGAAGCAACAAGCTCGTAGTGCTCAAAAAAGTAACGCAGCTACCAGCTATATTAATGCTATCATTAATTCAAAATCAGTTTCTGATGCTATTAATCGTGTTTCGGCTATTCGTGAAGTTGTATCTGCTAATGAAAAAATGCTTCAACAACAAGAGCAAGATAAAGCAGCTGTTGAGCAAAAGCAACAAGAAAATCAAGCAGCAATTAATACTGTTGCAGCTAATCAGGAGACAATTGCTCAAAATACAAATGCTTTAAATACACAGCAAGCTCAATTAGAAGCAGCACAACTAAACTTGCAAGCTGAATTGACTACTGCACAAGATCAAAAAGCTACTTTAGTTGCTCAAAAAGCGGCAGCAGAGGAAGCTGCACGCCAAGCAGCAGCAGCACAAGCGGCAGCAGAAGCTAAGGCCGCAGCAGAAGCAAAAGCTTTACAAGAACAAGCAGCGCAAGCACAGGCAGCAGCAAATAATAATACTCAAGCTACAGATGCTTCTGACCAACAAGCAGCGGCAGCTGATAACACTCAAGCAGCACAAACAGGTGATTCAACTGAGCAGTCAGCAGCGCAAGCAGTAAATAATTCTGATCAAGAAAGTACTACAGCAACAGAAGCACAACCATCAGCTTCTAGTGCTTCGACAGCGGCTGTAGCAGCTAATACTTCTTCTGCTAATACATATCCAGCAGGGCAATGTACTTGGGGTGTTAAATCATTAGCTCCTTGGGTAGGAAACTACTGGGGTAATGGTGGACAATGGGCAGCAAGTGCAGCAGCGGCAGGATATAGAGTTGGTTCTACACCTTCAGCTGGAGCTGTAGCTGTATGGAATGATGGCGGTTATGGACACGTTGCTTATGTTACAGGTGTTCAAGGTGGCCAAATTCAAGTTCAAGAAGCTAACTATGCAGGTAACCAATCTATTGGTAACTACCGTGGTTGGTTTAATCCAGGTAGTGTAAGCTATATCTATCCAAACTAATTTAATATTATAAAAAGGTAAGATTTATCTTATCTTTTTATTTTTCCTTATATTCATCATAATTGGATTGAAAAATTATTCTAAAAACGTTAAAATGAAAGAGGATTAAAACTTTGGAGGATTTATGTCTTATTCTAATTTAAAATTGTTTGCTTTATCTTCAAACAAAGAATTAGCAGAGAAAGTGGCTAAGACTATTGGTATTAGTCTTGGAAAATCAACTGTTCGTCAATTTTCTGATGGAGAAATTCAAGTTAATATTGAAGAATCTATTCGCGGAAACCATGTTTTTATTTTACAGTCAACAAGTTCACCTGTAAATGATAACTTAATGGAAATTTTGATTATGGTTGATGCTCTTAAACGTGCTAGTGCTGAGACTGTCAGTGTTGTCATGCCTTATTATGGTTATGCTCGTCAAGATCGAAAAGCACGTTCGCGTGAACCCATCACCTCCAAGTTAGTTGCTAATATGCTTGCTGTGGCGGGAGTTGATCGTCTTTTGACTGTTGACTTGCATGCAGCACAAATTCAAGGTTTTTTTGATATTCCTGTTGATCATTTGATGGGAGCCCCTTTAATTGCGGATTATTTTGTTCGTCGTGGTATGTGTGGCAGCGACTATGTCGTTGTTAGTCCTGACCATGGAGGCGTGACACGTGCGCGTAAATTAGCCCAATTTCTTCAAACTCCGATAGCAATTATTGATAAACGACGAAATGTTAACAAAATGAATACAAGTGAAGTCATGAATATCATTGGCAATGTTTCTGGGAAAACGTGTATTTTAATTGATGATATGATTGATACTGCAGGAACAATTGCTCATGCAGCTGACGCCCTTGCTGAAGCAGGTGCTACTGCAGTTTATGCTTCATGTACACATCCAGTTCTGTCTGGTTCTGCTTTAGATAATATTCAAAATTCGGCTATTGAAAAATTAGTTGTTTTGGATACAATTGACCTTCCTGAAGAAAAATTGATAGATAAAATTGAACAAATTTCAATTACTGATTTGATTTCTGAGGCTATTATTCGTATTCATGAAAAACGACCGCTATCACCTTTATTTGAATTTACAACTTTTAACTAGGAATCGCTGAAATAGCGATTTTTTTATAGGATGAAAAACCTGCTTTTTTTTTGTATAATAGTGTTAATCTATTTGTAAGGGGTATTTTATGGATTTGAGTAAACGTTTTAATAAAAATTTAAATAAGATTGAAGTCTCTATGATTCGTCAGTTTGATCAATCTATTTCAGATATTCCAGATGTTTTGAAATTGACTTTGGGTGAACCAGATTTTGCAACTCCAAAACATATTAAGGAGGCTGCTAAAAGGGCAATTGATGCTGATGAAAGTCACTATACAGGAATGGCAGGACTTTTGGCATTGAGGCAGGCAGCTAGTACTTTTGTAAAAGAAAAATATCATCTTACCTATAATCCTGATAATGAAATTTTAGTAACAATTGGAGCTACAGAAGCTTTATCAGCTAGTTTAACAGCTATTTTGGAACCTGGTGATAAAGTGCTTTTGCCTGCACCAGCTTATCCCGGTTATGAGCCTGTTGTTAATTTGGTTGGGGCTGAAGTAGTTGAGATTGATACCAGAGCTAATGATTTTGTCCTAACACCAGAGATGCTTGAAGAGGCTATTTTAAAAGAGGGAGAGGCTCTTAAGGCTGTTATTCTCAACTATCCAACCAACCCAACAGGAGTAACTTATTCGCGCCAGCAAATCAAAAATTTGGCTGAGGTTCTTAAAAAATATCCTATCTTTGTCATCAGTGATGAAGTTTATGCTGAGCTGACTTATACAGGAGAATCTCATGTTTCTATTGCTGAGTATTTGCCTGATCAAACGATTTTGATTTCTGGTTTATCGAAATCACATGCCATGACAGGTTGGCGTTTGGGCTTGATTTTTGCACCAGCTGTTTTGACAGCACAGTTGATTAAGAGTCATCAGTATTTGGTAACTGCAGCGACCACCAGTGTACAATTTGCTGCTATAGAAGCTTTGACCAATGGTAAAGATGATGCTCTGCCAATGAAAGAAGAATATATTAAGCGCCGTGATTATATCATTGAAAAAATGGAAGCAATGAAGTTTAAAATCATCAAACCTGATGGTGCTTTTTATATCTTTGCTAAAATACCAGTTGCGCAAGGACAAGATTCCTTTAAGTTCCTACAAGATTTTGCTAAAGAGAAGGCAGTAGCTTTTATTCCTGGTGTTGCTTTTGGAAAATATGGAGAAGGTTACTTACGAATTTCTTATGCAGCAAGCATGGAGATTATAAAAGAAGCGATGAAACGCCTTAAAGAATTTATGGAGCAATATGCAGACTAAAGAAACAAGAGGTTTAGTGCTTTATAATCGGCAATTTAGAGAAGATGATAATCTGGTTAAAATTTTTACGGAAACTTCCGGCAAACACATGTTTTTTGTGCGTCATGCTACTAATTCAAAATTGTCTTCTGTCATTCAACCATTGATTCTAGCTGATTTTATTTTAAAAATTAATAATCATGGACTTTCTTATATTGAAGATTATAAGGGAGTCTCTCTTTTTAAGGAAATTAATGCAGATATTTATAAATTAGCTTATGCTACTTACCTTGTGTCTTTGGCTGATGCTGCTATTTCAGATGCTGTCTATGATGCCCCTCTTTTTGCTTTTTTAATTAAGACCCTAGAATTGATGGATGAAGGTCTTGATTATGAAATTTTGACCAATATTTTTGAAATTCAAATTCTAGATCGCTTTGGCGTTCAACTTAATTTTCATGACTGTGTTTTTTGCCATCGTGTCGGTTTAGCTTTTGATTTTTCACATCGCTATTCAGGTCTTTTGTGTCCTGAACATTATGAAAAAGATCTTTATCGTAGTCACTTAGATCCTAATGTCCCTTACCTTTTGAACCAATTTCAAACTTTACATTTTGATAGCTTAAAGACCATTTCAGTTAAACCTGACATGAAACAAAAGCTGAGAAAATTTATTGATGAAGTTTATGAGGACTATATTGGTCTTCGTCTCAAAAGTAAAAAATTTATTGATGATTTAGATCACTGGGGACAAGTTATGAAATAAAGGAAAATTTCAAAAAAGAGACACTTTTGATGATAGGCATTTAAAATCACTAAGTTTGTCATGAAAAAAATGATATGCTAAAATAATTGATTATTAATAAAAAGTAGCCTTAATTTTGCTGAATTATTTATTTGTTATTTTTTTGTAACGTTTAAGGTTCTTTTATTCATGGTATAATTAAGAATAACTATAACGAGGAGTTGGATTATGAAGAAAATTGCAGTTGATGCTATGGGTGGAGACAATGCCCCTCAAGCTATTGTCGAAGGAGTTAATCAGGCTTTAGCAGATTTTTCAGATATTGAAATTCAACTCTATGGTGATGAAGCAAAAATAAAGACTTATTTAAAAGCAAATGATCGTGTGTCTATTATCCATACGGATGAAAAAATTAATTCAGATGATGAACCTGTAAAGGCTATTCGAAAGAAAAAACAGGCTTCAATGGTTTTAGGAGCACAGGCTGTTAAAGATGGTAAGGCTGATGCAGTTCTTTCTGCTGGGAATACAGGAGCTTTGTTAGCTGCTGGACTTCTTGTTGTTGGACGTATCAAAAATATTGACCGTCCTGGTTTGATGTCATCACTTCCTACGATTGATGGTAAAGGATTTAATATGCTTGATTTAGGAGCTAATGCTGAAAATACAGCTCATCATTTGCATCAATATGCTATTCTTGGCTCTTTTTATGCTAAGAATGTCAGAGGCGTTGCTCATCCGCGGATTGGTCTACTTAATAACGGTACAGAAACAACTAAGGGAGATCCACTGCGTAAAGAAACCTTTGCTCTTTTAGCAGCAGATGAAACCCTCAATTTTATAGGAAATGTTGAAGCACGCGATTTGATGAACGGTGTCGCAGATGTTGTTGTAACAGATGGTTTCACGGGAAACGCTGTTTTGAAATCCATTGAAGGGACAGCACTTGGCATTATGGAACAGCTGAAAACGTCCATTAAGCAAGCTGGTTTAAGAGCAAAATTAGGAGCCCTTTTACTCAAAAATAGTCTTTATGATTTGAAAGATTCTTTGGATTATTCAGGTGCAGGCGGGGCTGTACTTTTTGGACTTAAGGCTCCTGTTGTTAAATGTCATGGTTCAAGTGATGCTAAATCTGTTTACTACACTATTAAGCAAATCCGAATCATGCTTGAAACTGATGTTGTTGGTCAATTAGTAGAAGAATTTTCAAACAGGGGGGACTAAGATGACTAATGAAGAGATTTTTGACAGGATTTCTAATCTCATTAAAGAACAGCTGCACAATGAAAAAATAGAAGTTACTGTGAAGACCAATATTCAAGAGGACTTAGGAATTGATTCCATTGCACTTATGGAGTTTATCATTACGCTTGAAGATGAATTTAATCTGAACATTCCTGATGAAGATGTGGAAGATATTCAGACCATGGGAGAATTAGTCGACTATCTTTCTAGGCGTTTAAAGAGTTCTTAGATAAATAATACTAATATGTTAATAATGGAGGGTTTAGTTATATGAAAGCTAAATCCTTTTTTTAAATTTCTCAGGTGACATTTTTGTCACTACTTTTTTTGCATTGCCACTTTTATAATAATATCATAGCTTGAAGGAGTAGACATCTAGACATCGTTTTGGCTATCAGCAGGAAACGCTACGCAATTTAGACTTATCTATTCGATGTGGTGAAAAGATCGCTGTTATGGGGAAAAGTGGTTCTGGAAAGACAACTTTGGCAAAAATTCTTGCAGGCTATTATACTGTTAGTAGCGGTGACTCTTTCTTAGATGGAGAAAAGATAAATTATTCCCAGCTGCGCCAATTAGTAACTTATGTGCCACAGCAGTCTTATGTTTTTACAGGAACAATCTTAGATAATCTACTTCTTGGTGCTGAAGAGGAAGTAACGGATGATCGCTTAATGGAAGTTTGTTCAATTGCTGAAATTTTAGACGATATCAAGGCAATGCCTTTAGGTTTTCAAACACAAATTTCAGAAGACGGCGGTTTATCTGGTGGTCAAAAACAGCGTTTAGCTATTGCACGTGCTCTCTTAACCAGACAGCCTGTGTTGATTTTTGATGAGGCAACTAGTGGTTTAGATCGTGATACCGAAGAAAAAGTTATTGCCAATTTATCTAAATTGGATCGCACGATTATTTTTATTGCTCACCGAGGCAGTGTTTCTTATTATGCTGATCGAATTGTTGAGATTGACTCTGGAGAGAAAATTAAGGACAGAATAAATCATCGTCCTTTCTCATTTTTGATGACGACTCTTTGAAAGATTGTTCGTTAAATGCGAACAATCTTTTTTTAGTTTTATTATAAAGTTTGTAGATTGTTGAATTTGAAATGAGGGTATGTTAAAATAAGTTGAATACTTTATGAAAGGCGAACAATTTGATGGCAAAAGAACTTATTTATTCGGGTAAAGCTAAGGATATTTTGACGACAGAAGACGAAAATGTGATTATTGCACAATATAAAGACCAAGCGACAGCTCTTAACGGAGTGAAAAAAGAACAAATCGCAGGTAAGGGGCAGCTTAATAATCAGATTTCGTCTTTAATTTTTCAAAAATTAAATGCGGCTGGGGTTGCAACGCATTTTATTAAAAAGATTTCAGAAACAGAACAATTGAATAAAAAAGTTAAGATTATTCCGCTTGAAGTTGTTTTGCGTAATGTGACAGCAGGCTCTTTTTCCAAACGTTTTGGCGTTAAGGAAGGTATCCAGTTGGAAAAGCCAATTGTTGAATTTTACTATAAAAATGATGATTTGGATGATCCTTTTATTAATGATGAACATGTGAAATTTTTAAAGCTTGCTAACGATGAAGATATTGCCTATATTAAAGCTGAAACACGTCGGATAAACAAACTCTTGTTAGATTGGTTCCATCAAATCGGACTTAAATTAATTGATTTTAAATTGGAATTCGGTTTTGATAAAGATGGTAAAATTATCCTAGCAGATGAGTTTTCACCAGATAACTGTCGTCTTTGGGATGCGCAAGGGCATCACATGGACAAAGATGTCTTCCGAAGAGGGTTAGGAGAATTAACGGATGTTTACGAAGTGGTATGGGAAAAATTGCAAGAACTTAAGTAAGGATTGAACATGGATAGACGTATTTTTGTTGAGAAAAAAGCTAACTTTAGCATTAAATCGGAGTCACTGGTCAAAGAACTAACACATAATTTGCAGTTAACCTCCTTAAAAATTTTACGTATTGTGCAGGTTTATGATATCTTTAATTTAGAAGAAAGCCTGTTTGCGCGTGCGCAAAAGCATGTCTTTTCTGAGCAGGTGACAGATACAATTTTAGATGAAGCAACTGTGCAGGCGGATCTTAACAGCCATGCTTTTTTTGCTATTGAAGCTTTGCCGGGTCAGTTTGACCAGCGGGCAGCAAGTTCACAAGAGGCTTTGCTCTTACTTGGTAGTGACAGCAACGTAACGGTTAATACTGCCCAGCTTTATCTGGTTAATAAGGATATTGATGCATATGAGTTGGAAGCGGTGAAACATTATCTTTTGAATCCAGTTGATTCGCGTTTCAAAGATATCACCTTGCCTATTCGTCCACAGGAATTTTCAAATTCTGACAAAACAATTCCAAATTTGGATTTCTTCAAGACTTATACAGCCGAAGATTTTGCGGCTTACAAGGCGGAACAAGGTTTGGCTATGGAAGTGGATGATCTTGTTTTTATTCAAGATTATTTTAAATCAATTGGGCGTGTGCCAACAGAAACGGAATTGAAAGTTTTGGATACCTACTGGTCTGACCACTGCCGTCACACGACTTTTGAGACAGAATTGAAAAATATTAACTTTTCAGCTTCTAAGTTCCAAAAACAATTGCAGGCAACTTATGATAAATATATTGCCATGCGTGACGAATTGGGACGTTCTGAAAAGCCACAGACGCTTATGGATATGGCGACAATCTTTGGTCGTTATGAGCGTGCTAACGGTCGTTTGAACGACATGGAAGTGTCGGACGAAATCAATGCCTGCTCGGTTGAAATTGAGGTAGATGTAGATGGCATCAAAGAACCTTGGCTGCTCATGTTCAAAAATGAAACCCACAATCACCCAACGGAAATTGAGCCTTTCGGTGGAGCTGCAACTTGTATTGGTGGTGCTATTCGTGACCCATTGTCAGGTCGTTCTTATGTTTACCAAGCTATGCGTATATCAGGTGCAGGTGATATTACCGCACCAATAGCAGAAACACGCACTGGTAAATTGCCGCAACAAGTCATCTCTAAAACGGCGGCGCACGGCTATTCGTCATACGGGAACCAAATAGGACTTGCGACTACCTATGTCAAAGAGTACTTCCATCCAGGCTTCGTTGCTAAGCGTATGGAGCTAGGTGCTGTTGTCGGTGCAGCACCAAAAGAAAATGTCGTGCGTGAAAAACCAGAAGCTGGTGATGTGGTCATCCTTCTTGGTGGGAAAACAGGACGTGACGGTGTCGGTGGTGCTACAGGCTCATCTAAGGTTCAAACGGTTGAATCGGTTGAGACAGCAGGTGCCGAAGTGCAAAAAGGGAATGCTATTGAAGAACGTAAGATTCAACGTCTTTTCCGCAATGGCAATGTCACTCGTCTCATCAAGAAATCAAATGACTTTGGTGCTGGCGGCGTCTGTGTGGCTATTGGTGAATTGGCAGATGGTCTTGAAATTGACTTGGACAAAGTGCCACTAAAATACCAAGGTCTTAACGGTACCGAAATTGCCATTTCTGAGTCACAAGAACGCATGTCTGTTGTTGTTCGTCCAAGTGATGTGGACGCCTTTATTGCAGCATGTCATAAAGAGAACATTGATGCAGTTGTTGTCGCGACTGTTACTGAAAAACCAAACCTTGTCATGACTTGGAATGGTGAAACCATCGTTGACTTGGAACGTGCTTTCCTTGATACTAACGGTGTGCGTGTGGTTGTTGATGCAAACGTTGTGGATAAGGATGTTGCCCTTCCTGAGGTGCGTACAACATCAGCAGCAACACTTGAAGCAGACACAGTGAAAGTTCTGTCTGATCTTAACCACGCTAGTCAAAAAGGGTTGCAAACCATCTTTGACAGCTCGGTTGGACGTTCAACAGTTAATCATCCAATCGGCGGTCGTTATCAAATTACGCCTACTGAAAGCTCTGTGCAAAAATTGCCAGTACAAAATGGTGTAACAACAACGGCTTCTGTCATGGCACAGGGATTCAATCCTTATATTGCGGAGTGGTCACCTTATCATGGTGCAGCTTACGCTGTTATTGAAGCGACAGCTCGCTTGGTAGCAACAGGTGCTGATTGGTCTCGTGCGCGTTTCTCTTACCAAGAATACTTTGAACGCATGGATAAACAAGCGGATCGCTTTGGTCAGCCAGTAGCTGCTCTGCTTGGTTCGATCGAGGCACAAATCCAACTTGGTTTGCCATCAATCGGTGGTAAGGACTCTATGTCAGGGACCTTTGAAGAATTGACGGTACCGCCAACCTTGGTTGCCTTTGGTGTGACAACAGTAGATAGTCGCCAGGTGCTTTCTCCTGAGTTTAAGACTGCTGGGGAGAATATTTACTACATCCCAGGACAGGCTATTTCAGAAGATATTGATTTTGACTTAATCAAAGATAACTTTGCACAATTTGAAGCCATTCAAGCTAAGCATAAAGTAACAGCAGCTTCAGCTATTAAATACGGCGGTGTTCTTGAAAGTTTAGCACTCATGAGCTTTGGTAATCATATTGGTGCTTCTGTAGAATTGACAGAGCTTGACAGCAGCTTGACAGCGCAGCTTGGTGGTTTTGTCTTTACATCTGATGAAGCCATTGCTGACGCAGTGAAAATTGGTCAAACTGTGGCAGACTTTACAGTAACTGTCAACGGTGTCAACTTGTCCGCTGCGAAATTGCTTGCAGCCTTTGAAGGCAAGTTGGAAGATGTTTATCCAACTGAGTTTGAACAGTCAACAGCTCTTGAAGAAGTACCTGCTGTGGTATCTGATACTGTCATCAAAGCTAAAGAAAGAATTGCACAGCCTCTGGTTTATATCCCAGTTTTCCCTGGTTCCAATTCAGAATATGATTCAGCTAAGGCCTTTGAACAAGCTGGTGCCAAAGTCAACTTGGTGCCATTCGTGACTCTTAATGAAGCAGCAATTGAGGCTTCTGTTGACACCATGGTTGACAACATTGTTAAAGCCAATATTATCTTCTTTGTCGGCGGCTTCTCAGCGGCAGATGAGCCAGACGGTTCGGCTAAGTTTATCGTCAATATCTTACTTAATGAAAAAGTTCGCTCTGCTATTGACAGCTTCATTGAAAGGGGCGGTCTCATCATTGGTATCTGTAATGGGTTTCAAGCTCTTGTCAAATCCGGTCTTCTGCCTTATGGTGACTTTGAAGAAGTTGGTGAGACAAGCCCAACCCTCTTCTACAATGATGCCAATCAGCATGTGGCTAAGATGGTGGAAACCTGTATCACTAATACTAACTCTCCATGGTTGGCAGGTGTTAAGATCGGCGATATCCATGCGATTCCAGTCTCTCACGGTGAAGGGAAATTTGTCGTGACAGCTGAAGAATTTGCGGAACTGCGTGACAATGGTCAAATCTGGAGCCAATACGTGGACTTTGATGGTAAGCCTTCTATGGATTCTAAATACAATCCAAACGGTTCGCTCAACGCTATCGAGGGGATTACGAGCAAGAACGGTCAAATCATTGGTAAGATGGGACACTCGGAACGCTATGAAAATGGGCTCTTTCAAAACATCCCGGGTAACAAAGACCAAGGCCTATTTGAAAGTGCAGTGAAATACTTTACTGGGAAATAGCCTATTTAGTAAAAGGGATATTATGAAACAGTATGTTGCAAGGCTAGAAAAAGATTTTTCACTCATAGAACACGGATTTAAAGAGGAAGAACAAAGAGCCTTAACTGATTATAAATCCAATGATGGTGAGTATATCAAGAAATTAGCATTTTTAGCTTATCAATCTGATGTTTACCAAGTAAGAATGTACGCTGTATTCCTTTTCGGATACTTATCAAAAGATAAAGAAATTTTAATATTCATGAGAGATGAAGTTTCTAAAGATAATAACTGGAGAGTTCAAGAAGTGTTAGCAAAGGCGTTTGATGAATTTTGTAAGAAAATAGGATATAAAAAAGCACTTCCAATTATTGATGAATGGTTAAAAAGTAGCAATCTCCATACGAGGAGAGCTGTTACAGAAGGGTTAAGAATATGGACAAATAGACCATACTTTAAAGAGAACCCTAATGAAGCTATCAGAAGAATAGCTGACTTAAAAGAGGATGTAAGCGAATATGTTAGAAAATCAGTAGGGAATGCTTTAAGAGACATTAGCAAAAAATTTCCAGATTTAGTTAAAATTGAGTTGAAAAATTGGAAATTAGAAAGTAAAGAAATTAACCAAGTTTATAAATTGGCAAGTAAATTTATTGATGCCTAGAATTTAAGTACAAAAGGTATATAAAATGACATACGAAGTAAAATCTCTCAATGAAGAATGTGGGGTCTTCGGTATCTGGGGACATCCTCAAGCAGCTCAAGTCACTTATTTTGGACTGCATAGTCTGCAACACCGTGGTCAAGAAGGTGCTGGCATTCTGACAAATGATGCTGGCAAATTGATACGACATCGTGATACAGGATTAATTTCAGAAGTTTTCAAAAATCCAGCTAATTTGGAAAAATTAACAGGTCAGGCTGCTATTGGGCATGTCCGTTATGCAACGGCTGGAGAAGCCTCCATTGATAATATCCAGCCTTTCCATTTTAAGTTTTACGATATGGAATTTGGTCTGGCACATAACGGTAACCTGACTAATACGAAAACTCTGAAGAAAGAATTAGAACATAACGGCGCTATCTTCTCTTCTTCATCTGATACGGAAATTCTGGCTCATCTTATTCGCCGCAGCCATAATCCAAGCTTTATGGGTAAGGTTAAGGAAGCGCTCAATACGGTCAAAGGTGGTTTTGCCTATCTTCTGATGATGGAAGATAAGCTGATTGCAGCTCTTGATCCAAACGGTTTTCGTCCGCTTTCTATTGGTAAAATGGCAAATGGTGCCATCGTTGTTTCCAGCGAAACCTGTGCCTTTGAAGTGGTGGGTGCCGAGTGGATTCGTGATGTCAAGCCGGGTGAAGTGGTTATCATTGATAATAGTGGTATCCAGTACGACACTTACACGACAGATACGCAGTTGGCTATTTGTTCAATGGAATACATCTACTTTGCCCGTCCTGACTCAAATATTCACGGGGTCAATGTCCACACTGCTCGTAAACGTATGGGAGCACAGTTGGCGCGTGAGTTCAAACATGAGGCAGACATTGTGGTCGGTGTACCTAATTCCTCACTCAGCGCAGCTATGGGCTTCGCCGAAGAATCAGGACTGCCAAATGAAATGGGTCTTATCAAAAATCAATACACCCAACGAACCTTTATCCAGCCGACGCAAGAACTGCGTGAGCAAGGGGTTCGCATGAAACTTTCTGCCGTATCTGGAGTGGTTAAAGGCAAACGTGTCGTCATGATTGATGACTCCATCGTGCGTGGGACAACCTCACGTCGTATCGTTCAGCTCTTGAAAGAAGCTGGTGCTACAGAGGTTCACGTGGCTATCGGTAGCCCAGCGCTGGCCTATCCATGTTTCTATGGGATTGATATTCAAACACGGCGTGAATTGATTGCGGCTAATCATTCTGTTGAAGAAACACGCCAGATTATCGGTGCGGATAGCCTAACTTACTTGTCTATTGACGGTTTGATTGACTCTATCGGACTTGAAACAGATGCCCCAAACGGCGGTCTCTGTGTTGCTTACTTTGATGGCAAGTACCCAACACCGCTTTACGATTACGAAGAAGAGTATCGTAGAAGCTTGGATGAGAAGGTTAGCTTTTATTGATAGACCGAACTCAATAGCAGCTCTGCTATTTCCAAAGAAAAAAAGAAGGAAAAATATTATGACAGAAAAAAATGCTTACGCTCAATCTGGTGTTGATGTTGAGGCGGGATACGAGGTTGTTGCTCGGATTAAGAAACACGTGGCGCGTACGGAGCGTCTTGGGGTTATGGGAGCTCTCGGTGGCTTCGGTGGGATGTTTGATTTGTCCCAGCTGGACGTCAAAGAGCCTGTCTTGATTTCAGGAACGGACGGTGTCGGAACTAAGCTCATGCTTGCGATTAAATATGACAAGCACGACACTATTGGCCAAGACTGTGTAGCCATGTGTGTTAATGACATCATTGCAGCGGGGGCTGAACCTCTTTATTTCCTAGACTACATTGCAACGGGTAAGAATGAACCTGCTAAACTGGAGCAGGTGGTTGCTGGTGTGGCTGAAGGCTGTGTCCAAGCTGGTGCTGGTCTGATTGGCGGCGAAACAGCCGAAATGCCCGGTATGTATGGCGAAGACGATTACGACTTGGCTGGTTTTGCGGTCGGTGTGGCTGAAAAATCACAAATCATCGACGGCTCAAAAGTCAAAGAAGGTGATATGCTTTTAGGTCTGGCTTCCAGCGGTATTCATTCAAACGGTTATTCGCTTGTCCGCCGTGTCTTTGCAGACTATACTGGTGAGGAAGAACTGCCAGAATTGGAAGGTAAAAAACTCAAAGATGTCTTACTTGAACCTACTCGTATCTATGTCAAAGCAGCTCTGCCATTGATTAAGGAAGAATTAGTCAACGGTATTGCCCACATCACAGGTGGCGGCTTTATCGAAAATGTCCCACGTATGTTTGGGGACGATTTGGCAGCCGAAATCGAAGAAGACAAGGTGCCAGTTCTGCCAATCTTCAAGGCGCTTGAAAAATATGGTGAGCTGAAGCACGACGAAATGTTTGAAATCTTCAACATGGGTATCGGGCTCATGCTGGCTGTCAGTCCTGAAAAGGTTGACCGTGTCAGAGAAGTCCTTGATGAGCCTGTTTATGAGCTTGGGCGTATCGTGAAAAAGGCTGGCGCAAGTGTGGTGATCAAATAATGAGCAAAAAAATTGCTGTTTTCGCTTCTGGTAATGGGTCAAATTTTCAGGTCATCGGCGAGCAATTCCCAGTAGAATTTGTTTTCTCTGACCATCGTGATGCCTATGTCTTGGAGCGTGCTAAAAATCTCGGTATCAAAAGTTACGCCTTTGAACTCAAGGAATTTGACAACAAAATTGCCTATGAGCAGGCTATCATTGACCTCTTGGAAAAATATGCTATTGATCTTGTTTGCCTAGCTGGTTACATGAAAATCGTTGGCCCAACCTTGCTGGCTGCCTATCAAGGTCGTATTATCAATATCCATCCAGCCTATTTGCCAGAATTTCCAGGTGCTCATGGTATCGAAGATGCCTGGAATGCCGGTGTCACTGAGAGCGGAGTGACCATTCACTGGGTGGACTCAGGTGTGGATACTGGCAAGGTCATTAAACAAGTCCGTGTCCCACGGCTAGTTCATGACACGATTGAAAGTTTTGAAGAACGCATCCATGCTGCCGAGTATCAGCTCTATCCTCAAGTACTGGAGAGTTTTGGGGTCGAGAGAAGATAAGAAGGTAGTGAGAGATGATTTTATGGTAAAGGTAAAGACCTGTTCATAAACTATTTCTATCAGGGTTGGTAAATCATGAGTAGGGGCGTTAGCTAAGGAGAATTTTATGGGTCTATTTGATTTTTTTAAGAAGAAATCTTCCAGTGAAGAGACACCAATTGAAGATGGAGATAAGACTGTTGTTAAATCTGAAGATACAGATGATAGCGCTCCAGGATGGGAAGCGATTGATGCAGAATTTGATCGTTTATATCCTGATCAGCCTAATCCTCTTCATTATGGGACGGTTGTCAAGTATATGTTTGGGGGTCCAGATCCGCTTGACGGTATAAGTGTCTACGATGCGGGAGATTTTTGGCATTTTGTCAGCTATGGCTTGTCGGAGTTATATACAAAAGAAAGCACCGACTCAGAATACAGTGGTTATGGGATTGAATTGACTTTTAAGTTAAAGAAATCTACTAATGACGAAGAAGAAATCAAAAATGGCTGTGGTTTATTGCAGTATGTTGCAAGATATATTTTTAAAACAGGTAAAGTAGTTTTACCAGAAGAATATATTTATATGAAGCAAACGGTAGGAATCGATATTCAGCAGAAATCTAAACTGACAGGTTTTCTGACCGCTAGTGACAATCTAGCTAAGCCTCTAGATACTCCTCATGGAAAAGTAGAATTTGTCACTCTGATTGGTGCGACAGATGCAGAACTGCGAAGTGTTTATGAAAGTGAAACAAGTAAGCTTGAGGTAAGGAAATTGTTGCAAGAGCTTGGAAATCAGATTACAGACTATAATCGCCAGTCTTTAGTTTAGATAATTTGAAGGAATCTATTGATAAAATGAAAGGAAAAAACATGACTAAACGCGCACTTATCAGCGTCTCAGACAAATCGGGTATTGTTGACTTTGCTCAAGAATTGAAAAACTTGGGTTGGGAAATCGTCTCAACCGGCGGAACTAAGGTTGCCCTTGACAAGGCAGGGATTGACACCATCGCTATTGACGATGTGACTGGCTTTCCTGAAATGATGGATGGTCGTGTCAAGACTCTTCACCCAAACATTCATGGCGGTCTATTGGCGCGCCGCGACCTTGATAGTCATGTTAATGCTATGAAGGAACATGGAATCACACCGATTAATTTGGTCGTTGTCAACCTTTACCCATTCAAGGAGACTATTCTTAAACCAGATGCGACCTATGCGGATGCGGTTGAAAATATTGATATCGGCGGACCATCTATGCTGCGCTCAGCAGCTAAAAACCATGCCAGTGTGACGGTTGTGGTTGATCCAGCGGATTATGCCCTTGTTTTGGACGAATTGTCAGCGAACGGAGAAACAACTTATGAAACTCGTAAGCGTCTGGCAGCAAAAGTTTTCCGTCACACCGCAGCTTACGATGCCCTCATCGCTGAATATTTCACTGCTCAAGTGGGTGAAGAAAAACCTGAAAAACTCACCTTGACTTATGACCTCAAGCAGCCAATGCGTTATGGTGAAAATCCACAGCAGGATGCGGATTTCTACCAAAAAGCCTTGCCAACTGCTTATTCTATTGCCTCTGCTCAGCAGCTCAACGGTAAGGAATTGTCCTTCAACAATATTCGCGATGCTGATGCGGCTATACGTGTCATTCGTGACTTTAAAAACCGTCCAACCGTTGTGGCGCTCAAGCACATGAATCCATGTGGTATCGGTCAGGCTGATGACATTGAAACAGCTTGGGATTACGCTTATGAGGCTGATTCAGTTTCGATCTTCGGCGGCATTGTTGTCCTAAACCGTGAGGTTGATGCAGCGACAGCTGAGAAGATGCACGCTATCTTCCTAGAAATCATCATTGCGCCATCTTATACAGACGAAGCGCTAGCTATTCTCACAACCAAAAAGAAAAATCTGCGTATTCTGCAACTTCCCTTTGACGCTCAAGAAGCTAGCGAGGCTGAAAAAGAGTATACTGGCGTGGTTGGTGGCCTCCTTGTGCAAAATCAAGACGTGGTCAAAGAAAGTCCAGCCGATTGGCAGGTCGTTACCAAGCGTCAGCCAACTAAAACGGAAGAAACTGCTCTTGAATTTGCTTGGAAAGCCATCAAGTATGTCAAGTCTAATGGCATTATCGTGACCAATGACCACATGACACTTGGTGTCGGTCCGGGTCAGACCAATCGTGTCGCTTCTGTTCGCATCGCCATTGACCAAGCTAAAGATCGTCTTGACGGGGCTGTTCTTGCTTCTGACGCTTTCTTCCCGTTTGCTGATAACGTTGAAGAAATTGCAGCTGCTGGTATCAAAGCTATCATCCAACCCGGCGGTTCCGTCCGTGACCAAGAGTCTATCGATATGGCTGATAAATACGGCATTGCTATGGTATTTACGGGTGTGAGACATTTTAGACATTGATGGGTATTTAAAAATTAGCTCATTATTAACTGTAATGAATGACTTACCGCTAACAACGAGAGGATATGCAAGTCGTCTTCCCTTTTTGTATGTCTAAAACAATGAGTACTTTAGTTTTAGAAATGATTAAAACGATTTGTTTAAGCTGCTCATGATTAATCTCAAAAAACTCAGCTTCTCGCTTAACTATCCTTCATACGTTTTATGGTGTTTAAGGCTGTAGTGACCAGTTCATTAACAGGCATTGTTTGGTGATCTGTTTTTAACCATTCATCAAAAATACTGTAGAGACCGCCGATAATGAATCTACTATCATAGGTGATTTGTCTTTGATCACTGTTTGTGATGTGCCAAGGTGCCATGACAGTGGTATAAGCAGCAGGAAGCTTATCATAATACCTTTGCAAGATAAGCACTAGCAGGTTTGCATCCTGCAAAATTTTTAATGACTCAGTGTACTGGCTCCAATACTGAAAGAAAAGGTTCACTAAATCTTCAAAATTAGTCAGTTTTTCTGTTTGAAGTTCGATAATATAGTCTTGGATTAAGCGGTCTAAATAGTTCGTAAGGACTTGCTCTTTTGAATGGTAATAACGATAAAACGTTCGTCTAGCAATCTGGGCATGCTCGCTGAGTTCTGCAATGCTGATATTATGCAGGGATTTCTTAGTTGCTAATAAATCGAACAAGGCTTCCTCCAGCCATTGCCGTGTTTGATATTCCATGGTAGCTCTCCTTTCCTGTCACACTTCTGGTCAAACTGTGCCAATTTCACTTAGCCTCTTGTTTTTGTAACAGTTTGTCTTTATACTAAAAGTGTTGCGCGTGATATATTATTATCATTTATCCTTAACATTGTACAATTGTTAGTTGTTTTTAAGGAGGTAAAAATATGAGCATTCTTTTTAATGTTTGGATGCTGCCTATTTTATTTATTTTACACGATTTTGAAGAAATGATCTTTATGCCCTTGTGGAAAAAACGGCATCATCAAAAGTTAATGACTTTTAAGAAACCGTTCTTTGGTTCTGTTACGCAGGGTTCTGCCTTTGCAGTAGGCGTTTTAGAGGAATTTGTCATCTTGCTGCTTATTTCTGGTCTTTGTCAAATGACCCACAATACCTTACTCTATTTATCTTTTGTAATAGCTTATACATCTCATTTCACGATCCATTATATCATGTGCCTGCGATTTAAGGGCTATGTTCCCGGAGTCGTCACGGCAAGCTTAGAATTGCCAATTGTTTTAATGATTATTTTCCGCTATTGGCCTTCTGACATTTCCCTGCTACCAGTCATTGTCTATCTTTTCATAGCTATGGCAATAGCTTATACTAATCTTAAAGTCATGCACCAAATCATGCCAAAAATTCAATTAAGCCTAGAAAAATACATGAAATAAAAAATGATTAATTGAGAACTATTTTAAGCTTTCTGAAAGAAAAGTTTAAGGAGCGATTAAGAAAGTTCTTATATACTATAGTCATCCTAGCAATAGGAATCCTAAAACTTTTCTTTTTCATAAATCTCCTAAAAAGCCCGCTTCAAGCGGGTTTTTCATTTTGGTTTGAGAAATTGATGGTACTGACAATACAAGACAGCAAGGCAAAGCATTAATTGGCAATATCAAAGATTCCTGACGTTACCACGTCGGACACTATCGCATCATCAGCCGTATTGAAGATGAGGGGCTGATTATTGTAGGGGTTGATGGATAAGGTATTTATATATTAATACTGGTGTATAAAGGCAAGTATTTTTTAACGAGGTATGTATGAAAAAACAAATATTTTTAGTTATGACATTGTTATGTCGTGTGTTCTTTTAATGGGGTTAACTATTTTAATATTTTTAGTATTAAAAGGCTAAATTTAAATTTCTTCGTGGAATTATTGAATGTTGTTGTTATAATAATATTGTTCCCAAATTAATTTTGGCCTTGTGGAGAGAATAAAATCATTACAAATCTAACAAAAGATTCTTTCAGAAATGAAGACCACCTCTATAATCTTATTTATAGGGGATAGGCGAATTCCTCAAGAGTATTTTTTAAAGTATTTAAAATAACAAAAGATTATTACTCGTATATAACTATGAGGGTAATAGCTTTTGATAAGCTAGAATTTTACGAACCACGAAAGGAAAATTTATTGAAGGAATTGAGTTAAAATTGTATGGGATAGATCTTTTAATAATGTAATCTAGTGTGATATAATCTTTATAAGAAACGAAGGGAGATGATAATATTGGGAGCTAAGACAAACTATTTATTAAATAGATTTTTTTCAAGGGCGACTATGAAAAATCTCCTTAAATACAATAAAGACGAAGTTTTTGAAGAGATATCTAAAAAAGAAGTCAGCCATTTAGAAACTATCCAAGATGTTTATCGACAACTATCTAAGAATTATAGGAATGAATATTTTTATAAGAATACTCTTTTAAACAAGCGATTATTAGGAATACATAGCATTAATACTACCACAGCATTAACAGAAATACCTGTCGGTGGAGCAAAACCAGATTTTATTCTAATTAACGGAAAAGCAGTTGTGTATGAAATCAAAACGGAATTAGATAATTTTGATAGACTCGAAAAACAAATTAATGAATATTATAAGGCTTTTAATCATGTTGCTATTGTAACTTATGAGAAAAACTTAGAAATGGCAAAAAGAAAAATTGACGAAATAAACAAACCTATTGGACTATACATTTTACAAAAAGACACAACATTTAAAACGGCTATTCAACCTAAAGAGTATAATGAGGATTTAAATAGAGAAATGATCTTTAAGATACTGCGTAAAAACGAGTATGAAAATATTATAAAGAGGCGTTTCGGTTCATTACCTCAAGTTTCTCAATTTGATTATTATGAAGTATGTAAGCAACTAACTACAAATATTCCACTGGAGCAGTTTTATTTAGACTTTTTAGTAGAACTGAAGAAAAGGAATCCGGTGGATAAAAAATTATTTTCAGAAGTTCCATATGAATTAAAATTTTTAGTATATTTTATGAATTTTAAATCTAAAGATTACAAAGCTTTAGATCAATTTTTACAGAAATAAAAGGAGAAAAATATGTATTTTCCATATTTAAGAGGTAGGCAGTATGAATTAATTGCACTTAGAGAGTTGCTTGAAAATGATAGATTAAGTAAAATTGTTGTACCAATCATTGAACCTGTTAAATTATCTTCCACATTAATAAACACACTGGAGGAATTTAAAAATAAGAATCAACAATGTTCACTAATACTAAATCCAGCAGTAGGTTCTTTTGTTGAAGAATATAATAATGGTAAAAAAGGGAATCTAGTTAAAAGATTAAATGAGATTTTTAACAATAACGATAATTTATATCATGCCTCTTTAATGAGTAAAAATTATAGAGTAGAAAATAACTTTAGATTAATTAGTGATATTCATAAGCAAATTACAATATGTAAAAATCCAGACGATATAGAGGGGTATCAAGCAAATTACGCTCAACAACCAACAGCTTATAATCTTATTTCAGAAAACAGTAAACTTAAACGTGAAGTGGGTGGTAATAAGGTGAAAATTGATGATCATTTTATTAAGCGTCTTAGAAATACGGATTATTCAAAAAAATCAGATGAATTTTTTTCTGATGATCATAAATATTTTTTATCTGATGGATATACAGGTTTTTCAGATTATTCAATAGTGGGGGATGAATATAATGAATCCGGTTTTGCACCATATGCAGTTGCTATTCATATTGTTTATTTTAACCAAGAAGAGGATCTTCGTATATTTCATTTTGTCTCGGATTCTAATTTAGATCCTACGGATCCAGCAGGAAAATTTGGTGAAGCGCTTTCGAAATTAATGTATAAAGTAAATGAAGGAAAGATTCCTGAAACTTTAGCTATTAGTGAGTTTAAAAGGCTACATTCCACAGGTTCTTACCCAGGCTTAGGAACTGTTAAGAAGTTATCTATTATGCATCATATTGAGCTGGTGGGAAGTTATCTTGATAATAACGAAATCGGAGATAGTCAATGATAATTTGTCAAAATTGTTTTACTGATGGCATTATTAAAGGTGTGATATCTTCTAAAAGTACACGATCAGGGAGATGTGAAACTTGTAGCAGTAATGGTAAATTATATAATACTGACGAGGATAATTATTTGGAAGATTATTTTAGTTCTCTTTTAGAAATTTATACTCCAGTATCTCAGATTCCAAATTTTCCTTCAAAGGATGGGAGATTATTACAAACGGAACTTTTAAACAGTTGGGATATTTTTGCAAGTAAGTATGAGTCAACAGTATATGAAATTTTAAAATCAATTTGTAGTAACCAATATGAAGTAAGTCCCGAATTGTTTGAACAGAAGGTAGGTATTGAAAATATTATTAATGCAGAATATATGGGAGAGAATTCGTTATTATGCAGTAACGATTGGGATTTGTTTGTTCAAGATTTAAAAACGAAAAATAGATTTCATTCTAAGCATATTAATAAAAAGTTGTTAGAGAAGTATTGTTCATATATTCTTAAAAATTATAAGAAAGGGAAAAGATTCTATCGTTGCAGAATTTCAGATAGTATAGAAGGGTTCCCTGTTAATAAAATGGGAGCGCCTGAAACTGGGAAATCATCAGATGGTAGAGCAAATTCTAGGGGAATTCGATGTCTTTATTTAGGAGATTCTAAAGAAACGACTATATATGAAACTCGTGTTGGGAAATACGATCGCGTTTGTATAGGAACTTTTTCTTTGAAAGAAGATATCGTTGTAGTTGATTTTAAATCTATCAATAAAATCAGTCCTTTTACAGAAGGTATTATCGACAACATTACTGAGTTAGCTGTAAATAAGCAATACTTGGAAAAAATAAATATAGAAATGAGTAAAATTATGAGAAGGAAAGATGATGTTTTAGATTATTTACCTACTCAATATATTACAGATTTTGTTAAGAGCATAGAGAACGAAGGCGTCTCCATATATTCAGGAATTGAGTATAAAAGTGTTATGAATGACAAAGGATATAACTTAGCAATATTTAATCCTGATTTATTTGAGTGTGAAGAGGTTAATACAGTTAATATTACTCAACTAAATTATATTTTTTCATAAACTACTATCGATTTTATACTGGTTATGGTTAATATTCACTTTTATCACAATAATTTGCTTCCCTTCCCGCACCACATCAGTGGTGCTTTTCTTTTCCGAATAAATGGGATTAGAAATTCAAACTCCCGAACAAATATGTTATAATAGTCCTGTATAATTCGTGAAAAGTTGTTAGTTTTTGCGAAAATGTTTGGTTTTGGGCATATGCCCCTGTGATTGTTTTATATTGAGGTATCTTGCATTATGAAACTTTTGGTTGTTGGTTCTGGTGGTCGTGAGCATGCGATTGCCAAGAAGTTGTTGGCGTCTCGGGATGTTGAGCAGGTCTTTGTTGCTCCCGGCAATGATGGCATGACCCTGGATGGTTTGGATTTGGTGAATATCGGAATTTCCGAACATTCCAAGTTGATTGACTTTGCCAAAGCAAATGCTATTGCTTGGACCTTTATTGGTCCTGATGATGCACTAGCGGCTGGTATCGTTGATGATTTTAACCGAGCTGGGCTTGAGGCTTTTGGTCCAACTAAGTTAGCAGCAGAGCTGGAGTGGTCTAAGGATTTTGCTAAGGAAATCATGGTCAAATATGGCGTTCCGACAGCAGCCTATGGCACATTTTCCGACTTCGAGAAAGCTAAAGCCTACATCGAAAAGCAGGGCGCTCCAATCGTGGTCAAGGCGGATGGCTTGGCATTGGGTAAGGGAGTGGTCGTGGCTGAAACCGTGGAGCAGGCGGTCGAGGCAGCGCATGAAATGCTGCTGGACAATAAGTTCGGCGACTCGGGTGCGCGCGTGGTTATTGAGGAGTTCCTTGATGGCGAGGAATTCTCTCTCTTTGCCTTTGTCAATGGGGACAAGTTTTACATTATGCCTGCGGCGCAGGATCACAAGCGCGCCTATGATGGTGACAAGGGACCAAACACAGGCGGTATGGGGGCCTACGCTCCTGTTCCTCACCTGCCGAAAAGCGTGATTGACCGGTCGGTTGATACCATTGTCAAGCCAGTGCTTGAGGGTATGATTGCTGAGGGTCGCCCTTATCTTGGCGTGCTCTACGCGGGGCTTATCTTGACTAAGGACGGTCCTAAGGTTATCGAGTTCAACTCTCGCTTTGGCGATCCCGAGACCCAAGTTATCTTGTCGCGTCTGACTTCTGACTTTGCACAGAATATCACGGACATTTTGGCTGGCAGGAACCCTGACATCACTTGGCTGGATTCGGGCGTGACCCTAGGTGTGGTGGTTGCTTCAAATGGCTATCCGCTCGCCTACGAAAAAGGGGTGCTTCTGCCAGAAAAGACCGGTGGCGACATAATCACCTATTATGCAGGGGCTAAGTTTGATGGCAATAGCCAGCTGCTCTTGTCAAACGGCGGTCGCGTCTACATGCTGGTTACTACAGCCGACAGCGTCAAGGCTGCGCAGGACAAAATCTACACCCAACTGAATAAACAAAACACAACAGGCCTCTTTTATCGTACGGACATCGGAAGCAAGGCTTTGTAAATCAAATGTATTAAACTTTGAGCCGTGAGGCTTGAATATAGAATTCTGGTGTTTGAAAAATGAAAAACAGACTGCTATTTTTAGAAGGTTCTAGCTTAACTTCAAGAGAGACTCTAACAGTATTGCTAAAAGAAGGCTACAAAGTTGATATCCTGTCTCCTGATAAGTTTTCTATTGCAACATTCAGTCGACTCACTCATAGAATTCCGACAGTTGATGTAAATCGTTTTCCTTTAGATTATTTGAAACAAGTTAATCAGCTGCTTCATCAAAAAAATTATGCAGCTATTTTGCCGACACATGAGGAAGGCTGGTTATTGGCAAATGGGGAAAAATTTTTACCAACTCGTTTGCCAATAGCGCTTGCTGATAAGGAACAAATTGAAAAGCTGGCTGGGAAGATTGCGTTTGCTGAAATTTCGGATCAGTTAAATCTGCCAATTCCTAAATGGGAGCGTGTGGAAAATTTAGAATCTGTTTCTCTTCCTTATCCTTATTGGCTAAAGGCAGACTATGGTACTGCCGGTCGTTCGGTTTATAAAATCACAAGTAAGGAAGATTTGGCGGAAGCTGCGAGCAGATTAACAGCGAGTGATGAAAAATGGATGGTTCAGCAAGACATAGTCGGAGACTATGGTCAGGTTCAAGCAGTATTTCATCATGGTCAGTTACTTGCGGTTCATTCTAGTGTTAAAGTGGGTTCTGGTGCCGGTGGTTCAGCTGCTGCTAGATTAAGTATAGAATCTGAGAAAACGAGAGAGCATGTCGAAAAATTAGGTCAATTTTTACAATGGCATGGTGCTTTAACTTTAGATTTTATACGTACCGACGGTCATTTTTATTACATAGAGTGCAATCCTAGAATGGTTGAACCTGCTAATGCCTACAAAGCAGGAGTTAACTTCCCAAAAATCATGATAGAGTTAGCCAATGGCTGCTATTCTAAATCTGATGTTAGTGTTGGGCAAGCAGGGGTAGGGACGCATAGCCTGATGGCTTTGCTTATCGGTACTGCTGAGCGAACGAAGAGTAGAAAGAAGATTGTACGGACAATGAGGAAGTGGCTTTTTAACAGTGACAGTGAAGAGGTGTTAACACCTATTTGGAAGGATCCTCTAAGTTTTATACCTCTTGCGATTATTATCAGTCGCTTATTGATAAATCCTATAAGTGTCACCAAGTTGGTTGATAAGACCGTTAAACATTATAGTGTGGAACTGACCACTCTAAAAAATATTTGAGCAAAAGATTCCGTTTATTCAAAGGAACATTCTGTTAGTTTTCCTGTTTTTCTATGGAAATTTTGCAAGCGACAAAAAGTCGCTATAAAATAAAAAACGAAAGGAATTAAACACGCCTATACGACAACGACACTGGGCAAAAAGATAAGTCTGACGACGAGGTACAAGCCTCTAGGAAAGACTTATGCTGTAGATGTCTGAACTTTCTACGCCAGTAGGCTAAGAAAGTCCTAGTCGTCCTGATGGGGTGCGTCAGCGAAATCAAAGTTTTGACTTACCGCCCATTTTGTTGGAGGTCGCTTTATGGCGTTTGTATCTTATTATGAAACCAATTATTTCCATTATCATGGGCTCCAAATCCGACTGGAGCACTATGCAAAAAACCGCTCAAGTTTTGGATAACTTCGGCGTGGCTTATGAAAAGAAAGTCGTCTCAGCCCACCGCACACCAGACCTCATGTTCAAACATGCAGAAAAAGCCCGCAGCCGCGGCATCAAGGTCATCATTGCAGGTGCAGGTGGTGCCGCGCATTTACCGGGTATGGTGGCAGCTAAAACAACACTGCCTGTTATCGGTGTACCTGTTAAATCACGCGCCCTCAGTGGCTTGGACTCGCTCTATTCCATTGTGCAGATGCCGGGTGGTGTGCCTGTGGCAACTATGGCCATTGGTGAAGCGGGAGCGACCAACGCTGCCCTGACAGCTTTGCGTATCTTGGCCATTGAAGACCAAGACTTGGCAGCCGCGTTAGCAGATTTCGCAGAGAAACAAGGAAAAATCGCAGAGGAGTCAACGAATGAACTCAACTAAAACCATTGGCATAATCGGCGGCGGTCAGCTGGGTCAGATGATGGCTATCGCGGCGGTTTACATGGGGCACAAGGTGGTAACGCTGGATCCGACGGCGGACTGTCCTGCCTCGCGCGTATCTGAGATGATTGTGGCGCCTTACGATGATGTGGATGCTTTGCGAGAAATGGCTGTGCGTTGCGACCTGCTGACCTATGAGTTTGAAAATGTCGACGCTGACGGCCTTGATGCGGTCGTAGGAGACGCTCAGCTGCCGCAGGGGACTGATTTGCTGCGCATTTCGCAAAACCGTATTTTTGAAAAGAATTTCCTCGCCAACAAGGCTGGCGTGACGGTCGCTCCATATAAGGTGGTGACCTCTAGCTTAGACTTGGAGGATTTGGATTTGGGCAAGACTTACGTCTTGAAAACGGCCACAGGCGGTTATGATGGTCACGGTCAAGTCGTTATTAAATCACACGACGATTTAGCTGCCGCGAATCAATTAGCAAACTCTGCTGAGTGCGTCTTGGAAGAATTTGTGGACTTTGACCTTGAAATTTCGGTCATTGCCGCAGGCAATGGCAAGGACGTGACGGTCTTCCCTGTTCAGGAAAATATCCACCGCAACAATATCCTCTCAAAAACCATTGTCCCAGCCCGCATTTCAGACCAGCTAGCCGAGAAGGCCAAAGCCATGGCGGTGACCATTGCTCAAAAGCTCCAGCTGTCAGGAACCCTCTGCGTGGAAATGTTTGCGACTGCTGACGACATCATTGTCAACGAAATTGCACCACGCCCCCACAACTCAGGCCACTACTCCATCGAAGCCTGCGACTTCTCACAATTTGACACCCATATCCTAGGCGTCCTCGGCCAACCCCTCCCAGCCATCAAACTCCACGCCCCAGCCGTCATGCTCAACGTCCTTGGTCAGCATATCCAGCAAGCCCAAGCCTACGTCGCTCAAAACCCTAGCGCCCACCTCCATCTTTATGGCAAAGCAGAAGCCAAACACAACCGCAAAATGGGGCATGTGACCGTGTTTAGTGATAAGCCTGATGAGGTGAGAGAGTTTGGGGAAGGGATTGATTTTTAGTGGATAAGTTTTTTACAAATGAACACGGTTATTTTAATTGGCAATCTGTATTAGCGATTGTAGGGATTCTTGGCTTTTTATGGGGGATTTATATCTATGTTGATAAACGAAAATCGAAGATACAAGAACGAAAAATACAAAGTCAAGTACAAAAACAAGAAAAATTAACGGAACCTTATAACGAGTTAATCAGGATAATATCTTTATTTCCAAATAGAACTCCATATGATGTCATGACTCTATTATCATATGGACCACCTAACTTTAGTTCAGAAAACTTTGATACGGTGAATAGAATTTTGGAAATTCAGATTAAGGAAGATTATCAAAAGCGATTAGAGCGAAAAGGTCTTACTTATCAAGATGAAGAAGATATCAAAACAGAAATTCGGAATAGAGAATACTATATAAAGGAAATAGAAAAAATCAAAAATCAGTATTTTCTAGCTAAGCAAGAGTATGAGCGATTAGACATACTGATAAAACTATTGAACTGTATGCAGGTCAAGATGTAAAAAATTGCTTAGTAGAGTTTTATGTTACTTGGCATAATGCTTTTATAGCAGGGAGAACCTTGGAATATGCTGATGGAAGACAAAATAAACTGGATAATATTCGTTGGAAACTTGAACAAGTCATAAGGGCTGACCTAGGTATTATTTAAAGGGGAGACATTGATATGATAAAAATCATCGTCAACGCTTTTGTGGAAGAAGGCAAAGAAACCACCGTTGTGGAAGTGCTCTTTGCCAGCAGCGACCATGAAAAAGTAAAGGCCAAATATCAAGAACTAATGACCCAGTATCCAGAAAGCTATCTACGGCTTACCGCTGGATACCGATCTCAACACCCTACCGCATTATCTGTCAGTAGCTATAAACAAGGAGGATTTTAGTTAGCTATGAAAACAATCGGTCTTATCGGTGGCATGAGCTGGGAGAGTACGACTTCCTATTATCAGTTTATCAACGAGACAATTAAAAAAGAGCTTGGCGGACTGCATTCGGCTAAAATTCTGCTTTACAGTGTTGATTTTGCGGAGATTGAGCACTATCAGGCCAGCGGTGACTGGGCTAAGAGTGCGGAAGTCCTGAGCCAAATTGCCCAGAAACTGGAGCAGGCTGGTGCGGACTTTATTGTTATCTGCACAAACACCATGCACAAGGTGGCTCCGCAGATTCAAAAGCAAATCGCGATTCCAATTTTGCACATTGCGCAGGCGACTGCTGAGGCTCTTCTTGAAAATGGCATTCAAAAAGTTGGTCTCTTGGGCACCAAGTACACCATGACTCAAGACTTTTACAAGGAAAAGCTGCTTGAAGCAGGGCTTGAGGTGCTGATTCCAGACCAAGCTGGCATTACTGAAGTCAACCGAATCATCTATGATGAGCTGTGCTTGGGAGACATCAAAGACAGCTCAAAGCAGACTTACCTTACCATTATTGATGATTTGAAAAATGCTGGCGCTAAAGCCGTTATCCTAGGCTGTACAGAGATTGGCCTTTTAGTCAAACAGGCAGACACAGCCCTTCCGCTCTATGACACAACAGCTATCCATGCTCAAAAAGCGGCGGAATTAGCAATAAATGGGTGATTATTGTGGTAAACTAGAAGTGTAACTACAAAAGGCTATGCAATTGGGTTTGTAAAAGATGCTGAAGTGGTATGGATATCAGGAGGTTAACACATGGAACTATTCATCGCAAAGATAGTCAGTAGCTTTTTAGAAATAATATTAGCTGCTGCAATTCCGTTTCTCTACTGGATTTTCACAGAAAGAAAACAGTCTACTTTTCTAAACTGGTTAGGATTTAAGAAAGTTAGTAAACATGATTTTAAACGATTCTTTGTACCCGTGTTGGGAATGATTCTATTATTTTCATTGGCTTCCTTTTTTATCTTACTTCGCTTAAAGGGAGTGTCAACTCAGTCGTTGAAAGATTGTAATATAGGAGTGGATATATGGTGAAATCGAATATAAAAGCGAGTTTTTCTTATCCGATTGATCAGGTGTGGAAACTTGTCACCGACTTGTCCAATCAAACTTGGAGAAGTGAACTTGGTCAGTTTGAAAAAGTAGATGACAATCATTTTCTTGAATACACTCAAAATGGTCTTCAGACGAACTTTAAGGTGACAAAAGTCAATTTGCATAAGCTCTGGGAGCTTGAATTTGAAAATAAAAATCTCCAAGGTACTTGGATAGGTCGTTTTGATTATCAGGATGGACAAACCATTCTAGATTTTACAGAAAATATCACTGTTAAAAATGCCCTCCTGACACCATTTGTGTGGCTTTATTTAAGAAAGCAGCAAAAGCAGTATTTTCGAGATTTAGAAAAAGCGCTGAAAGTTAAATCGCAAAATGAGATGACTGATGGTAGTTAGTGATAAAGTTGATTTCTGATTGGGGGATATATGGGCGAATTAGCCATAAAAAATGATAAACTTGTCAAAGCGAAAGAAGCGGGAAATACCCCACTTGATGTTGAACTATTTCAAAATAAAAGAAAAAGTTTTGAACAAGTTGGTAATTATTTTTCGACTATTGCTAATTCTTACAATGAAATTAAACAAAATATCAATCCTGAGGAAATGTATGTTGTTAAATTTACTCGGGAGCAGTTGAAAAAGTTCCAAAATGGAGAGATTGATTTTCAAAAGACAGCGGATAGGAAGTCTTTATTACCCAATTTTGTGACTAGAGGAACAAACAACAGTATTGTTTCTAAAGCTCGACTAGAAAAAATCGTATTAGATAATCCTGAAGCTTTACAGAATGTTGTGTCAAATATTAATCGGTTGGTTGAGGTTCAAAAGGTCAATGAGCTGGAGTTATTACTTTCAGAAATTAAACAGATTGGTTTGGATATTAAACAGGGCCAAAAAGATGATAGACGTTCTAAAATATTGGGTGCAGAAAGTACAATAGAGCAAGCATTATTGATAAGTGATGAAAACCCTCAAAAAGAGCACTTATTATTAAATGCAATTAGTCAGTTAAACGAAGGCAGAGAAGCTATTATTAAAGAGTTTGAAGGGGTAGTGACCAGAAATTCATCTATACCGAAAAATGATTTTATATTGTTTTTAAAATCAACCTTTGATGATAAATTTAATGAGAGCGTTTCAGATAGCTTTGCAGAATTAAACGACCAATTTTCATATATTGTAAAGGCAAGCGATTTGTTGGCTAAAACATACACAGTGACAGGAAATCCTGAATTGATTGATACTGTGTATTCACCTGTTAAGACCTTGATTGAAAATAATCATGAATACATATCAAAATTGGTGGAATTACAGGAAATAAGTACTGAAGACCAAAGGCGATTAAAATGGTGCATTGAGCCAAATGATTTTGTTGAGAGAATAGGAGTAACAGAATTGTCAAATGATGATATAATAACAATTGAATTTTCAGGTCATGAATTATTAAAAGGAGTAGAAAATGGATAGAAAACAAATACATAAGATTGGGAAGGTTATGAATAAGCCTGTTAAATTTATAAAGAAAAATTCAAGAAAAATTTTAACAGGAATTAGTGCAGCTGCTTCATTAGTTGCATTGATTAATGGCAGAAAAAAATAGGTTGACTATTACACATAGAATTCAATTTGAGTAAAAGGTTATTATTGAAACTAAATACGGTTACCTAATCTTTCAATATTTATAAAGTTATCTTGCGACCGTAGGTCGCCCCCCAATGTTTCACGCCGTGGGGAGAGCGTAAGCGACGGAAATCTTAAGACCTTAGGCTCAAGATTTAGTCATGAGATTCCGAAGGAAGCTGCTGACGTCCACCCCACTTAAGTGAAACATAAAAAAGAAAGGAAAAATAAAAAATGATCAACCGTTATTCACGCCCTGAGATGGCGAACATTTGGAGTGAAGAAAACAAGTACCGTGCTTGGTTAGAAGTGGAAATTTTGGCTGACGAGGCTTGGGCTGAGTTGGGTGAGATTCCTAAG
>SKER01000803.1_pt1 | contig 31456 bp, 19 predicted proteins | sample 4826961 | NCBI WGS metagenome assembly SKER01 (sample SAMN11008804, study PRJNA524170) | human gut metagenome | biome: Human fecal sample; material: Feces; isolation source: fecal sample from pouch patient p47 | host: Homo sapiens | place: Israel: Tel-Aviv | collected 2016-11-16 | reverse complement strand
GGTAACGGACGTGCCATTGCTTCCAACGAAGCTCAAGGTTTTGTTAAAGTCGTTGCAGATGCGAAGTACCATGAAATCCTTGGTGTTCACATTATTGGTCCGGCTGCAGCTGAATTGATTAACGAAGCATCAACAATTATGGAAAATGAATTGACTGTAGATGAACTCTTACAATCTATTCATGGTCACCCAACTTTCTCTGAAAATATGTACGAAGCCTTTGCTGACGTACTTGGAGAAGCTATCCATAACCCACCAAAACGTAAATAAGATAAATTAAATTCTCGGACAAAGGTTCGGGAATTTTTTAATACATTTTCACTTGAATTTATTTAAAAAATCGTTACTGATTTTCAATAGTTTTAAAGAAAAATACGAATAATAAGTTAAAGAGTTTTCTATCAAGAGAGAAAGTTTGTTTATAATATTTCTATTTTATTTAGAAAATTTTTAATAACCTTTCCACGAGAGTTTTTCTGTGGTAAAATGGTTCAAGTATTACAAATGCAAAAGGAAAGTTAAATGCGAACGAAAGATTTTATCTACTATGCCAGTGCGGCTGTTCTCTTGGCTGTCACTACTCAGGTTGCTCAAGCTGATGAAGTGGCAACACAAATGCCTTCTATTACTGAAGGAAACCACTATCAACCTGCGACTACAGCAGAAATTTTTGGTGGTGAAGCAGCTTTATCTGACGTGACAACGGCGACTGGTTCAGCACCAGTAGCTACAAGTGAAGTGGCAAAAGCTAACACTCCATCAGTTTCTACAGCTATTGCTAAACAAAGTTCGGAAGTGTCTAGTGTGGCTGTAACCTCAACTGCATCAATAACTGTAGCTAACTCAACAACGATTGTTACGTCTACATCAGCGGTGACTTCAAACGCTAGCTCTGAGAGTGTGACCGCTTCTACACATTCAACAGCTTCTGAAGCCCCTAACAGCGCTGTTGCCACACCTGCTAAATTAACGAATTCTTCAGATGTCTCTTCGACAAATCTTAGAGTTCAGCCTAAGACTTTTATTGATGTCAGCAGTCATAACGGTGATATCAGTGTAGAAGATTACCGTGCTCTTGCACGCCAAGGTGTGGGTGGTGTCGTAGTTAAATTGACTGAAGACACTTGGTACAATAATCCCAAAGCTCCATCACAGGTTCGCAATGCTCAAATCGCAGGTCTCCAAGTATCGACTTATCATTTTTCTCGATACACAACTGAGGAAGAAGCACGTGCAGAAGCTCGCTTCTATATCCAAGCAGCACAAAGACTTAACCTTCCAAAGAGCACTGTTATGGTTAATGACTTTGAAGATTCCAACATGCTTCCAAACATCAACCGTAATACTCAAACCTGGGTTAATGAAATGCGTAAGTATGGCTATAACAACTTGATGTTCTACACAAGTGCTAGCTGGTTAGATGAAAACAATCTAGGTTATAGAGGTCCAGTTTCAACCTCTCAATTTGGTCTTAAAAACTTCTGGGTTGCTCAATATCCATCAAGTACACTTACGGCTACAAGTGCCAAGAATATGCGCTATAACGGTAAAACTGGTGCATGGCAGTTTACAGCAACTGCTAATCTCCTGCCAGGAAAACATGTCTTTGACCACAGCATGGATTATACAGGACGTTTCACAGCTAATGCCAGTGCTGAGGTTGATGCAACTCAAGGCGCTTTAAGTGGAACCATCTCTATTGTCAACAATAATCCAACTGTTGGTAGCTTTGATGTTGTCATCTCTAATGTCAAAGCACCAAATGGTGTTGAAACAGTTTCTGTTCCAATTTGGTCAGAAATTAATGGCCAAGATGACATTATCTGGTATACTGCTGACCGTCAAAATAATGGAACTTATACAGTAAATGTTAAGGCTTCAGCTCACAAAAACTCAACAGGCCTTTATAATGTTCACCTTTATTATGTTCAAAAAGATGGTCAAATGACGGGTGTTGGTGGAACAACTACTCAAGTCTTCATTGGTAAGACACCAGAGCAGTTGAAACCCAAAGCAAGTTTTGCTATTGAGAATAATAACACTCAAAATGGTACATTTGACGCCGTTATCACTAATATCAACGCACCTTTGGGTGTTAAGGAAGTTTTGGTTCCATCCTGGAGTCTTGAAAATGGTCAGGATGACCTTATCTGGCATAAGGCGACTAAGCAAGGTGATGGTAGCTATCGTGTTACTATAAAGGCAAGTGAGCATAAGGGTAATAAAGGAAATTACCGTGCAGATGCTTACATCGTGGACAACTCTAACAATCGACACTACATTGCTGAAAAAGTGGTGTCTGTTGATTATGCTCGACCAAGCGGTGTCCTTACGATTGAAAACAACAATACGGCAACAGGTACCTTCGATGCTGTTGTCCGAAACATTGTTGCGCCTACAGGCTTGAAAGAGGTTCTTGTGCCATCATGGAGTCTTGCTGGTGGTCAGGATGACCTCATCTGGCATAAGGCAACCCGCCAAGCGGATGGCTCTTACCGTGTGACTATTAAAGCAACTGATCATAAGAATTCTACTGGTAAATACCGTGCCGATGCCTATATCGTAGATGATTCGAACAAGCGTTTCTACCTTACTGAAAAAGTGGTAGAAGTTAGCCAAACTCGTCCCACTGCAAGTCTCATTATTGAAAACAATAATGTCGAATTTGGAACTTTTGATGCGGTTATTCGCAATATTGTTGCCCCAAATGGTGTTAAAGAAGTATTAGTTCCATCATGGAGTCTTGTGAACGGCCAAGACGATCTTGTTTGGCATAAAGCGACTCGACAATCAGATGGTAGCTATCGTGTAACAATTAAGTCTAGCGAACACAAGAATTCACTAGGAAATTACCGTGCTGACCTTTATATCGTAGATAATGCTAACAAACGTTATTATGTCACTGAAACGGTGGTAGACGTGAAACATAATAAGCCAGTTGGTACTGTTTCAGTAGTCAATAATAATAAAGACACAGGTACTTTCGATGTTGTTATTAGTGATGTCTACAGCCCTAAAGGTGTCCGTACTGTTCAAGTACCTATTTGGTCTGAAAAAGATGGTCAAGATGATATTCGTTGGTATGAAGCGACTCGTCAATCAAATGGAACTTATACGGTAAATGTTCAAGCTATTAATCATAAAAATTCTACAGGCTTGTACAATATTCATTTGTACTATATTTTAAATGATGGCTCACAAGTTGGTGTAGGTGGGACAACTACATCACTTGAATTCCGTAATGCCAAGACAAAAACGCAAACCTATATCACTAATGTTAATTCAGAAGCAGGTAGTTTTACAGTTGTTGTTGATCAAGTGCCTCAAGGGCGTCAAATTCAGAAAATTCGAGTAGCGGTTTGGTCTGAGAGTAACCAAGGAAACCTTTCTTGGTACGATGCTGTACCGACTGGCACACATACTGAGGTCAGTGTTTCTACAGTCAATCACAAGAATCTTGTTGGAAATTACACGACTCATGTTTATGTTGACTATGCAGATAATACAGTAGAAGGTTTTAACCTTGGTCAAACGACACTTTCTCCACGTAATCGTCGTGTTGAGCCACAAACGACCTATTATTCTCAACGTGACCCTCGCTGGGCTTCTAAGTGGTATGGTATCAGCAATATGGATCAATCTGGTTGTGTCCCAACATCTTTGGCGATGACTTTTACAGATATTTTGGGAACTGTCATTGCACCAACGACAGTTGCTGATTACTTATACTATAATACAAATTCATTTAATAAAACATCAGTCGCTGGTACAGATGCTGATGGTATTGTATTAGCAAGTAAAAACTGGGGACTTAAGAGCAATATGCTTTCAAGCATTGCTAACATTGCTTCAGCCTTGATGTCAGGTCAACACGTTCTTGCGGCAGTAGGAGCAAGCCAATTTATCAATTATCCTTACACGCATGAAATCGTACTTCACGGCTATGATAATGGTAAAACATATGTTCGTGATCCATTTAACGCTAATAACAATGGTTGGTATTCATTGGATTACATTCATGGTGTTCAGAGTCGAGATTCGATGGATACTAAGCTTGGTGCACCGTTCTTCTCAATCTTTGCTTAATCTATAAATCAAAGGTCTTTAGAAGGGAACTTCTAGAGGCTTTTTTAGTGTTAATTTTTGATAGTAATATTTTGTATTTACATATTTTCAGAATATTATATACATAGTTATAGTCTCATTTTCATGGGTTTTTACGTTGTTAGATTGGGCAGTTTTGACACTTTTAGTATAGAAAACACTTATTTTTTTATCATTTTTGAAGTTTTTTTAGAGAATTATCACTTTTGCTCTATTCGTAAGACATTTTCTGTGGTAGAATGGGTGACGTATTAAAAAGTGTCAAAGGAAAGTTAAATGCGAACAAAAGATTTTATCTATTATGCCAGTGCAACTGTTCTTATGGTAGTATCCACTCAAGTGGCTAGTGCCGATGAGGTAGCCACTCAAATACCTACCGTTGCTGAAGGTAGTCATTATCAAGCTGCAACGGTAGCTGATATTTTTGGAGGTGAAGGAGTTCTGGTTAAGGACGCACCGTCATCATCAGCAACACCAAGTTCAACTGTGGCGGAAGCCTCTAAAGCCACTAGCGAAGTAGCAAACTCAAGTGCTCCACAAGCCAGTCAAGCAACTCAACAACGATTGTTACATCTGAACCTAGAGGAGTTACATCTGAATCTATAACCTCGACTAACACAGTAGTAAGTTCAGAAAATGCTACGGTATCGACTGCTGCTTCTGAGATTTCAAACACCTCGGTAGCCGAACCATCTAAGTTGACACATGCCTCAGCTTCATCTCATGATACTGATGTTCTAAAACCTAAGGCAAGCTTCTCAATTGAGAATAATAATAAGGTAACTGGTACCTTTGATGCTGTGGTTCGAGATATTGTTGCACCATTGGGTGTTAAAGAGGTTCTTATCCCATCTTCGAGTCTAGCTAATGGTCAAGATGACTTAATTTGGCATAAGGCAGCTAAGCAAATGGATGGCTCGTATCGTGTAACTATTAAGTCGGTTGATCACAAAGGGGAAGCTGGCAATTACCGTGCGGATGCCTATGTTGTTGATCGAACAAATAAGAGACATTATATTTCTGAGAAGGTAGTATCTGTTTATTACTCTAGTCCAAGCGCAACCTTAACAATTGAAAATAATAATGCAACAACAGGAACTTTTAATGCGGTGGTGAAAAACATCGTTGCTCCTACAGGTGTGAAAGAAATCCTGGTACCGTCATGGAGTCTAGTTGGTGGTCAAGATGATTTGATTTGGCACAAGGCTACGAAACAAGCAGATGGTTCTTACCGTGCTACCATTAAGGCAAGTGATCACAAAAATTCAACCGGTAAATACCGTGCAGATGCCTATATCGTAGATAATTTCAACAAGCGCTTCTACTTAACTGAAAAAGTAGTTGAAGTTAGTCTATCACGTCCAAGCGCAACTCTCTCTATTGAGAATAATAATGCTGAGGAGGGAGCTTTTGATGCAGTTGTTCGAAATATCGTTGCGCCTAATGGTGTTAAGGAAATTTTGGTACCGTCATGGAGTCTTGTTAATGGACAGGATGATTTGGTTTGGCATAAGGCAAGTAAGCAAGCAGACGGTAGTTATCGTGTGACTATTAAAGCTTCAGATCACAAACATTCAATAGGTAAATACAGAGCGGATGTTTATCTTGTAGATAAGGATGATAATCGTAAGTATTTGACTGAGACTGTGGTTGAGGTCAATGAAACTAAGCCAAGTGGTAATATTTCTATCTTAAATAACAATGGTACTGGCACTTTTGATGTGGTCATTAGCAATGTCTATAGCCCTAAGGGCGTTCGTACTGTTCAAGTACCTATCTAGTCTGAGACTGATGGTCAAGATGATATTCGTTGGTATGAAGCAACACGTCAAACAGATGGCAATTACAAGGTTACTGTTCAAGTAGCTAATCACAAAAACTCTACTGGTCTTTACAATGTTCATCTATACTATATCCAAAACGATAGCTCACAAGTTGGTGTGGGGGGAACACAAACAAAAGTTACTTTGTCATATCCTAAAGCCGACCTTGCTATCACTGGTCTCAATAATGTTACTGGTAGCTATCAACTTGTTATTTCAAATTTAGTTGCACCACGTGGGTTCAAGGAAGTCCTAGTTCCAACCTGCTCAGAAAAGAATGGTCAAGATGATATCATTTGGTATAAGGCAGTTAAACAAGCTAATGGAGACTATAAGGTGAGCGTTCGTTCAAGCAATCATAAGGGAGATAGTGGCCTTTATAACTCTCACGTCTATTTGGTTGACAATGATGGTAAATTCATTGGACTAGGTGGCAAACAGGCGACACTTGATATCACTAAGACAGCAGGCACTCTAACCATTGCAAACAATGATAAAAATCGAGGCACTTTTGATGTCGTCATCACCAACCTCACTAATCCAAGTGGTATTTCAGGTGTCCTTATCCCTGTCTGGTCTGAGCAAAATGGCCAAGACGATCTTGTTTGGCATAATGTCACAAAACAAGAGGATGGTTCCTATAAGGTGACTATTTCAGCTAGTCAGCACAAATGGAATTCAGGCAAGTATATCGTTCATGGTTATATTGTCGATGCTTCTGGTAAGACTATCGGCTTTGGGGCAACTTCAGCTGATGTGATAGCACCTAAGAAAATCGGTTCAGCATCTAGAGGGAACTACGATGTCTTTAATAAGATTGTTTATCTAGATGCTGGTCATGGTGGCTATGATCCGGGAGCATCTTACTTTGGTATTTCTGAGAAGAGCTTGACCTTGGCTATCCAAAGCCGCGTTAAGGCCAAATTAGAAGCAGAAGGCTATCAAGTTGTGACCACACGTACTAGTGATACCTATGTCGATTTGACAGATCGTTCACGTGCAGCTAATGCATCTGAATCAGATATTTTCGTCAGTATCCATATCAATGCTGCAGGAAGCTTTGATGTACAAGGTATCGAGACTTATTATTACCAACCTTTTGCAGAGTATCCTTCACGTATTAATGCGACTTACCATGCCAATCCGACTCGTTTGAGTATGAGTGATACCCTGGCCAATGCCATTCAGTCTAGTCTTATTAATGCGACAGGAGCTCAGAATCAGGGCGTTAAGCGTCGCACCTTTGCGGTTTTGCGAGAAACAACAGCCCCAGCAGTTCTTCTAGAACTAGGTTTCTTGTCAAATCCTCAAGAAGTAGCTCGCTTAACGACGTCTGCTTATCAAGAGAATTTGGCCAATGCAATTGTGGCAGGAATTAAGCGTTATTATTCTGTTTATAATTAAGAAAATGAGAGAATCTTATGGTTCTCTTTTTTTAATAATCTCGTAGAGAAAACGCTTGCATAAATTTAATCTAAATGGTATATTAAAAAACATGAAAACGTTATCAAAAGGAGTTACTATGAAAAGAAATACCCAAGCTAATAATAGAAAAGTTCTTCGTTATAGCCTTCGTAAGTACAAGTTGGGGTTGGCTTCTGTAACAATTGGAGCTGTTTTTTTGAGCTTTGCTGCTGTTCAAGGAGTTAAGGCAGAAGAAGCAGTTTCAACACCTGCAACAAGCACACAAGTAGAACCAGCTGATTCTAGTCTTTTTGCTAATAATCAAGTTATTGAAACGCCTACATCCTCTGTAACTACTGAGACTGAGACAGGACCTCAATCAACTAATTCAGACCTTATTCAAGAAGAGGGCCCAGTTCGTCATGATACTGGAAAATCAGACGCGGTTGCAGAAAATACATCAAATACAGTAACTACTGATCGAGCTGTTATTCCAACATTGACTAATGCGTCTGAGGATCCTATTGCTGAGGGGACTATTCGCTTGCATTTTCAAGAGTTGCCAAGTCAAGACAAGTCATCACTCGGTCTTTGGACTTGGGATGATGTTGAGACACCATCATCTCAGAAAGGTGCTTGGCCAACAGGGGCAACCTCATTTGCATCTGCAAAAGAGGATGATTATGGTGTCTATTTAGATGTGAAGTTGTCTGCTGCACCTAAAAAGCTTAGTTTCTTGATTAATAATGCTGCTGGAACAAACCTTTCAGGTGGCAAAACTGTAGAAATTCTTAGCCCTCAAATGAATGTGGCTTGGATTGACAAGGATTTTCAAGTTTACAGTTATCAACCTATCCCTCAAGACCATGTTCGTATCAATTATTTCCGTACGGATGGCGATTACAGTAATAAGTCTATCTGGTATTGGGGTGACGTTAAAGACGCGCCAAGTAATTGGCCTGATGGTGTTAACTTCAAATTGAATGGGAAGTATGGTGCCTATTTAGACATTCCACTAACAGAGGCAGCTAAATCTATCGGATTTTTACTCTTAGATGAGAGCAAAACAGGAGATGATGTGAAAATTCAACCAAATGACTATAAATTTAGTGACTTGAAAAAATCTCGTCAGCTTTTTGTACGAGATTTAGACCCCACGATCTATACTAATCCTTACTTTGTTAAAGATGTGCGTTTGACTGGGGCTCAGCAAATTAGCCCAAGCCAAATTGACCTTAGCTTTAGCAATTTAGATGAAGTGACGGCTGAGGACATTCTCAAAGACCTCAAGGTAACAGATAAGGATGGGAATAGTGTAACTCTTAAACAACTTGATTTGGATGCAAAGCTCAAAAAAGCTAAACTAACCGGTGATTTTGCTGCAGAGAATCTACCTTACAAGGTTACCTTAGGTAATGATAGTTTTAAAACGTCTGAAAGTTGGCAATTGAAGGATGCGCTCTACAGTTACGATGGCGAATTGGGTGCTCGTCTTGAAGAGAATGGTAGTAAGGCACATGTGACACTTTGGTCACCAAGTGCAGATCAAGTAGATATTATTGTCTATGATAGGAATAATCAAGACAAGGTGCTTGCTGAACATACACTAATCAAAGGACCTCGGGGTACTTGGCAAGCTGACTTGCTAGCGACTGACCTTGGTCTTGAAAACTTAACTGGTTATTTTTACCAATACCGTATTAAACGTGGGGATCAGTCAGTAATCGTTCTTGATCCTTATGCGAAATCGTTGGCAGCTTGGAATAGTGACGAAGCCAGCAAGGGACCTGAATATAAAATTGCCAAGGCTGCTTTTGTAGATCCTGCTAATTATGGACCAAAAGACCTTGATTACGCTAAGATTCCTAACTTTAAATCTCGTGAAGATGCCATCATTTATGAAGCTCATGTCCGTGATTTCACCTCAGATAAGGCAATATCAGCCGAATTGAAACACCAATTTGGTACCTTTGCAGCCTTTGCGGAGCGTTTGGATTATCTTAAAGATCTTGGTGTTACCCATATTCAGCTTTTGCCTGTATTAAGCTACTATTTTGTTAATGAATTTCAAAATGGGAAGCGTTTGGATACCTACGCTTCAAGTAATAGCAACTATAACTGGGGCTATGATCCACAAAATTATTTCTCTTTGACAGGTATGTATTCTGAAAACCCAAGTGAACCAGCTAAACGTATCGAAGAATTCAAGAATTTAGTTGCAGCTATTCATGCTCATGGTATGGGTGTTATTTTGGATGTGGTTTACAATCATACAGCCAAGACAGCTATTTTTGAAGACATTGAGCCAAATTATTATCACTTTATGGATGCTGATGGCACACCACGTTCGAATTTTGGTGGAGGGCGTCTTGGAACAACTCACTATATGAGCCGTCGTGTCTTGGTTGATTCGATTGCTTATTTGACTAAGGAATACAAGGTGGATGGTTTCCGTTTTGATATGATGGGTGATCATGATGCTGAAAGTATCGAGCAAGCTTATCATGTTGCACGTGCCCTTAATCCAAACCTTATTATGCTTGGAGAGGGTTGGGTGACTTATGCGGGTGATGAAAATAGCCCTGTTCAGCCTGCAGATCAGTCTTGGATGAAAGATACTGATACCGTAGCTGTATTTTCAGATGATATTCGAAACACCCTCAAATCGGGTTATCCAAACGAGGGGACACCAGCCTTCATTACAGGTGGAAAACGTGATATTAATAAGGTTTTTGACAATATCAAGGCACAACCAACTAACTTCGAGGCTGATTCTCCAGGTGATGTGATCCAGTATATTGCCGCTCACGATAATTTAACCCTTTTTGATATTATTGCTCAATCAATCAAGAAGGATCCAAGCAAGACTGAGAATAATGTTGAAATTCATCGTCGCTTGCGTCTAGGAAACCTCATGGTCTTGACTGCTCAGGGAACACCATTTATTCACTCTGGTCAAGAATATGGCCGCACCAAACAGTTCCGTGATCCTGCCTATCGTTATCCGGTGTCTGAGGACAAGGTGCCGAATAAGTCACATCTCTTAGTTGATGAAAAGGGCAATCCGTTTGAATATCCATACTTTATCCATGATTCTTATGATTCTAGTGACGCGGTTAACCATTTTGACTGGACTAAGGCGACTGATAGCAAGGCGTTCCCTGAAAATACTAAAACGCGCGCCTTTACCAAAGGTTTGATCGACTTACGTAAGTCGACAGATGCCTTCAATTTCAAATCAAAAGCAGAAGTAGATGCACGTCTAACTCTATTGACAGTTCCTGGTCAGGACAATGTTGCAAAAGAAGATTTGGTATTAGGATACCAAACTGTTGCTTCCAATGGAGACCGTTACCTTGTCTATGTCAATGCTGATAGCAAGGCTCGTCAGTTTGATTTGAGCAAGATTACAAATGGCCTATCCTATCAGGTTTTGGCAGATGGCAGTCAAGTCAATTTATCCGGAATTAGTGAGTTATCAGGTGTGACAATCAACAATCACATCTTGACCTTGGATCCACTAACAGCGACTATTATTCGTTTGACCAATGCTAAAACACCAACTGACGAAGTAGCTAATCCTCCTGAAAAGACAGGGTCAATTGCTGATAGAGATACTGAGTCAACAATAACAAATGTGAAGACCTCAAGTCAAGAGGACCTTATTGGAGATTCTGAGCTTGTTAATCGTGACAATGGTCAGGCTAAGACTGAAGCTAGTCGTCAGACTGATAAACAACTGCCATCCACTGGTGAAAAGACAAATCGTGGACTCTTTTTAGCAGGTCTTCTAAGCATTCTTAGCCTAGGATTCCTTAGAAAACGACGGACGAAATAATAAGTGACAACAGGTTATTTCCTGTTGTTTTTCTTTTATTTAGAATCATTCTTATCTGCTCTTTAGAATAGTTCTTAAATAGGCTAAAACCGTTGACAATGCTGGTTTCTTCTGTTAGTTTAGATTGTGTTCTCTTACATACGAGAGATCATTATTGACTTATCATTGTTCGTTTTTTTATTAATGTTAAAACGACGATTCACATATATATATATATCGACAGATGTCGCACACTATCTTGAAAATAGGAGGCATTCATGAAAAAATTATATAAACTTGGTGTTGTTCTTTTAGCATCAGGTCTTTTGTTAACGGCTTGTGCCAAATCTGGTAATTCTAGCTCAACGGACTCCAAACTCACTGATAGTGAGCAAAAGCAATTGAAGCAGGCTACAAGTGATTACAAGACTTTTGTAGAAGATGAAATTGATCAGCTCTTGAAAGATACTGAGGGATTCAGTGAAACCCTCAAGTCAGGAAATCTTGAAGAAGCTAAGAAACAATATCCATTAGTTCGTATGGCTTACGAACGTTCAGAACCAATTGCAGAAAGCTTTGGTGAGTCTGATGTGAAAATCGACTACCGTTTGGTTGATTACATGGACGAAAATAAATCTGAAGACGGTTGGTCAGGTTTCCATCGTATTGAACGTATCATGTGGCAGGACAACACGACAGAGGGCACAGCTGCCTATGCGGATCAATTAGTCAATGATATCAAGGAACTTAAGGCTAAAATCACAACTGTTAAAGTCACTCCAGAAATCATGTTGACAGGTGCTGTAGACCTTCTTAACGAAGTAGCCACTCAAAAGATTACAGGTGAAGAAGAAGTCTTCTCACACACTGATCTCTACGACTTCCGTGCCAATATTCAAGGGGCTGAAAAAATCTTTGAACTTTTCAAACCATTGATTGAGAAGAAAGATGCTAAGCTTGTGAAGACTTTGGAAACAGAATTTAAGAATGTGAATGGACTTTTGGACAAACACATGACTGATGAGAAAAACTATAAGCCTTATACAGATTTGAGTGAGGCTGATACTAAGGAATTGGCCGAAGCTGTTACTAAACTTGGTGAACCATTGTCACAAATGGGAGTTATCCTAGATGGGAAATAAGAAAAATGACTGACGAAAAATTTTTAGATCAAAAAATGGACCGTCGTGAATTTCTTAAAAAAGCAGGTATTGGAGGGGCTGGGCTTGCGCTTGGGCTTTCTGGTGCATCTGCTTTTTTCGCTAATCAGGATAGTTCAAGTAAAAAAGCTTATGATGGTGATGAAGATATCACTTTTTATGGTAAGCACCAGGCTGGGATTACGACCCCTATGCAGAAGGCTTGTTACTTGGTGGTGCTAGATCTTCACACTACAGATAAAAAAGAAGTGATTCAGCTCTTTAAAGACTGGACAGATTATAGTAGTAAATTGGTTGAGGGAGAGCTGGTTAAGAAGAATGGTTCTAATGCCCTTTTGCCTCCAACCGATACGGGTGAAACGGTGGGGCTTAATCCCTATCGCTTGAGCCTGACTTTTGGTGTTTCGGCTGATTTTCTTAAAAAGCTTGGTTTGGAATCCAAGCGTCCTAAGCTCTTCCGTGATTTGCCTCCATTTCCAAAAGAGCAGTTGCAGGACAAGTACACAGGTGGAGATATCGTCATTCAAGCCTGTGCGGATGATGAACAAGTAGCCTTCCATGCTGTCCGCAATCTGATTCGTAAAGGTCGTAATAAAATCACCATGAAGTGGAGCAAATCAGGTTTTGCAGCCATCGGTGACCGCAAGGAAACGCCTCGAAATCTCTTTGGTTTCAAGGACGGAACTGCTAATGTGACGACAGAAAAAGAATTTGACAAGGTTGTCTGGACTGATAGTAAGGATTGGATGAAGGGTGGTTCTTATATGGCTCTTCGTCTGGTACAGATGCACTTGGAGACTTGGGACCGTACCAATTTGCAGGAGCAGGAAAACACTTTTGGTCGCTATAAGGAATCGGGTGCTCCCTTTGGTAAGAAAGATGAGTTTGACGAAGTAGATCTGTCAAAACTACCAGTTGATTCGCATGTACGTTTGGCTAAAGAAGTAGACCTTCCTATCTTACGTCGTTCCTATTCCTATTCTGATGGCATTGATGAGAGAACTGGTCAGTTTGATGCAGGCTTGATTTTCATTGCCTTCCAGAAGGACCCAGATCGTTTTGTTAAAATACAGACCAATCTTGGTGCTGTAGACAAGATGAATGAGTATATCACCCATATCGGAAGCGGGCTCTTTGCTTGCTTTGCTGGCGTGGAGAAAGGAGGCTACCTTGGTCAAGCGCTCTTTGAATAAATTCCTCGTTTTGGTGGGACTTCTGGGTCTATTCTGGACTTATCCAGTAGCTGCTGAATCCTATAGTGATCTCTATATCAAAATCACTGATGCCACCACAGCCGTTCAAAATAAAGATCAAGATAAAGCCAAGGAATTGGTTGGTGAGATTAAGACTGATTTCGAGACGAAAGAAAATCATGACTCCGAGGCTGGTAAAAAAGTTAGCAAGGCTCTTGATATTAAAGGAGACGTGACAGAAGAAGACCTAACCGCCATCTCGTCAGCCCTTCTTAAATTTGAGAAAGAGCAAAATCCTGTTGATTTAGACGCAGAGAAGGAAAAACTTGAGACTCGTCTAGATCCTTATTTCAAGAACTTACAGGATGCCATTAATGCCAAAGATCTGACTGCGACCCGCAAAACTTACGGCGAATTAAATAATGCTTGGACACGAAATGAAGCTGTTGTCCGTGACCATAGTACTGCTTACTACGGTAAGATTGAGACGGCCATTTCACTTCTACGAAGCAGTATTGAGACGGAGCCTACTGATTTCACCAGCATCCAGTCATCTTATGATGATCTTAAGGGTGGGATTGATGACTTTATCAAGGGTGTTCCTCTTGATAGCACTAGCACCAGTTTAACTCTTAAAGATGGTATTAAGCTCTTGGAAAAAGCTCTCGGTCAATTCCAGGCGGGTGATGATAAAACGGCTACGGCGACGATGAAAAAATTTATCACTATTTGGCCAACCATTGAAGGAGATGTAAGCACAACTAATCCTAGCCTGTATACACGTGTGGAGAGTGAAACGCCTGTTATCATGGTTAAGGGGAAAGAAAAAGCTTATCAGGACAAACTGCAAGCTTTAATTACAGACCTATCTGCTATCGATACCAGTGCTTCTTACAATGCCTTTGACGCCATGTTGATTCTTTTGCGTGAAGGAGTCGAAGCCCTCCTTATCGTTATGGCCCTTGTGACAACTCTTAAGGCAGCCAAGATGCGTAAGGGACTTAAATGGGTATATGGAGGAGCCGTTGCTGGGGTACTAGCCAGCGCAGTTATTGCTATCGTCTTGCAAGTTGTCTTTCCAGCGGTAACTTCGGGCTCTAACCGTGAAATCATTGAAGGTGGCGTTGGCATTTTCGCAGTTGCGATGATGATTCTTATAGGAATCTGGCTTCATAGCAAGTCTTCAGTCAAACAGTGGAATGACTTTATGGACCACCAAATGAAGAAGGTGACGGCTACTGGAAGCTTTGTATCCATGTTTGCTCTCAGTTTCTTGGCTGTCTTCCGTGAAGGTGCCGAGACCATTCTTTTCTACGTCGGCATCATCCCACGTATCTCGACAGCTAATTTCTTGATTGGTATTGTTTCAGCCATTGCAGTTCTTATTATCATTGCTGTAGCTATGACTAAAGCGAGTCACTATATTAAACCACATCGTATCTTCTTTATTTTAACTTGGTTGATTTATGCCCTGGCCTTTAAGATGCTCGGTGTCAGCATTCATGCCCTTCAGCTGACTAATATGATGTCTAATCATTTGATTAGTGGATTCCTAACCATTGATTGGGCAGGCATCTATCCTAGCTGGGAAGTCTTCATTCCACAACTTACTTTTATTGCTATTATTACCTTTGTGACGGTGAAACAGCATGGTAAGAAATAAGGATGAGATGACAATTGTTGAGCATCTGGTAGAATTTCGGAGACGCTTCATTGCAGTAGTAATTTGCTTTTTCCTAGTTTTTTGTATCACCTTGTTGTTTGCTGGGGAGCTCTATGCTTATTTGACCAGAGGATTTGACAAGCCTTTATTGGTTCTTGGACCTAACGATATTATCTGGATTTACATTAATCTAGCAAGTCTCATGGCTTTTACGGTAACGCTGCCTTTCACCACCTACCAGATTTGGCAGTTTGTGAAACCAGGTTTGAGGGACAATGAAGCGCGTGCTATCTTTGCTTATATACCAGCAACTTTTGTTTGTTTTGTATTAGGCTTGGCCTTTGGCTATTATTTTGTAAGTCCGGCTATCTTAGAAATGCTTTTGAAACTGGGTGAAGGACTCTTTAATACTCAAATAACAGCGCAAAACTACCTCAGTTTTTTACTGCATACGACGGTGCCTTTAGCAGTTCTCTTTGAACTACCTGTAGTTGTAAGTTTTTTGACATCTATCGGCATGATAACGCCAGTATTTCTGACACGCTATAGACGCTATGCCTACTTTATTCTCTTGGTTTTAGCGGTCGTTCTGACACCAGCTGATTTTATTAGCGACTTGGCAATGACGGCTCCCTTGATCTTGCTTTATGAAGTTAGCGTAACGCTTAGTAAGCTCATTTATAAACGTAAACAAAGAAAATATAAAGATAAATAGAAAGGAGATCTTATGGGAATTCTACGTGATATCGGAGCCCCAGGACTTATCATCATTGTCCTAGGAGCCCTCCTCATCTTCGGTCCAAAACGCTTGCCAGAACTTGGTCAATCTATTGGTAAAATGCTAGCTGAATTTAAAGCAGCCGTAAATAAGACTGATATTGATAAAAAAGACGAAGAAGACAAGACTAAAGACTAGTATCTTTGCTTAGTGAGCATCTTCGAATTTCTTGACAATTATAAGCTTTTATGACATAATACACTTGTATTGAATAGTAAGTCTATATCATAGGCAAGAAAAGACCCCGGGCTAACTTCCACATAAGCTCGGGGTCTTTTTTAGCACTATCTATTCCTGTTTAGCCATTTGCCGATTAGACGAAGGATAACACCGACCACAATGGGTCCGATGATTGTTTTGAATAGTAAATCCATCATAGGCAATCTCAACTCCCTTCGTAGGCGGTGTCGAGGTGCCAAAGGATATTATATCATAGATTGAAAGAGATATGTTTAGTGAGTATCAGGAAGTAAAAGTTAGAATGTGATTTAATCATGCCAAACAAAAAATCAGCCCTCTTGAGCTGATTTTTTTATCTTACAAACTGATACGTTTTTCTGTTTCAGCGTCGAAGAAGTGACCTTTAGCAACATTGAAAGTAAGGTTAACTTTTTCACCTGGATTGTGGAAGTCACGCGCATCGACACGGGCAGCAAATTCGGTTTCTCCAAGTTTTAGGTAAAGCATTGTTTCTGCACCAAGAAGCTCTGAAACGACTACCTCAGCATCAACATTGGCATTTGGATAAACTTCTTGAACGATTGGACGACTAGAAACGTCTTCAGGACGGATACCGAAGATAACTTCTTTACCTTGATAACCAGTTTCTTTCAAGATTTTAGCTTGACCTTCAGAAATTGCAATATCCAAACCTTCAGAGTTAGTAATACGATCGCCATCAACTTTAACATTGAAGAAGTTCATAGCAGGACTTCCGATAAATCCAGCTACAAATTTATTGGCTGGCTCATTGTAAAGTTCTTGAGGAGTACCGATTTGCTCGATACGACCGATAGTACCAGAACCATCAGGGTTCTTAGTTGAACTCATGATAACGATACGGTCAGCAAGAGTCATAGCTTCTGTTTGGTCGTGAGTAACGTAGATAGTAGTAGCACCAATATTACGAGTAATCTTAGCAATTTCAGCACGCATTGTGACACGAAGTTTAGCATCCAAGTTTGAGAGAGGTTCGTCCATAAGGAAGACTTTAGCATCACGAACGATGGCACGTCCCATAGCCACACGCTGACGTTGACCACCAGAAAGGTCAGCAGGTTTACGTTCCAAGAACTCAGTCAAGCCAAGGCTAGCAGCTGCTTCACGTACACGTTTGTCAATATCGTCTTTTTTATATTTACGAAGTTTTAGACCAAAGGCCATATTTTCATAAACAGTCATGTGTGGGTAAAGTGCGTAGTTTTGGAATACCATGGCAATGTCACGGTCTTTTGGTGATTTGTCATTTACCACTTCACCATCAATAGAAAGTGTTCCTTCAGTGATTTCTTCAAGACCAGCTACCATACGGAGTGTCGTTGATTTACCACATCCTGAAGGACCTACGAAAACGATGAATTCCTTATCTTTGATGTTGATACTGAAATCTTCGACAGAGTAGTGGGTTGCATTTGGGTATTTTTTATAAATTTTATCCAGTTTAAGAGTTGTCATATCATTAATCCTTTATTATTTAACTGATCCGCCGGTTACACCTTCAACATAGTATTTCTGCATGAAGATAAAGAGAAGAGTGATTGGGATGGCGATGATAATAGCACCTGCGGTAAACGGAAGGAACCATTCATTGATAGCGTCTTGGTTAAGCATTTGGTAGAGTCCAAGGGCGACAGTATATTTATCTTTAACGTCACCGAGGATAACAGATGCAAAGATGAAGTCTACCCAAGGTCCCATGAAGGCCATGAGGGCAGTGTAGACGATGATTGGTTTAGAAAGTGGCAGGGTGATTTTAGTGAAGATTTGAAGACGTGTAGCTCCGTCAATCATTGCTGATTCATCCAATGAGTAAGGAACGGTATCAAAGAAACCTTTCGCAATGTAGAAACCAAGAGCTGCCCCAGCAGAATAAACCAAAACCAAAGATGTCAAGGTTTGTGTTAAATTGAGGGCCTTCAAAATATAGTAGACCGCAATCATTGACATGAAACCAGGGAACATATTAAGTACAAGCGCCAATTTCAAGAAACCATTTCTGTGCTTGAATTTAACACGGCTAAGTGAGTAAGCCATCCCAACAGTAATCAAAGTTGAGAGGATACAAGTACATGTAGCAACGATGAAGGTATTGATGAACCATTTTCCAAAAGGATAAGCATCGCTAGTGAATAGTTTGATGTAATTATTAAAAGTGTAAGTCTTAGGGAAGAAGTATGGTACGGCATTAGCTCCTTCACCACGGAAACTTGTAAGGAATATCCAAATGATTGGAATCAACCAGATGACAGCTAAAACTATCAATAAAATATAAGTACCAGTTAGGTAAAGATTTTTCTTACGTTTCATTATTTAGCAGCTCCTTCCTTGAATGAAGATGATCTTGTGTAGGCCAAGAGACTGAATGTTGCAGAGATGGCAAAAATCAAGATACCGATAACAGATGCTAAGTTGTAGTCTTTAGCGCTAACAGTCAGTTTGTAGAGCCAAGTTACCAAGAGGTCAGTTGAACCGGCTTGATAGTATTCAGAGTTAGTAGGTCCACCTCCAGTAAGGAAGTAGATAACGTTGAAGTTATTGATATTACCGATAAATTGTTGAATCAAAGATGGTGCCATAATCAAGAGAATTTGTGGGAAAGTAATACTCTTAAAAATTTGGAATTTACTTGCTCCATCAATTTCAGCTGCTTCAATTTGTTCAGTTGGCAAATTCATGATGATACCAGTTGCGACCAACATTGTGAACGGAATACCAATCCACATATTAACAAAGATAATTGAGAACTTAGCCCAAACTGGATCAGTCAAGAATGGAATAGGTCCATTAGTGATATGTAGGGTTTGAAGTAAACCATTCAAAGGACCGTGGTCATTAAGGAAGTTACGCATCAAAAGAAGTGATACAAATTGAGGAACGGCGATAGTGATAACGAATAGAGTACGCCATACTTTCTTGAATTTAAGCCCCTTAGTATTAAGCAAAAGGGCAAGGACAATACCGAAGAAGAAAGTTGTTGCTGTTGCAGCGACTGCCCAAATCAAGGTCCATGTCAGAAGTGGGAAGAAAGTACCAGCCATACGACCTTGTAAAACTTCACCAAAACTTGCGAAGCCAACCCAATCAAAGAGTGATTTAGGTGCTGGGTGATTGTGGTCAAAGTTAGTAAAGGCCAAGCAGATCATGTAGATCAAAGGCAAGATTGTGAAGAGCAAAACCCCAATCAAAGGGACAGTCATAAGCCCCATGTGGAAGCGACCGTCAGCTAAGGTCTTAAAATCCTCAATAAAGTTAGGCACCTTGTGCCCTGATTGTTTAAGAGCCATGAGATGGCGCGCGCTCTTAAGGTTACACCAGTAAATATAAGCGAAGACTGCACAGAAGATTAATGACGCAAGTCCAAAAATCAACAAGAGCATAGAGTTGTCTCCAGCAACCTGAACAGTAAGCTTAACACCATTAACTTCCTTGATAGCCTCACCCTGTTCTTGAGTCCCTAAGGTAATCATCCCTTGAAGTGCTGGAATAATTTGGATAACGAATGCCGCTAAGAAGGCAATCTCAGATAGGAGGAAGAGCAATCCCTTGGCAAACTGTTTGTTGACCAAGTTTGCAAATCCCATTACCAGAAAGGATAATTTGACCTCCCATGAACCTTCTTTGAAGACCTTACGCATGGGAGTTGTGTCGTAGATTGTTTGTGACATAGATATCTCCTCAGATAAATGTGTGATTAGTGATGGTTTCTATTTTGTCTACAAATAAAAGTTAAAGAGACTAGGAACTTGACCTGCCTCTTAACCTTTAATTTGTAGAATTCTTATTTAGCTGCTGCCAAATCTTTATCAAATTGTTGTAATTTAGTAAGGAATTGGTCTTCCTTGATTTTACCGTTATAGGCATCACTCATAAGAGCTGCACTTTCAGTCCAGAAGACTGACATTTGACTGAGTTTAGGCATAACAGTTGTATATTGTTCAGATGAACCCATAGTAATGACAGCCTGTGCAAGTGCATCCTTTTGAACGGCTTCAGAAGCTTGAACTTCTTTGTTAGCAGGGATGATGTGACGATCTTCAGTAGTGAATTGGTTATTTTGACTATCTTTGCTTGTCAAAGCTTGTGCCAATTGGTAAGAAGCAGCGATACGCTCAGCGTTACCTTTAGATGGTGTTTGGTTTACTGCGTAAAGTTTTACACCCATGAAGGCTTTTTGTTGAACGTCTTGGCCACCGATGTTAACTGTTGGATACACAGCAACACCAAGGTTGTCTTTACCAACAGCTTTTGCTGCTGCTGCGTAGTCCCATGGTCCTGATTGGAATGCATCCACTGAACCATCTTCAAATTTAGCCATCATGTTAGCTGAATCGACATTAACAAATCCTTTGTTGTCTTTTTGAGCTGCGATGAATTTAAGAACGTTAACTCCAGCTTCGTTACCCCAGTTAGTTCCTTTAACATCTTCACCATTTTGACCAAAGAGTGTGTCACCAACTGAAAGGAAAAGTGGTGCCGTTACATAAGCATTAACTTCTTTCAAGTTGCTACCAAATTTAGCTTTTGAAGTAATTGTTTCATATGATTTAACATCTTCTTCATTAAGTTTAGACTTGTTGTAGTAAGTAACTTGTGTTTCGATACCATATGGGAAAGCATAAGTTTTACCTTTGTATTGAGCACCTACAGCAGCTTGCTCAGTATCTTGCTCATCAATTTCTTTTGAGTATTGCTCTGGGATTTCTTGAATAGCTCCAGCGTCTACCAATTTACCGAGTTGGTCATGTGGAAGTGAGAAGACATCTGCGGCAGTAGAAGCATCTTTAGTCAAGTTTTCTTGAGCGTTTGGATCTTCCATTTCAACCATGTTAACTTTATAGCCAGATTTCTTTTCAAATTGTGCGACTGTGTCTTTGTATGACTTCTTAGCACCTGTTGGTACCCAAAGTTTCAAAGTCTTACTATCTGAGCTTGAGCTCTTGCTTGAGCTCTTGCTTGAGCCACACGCTACTAAGAGCGATCCAGCAACTAGTAATCCTGCACTACCAAGTAGCACTTTTTGCCATTTTTTCATTTCTATTTCCTCCAGAAATTTATTTTACGATATATATTATGCAACCGTTTCCATATTCTGTCAAGTACTTTTTGAAAAAAATGTAACTTTTTTTGCAAACGTTTGCAAAGATTGCTAATTTTGTTTATAATTATTCTTGTATTTTACGACTATAAAGAAATATTTATGAGAATGAGGGGGAAAAGATGGCTACAATTAAAGATGTTGCCAAGAGGGCTGGTGTCAGCCCATCGACAGTGAGTCGAACGTTAAAAGATAATCCAGCTATTTCAGAAGAAACCAAGATTAAAGTCAGAGCGGCTATGGATGAATTAGGGTATGTTCCTAATATAGCTGCACAAGTATTGGCTACTGGCTTAACACATAGTTTGGGTGTTATACTTCCACCTTTAACAAATCGTGAAAATATTAGCCAACCCTTCTATATGGAAATTCTAACAGCAATTAACGAAGAAGCTAGTTGTAATTCTCAGGTTGTCAGCATAGCTACTGGAGCAACTTTAGATGAATTGGTTAAGCAAGTTCAACTGATGCATCGTCAAAAACGTGCAGATGGATTTATCATCCTGTATTCAGAAACAAAAGATCCTGTTAAAGATTATCTCTTAAAAGAAAAAGTACCTTTTGTAGTAATTGGAGCAGCAGTGGATAATTCAAATAAAGTTACTTATATCGATAATGATAATAAAGAACTAGGACAAGAAGCTGTTTCTTATCTAAATTCAAGAGGTCACCAAACTATTGGCTTTGTCACTGATGATCTTTTTGGTCAGGTAGGCCAAGAGCGTTATCAAGGTTATAAAAATGCTGTTAGAGAGTTGCGTATAGAAAGCTTACCTGAACTTGTTTTCTCATCTAAGACGATTCATTCGTTTAAAAAGCACTTACAAACATTTTCACCTACAGCGTTGGTTGTTAAAGATGATCTTATTGCCCTTCGGCTTATCCAATGGTTAAACAATCAAGGAATAAAGATTCCGAAAGATTATTCTATTATCTCCATTAACAATTCTTCATTTGCAGAAATCATGCATCCTTTCTTAACAACCTATGACATTAACATTCAGGAACTGGGAAAAGAAAGTGTTCGTAAATTAGTTGCTATACTGAAAAATGAAGAAACCGAGCCAAAGAAAGTAACTATTCCATTTCATCTCATTGAAAGAGAAAGTGTAACATCTATATAAAAGGATCATATAGACAATGGTTGGACAGAAGTAGTTCCAACTATTTTTTATATTCGAAATTGATGTATTTTTCAGAAAACCAAGAGTCTGGTGTGTCGAAAAGCTATAATTTAGATATGAAAGCGTTTATTTCACGAATGTTTTTTCAAAAAAATCCCATTTATTTGTTAAAAAAACTTGACTTGTGCAAGCGTTTGCACTATAATCGTGAGTGTAAAGAATAATTTGAGGTAAAGTTTATGAACAAACGAGCAAGCGGTGTTTTGATGCACATTACATCATTACCCGGTGATTACGGGATCGGTTCTTTCGGTCAAGCGGCCTATGACTTTGTTGATTTCTTAAAAGAAACAAAACAAACTTACTGGCAGATATTACCACTTACTACGACAAGTTATGGGGACTCACCTTACCAATCATTCTCAGCGGTAGCAGGAAATACCCACTTTATCGATTTGGATTTCCTTATTCGTGACAAATTTTTAACTAAAGCAGATGTTAAAGATGCTGACTTTGGGTCAGACCCTGAGTTCATCGACTATGCTAAAGTTTACGAGGCACGTCGTCCAATTCTTGAAAAAGCAGTAAAAGCAATCCTAGCAGATAAGAAAGAAGCTAAGAAGTTTGAAGCTTTTAAAACTAAAAATGCTGGCTGGTTAGCTGATTATGCTGATTTCATGGCTATCAAAGAATACTTTGATAACAAAGCGCTTAAAGATTGGGATGATAAAAAAGCGGTTAAACGTGATGAAGCTACTCTTGAAAAGCTTCGTAAAGAACTTGCTGAAGTGATTACTTATCACGAAGTGGTTCAATACCTATTCTTCAGTCAATGGGCTGAACTTAAAGCTTATGCCAATGAGAATGGTATTAAAATCATTGGAGACATGCCAATCTACATCTCGGCTGATAGTGTTGAAGTTTGGACGCAACCATATCTCTTTAAACTAGATGCTGAATGTAAACCACGTTACATTGCTGGAGTTCCACCAGATAACTTCTCAGCTACTGGTCAACTTTGGGGGAATCCAATTTATGCTTGGGATAAACACAAAGCTGAAAACTATGCTTGGTGGGTATTCCGTATTCAAGAATCATTCAAACTTTATGATTACTTGCGTATTGACCACTTCAAGGGTTTCTCTGACTTTTGGGAAATTCCTGGTGGAGATGAAACTGCTGAAAACGGTGAATGGGTTCCAGGACCTGGTTATGACCTCTTCAAAGTAGTTAAAGAAGAATTGGGTGACCTTAAGATTATTGCTGAAGACCTTGGTAATATTGATGATAAGACACGTAAACTTCTTGCAGACTGTGGTTACCCAGGAATGAAGATTATGCAGTTTGGTTTCTATGACACTACTGGAAACAGTATTGACATTCCACATGTCTATACACAACACTCAGTAGCTTACACAGGGACACATGATAACGAAGTGATTAATGGCTGGTATGACAATTTGACGCAAGAGCAACGTGATTACACAGATGCATATATCAACCGTCGTCAAGGTGAACCTATCACACGTGCTCTTCTACGCACACTCTTTGCAACAGTAAGCAATACAGCCATTGCGACGATGCAAGATATTCTTGATAAACCTGAAAATAGCCGTACAAACGTCCCTAACACAGTAGGAGAAAACTGGAAATGGCGTATGCTTCCAGGTGAAATCACTGTTGATAAGAAAGAATTTTTAACCGATATTACAGAAAGATATAATCGAGGAAATAAATAAAATGTCTACATTTACAAGTTATGTTGAAGCAAAAAACAAAAATCTTAAAGACCTTTCAAACGAAGAAATTTACTACCTTTTGTTGGAATTCGTAAAAGAAGCAGCTGCATCAAAACCTAAAAATGATAGCAAACGTAAAGTTTACTATATCTCAGCTGAATTCTTGATTGGTAAATTGTTGTCTAACAACTTGATCAACTTGGGCATCTACAAAGATGTTAAGGCTGAATTGGCTGCTGCAGGTAAGTCAATCAGCGAAATTGAAGACGTTGAACCAGAACCATCTCTTGGTAATGGTGGTTTGGGACGTTTGGCTTCATGTTTCATCGATTCTATGTCAACACTTGGCATCAACGGTGAAGGTGTCGGTCTAAACTACCACTGTGGTCTTTTCAAACAAGTCTTTAAAGATAACAAACAAGAAGCAGAACCAAACTACTGGATTGAAGATCAATCATGGTTGGTACCAACTGACATTTCTTACGATGTTCCATTCAAAAACTTCACTTTGAAATCTCGCTTGGACCGTTTGGACATCTTGGGTTATAAGAAAGACACTAAGAACTACCTTAACCTCTTTGATATTAATGGTTTGGACTATGGATTGATTGAAAAAGGAATCACTTTTGATCAAGACGAAATTCAAAAGAACTTGACACTCTTCCTTTACCCAGATGATTCAACCCGTAAGGGTGAGCTCTTGCGTATCTACCAACAATACTTCATGGTATCAAACGCTGCTCAACTTTTGATTGACGAAGCTATTGAACGTGGTTCTAACCTTCATGATCTTCCAGATTACGCTTACGTACAAATCAACGATACTCACCCATCAATGGTCATCCCTGAGTTGATTCGTCTTTTGACAGAAAAACATGGATTTGAATTTGATGAAGCGGTAGCAATCGTAAGCAAAATGGTTGGTTATACAAACCACACTATCTTGGCTGAAGCCCTTGAAAAATGGCCACTTGACTACCTTGAAGAAGTTGTTCCACACCTTGTTGTTATCATCAAGAAATTGGATGCCATCGTTTGTGGCAAATACGATGATCCACGTGTTCAAATCATTGACGAACACAACCGTGTTCACATGGCACACATGGATATCCACTTCTCTACAAGCGTAAACGGTGTTGCAGCGCTTCACACAGAAATTCTTAAAGCTTCTGAGCTGAAACCTTTCTACGACCTTTACCCAGAACGTTTCAACAACAAAACAAACGGTATCACATTCCGTCGTTGGTTGGAATTCTCAAACCAAGAACTTGCTGACTACATCAAAGAATTGATTGGTGATGATTATCTTACTGATGCAACTCAATTAGAAAAATTGGCTGCATTTGCAGATGATCCGGCAGTACACAAACGTTTGTCTCAAATCAAATATGATAACAAATTATCTCTTAAACGTTACCTTAAAGCCAATAAAGGTATTGATCTTGATGAAAATTCTATCATCGACACACAAATCAAACGTTTCCACGAATACAAACGTCAACAAATGAACGCTTTGTATGTCATCCACAAATACTTGGAAATCAAAAAAGGAAACCTTCCAAAACGTAAAATCACGATTATCTTTGGTGGTAAAGCAGCTCCTGCCTACGTAATTGCTCAAGACATCATACACTTGATCTTGTCACTTTCTGAACTCATTAACAACGATCCAGTAGTAAGCAAATACCTCAACGTTCACTTGGTTGAAAACTACAACGTAACAGTTGCTGAACACCTTATCCCAGCGACAGATATTTCAGAACAAATCTCATTAGCTTCTAAAGAAGCATCAGGTACAGGTAACATGAAATTCATGCTTAATGGTGCCCTTACACTTGGTACAATGGATGGTGCCAATGTTGAGATTGCTGAATTGGTAGGACCAGAAAACATCTTCACATTTGGTAAAGACTCTGATACAATTATCGACCTTTATGAAAAAGGTGGTTATGTATCACGTGATTACTATGAAAATGATGCTAATATCAAGGAGGCTGTTGACTTTATCTTAAGTGAAGACCTTGTTAAACTTGGCGATAAAGAACGCTTGGAACGTCTTCACCATGAACTTATCTCTAAAGACTGGTTCATGACATTGATTGACTTGGCTGAATACATTGACAAGAAAGAAGAAGTATACGCAGCTTATGAAGATCAAGATGCATGGAACAAAAAAGTTGTTTACAACATCGCTGAAGCAGGATTCTTCTCATCTGACCGTACAATCGAACAGTATGACAAAGACATCTGGCACACAAAATAATATTCTAGTTGCATAGATGGAAAACGAGATCAGAAATGTTCTTGTTTTTTATGTACATGTAAAATAACTAAAAAAGTGTGTAATCAATATCTATGTTTTGTTATAATAAATGAAGAATTGATAAGTTCGTATTTACAGATCTGAAGAAAAACATAAAGTGTGGTTAATTGAAACAAATTACTATGGTGGAGGTGGAAACAAGCTTGAAGCTGTGGCTATGGAATTTACAGACCTAAGCCAGTTTGTAGTCACATCAGAAGATAGCGTGGAATTTGTTTGGGTGACAGATGGAATAGGCGGTAAAACTGCTCATCTCCCACTAGACGAGGCTTTCGGACACATTGTCAATGTCTTTATTTTAGAAATGTTAAAAAATGGATTTCAATTTAATTTACTAAACTAAGAAGTTAACGTGTTATCTCCCAAGCCATCTTCGTGTACTTTGTCACCGTTTTCCATTATAATATAAGTATCACATTAAAAGAGGAGACCTCATGAAATATATCGTAAACACATCAAATGATCCTGCCTATAATATTGCTTTGGAAGCCTATGCCTTTCGTAAATTGATGAATGAAGATGAATTGTTCATTCTCTGGATTAACCGTCCAGCTATCATTGTTGGGAAACACCAAAATACCATTCAAGAGATTAACAAAGAATATACAGATACTCATGATATTAAGGTCGTTCGTCGCTTATCTGGTGGTGGTGCTGTTTATCACGATTTGAACAACCTTAATTATACCATCATCTCTAATAAGGCAGATGAAGGCGCATTTGACTTTAAGACTTTCTCTCAACCAGTAATCGCAACACTTGCTGATTTGGGTGTTAAGGCTGAATTTACTGGCCGTAACGACCTTGAAATCGATGGTAAAAAGTTCTGTGGAAATGCTCAAGCTTACTATAAAGGTCGTATGATGCACCATGGTTGCTTGCTTTTTGACGTTGATATGTCCGTTCTTGGCCAAGCCCTCAAAGTCAGCAAAGACAAGATTGAATCTAAAGGCGTTAAGTCTGTACGTGCCCGTGTGACAAACATTGTAGACGAATTGCCAGAAAAGATTACCGTAAACGAATTCTCAGATAAGATCTTGGAAAAAATGAAAGAATTCTACCCAGAATTGACCGAATACGTCCTTTCTGAAGACGAATTGGCTAAGATTCAAGAGTCTTACGAGAAACAATTTAATACATGGGATTGGACATACGGTCAATCTCCAGAATACACGGTAGAACGTAATGTCCGTTATCCAGCTGGTAAGATTTCTACATATGCAAATGTTGAAAATTCAATTATCAAATCTGTTAAGATTTATGGAGATTTCTTTGGTATTGGAGATGTATCTGATATTGAAGACCTTTTGGTCGGTGTACCTTACGAGTACGAAGATGTCTTGGCTAAACTTGAAACCATTGATACAACACATTATTTCTCACGTATGACAACTGAGGAGGTTGCAAAAGCTATCGTAGCTTAATCATTGTTTGTACAATTTGGAAAACTCCAGGTTGTTTTTTCTTTGGTGAGTTTCTATATTGTCTATAGTTAACTTTAATAATTTTCAGAATCAAAGTTACATATACTCTGAAAGTTCCTTTATGTTTGACTAAGTGAGTCATTTTATAGAAAAGGTTAGCAAACCTAGAAAGAACATTATTGGAAATACCCTCATAACATCTTTCCGAAAAACTGTAATTTTCTTGAAAGAAAGATATAGGTGTGATATACTTCTATTAAGTAATTATGGAGAAATAAACTAATGAAACGTGAACTTTTACTCGAAAAAATTGAAGAATACAAAGCTCTCATGCCCTGGTTCGTCTTGGAATATTACCAGTCGAAACTATCGGTACCGTATTCTTTTACGACCTTATATGAATATCTCAAGGAATATAAGCGCTTTTTTGACTGGTTGATTGACTCAGATATTTCAGATGCTGACGATATTGCCTCAATCGATATCAAAACCTTGGAAAATCTAACTAAAAAAGATATGGAGTCATTTGTCCTCTATTTACGTGAACGTCCATCTTTAAATACCTATTCCAAGAAACAGGGAGTCTCTCAAATAACCATCAACCGTACGCTTTCAGCTCTATCCAGTCTCTATAAGTATTTAACTGAGGAGGTCGAGGGTTCTGATGGTGAGCCATATTTCTATCGTAACGTTATGAAAAAAGTTTCCACTAAGAAAAAGAAAGAAACCTTGGCTGCACGTGCTGAGAATATCAAACAGAAACTTTTTCTAGGCGATGAAACCATGGAATTCCTTGATTATGTAGAAAATGAATACGAAGTTAAGCTCTCAAATCGTGCTAAATCTTCGTTTTATAAGAATAAAGAGCGTGATTTAGCCATCATTGCCTTGCTATTAGCTTCAGGTGTTCGACTCTCTGAGGCTGTAAATCTGGACATTAAAGATATAAATTTAAAATTGATGGTCATTGACGTTATTCGAAAGGGTGGCAAACGGGACTCAGTTAATGTGGCAAGTTTTGCAAGACCCTATCTCGAAAATTATCTTAGCATACGTGATAAACGCTATAAGGCTGAAAAGCAAGACCTTGCCCTATTTTTAACAGAATATCGAGGTGTCCCCAACCGTATTGATGCTTCAAGTATCGAAAAAATGGTTGCTAAGTATTCTCAGGATTTCAAGATTCGCGTTACTCCCCACAAACTACGTCATACTCTTGCGACACGTCTTTATGATGCTACTAAGTCCCAAGTTTTAGTTAGTCATCAACTTGGTCATGCTTCCACTCAGGTCACTGATCTTTACACCCATATTGTAAATGATGAGCAAAAAAATGCTTTAGATAAATTATAATTAACCAAAAATAACCATTCCGAGTTGGCATGGTTATTTTTCTCTTACATAAATTAAAATATGTAAATTATACTTTGTTATCCTTTCAAATACATAACTAAATTTATGTAATTACACAAGAACAAAAACAAACTCTCCTCCATGGAGAGCTTGTTTTTTATATTAATAATCTTTAAGAGCTGATTCAACCGCAGCTTTCTCTTTATCAATCAAATCTACACGTGCAGCGATTGTTTTAATACCCATCAAGATATTACGTTCCAAAGCTTTGTCACTTGTTTGTGGCTCGAAGAATGCAATATATTGGTCAAGACGTTCTTGCGTTTTAAAGATCCCTGCTGGGATATTAACAAAGCTATCAAAGCTCATATCACCACCAAGGGTAGCTTTAATCCATTCCCAGTTTTCTTTAGCCCAGTTCCAAACGGTTTCTTGAGCAAAAGATTTGCTGATGAAGTTCATATACCAGAGATACAAATCTTGCGGTTTAACAACGTTTTTATCTTTAAGCTGACCTAGTACGTTGTCAAGTCCTTCTTGGTTTTTAAGGTATGAAAGTGCTTGAGTCAATTGACGACGGAAGTTACTGTCGTTTGTTGCCACGTATGCATTGACATACTCTTCAACAAGAGAAAGGCTGTTTCCTTGTTTCATTTGGTTGATGAGGACAAGACCACGGACACTTGCTGGGATGCTTTCGATGTTTTCTTTATGGGCTTGGAAAACACTTGCGGCTGCTAGGACTGCTGGTTGATAGTCTGCTTGTATCAAATAGCTAAGCATGGTCTGACGCACCATCTCATCTTCATCTGACTCGTCTTCTTTAGCTTCAAAACCAAGACGCTCAAAGTCATTTTGGAATTGACGACGTACCAAAGCGTTATAATGCACTTCTGCTTCTGTATCTTCATCAATAAAGCGCTTCAAACCACTAAGGATTTGAGATTTAGCTTGAGCAATTAAGAAGCTTTCTTCTTTTTCAACTAAATCAAGCAAGGCAATTAGACTTGCGTAGGAAATGCGTCCGCTTTCAGCTAGAAGACGACGTTCTTGTAAGATTTGAAGTTTACTTACAGTATCGAGAGTTACAAATTCATCAAGGATATTGTCCAAGAGTTGACCTTGATAGTCTGTGATGTAATGTGCTGTGTTTGCTGTATTAAGATGGAGAGCTCCATCATTTTCAGTAGCAAGCTGGCTGTAATTTGGAATCTCAATACGTTCTTCTGAAAGTGTATCTGGAAGCCCATTCCAGTTTGTATTCAAAGGAATCTCCCAAAGGCGTCCTTTGTCTTCATGTTCACCAATGAAGAATTGCTTTTGACTAAGGATAAGCGTATCGTCAACAACTTCTGCATTAACCACTGGATAACCTGGTTGCTCTAACCAGGTATCCATGAAGCTAGAGACATCCTTACCTGAAGCATCTGAAAGAGCATTCCAAAGGTCACGTCCAACAGTATTGTTATATTGGTGTTTTTCAAAGTAAGCCTTAAGTCCTTTTGCAAAGGCTTCATCGCCCAACCAACGGCGAAGCATATGCATAAGACGGCTACCTTTAGCATAAACAATAGCACTATCAAAGAGGGTATTAATCTCGTCTGGATGATTAACTTCCATGTGGACAGACTGTACGCCGTCTGTTGCGTCACGTTGAAGAGCATGAGGTACACCAGTTGTTTGGAAATCTTCGAAGATGTTCCAGCTTGGTTCAATAGCATCCACTGAAACATACTCCATCATGTTGGCGAAACTTTCGTTAAGCCATAAATCATCCCACCATTTCATAGTAACAAGGTTACCGAACCATTGGTGAGCCAATTCGTGGGCAACAACAAGGGCAACCTGTTGGCGACTTGCAGCTGAGCTATTTTCATCTACAAGGAGGTAAACTTCACGATAGGTAACAAGACCCCAGTTTTCCATGGCACCTGCTGAGAAGTCAGGAAGAGCAAGGTGGTATGATAATGGAATAGGATATTTTACTTGGAAATAATCTTCGTAGAAATCAATGACACGAACGGCAATATCAAGTGCAAAGTCAACGCTGTTTGCTGCTTGCGCAACCGTAGTGAACACACCAACTTCAGTGCCGTTTTGTGTTTTAGCTGTTTTACCTTGGAGAGCTCCAAACCCAAAGGCTAGGAGATAAGTTGACATACGTGGTGTTGTCTCAAAGGTCCAAACGCCAGTTTCTTCACGGAGATGACTATTGATTTCAGGCATATTTGACAAGG
>SKER01000795.1_pt1 | contig 31841 bp, 30 predicted proteins | sample 4826961 | NCBI WGS metagenome assembly SKER01 (sample SAMN11008804, study PRJNA524170) | human gut metagenome | biome: Human fecal sample; material: Feces; isolation source: fecal sample from pouch patient p47 | host: Homo sapiens | place: Israel: Tel-Aviv | collected 2016-11-16 | reverse complement strand
ATTAGTCACTCTTCAAATTATGTAGGTGCCCTTTTAATACCTTCATTAAAAATGAATGTTCCACTAGCAAATTACACGGATAACAAAGTCTATACTTGTGGTGCCGGAATGTTAACACCAGAATATATAAATACCAACCATCATTTAGTAGTGGGTGCTCATAATTTAGGAGACAAAACTAGCTCGGCGCTTTTTACTCCCCTAGCTTATCATTCACTATCTGGACGTCAGATAATTATCACTAATTTTAAAGACGTAAATCAATATATAATTCTGAGTAAGCAAATTATTTCACCGTGGAATGATGAAGCGGCTTTTAAAGGTGGTGAGAAAACTCTCTCGTTAGTAACTTGTACCTCTGATAATAAGCGAAGAATATTGGTAAAAGCTAAGCTGGTGAAAAGATATTCGATTGCTAATTTAAATATACATACAAAAGCTTGGCTAAATCGAAAATATAAAATCGTTGTGGTTAACTACTAGGTAAATTATCGAAACAATTTCAAATATTTGCTGTATCCCTGTTCTTGAAGTTGATTAACTGGAATAAACCGTAAAGCAGCTGAGTTAATACAGTAACGTAAGCCACCACGATCAACGGGACCATCAGTAAAAACATGACCTAAATGAGAGTTAGCATTTTTGCTCCGGACCTCTGTACGTTCCATCCCAAAGGATTGATCACGTTTTTCCTTTACAACTCGTTGATCAATCGTCTTCGTAAATGATGGCCAACCACATCCGGCGTCATACTTATCTAATGACGAAAATAATGGTTCACCAGACACCACATCTACGTAAATACCCGGTTCATTAAAGTGATCATATTTACCGCTAAATGGCGGTTCAGTTGCTGCTTCTTGAGTAACGGCGTACTGCATTGGGGTCAATTTGCTCTTTAATTCGTCTTGACGTTCATTCATGATTCAAGCCTCCGCATTTCATGTTTGCTTTCAGTAAATCATACTTACTATCGGTATGCGAGAATGTTGCTTACGATATGAGTACTAAATTTGCCATTATTTCAGTTCTATTTCACGATTAAATACCTTTGCAAACCCCAATATAATCAAAAATGGCTAAATCCGTCGGTATTAAGGATGTAGCCACTTAAATTTATTATTAAAAATGCGCCCCCGGGGAGTCGAACCCCGATCATGAGGACCGAAATCTCATGTGCTATCCATTACACTAAGGGCGCCTTATTACACTTATTATTGTAGTCCTTTTTGAGAGAATTGATAAATCTTTTTTATCAATTAATATGTATATATATTATGTAAACTAGCTCCACATTCAAATCATAATAGTGGCGTTATTTAGTGAGTAAAGTATAATAGAAAAGCGTTAATTACTATGATGAGAAGGACGTGACACAATGCTGAAAGCACCGCAACAGTTCATTGCGATTGACATTGATGGTACTTTATATGACGACCATGATCACTATAATATCCAGCGATTCAATCACGATCTCCAGGCATTAACTAATAAGAATATTCAGTTGATTGTTGCAACCGGTAATAGCTACGATGCTGTTCAGCATATTTTCCGGAATTCCCCTGATGTTGATACTTTCGTTGCGGAAAATGGTGGACGAATTATCGTTAATGGGCAAACCGTCATGGCAGCGGTTCATCAAAGGGCCATCCTTCAACAGTTACTGACCTTTATTAGTGACCATCAGCTGACCCCTGATTTGCTGTCCTTATCTGGGGCGACGGCCACGCATATTGCTGAACGGTTCCGTGACGTTCCGGTTCCATTCTATCCCCATCACAACTACTTTACTTCATTATCGGAAATCAATGAACCAATTTACAATCTTAATATCAATTGGTTCAAGCAGCGCCCAACACTTGATCGTGTACTCGCAGTTGCTGATAACATTAATAAATCGTTTGCTGGACAGGTCAAAGCAACTTATAGCGGTGCTTATGGTATTGATATCTTACCAGCGAATGTTAATAAGGCCCGAGGATTGAATCAACTAATTAGTCGTTTTTATCACCAATCGCTCCAGAATGTTACCGCGTTCGGTGACAGTAGTAATGATCTCGAGATGATTAAAGAGGTCGGTACCGGCGTCGCGATGCTCAATGCAACGGCTGACCTGAAACTAGTGGCACAACGCATTACTAAATTTGATAACAACCATGATGGCTTATTGCAAGAAATTGAAGATATGTATTTAAATTAAATATTATGTAAACTAGTTAATAAAGAAGGTGTTACTCACGAAGTTTTTACTCCGCTTATTAGTAAGTTGCGTCTTCATTGTTTCTGTATTAACACCAACTACTTTTGCTGATGATGATCTCCCAAGTCTCAATAATAGTAGTAGCTCGGCCTTCAGCTCAACGACCTCCTTCTCGCTCGATATTGATCACGATCAGAAACTACCACCACATCCCCTAGCCATACCCAATAACACACCAACTCCGAACGAGGGTTATCGTTGGGTCAATCAGCGTGTTTATATTTACATGGATACCGATAATCCCAAGATAAAAAAAGCATTTCGGACTGCTGTTAAAGCCTGGAATAAGCCGCAGATTGTTAAGTTAATTTGGACTGACCACCGTTCTAATGCCAATGTTATTGTTAATTCTGGTGATCTGTCTTCTTCTGCTTCCCAACCCAATGTGGGTTATGTTACTTCGCAACTGGGGTCCACGCAGACAAGTTACAATCCTGACTACCATACAATGATTAAGGCCACTTCGACATTAGATGCTAACCAGCTTGCATATGTTAATGATCAGTTTCGGGCACACGTTGCTGAACATGAACTTGGTCATGCGCTCGGATTGGCCCACGCGCCTGAATATGAACATAGTGTGATGGTTCCACGGAATATTCGGACTGGTATTACGAAGCAGGACATTAAAACTTTGCGGATGATGTACAGATAATAAATAGGACCACCGCAGCGCATAAACTACGGTGGTCTTATTTATTAATAAACGGATCCTGGGTAGAAGTTAAAGGTCGGTTTATTGAAGTCGAATTTGCTTAAATCTGATAGTTTGATAAAGTTATCGCCAATTCCCCAACTCATCAGGTTAATGGGTTGACCCCATAGGTTATCTGGAACAGCAATGAGGATATATTTACCGAGCGCCCGAGCCATCCCTAATTCTACGCCCATTCCAACATCTTCCTCGTGAGGTAAGTACACGGCCAATAAGGTATCGCTGGTTGAAACCCCAACCCGGTCACCATTATAAGTTGCCGTAGCCCATTCACGATCCTCAAGTAGTTCAGGGTGTTCATCTACCCGTAAGCCTTTATATTGATGGTCCAGTGGAATATATGAATTTTCAACGTCAACAGTAGGATTCTTCTTGATGGCTTCCATAGCTTCCTGGTAAGCAGCGTTTTGGTGCTCAGTGAACCAACCGGCGCAGAAATAAACAGTTTTTGTTTTTGTCATGCTGTTCCTCCTCAAAAATGATACTGTACCATTCTATCATGAATCATTCTTAGACAGGACAAATTATTAGTCTTTTTAGTCAGCTTTTAGTATTATAAAATCATTGATTTGCGCAGAAAGGAGCGATAATAAGTGATCAATTTACCACTGGGGATTGGACAAATCCATGCAATGCACGAGCTTTTTCGGTCGAATCCACGCTTGGCAATTATCGTGATGCTCTTGTTGATTGCGCTTGCGTTTTATTTAAATCGAAAACGGTAATGAAAAGGGATCGGTCATGCTAACTGGTCCCTTTTCTTATATTAAAAATGAACTCCTAATGCCATCCGAGCAAATCGGGACATTTTATCTGGTCCCCAAGCTGGTTCCCACACGACCTTAATCTCACACTTATTTATTCCATCAACTGCTTCAACGGCGGTCGTAATATCATGATTTAGGACGTCAGTAAGCGGACAACCCATCATTGTTAGGGTCATTGTGACCAGGCATTTGCCATCTGTATCAACATTAATGCCATAAATTAAACCGAGATTAACAAGGTCGATCCCTAATTCCGGGTCAATGACCTTCTGAAGAGCCGCCAATACTTGCTTCTCAATTGGTGATAAGTCTTGCTCAGTAATTTTTGTCATGAATGTACCCCCTACCCGATTGAGTCGGTCATTTCAAATGAAATCAGCCGGTTTAGTTCCACTGCGTATTCCATCGGTAGTTTCTTCGTAAATGGTTCCACAAAGCCCATGATGATCATTTCGGTAGCTTTTGCTTCGGAAATTCCCCGGCTCATTAAGTAGTACAGCTGCTCTTCAGATATTTTGGAAACTTTAGCTTCATGTTCCATGGCTACGTGTGCATTATCAATCTCGTTGTAAGGGATGGTGTCAGATGAAGACTGATCGTCCATGATAATGGTGTCACATTCCACGTGAGCCTTGGAGCCATCAGAATTTTTACTAAAACGCACAGTTCCGCGATAATCAGTCGAACCTCCAGTTCGCGCAATTGATTTGGAGACAATTGAACTGGATGTATTCTTAGCATTATGAATCATCCGCGCACCGGAATCCTGGTGAATTCCATTTGAGGCGACCGCAATTGACAACATTGTCCCTCGGGCACCCTCACCATTTAGATATACACTTGGGTATTTCATGGTGACCTTTGAACCAAGATTACCGTCCACCCACTCCATAGTGGCGTTTTCCGCGGCTGCGGCCCGCTTTGTTTCCAAACTATAAACGTTATCGGACCAGTTTTGAATCGTCGTGTAACGGCAATAGGCGTCTTTAGCAACGTTCACCTCGACTACTGCCGCATGGAGACTGTCAGATGAGTAGTTCGGTGCCGTGCAACCTTCCACGTAGTCGACACTGGCACCCTCATCGACAATAATGAGGGTTCGCTCAAACTGCCCTGAATTTTCCGCATTAAGACGGAAGTAAGCCTGCATGGGGGTCTTACACTTAACTCCTTTGGGAACATAAATGAAAGATCCACCCGACCACACAGCCCCGTTCAATGCAGCAAACTTATTATCCGCCGGCTTAACAAGTTTGCCAAACCATTTGCGAAAGAGTTCTGGATACTTTTGTAAGGCGGTATCGGTATCAGTAAAGATAATCCCCATCTTGGCAAACTGCTTTTTCATATTGTGATAAACCACTTCGGATTCATACTGAGCGGCTGACCCGGCCAAGTACTTCCGTTCCGCTTCTGGTACCCCGAGGCGCTCGAAGGTTTCTTTCAGGTCATCAGGGACATCGGCCCAGTCGCGATATTTCCGGTCGGTCATTTTCTGATAATACAACATGTTTTTCAGGTCAATTCCCGATAAGTCGGGGCCAAACTTTGGCATCGGCAGTTTCTTAAAGATGCGGTATGACTTAAGACGGTAGTCTAACATCCACCGGGGCTCATGTTTTTCTGCTGAAATTTTCCGCACTACATCTTCAGTTAACCCGCGACCCGTGGAGTACTTGGGCGTTACCTGGTCGTGGAAACCATATTCGTACTGGTCATTTGACTGAACAATCTTATTTGCTTCGTTGCTCACCTGTTTGGTCCTCCTTTGCCAAGGCACGTTCCAATGCCCACCATGAAATCGTTGCACATTTTATTCGTGCTGGAAACTGCATAATGTTGATTAACACCTGTGCATCCCCCAGTTTTTTCAAATCTTTTTGATAGTGGTATTTTCCAATTGCCATGTCCGAAAATGTTTTGGCCATCTGCTGAGCTTCCTGGGTAGATTTCCCCTTAACGGCTTCCGTCATCATACTAGCAGATGCCTGGCTAATTGAACACCCACTGCCAGTAAAGGCAATATCAGCAAGCCGGTTGTTTTTAACTTGAACTTGTAAGTTAATCGTATCACCACAAGTCGGATTGTGAACCGTCATTGTCGTAGTAGGATTTGTTAACTTATGCTTGTTACGGGGATGGTTAGCATGATCGAGAATCACTGCTTGATAAAGATTCCTTAACTTATCGAGTCCCATGCTTAAAGAACTCCTTTGTATCCTGAATTGCTGCCAAAAGCTGGTCAATATCTTGTTGATCATTATAAAATGCCAAACTAGCTCGAACAGTTGCTGGAACTCCTAAACGTTCCATCAGCGGCTGCGCACAGTGGTGACCAGCGCGAACAGCCACCCCATCCATATCGAGAGCAGTTGCTACGTCATGGGGATGAATCCCATCAATATTAAAAGCAATTACCCCTGTATGTTTGTCAGCATCGTGGGGTCCATATACCGTGACTCCAGGCATCTTAACAATTCTGGGTAGCAAGTCTTTAACCATTTCTTGTTCATGATGTTGGATTTTATCCATTCCGACCTGATTCAGGTAGTCAATCGCGGCTCCTAAGCCAATTGCCCCAGCAATATTTTGGGTTCCCGCTTCAAACCTAAATGGTGGTTCTGCCCAGGTGCTTTCTTGTTGGTGAACTTCCGCAATCATTTCGCCACCATATTGGTAAGGGGTCATTTTAGCTAAGAGGTTATGTCGCCCGTAAAGAACCCCAATTCCTGTTGGGCTGAGCATCTTATGACCAGAAAAGGCATAGAAATCTGCCCCTAATTCTTGAACATTGACTGGTAAATGAGCAACTGCTTGCGCCCCATCGACCACGATGACGGCATGATGCTGATGAGCAATTGCTGCCAACTGCTGAATTGGGTTGACCGTGCCTAGTACATTACTGATGTGGGTAACGGCCACAATCTTCGTTCGATCGGTAATCAACCGTGCAGCTTGATCCATCTTCAACTGACCATTTTCATCAATATCGATATATTTTAATTTTGCACCCTTTTGTTTGGCAAGCTGCTGCCAGGGAATCAAATTGCTATGGTGTTCCATTATGGTAATGACAATTTCATCCCCAGCATGAATAACCTGGTTACCATAAGTACTAGTAACTAAATTCAAACTGTCAGTGCAGCCTTTAGTAAAGATGATTTCGTCTGATCGTTGGGCATGGATGAATTGCTGAACCTTGCGTCGAGCTTCTTCATACCGACTAGTAGAGCGTTCTGCTAGGGTATGGACGCCACGGTGAACATTGGCATTATCGTGTTCATAGAAATGAGTGACTGTATCAATTACCGCTTGGGGCTTCTGACTGGTGGCCGCATTATCCAAATAAGCTAGCCGTTCATCATTCACCCGTTGTTTGAGAATTGGAAAGTCATCCCGCCAAGGATTACTCATTCTTTAGCTTCCTTTCTAGAATATTAATCATGTGCTGGCGAACATTCGCCGATGGGATGTTATCAAGCACGGGACCAAGGAACCCGCGAATTACCATTTGTTCAGCTAATTTCCGCGGAATTCCACGACTCATCAAATAATACATCTGATGAGGGTCAACCGGGCCAACACTGGCAGCATGTCCAGCTTCAACATCATTTTCGTCAATCAATAAAATTGGGTTAGCATCCCCGCGCGCCTGCTCCGACATAACAAGAACGCGATTTTGTTGGTCCGCTTGGGAACCATGGGCACCGTGAATGATCTGACCAATTCCGTTAAAGATTAATTCAGACTGGTCGTTGATCACGCCGCGTTGGTTAATTAAGCCTAGGGTATGTTTACCACGATTAGTAACCCGGTTATTGATTCCCACATGTTGTTGGTGACCAGTAACCCCAATCATATTAGAATGGGCCTGGCTGCCGTCACCAACCAATTCTGCATCAATATCGCCAACGGTGTTACAGTCATTCATCATGCCAACTGCCCAGTTGACCTCCGCATCTCGTTTGATCAGCGCGCGCCTGTTAAAGGTAACGGTGGAAGATACACCAATTTCATCAAGAGCGGAAAAATTCACATGACTGCCTGGTTCAGCAATGACCTCCACCATTGAATTGAGCGTGTTTACCTGTTTGCCGAGCGATGACCAGTGCTGGAGGATACTACAAGAGCTATTTTGCCCAGCAATAACTAACACATGTGAGTTTAAACCACCATCAATACGGTTATCCTGGATCAGGTTAAGTTCTAACGGGGCCTTGAGTTCCATATTACGAGGTACTTTAATTATCAAGCCGCTATTCATGTAGGCGTAATGAAAGGCCGTTAATTTACTTTCACTTGGTTTGATTACTTTAGCAAAATACTTTGTCATCGTTGTTGGGTCGTCATGCCATGCTTGAAACATGTCCATTACACGGACCCCTTTTGCCTGCCATTCTTCTGGAAAGGTATGATTGATCACCATCTGGCCGAGCAGTGTGAACTGTGTTGGTTGAATATTACTTGGTTTTGGTGGTAACCAAGATAAATCATTTTCTGTCGTTAACGGCCAATCTTGGTAAGAAAAGCGTTGCATGGTTGGTAGCTTAGTTTTAGCGATCAACTGAAATGCTTTTTGACGAATGTCCCAGAGGGCAGCTGGTTCATTATGAGCTTGACTGATTTGTTTTAATTCTTGCTCGTTCATGCTGTTCCTCCTATTGATCGTCATCAACTAATGGGATGTCGAGACCTAATTCATCCCGTAATCCTGTATATCCTTCCGCTTCCAATTTCTTGGCCAACTCTGGACCACCGTTCTTAACGATCCGGCCATCCATCATTACGTGGACGGTGTCTGGAACAATATAGTTCAATAAGCGTTGGTAGTGGGTAATGATTAATGCTCCAAAGTCCTTGCCACGCATCGAGTTGACCCCTTTGGAAACCACTTTAAGCGCATCGATATCTAACCCAGAGTCGATTTCATCCAGGATTGCAATCTTAGGTTCAATCATCAATAATTGAAGGATTTCGTTTCGCTTCTTTTCACCACCCGAAAAGCCTTCATTCAGGTAGCGCTCCGTCATTGATTCTTTCATGTCAAGCAATGAAAGGTTCCGGTCGAGCTTCTGGAGAAAATCCATGACGGAGATTTGATGATCCTGATCACGACGGGCATTAATGGCCACCCGCAAAAATTCAGCATTGGTTACGCCGGGGACTTCCGCTGGGTATTGCATTGCCAAAAATAAGCCCCGCCGTGCGCGTTCATCAACCGGCATATCCAGAATTGATTGACCGTCTAGTAAAATATCACCTTGGGTAACATGGTAGCCACTTTTTCCCATAATCGTTTCAGACAGGGTCGACTTACCAGTCCCATTTGGACCCATGATGGCGTGAATCTCGCCAGTCTGCATAGTAAGATTAACCCCTTTGAGGATTTCTTTAGTAGATTTACTTTCTTCGTCCTTTACTGAAACATGAAGATCCCGTACTTCTAGTTTTGCCATTTCAATCGACCCTTCGTTTAATTTCTGCTCTTTATTATACCGAAGTCCCGGCAAAAGCTAAAATAACCAGATTAATATTAAAACGGTGAATTAGGCCTCCACTATGACTTCATAGGCATCTAATTCACCGTATTCTTTTTATTTACTTTTTCTGTAAAGTGTCCGTTAATATTTGCTTAGCTGCTTCCGTAACTTTTAAATTATGAGCATCTGCATAGGCTTTCAGTTGTTGATAGGTGGCAAGGTCGTCAGCCCCCCGCCAGATAATGCCAGTCACCTGGCCAAATTCTTTTTTCATATTATTTATACCTCATTTCGCTGACCACAGGATTTGGGCAATTCCATTAAGAATGCGTTCCCGGTTATGAAGTTGGAAATGATTAGTATGGGGCACAACAACTTGATGGTAAGCCAACTGAGGATGGATTCGTACTAATGATTGTAACATTTCTGATTGAATCTTCGGCACTTCATCGTCGCTACCACCCATGATGTTGTAGAAAGCCACATCTTTGTTTGGTGCCCAGGCAGTCATTTGCCGTACTAATTCTTTAAAGTTCTTATCATGGGACTTTTTAAATAGCTCGGGGACAAATTTAACATGGACCCCAAAGCTTTCTTCCACTGGCACCCCTAAAAAAATTACCCTTTGCAGTTTAATCTGGTGCTGCAAAATCGGTGAACCAAAATAGGCATGCATGAATTCAGTCCCGCCATATGAATGAGCAATAACGTTCATCTTATTAATTCCATACCGGGCATGCAGGACTTGTAACACCTGATCGAGTTGGTGAACTTGGGGATGGTAGGAAGCATTATAATTCCAATTATAAAGCACCTGAATCAAGGCATTCTTCTGATCATGATAACTTCCCCTAGTACGGACCTGGCCACTGGGTGAAACCCAAACCGTCATTACTTTTTGGGCAATCTGTTTTTGTTGGTACGTTTGAACCAGCTTGTGGTAGGTCGTTGAATTGCCTCCCCATCCTGGTATCAGAATTGTTGGTGTACGAGTATAGCAAACGTTGGCCTGCTGGTCGGTACTATTAATATGATGATTAGGTAGTGGGCGTAACACGATAAACTGGGCCGCCATCAGCACAATGAAGAATGAGCCAATAATGCCGATCACCCATTTTGCAAATTTTTTCATCCCCCACACCTCGGTTACTACTGTTAATTGTCTTTCGGATAAGCTGTTAATCGTAATTGACCATGAATGTATTCGCCAAGAAAGACATCATTTACTGATACGAAACCACGTTGCTGGACCTGCTGGGTTAACCAGTTTTCATCATGGTGAATTAATTCCAAAACATCGTGATTAATAATACCATCTGCAATCAAAGGAAATTTGATGTTTTCCTCATCATTTTCAATTACTACTAACTGACCATTTTGTTCCAGAATACCACTTTTCACCCGGCTAAGTTCATATATCCCTCGTTCACGTAACTTAAACATAAGATCATTGGCAGACAACCCCATCTTTAAACAATTATCCACGAGCACATGGCCATTTTGTACCAGGACAACTGGTCGCCCATTAATGACATTACGAATCCAATGATTATGATTGGTTGCGAACCGAATTATAGCGACTATTATTGTCCAAATTACTAATACCATCAGAAACTGCAAGATCGTAATATCTTGGTTGTAAATGATTCCACCAATAATTCCCCCAAGGACATAATTCTGTAGTTGATCAAGGGCGTTGTTTGGCGCTAAATTACCTTTCCCCATGATGTTAATTTGGAGGATAAGACAAATCATTCCTAAAGCAAACTTGATAAAGATCAAATTATAATCCATATGGCATCCTCCTTATCGTTGTACATGCACTTGGTGGTTGACCACGTGAGCTCGTTCAAGGGTATAGTTATCACCATTGGGACTCATATTGACCCGGTAATCCTCCTTGTTAAAACGAACGATCACACCATCTGTAAGAGTAGTAGAATTCACCATCACCTGACTATTTTTCAAGTGGTGGTCCTTTGCTACTGCATGGATAAATGGAACCATTTGGCTACTCTGATTGGCGGTTGTGGCAGACTTTTCCATATTAGTGATCTGTAAACCGGTAAAAAAGAGTAAGATCAAAACAAAAATCATACTCAGGTCGCGGTAACGGATTTGCAGGCGGTGACGAGAATAAACCACCAACGTCACAATCAGCGCAATGAGCAATATCGCAATAACTGCGTAGTTAAACAATGAATTAAAATGTTGATGATTCACTAAATATGATTCGGTATAAAACGTCATTTGCTTGTCTCCCTCCTCGTTAATAAAAAGAGTGGGAATACAATCATTCTCACTCTTATTCTGTGTACAGTGCTGTCAACTAACCAAAGAGCCGGGCCCAGAAGCCCTTCTTCTTTGGCCTTGCTTTCTTTTCACTAGCGTCGTTATTTGAATCTTGAGGTGCATTTGTATCAGTCGCTTCCTCATATGGATTGTGTTCACCAATCCACCGGAAGAACTCCGCAGCTTTAATTTCGACGAACTTACCCCGTTTACCATTGATACCATCCACACATAGCTCAATTGGTAGTGCATTCCGGTACTTCTCAATGCTATCGGCAGTAAATCCATTGAAGGTATTTAACTTGGAAATATCAAACAATAAACTCTGGTCTGAGCTCCGGTACTTGAAGTCATCAGACTGCGTCAGGTACAACTTAGCCCACCGGTTCCGAGAGCTTTCCTTGAAGTCATCCACGACAGTCTCTGGGAAGTAAGAAGGTACGTCCATGTCAACCATTTCATAGTAATGCTTAAAGATTTGCCGGGTCATAGCGAGGAAGTCTAACCGCCCACTTTCCTGGTTGAAGGACCGCCAAGGAGTTTCGTCATCTTCCAGTAACTCGGCCATCCGCATGACAAAGTCCTTGAATAAGGTGTTGTTAAGGGTTTGCCGGACATTGTAAATGTACTTATTGGCGTCCCCCTTCTGTGATTCGTCAATGACCTTATCAATCTGCAAGTAGTAGGTCCGCCGAGCCGTTTCACGGAGCATGGTGAAGCCAGAATCGTAGTTGGTAGTTCCAATCAATGGTGCGATGGCGTGGGGATGGTTAACCAATTCGTTCATCGTATCAACTACCAGGTGCCGACTGTACTGATCTTGTTGGAAGAAGTATGGTTCAATTTCATCCATCAGTACCGGGTAAGATGATCCCAGCGACATGTAATGTTCCATTGCTTCGACCGTCTTGGCCTTCTTTTGTGGCGTTTGCGATGGGTAAATGGTCCCGAAGTCAATTAAGGAGCGGTCAGTATTCCAAGTTAATTGGTTAATGATTCGAAGTAACGTTGACTTACCTGAACCCGCAGTTGCTCCTAAAATCAGGAAGTTTGGCACATCGTTACCGTCTTCAGGGTTCAAACTAGCTTTAGAACGAATTTCCCACAAAAATGGCGCAGTAAAGGCATAGAGGATTGCTTCATAGAATCGTTTACCGTAGTTATCATCGTAATCAACGACGTACTGCTGGTAGCCCTTCATAACCGCTGCAATGCTCTTTAGGCCATCACGAATCTGGCTAATAGTGGCAATCTTACCAAACGGAATTGGGTGCGTCCCAGTATCGTTTGGCACAAACAAGCCACTCGCATGGTTGGCCAGGTTCCTTTCCATTGGGCGATCGTATAAGAAGGTCGTGTACTTCTTTTCGGCATCACGTTGCTGTGGCGACATACCTGATACCAGTGCTTCATGAACCTCTTTAGCAATCTTTTCCCGGGTCTTTAGTTTTGGCTTGGCTGCTCGTGGCGATACAGACTCTTTTTGAAGATTGTAGATGGTGTCATGCTGCTTAACTGCGCGGGCAATGTTTTCTTTGTCCTGTGTGCGGTTAGTCGTCACATCTCGCATGGCCTTAGTGATCATTTCTGGTAAGATATCATGATCGATGTCTTGCTGAACATCGTGCTTAATAATGTCTGTGACATCTTGTTCAGCGATCCTATCAGTTTGTTCGTTATCCAGAATGACTAGTGCAGAACCAGTACCATCTTCACTATCCTTTTTGCTTTCTTCAATTTGTTGCTGAGCAGCCTTTAACAAATTGGTCGAGAAAAAAGACCGTAATACTGGTTGGAGGTCCTTCTTGAAGTGGTCAGCCAGATTATTAAACAACATCCGGTCATTATCAAAGACCAGAACTTCTTCGTATTGATTGTGTTGTTTGTCAAACGAGTGTTCATCAAGGTTAACAGAACCAAGAATAACTCTACAGTCATCATTATCAGAATTGGACAACAAGTAAAAGCGAGAATGGATCACCTGAGTTGGTGCCACTTCAATCTTAAACAGACTGTCGAGAACGTTGCTTTGATTCTGTGAGCTTAAAGCTGAAAATAGCTTGGCTGGTTTCTTGTTAGCTGCAGCCAATAACGAATTTGCTAAAGCAACTTTAGTGACCATTTCGTTACTTGAGTATTGGTGGTCAGTCTCGTTCTGACTAATGGCAATTTCCACTTTCAGAAACTTACTCAAATACTGGTTAATAAAGTCAGCAGTAACGTTCCCCGTTACAGCCAGTAACTGGTTAAATTTACGAGGATCAAATAGCTGGTGTATCTTCAATGGCGGAGTGTCCTGACCATCGAAGGCAATATGAATCTTATTAATACTTGATGATTTTGCCATCTTTCGTTAATCCTTCTCTATCAATAAACATATTATATTTATTTTCGTTTATTTAACGCTATTTTGCAAGTCTGCCTCAGTTGGGTAACTTTATGAATTATTAATATCTTCCACCCAGAATATTCAAGTTTGTTTCTTACAATTGAAATCATCAAATAAATAATTGCAACACCACAGATAGGAGGACAATTATGACTAGCAACATTAAACAACGCACAATTACTCTACTGGCCGTAACCACCCTCACTACCAGTGCATTGGGCGGTATCGCAATCAATCACGAAAGTGCCAGTGCAGCAACTGCCAGCACAAAGCAAATTAAGATTGATGAAAATACAGCAGTGAAGAAATTTAAGCAAAAATTCAAGGACAGCAAGGTTAACGAAATCCAGCTAGAAAGCAACCGCGGGCAATATCAATATGAAGTGTCTGGGTTTGATGGTAATAAAGAATACACCGCTGACGTCAATGCAAAGACAGGTAAAGTTACTAAAACCGAGACTGAACGTCTTGATCAGGACGAACAAAAATCAAATGATTTGGACCTTAGCCAATTAATTTCTCGCAAACAAGCTACTAAGATTGCCGAGAAACAAGTTAAGGGTAGCCATGCTAAAGAATGGGTTCTGGAGAATGAGGATGGTACGCCCACTTGGAAGGTTACTGTTCATAAAGATGGTCAATCGACCGATGTAAAAATTAATGCCCAGAATAAACAAGTATTGCAGGCTGAAAAAGACAGTTAAATGGGTTCTTGCAATCGATCACAAGGAGAAATTTGGGAACGTTTATCTCATTGACATATCCTAAGTTTTCTCCCTTTGATTCTGTTATTTCATCAAATAAACAATAAATCCCCATAGGAATCACACGACTTCTATGGGGATTTGATTTCTTCAATGTTGTATCACATAAAAATATTACGTATTTATGCTAAACGAGAAAACCGTAATAAAAAGTAATGCAACTACCCATTTATGTAGTTCAATCAAAACAAATCTAAGTGACACTTTTTAATAAAACTTTCAATGTCATGGTATTCGGGTCATCGTTGCTTGACCGCCCCATTGGTATAGTTGATATCAATGTTTCTCTGGACATTCGGCACGAACACATTAAATTTCAATGACCCATCCTTTGATAATGCCTCAATGTGCGCTCCTGAAGGCACTAAATTGTCACCATCATAGATATCAGTCACTCGGTAACGTACCTGATGATTCTGGTCTAATGCCCGCCGCACGAGCCCTTCATAATAGTTTTGCCCAGTCGACATCGAGCTCCGGGCTTCGTTAGCCCAAGCGGTCTGCGTAGCAATATTTGCTGGATTTGATTCCGAAGCATCAAATTCGCGGATTCCGCCAACTAATGCATAGCCAAGCAAGTGACCACGATCATAAGCATGCGAATAGCCACCCGTTAAATGGCTTGCTTGTAAGAATCCTGCTGGTCGCCATTCAGAAGCCCCGTTACCAGTCTGCATCCGGTTCCGGTATTGGCGAGTGGTCTTATTTAACCAACTATCACCACGCCAAGCACGTCCTTGATTGTCAACCTGGTTGACAGCGTACGGCGCACTATTAATTTTGGCATTTAAATGCGGCTGATTATCATCAATGATGAATGCGCCACTGCCGTTCCATTCAAACTGCTTGCCGACCTGTTTCTTAACTGCTGAAGTCAGGACCGCTTCGGCTTGCTCCTTCGTTGGTGGCAAATTATGGTGAGATGGACGCGCGTACCCACCCCAAGCAACCAACCTTTGAATTTTATTCTGAAAAGCCGCGTAGCTATTTGTTGGTTTAACTGTTACAAAAGCGACTGAAGCAATAGCTAATATTGCTAGTAATAAGTGACGAATTGGATGTTTCTTCAAAGTACTTTTCTCCTCGTAAATTTAATACACACTCATTATTTTATCTTATGAACATATGTTTGCATAGTCCTAAAATAAAAGCTCCGCATATTACTGCGAAGCTTTTAACTTTTAAGCTTTCTCGACCTGGCGTTTAGTGTGAAGCTTAAAGATAATTGACATTATGATCAAAAAGATTGCGCCGACTGAAACAGAAACCCGCGTATCTGGGTTAAAGAACATAAAGAGTAAAATCACTGACAGAGCAATCAAACTGAAGTAGTTGTAGAACGGATAAATAGGCATTTTGAATGGGTGATCGACCAATTGATCAGGATTGTTCTTCCGGAAGTTCAATTCTGAAAGCAGGATGACAAACCATGGTACCATCCCTGGTAAAACACTGGAACTATATACGATCACGAAGATATTACCGGCCTTAGCATTGAAAATCGCCAATAATTCGTTGACTGCAAAACCAACAAAGATCCAGAAAGAAATTGTCAAGATCGCCACATTTGGCACAATCCGTTTAGAAAGCTTGCTGAAGAACTTTGGCACTTCACCATCGACCGATAGCTTGAACAGCATCCGACTGGCACTGTAGATACCAGAGTTGGCACCAGAAAGGGCGGCCGTCAAGACAACAAAATTGATAATCCCGGCGGCACCGGTAATGCCGACCTTAGTAAAGGTTTCAACGAATGGTGAACCAACGGCCTTTAATTGGTTCCATGGGTAAATGGAAACAATTACGAAGATCGCACCAATGTAGAAGATCAAAATCCGCCAAATAACGGACTTAACAGATTTAACAATCGCGTGCCGTGGTGATTCAGCTTCACCCGCCGTGATCCCTAACAATTCGATTCCTTGGTAAGAACCGGCAATCACTGACAGTGAGAACATGAAGCCCATAAAACCACCAGTAAAGAATCCCCCATGAGACCACAAGTTTGAGATCCCCACTGGTTGCCAATGGTTACCAAGACCAAGCACGATAACCATCAAACCAATAATAATCATGACGATGATCGTAACTACCTTAATCATGGCAAACCAGAATTCCAATCGACCATAAGACTTAGCTGATGCCAAGTTCGCTAACGTCAAGATAATGATCATGATCGTTCCTGAAATCCAATCGGGAAGATTTGGCCACCAGTAGTTTAGATATTGAGACATGGCAATGATGTCGGAAATACCAACAATGATGAACTGGAACACGTTACTCCACTTGGTCAGATACCCAGCAACTGGGTGAATGTACTTGGAACCGTAGTCCGCAAATGAACCAGTCCCTGGACTAATGTAAATCAATTCACCTAATGCTCTCATAACACCGTACAGGACTAGCCCAACGAAGGCGTATGCCAGTAATACTGAAGGCCCCGTCCACTTGATAGTGGAAGTTGCCCCCATGAACAAACCACTACCGATCGTTCCACCGATCGCAATCATTTCCATCTGGCCAGGCGTCATCGTCCGATTTAACTTTACTCGTTTATCACTCATAAGCATTCTCCATCCTTTAACTAAAAAAGCTACCCAAAAAGTCCCATCAACCAAATCTGTTAACTGAATTGGTTGAGTAACTTCTGAGTAGCTGTTGCTATCTAATTTTGAAGTATATTAAAGGTACTCAACCACGTTGCTTGTTGTTGTGGTTGAGGTGGAGGTTACTTGAATGATTGATTGTTGATTTGACATAATTAATTTCCTCCATTCCTTGATGCTGAAATTAGAATACTATGAGAAAATTAAAAATGCAAGGACTTTTTAAAATAAATGCAAAAATAATTGAATTATTTGGAACGACGTTGATAGTAAGCCTTAATCCATCGTCCAGCGAGGAATCCGGCTAGTAACGTTAACAGCATTCCCACCAATGTTGTCCGGTTATCGGTCTCGTTACTGGTCTGGGGCAGCTTTTCCTGTTCTAACGAGTGTCGTAATGCTTGATCCTGCGTAAATAAATTGGCAAGTGACGGATCACTTTCTTCATTGTTTCTTTCCAATCTAGAATAATCAGCACTCACTTTTGGACTATCAACTTTTGCAAGTTCTGGCTTCGCATCTTTGTTTATGGGAACGGTTACGAGGTCATCAGTTGGTGTTCCCTGGTTATATGCGTGATATTTAGTGTTGATAGTGTTATGTGGCATTGGCCCAGTTGTTTTCCCTCCTTTCTCACCTGCTGAAGTGGCTGTGGTAGCCTGATTTTCCGTTTGTTGAGCTGTTGAAATCATAATTAGTTGATTAGTAGTCGTTTGCGTATCGATGTCTACTTGTTTCGGATGTTCTGTCTGCATGCCGCTTGATTTACTGGTGATATGTTCGTTAGTTTGAACTTCTTCATCCTTGCTGGCTGGAATCGGCTTGGTTTGTGTTCCAATTGCCCTATTATCTGTGGTTGGTTCTGTTTGGACACTCAAATTAGCGACTGTCACTTCATCGGTCTGTGAATTGGCTTCACTTAAAGACATACGATCAGTTTGTGTCCCAGTGGTCTCGTTTTCTGGTTTCATATCAGCTTGGACACCAGAATTAATTATGGCCGTTGTATTAGTTTGCGTATTTGTAGTCACTAATGGTTGCAAATCGGTTTGAGTCACACTGTTCTCATTCTCCGGCTTCATATCCACTTGTGTAACGGAGTCAGTAACAATAGTTTCATCCGTCTGTGCATCGGTAGTAATTGTGGCCGAACGATCAGTTTGCGATCCCGTTGTGTCTTGTGCAGGATTATTAGTTTGTGAACTAGTATCAGTTAAAGGGGTTGCCTCCGTTTGTGAATCAACTGTGACTCCAGTTACCGGAGCAGTCTCAACTGAATTATCCTTGACTGTGACGTCACTTGTTTGCGTGGTTGCAGTCTGCAGGCTGTTGTTACTGGTCTTTTCTTTGTCAGTTTGGACACCAGTAGCTGTAAGCACGTGCTCATTCGTTTGAGTAGCGCTACTGCTATCCTGTTTCCTTTGAACGAACTCCTCTCCAGTAACTTCCGTTTGGCTGCCGACGGTACTAGAACTCTTTTCAGCTGTTTGTGTGCTATTACTGGTTTGCAGGACTGAAATTTTATCTGTCTGATTTCCAGCTTCATTTGTAACAACATCATCGGTTTGGGAATAAGTTGCTTCGTTTTCAGACTTCACGTCTTGATGCACTTCATCTTTTGGTGCTTCATGAGAATCCTCAGTGGTCGTTGTTGATTCACCTTCATTTGGCGTATAAGAAACAATGACGTCCTGAATTCCTTTATCAAAGTCATTCATTGTCAATTGCTGGGCTGGGACTTTCTTTACCGACGAAGAATGGCCATCGACTTGTGGGGCATCAACGACTGAAAATGAATCGATTTGCCAGGGTGAAACTTGCCGATACATCCCATTAGCTGAGGTAGTTACCATTCTTTTAGCGTAAGCCTCTTGGATCACCTCTTTGTCGCCTGATGGCAGTTTAAAGACTACTCGACGTGTTACACGTTTAGTCTCAATCTTGTCGTGAACATCATCTGCACTCTTCTTTACTGGCAAATAGATGTTTTGCGCATTCTTCGTAATGTAGATCTTATCAGGATGATTACACATGTATTCATATCCAGTTGGTGCGGGTGGGAAGTCAAGCCACTCACCTAATTTACTTTTAACTACCGTCTCAATCTTCTTGTCTCCGTCAGCATCTTCAGCGATTACATGTAAAAACCCTTGGTTATGCGGCGAAACATTGCTTAAATCCACCGACCGATATTTGATTGTGACATCTGAAATTGTTTCACCGGGGGACACCACCAGCGGCTTGACCGCAGTCTGAAGTGGTGAGTAATTATCATATTGGACTGGAAAAAACGGTGGCAGAAAATTACTGTTCAGTGGCTGCCACTGATCACCTTGTTTAACAAACTGAACCGTTTGTAGGTGAACTTGTGGTTGCTTAAAGTGTGGATCTACCACAATAATCTTGCGGGTGACCGTTTGTGTTTCCTTTTTCGCTGCCATACTCGTTCTGACATTTTCTTGGTCCCTGGTTGATGCCTGAATTGGCGTTACTAAACAGTTACTGCCAACTGCTAACGTCATTAGGACCGTGGCAGACGAAATTCCTAATTGTGACCTAATTTTGCTAACTCGTTTGGACATAAAAAAACTCCTTCGCTATTTTGTGGGTCTATTACATAAAAACGAAGAAGTTAGGTCTTTTGCACTTTTTGTTATAAAGAAAATTAAAAGCCGGTCAATACAAGCGACGAAGCTTGACTTGATCGGCATCTTAATTATAGTGAATGTAAAACTTTTTCGATATCATCAACAATTTGTTCTGGTGTCAAATGGTACCACTCGTACATAACGTCCAACGGAACATTATCCGCAAATTCACGTGGTGCTCCGAAGTTCAGTACCTTGGTATCTTTTGGTCCATAGTAACGTGCGATTGTTTCACCAAAGCCACCAGAAACATTACCATCTTCAAGGGTGACCACAATGTTGTGATTTTCAGATAAGTGGTGCAAATAAGTTTGGATCAATCCCAGTCACGGACTTCGGATTGACCAGCGTGGCGTCGATGTTCAACTTCTTTTGCAATTGGTCCCGCACTTCGACACCTAGTTGCCAGAAGTCACCAACTGCCATAATAGCAACCTCACTCCCTTGATGGGCGACGTCATACTTGATATGACTGTAGTTATCTTGGCTAGGAGTACCATGAATTAACTCTTTTTCTGGCTGGCGAATAACAACGGGTTGTTCCCGCTGCTTAAGGGACCACTTTAACATCGAGATCATTTCTTCTAAGTTAGTTGGTGCCAAGTATTCAATATTTGGCAAGTCGGAAATCATGGAAATGTCAAACGAACCTTGGTGGGTTGCTGATCCAGAGGCAATCGTTCCGCCACGCACAATCATGACCACTGGCGAATCATTAAGGGCCATGTCATGAATCAGCTGATCGTATGCTCGCTGTAAGAAGGTACTATTCTGAAATACAACCGGCTTAGCACCCGCTTCAGCCATGGCAACAGCTGTGGTGATGGAATCTTGTTCAGCAATACCAACATCATAATAGCGGTCAGGATATTTCTTTTGGAAGGACTTCAAGTTAAATACGCCTGGAATAGCTGCATTAATGGCGACTACTGGTTCTCCAGCATCAATTTGCTTGCCCAGTTCGGCTAAAATGGCATCAGAGTAATTTTCACCGGCTGGCTTTTCCTTGCTTTTGCCAGTCTTGATGTCAAATGGTCCTTGCCAGTGCCACTTCATCTTATCCTCGACTGCAGGTTCATAGCCCTTACCCTTGAGAGTATTAACGTGCAATACGATTGGGTGGTCAATGTCCTTAACATCTTTAAAGGCATCAATCATCGTCTGCAGGTCGTTGCCATCAGCGATGTAACGATAGTCAAAGCCCATAAATGTAAAGATGTTATTCGGATCCTCGCCATTGGATTCACGCAGCTTTGCTAAACCTTTGTACAGGCCACCCTGATCCTTATCAATGGCCATCTGGTTATCGTTGACCACAATGATCAGGTTTGAATTCAGTTTAGCAGCATTGTTGAAGCCTTCAAAAGCCAAGCCACCACTCAGGGAACCATCCCCAATTACGGCCACAATATTATCCTTTGAGTCTGGATGCAACAGGTCGCGTGCCTGCGCTAACCCAACGGCTAGAGAAACGGAAGTCGAGGTGTGGCCAATCTCAAAGAAGTCATGAGCACTTTCTTCGGGTGAAGTGTACCCACTAATATCTTCATAATGATCAGGATCTAAGAATCCCAGTTTCCGTCCTGTCAACATTTTATGTGGATAACACTGGTGTGAGACATCCCAAACTACCTTGTCATGTGGAGAGTCAAAAACATAGTGGTAGGCAATCGCCGTTTCCATGATTCCTAAGTTTGGCCCCACGTGTCCACCAATTGCAGCATCGCGTTCTAAGACCAATTGGCGCATTTCCGTTGCTAATTGTTTCAACTCATCCAACGACATTTTCTTAATATCTTCTGGTTCGTTAACCCGGTTTAATAAGTAATCTGGATGTCGATTCATCTCAGCCACCCCTTCAAAAGTTTTTACCAGCGTGATCCTGGTACGTCAAAAACACTGTCTATATTTTACCACGTTTCGCCAATGTTCGTGATCTGATGGCCGCAACAAATTGACGAAATCGTCCCGCTCCAGTAAGATTAGTCTGAGATGGAGGTCAATTAATACATGACTAGTCAAGAAAATCAGGCAACAAATAAGCTTTCACCATTTAAACATTTAACAACGGAGCAACAGCACCTTGTTAATCAAATCATGACCTTTACAGTGAATCATTTAACTGGTAACTACCCAGCCATCTACACAATTTACGGGGATGCGGGTACGGGAAAAAGTGTCGTTTTATCGCACCTCTTTAACCAAATTCAAACGGCTGCCCGGCATGACCAAAACTCACCGCTTTATGGAACCAGCAATTACTTTGTGGTCAACCATCCCGAAATTTTGAAGGTTTATCGTGAAATTGCTGGTGGCATTAAGAGCTTGTATAAAAAAGACTTTGCCCGACCAACATCATTAATTAATCAGTTGTCTAAGCAGAATAAGACGATCGATGTAGCGGTGATCGATGAAGCCCACTTATTACTCTCCAAACCAGACCACTACAATAATTTCTATCACGATAATCAGCTTGTTGAGATTATCAAACGAGCCAAAGTTGTGATTCTTGTCTTTGACCAATACCAGGTCTTACGGATGAAGAGTTTGTGGACACCACAACGGTTAGAAAAAATTACCCACCAGTACCCACATCAGGAGTATCATCTTAAGCACCAGTTTAGAATGACCGCTAGCGGTGACTTGATTGATTGGTTTAATCATTTTACCGATGATTATGAGCTCACCCCTTTGCCATCAGATGCGCGCGATCATTATGACTTGCGCATCTATGACGATGCAGAAGCAATGCGGCAGGCAATTGTCAAGCGGAATCAGGAAGTTGGCCTATCCCGCATTCTCTCGACCTCAGGTTACCCTTCGACGCTTGATGGCGGTAAGCATTATATTGTTGAGGGAAAGTTCAAAATGCCGTGGGACCAGTATAACTATACTGTGACTCCGTGGGCAGAAATTCCCCAAACGATTGATGAAGTGGGTTCCATTTACACGTGCCAAGGGTTTGATTTGAATTACTCTGGCATCATTCTTGGTCCCCCAATCAGTCAAATTCCTGATACAATGAAATTACAGATTAATTTAGATAAGTATACGGATTCTGAAGCATTCAAGCGCCGGGCAGACTTAACCGATCCCGATGAAATTATTGCGTTAGAAAAACGGATGATTATGAATTCCTTAAATGTACTCTTCAAACGGGGCGTCCAAGGAACTTACTTGTACGCCCATGATCCCCTACTACGGGCCACTTTGGTTCAATTATTCAAGGAAGCAGGATTAACTTTTAATGGGAAGTAAACATCGAACAACTAAATTAGGGCGCGGCTGGTTAATTACTTTGGCGGTTGTTTTGTCAATAATTGTGATCGCTTTTATCGTCAATAACTACCACGCCGAAATTCACCTGTTACTGCATCCCGTCCCTGGCGAACGAGCGAAGTTACTCGCACTGATGCGGCAACATGGCCTTGTTAATTCTATTCTTCTGTTAGCTTTGGTCGCCTTATTTAACGCCATTCCAGGGATGTCGAATTCAGTGGTCTGCATTTTTGTGGGGCTTTGTTACGGCCCCTGGTTAGGGTTCATGGTCAACTGGCTGGGCAATATTTGCGGAAACTGTCTCGTCATTAGCTTATTAAACCATATTGACATTTCTAAGCGCATGAAGAGTCAACGTATATTGGACCTGCTATTGAACCAAAAGCACCCGTTAATTGGGTTGACGATTGGGTTTATGATTCCGTTCATCCCCAGTATTCTTGTTAACTACGCCAGTTCCCAAATGCATATCGACCAGCGGCGGTACCTCGCAATGTTATTTGTCGGCATGGCACCAACATCATTCCTGTATGCCTTCGGTGGGGATGCAATCTTCAAAGGAGATTTCAAAAGGTTTATCCCCATTATCATTGCGCTCTTGATTATCTTTGCTTGCTACTATGTGATTCGTAAATTCTACAAGCAACATAAGGCTAATTTAGCAGAATAAGCAAAATGCACTAGCAACATCGCTAGTGCATTTTTTCGTTAATTAAACCGGTGTTCAAATTCTGCTAAATACTGAGTCGTCAAACTTGTTGGTTTCTTTACTAACTCATCTGGTTGTCCTTCCGCAACAATTTGACCACCTTTGTTACCGCCACGTGGGCCCATATCGATTAGGTAGTCAGCATTGACCATTAAGTTCACATCATGGGTAATCATGATGATTGTCGCGCCCTTATCAATCAATCGCTGCATAACTTGCAAAAGGGTTTGCACGTCTAACGGGTGCAGACCGACGGATGGTTCATCAAAGACAAAGAGGGTTGTTTCTTGCCGGTGGGACAAGTGTTTTACCAGTTTCAGACGTTGGGCTTCCCCACCGGATAGTGAAGGCGTACTTTCACCAAGGTGGAGGTAACCGAGACCAACTTCATCCAATAGTTTCAACTCTCGTTCGATCTTCGGTACCTTTGCAAAGACCGGAATGGCATGGCGGACATCGAGATTCAATACATCAACAATTGATCGGCCATTCCATTGGACCTTTTGAATATCATTATTATAACGATCACCTTGGCAAACTGGACAAGTCTGTTGCATATCCGGCAGATATTGAATATCAAGCGTAACGATTCCAGTACCGCCACAGTTTGGACAAGCGCCTTGTTTATTGTTGTAAGAGAAGTATGAAGCCGTGTAATGCTTTTGCTTAGCCAGTGGTTGGCGAGCGTATAGCCGCCGTAAATTATCCATGATACTCGTGTACGTAGCCACTGTTGACCGAGTAGACTTCCCCACCGGTGTCGCATCAACCGAAACAACATGCTCTAATGAAGTTGTCAATGAATCAACCTGTTTAGGCAATGGTTCCCCCTTCTCTTGCCGCTGCAGGGCAGGTACCAGCGAATCAAGAATCAGACTAGTCTTTCCAGCGCCAGAGAAGCCTGTTACTGCCGTTAAGCGGTTTGTGGGAATCTTGACGCCGACGTTGTCCAAGTTAAAGTAGTGGTTAATCTTAATTTCCGTATTTGTTTTTGTTGGCACAGGTTGCGTCTGCCGAACCTTAATCTGAGCCTGACCATTCAAAAATGGACCAATCAGGGAGTCGCTCGTCTGGCGTAATTGGTTTGGCGTGCCCTGAGCAATGATGTTGCCACCCTCTGCCCCGGATCCTGGACCAATTTCAATAATCCAATCAGCTGCAGCAATGATATCAATGTTGTGGTCTACCACGACTAATGAGTTCCCTTGAGCAACAAGTTCCTTAAAAACGTGGAGTAAACCAGCCACATTATCTGGGTGAAGACCAATAGAAGGTTCATCAAGCACATACAAAACCCCGGTTGTCTCCGTCCGTAGAGTCCGCGCTAACTGAATCCGTTGAAGTTCCCCAGTTGATAAGGTATTCCCGTTCCGTGACAGGGAGAGGTAGTCCAACCCCAATTCCAACAGTGGACGGAGATTATCTTCAAATTGTTTGAACACGGAAGTCCCTAACTTGTGCATATCAGCTGGCAACTCATCCATGACCTTCTTTTGCCATGCTGGGAGTTCCGCCAGAGTCAGGTTAGTTACTTCTGCAATATTCAATCCACCGGCTAACTGCTTCAACAATTCTGGCTTTAACCGTGTCCCATGACAAACAGGACAGGTGGAGAAGTGGAAAAACTCCTTGATCCGTTCTTGAGCACGAGCACTCTTACTCGTCCGCGCTGACTCTAGAACGGCGCGGTGGGCATTTTCATATAAGGCATTAAAGTCGTGGAAAACACGGCCGGTGCTTGAAGCAAAATCCATCTTGTACTTCTTGCTTGGACCATTGAGAACAAATTCCTTCTCCTTATCGGTTAGATTCTTATAAGGAATATTAATCCGGACCCCCGCTGCTTCCGCTACTTGCGGCATGAAATTTCGCCCTGGCAAGTGCCAAGATGCAACGGCTCCATCAGCAAGTGACAGGTTGGGATCGCCAATTAGCTTGTCTTCGTCTAGTTCACGAACTTTCCCGGTCCCCTGACAATTAGTGCAGGCCCCATCGGAATTAAAAGCAAAGTCTTCCGCACTATATGCATAGAACTTTGCACCGCACACGGGACAGGTTAGTTGACCCATTTCATCACCTGATTTACTCATTGCCTGAGCAATTTTTAAACTGGGCTTTAAACGGTGGCCATTTGGGCAGACCGGTTGACCGAGCCGAGAGAAGATCAGGCGGATAACGTTGAAGAGCTCGCTCATTGTCCCCACGGTAGCGCGTTCGGAAGGCACAGATGGTCGCTGGTGGAGCGCTAATGCTGATGGGATATGCTTAACTGACGACACTTGCGCCTGCGCCCCCAACTTGATCCGCCGTCGTGTATATGTCGACAAAGCTTCTAGATAGCGACGCGACCCTTCTTCATAAAGGATGCCCATTGCCAATGAACTTTTACCGGAACCCGATAATCCCGAAATAGCAACAAATTGGTGGAGCGGAATATTGACATCAATATTCTTCAAGTTGTGAACCCGACCACCGCGAACTTCAATCTGGGCCGGGATGGTACTCTCTTTTGTCTTGATCATAAAAAGCTCCTTTCTGAATTTAATTCTTCTGCCATAAGAACTTGATCAATGCGCGATCAACTTTGGCATTTTCGTGTAATTTAGAATGTTGGGCATTTTTGCCGGTGAATTTAATTTCGGTATATGACTTGGCCCGTGAAGCAACCAGGTACTTTAGCGAACGGGACGAAACATTCGTTACCCGACCATCAGTATGGTTGCCAATGTCACCGTAAATATTCAAAACCGCGACTTGGTTTTGCGGATAGATCTTACGGGCCGCCGTCATTTGCCGATAAGTAGCATTCATATGGTTAGGCTTCCCTTGAGCATTTAACTTCATTCCGGCCGGCTGCTTAATGGCATCCGGAATACCAGCAAAGTCAAGTCCACCAAAATGACCGGCAATGTCTACTTGCTTCTGTAATTGCGGCATATGCTTATTCTTGCCATTTTGTAACATGTAGTAAATGATCGATATATTGCCGAGGGAGTGGCCGACCATATTAATTTTCTTTATTCCATACTGCTTTTGAAGCAGCTTAGCAACATTGGTGGCATATTTACCATGTTTATTGAAATCAAGCTGACGGTTGTCCTCATAGTTAACTTCAACAATTGGGTTAATGGCGCCACGATGCATATTACCATGCAAACTGACCTGACCGTCTTTCGTAACATCTGCCCTGATAATGGTATTGGTAACCCCGGCACGCTTAGCCGCGTTCACCATGCTATCTTCTGCCCGATAAGAACTGCCACCGCCATGGAAAAATAAAGTTGCAGTGGTTGAATGGACAAACTGGTTTGTCTTTCGCGTATGGAAAAATGCACCACCAATAATGGCAATTAAGATAATAACCACGGTCAAAAAGATGCCGACCGAACTCTTTTTCATGAATAGCTACTCCCTTCATTGTGGTTTCAACAATTAATTATATTATTAATTGAAATGCTGACAAAATAAAAAGGGTTCAAAGCACACAGTCTTTGAACCACTATCCTAAAATTAACCAAACTGCTAAGAGGCCACCTCCGTAAGTCAATACTAGATAACTCAGTAACTTACCATAGGCGTGCTCATCAAACATTGCGACTAATTCAGTATTCAGCGTTGAGAAAGTGGTATAGCCACCCATAACACCAACACCCCAAAAGAGGTATTGTCCATTAGCAGAGCCAAAATGTCTAATCACGAGGCCTAAAAGACCTGCACCAGTCACGTTGATGAACAACGTGGCAAACGGCCAATCAATTTGGCTCCGTTTCCACCAGGTAGTCACGAGATAACGGACGACTGCCCCAATTGCTGATCCAAGGCCAACGTTAATCATGGTATTCCTCCATTTCCACTAATCGTTTAGCTAACCAATAGCCCATTAAAGCGAGAACAAAGCCGCCAATCAAACTCGCTAAACCATAAACAAGCGCAAATCGCCATTCATTGTTGCCTAATTGAATGGTTGTTGTCGTGAACGAAGAAAAGGTGGTAAACGCCCCAATCAGGCCGGTACCTAGTCCTAAGTTTAACCACCCAGCAATAAGGTCGCGTTCGATCACGTAATAAGTTAAGAATGACAAGAGCAGGCAACCTAGCCAATTAGCTAATAAGACGCCCATTCCTGGGGCAATAATTGTTAAAAGATAGCGTAAGATTCCACCAATAAAGGCAAATCCGGCGACACTTAAAATATTTTTGACTTTCATCTTTATCCTCCGTGTGTTTTATCTTACTAGGAGCGTCATGGTTTGGCAATTCTTTTCGGAATTCAGTATAATTGACGCTGGTAAGGAGGTCGAAACAATGAAGATGAGAAGGATTGACCACGTGGTCTTAACCGTCAGCAATCTGGAAGATGCAATGCGTTTTTATCACGAGGTCTTTGACATGCCAGTGATTGACCAACAAACGACTGATGATGTCATTACCCTGCGTTGTGGTCATCAACTGATCCGGTTGCAAAAAGCTGATCGGGACACGGATCTCAAAGCTCCCCACCCAACAATCGGTGCGGCTGATTTATGTTTAGTTGCTGGAGACAAGTTAGATGATATTCTCCATCATTTCCGCAGTTACTACGTTGATGTCGTTACTGGACCAATTGAAAAACGCGGTTCCGAAGGCCCAATGACCTCAATTTATGTTCACGATCCTGACAAGAACTTAATTGAAGTTTCCGTTTATAAGAATAAATAGCAAAATAAAGCTTCCGAGAATGCTCCCGGAAGCTTTATTTACTTATATGAGGATTTCAGCAACCAGAAGTGCCACAATCACAATCATCATGCTGAACCAAGGATGGTCACGCAAAATACCAAGGTAGTCGCGAGTAACTGCCATGGGTTGGTGGCCCAGTGGGGTCGGTGCAGCTACCAATGTCCACCCCAGTTTTTGCTGACGACAGTATGTCCAAGCGCGGATCAAGTGAAAAGAACTCGTAACGACCGCAATTTTGCTTTCTTCGCTGATTCCCAAATTTTGTAATAAACGTGAGCTGAATTGCAAATTTTCCCACGTGTTGTGAGCATCTTCTTCTAGCAATATTTGTGTTCGTGGTACCTGACAATGATGTACTAAGTAGTCAGCCATCGCTGCGGCCTCCGACAAATGGTCACCACGTAATTGCGCGCCAGTGACTACTAATTTGGCGGTGGGCTGCTGGAGCCATAACTGATTGGCAACGCGAAGCCGACTAGCTAATATCGGTGGCACTTTGTCATCGTGCAAACCGGCACCAAGGATAACAATTGCCTGTAATGATTCGCCCGCTGGTTGCATCACTGGCAACCACAAAGTAATGAACCAGAACAATAACAAGCCGACCGTGATCAGTCCATTGATCATCAGGGCAAGTAATGAAACTTGTTGGGTGATGATCCCAAATTGATTATGCAGACAGATTTTGACCTGCAGCGGCAATATTAGTAGCATGTCCAACAGCTCCAGAACAAAGACTTTGGCGTTAAACGACTGGGCATTGCCGATGTTTTGAAACCGACGCACTAAAATTATTTGTAAAATTTCTAACCAAACCAAGAGACAGGCACCGGCAACAGCTAACGGATACATAAGCCATTGTCGCCACACCATAAGAATCACAACTGTCCCGATCATCGTCCATGCCCCTGGCCAGCGCAATTGTTGTGCCTTTGGCCACCACAATAAGACGAGTAGCAAGAACCAGCTAAAGAGGTAGATCATTAGTATCGCTTCTTTCGGGCACGTTTCTGCCGCCACCGCGTAATTAATTCAGAGGATACCAAAATGATCACGATCACAATTGCAATCGAGTAGCCGGTGACACCAAGCCGATAAATATGCGGATGATCAGCACTTCCCTCAACAAGTAATGAGGACCCTACAATAATAGCAGCCAGGATAAGGGCCACCACCAGTCGATTGGTAATTCGTAACAAGAGCTGGCTAATCCGCTCTTCATTTTGATACTTAAAGTTCAGACGGGCATCCCCATTAGTTAAAGCATCTAAGAAATCATTGACGTGGCCAGGGAGCTGAATTAATTGGTGACCAGCCTGGTAGCTCCCCCACAAGTCATCCTCAAGACGATTCCGCAAGTTAAAATGCTGCTTCAAATACCGTCGGCCAAATGGTCGGGCCACTTCCATCATGGAAAGGTTAGGATCAAGCTTGGCAACCGTTCCTTCTAGAATGCCAAAGGCGCGTACTAGCATCGTCACCTCAGCCTTCATTTGCAGGTGATTATCTGCACACAGATGGATGATTTGATAAAGCAACGTTGAAAAATCAATCTCGCTTAAACCAGTTGACATGTATGGACGCAGGAAATGCCCCAGATCCGTGAAAAATTGCTGTTCATCTACCGGTCCTGTCTGATTGCAGACTGCCAGAATGGCTTGCCCAATCTGCCGGGTATTCTTCGAATTAATCGCCAAGACAATTTTAGCAATGCCATCCGCCATTGCCGGCGTCAAACGGCCCATCATCCCAAAATCAATTAAGTTAATCCGGTACGGTGGTAACACTCCTTGACGTTGGTATTCAAAGTTTACGTTACCAACCTGACGACTCATTTCGTGTTCGGTTGCTATCTCAGGTTCATCAACCTGTTCAATTAAAATGTTACCTGGATGGGGATCCGCTTGGAAAAAGTGATCAACGAAAACCTGCTTGATAAAGTTATTGACCAATGTTTTCGCAATCATCTCACGGGTTTGGACCTGCATGTCTTTAGTTGCCTGATCGCTACTCAATTTTTGATTAACGAGGTGCTGAATACTTTGCCCCTTCATCAACTGATTAACAAGGATCTTCGGTGCACAGTATTCACGGTAAACTTTTGGTACGCGAATAATCCCGGCCTGATTGTTAAGTCGGTAAAACTCTTCCCCGTTCTGCACCTCTCGCATCGTGTCAATCTCTGCTCTCAGGGATCGACTGAGTTCAGTAATAACAGCTGTCGGGTTAACCACTGCCTTTTCAGTTGGTACATACTTCAGTAAGTCTACTGCCCGCTGCAGCAAATGCAGGTCAGTATTTACCAAGGTCGTTACTTCCGGATGCTGAACCTTGACGACCACCGGCGTCCCATCTTGTAAATGGGCGTGGTGTACTTGGCCAATGGAAGCCGAAGCAAATGGCTGTTCATCAAAATCCTTAAAGACCGCACTGATCTTTTTGCCGGTCTCTTCTTCAAAAGTTTGTTCAACACTGGCAAAAGGGTCTGCGGGCACATCATCGCGCAATTTACTGAGCGCTTTAATATAACTAGGTGAAACTAGGTCGGCCCGCGTTGACAGAATCTGGCCCAGTTTGATGAAAGTGGGTCCTAATTCCTCTAGCGCCGCACAAATCTCCTCTGGGTTGGTCTGCCGGTAAAAATTACGCAAAAAGTGGTGTTTGCGCATCACAGCCATTATTTCACGGACCCGACTTTTGCCACTAATTGTTGATGAGTCACTCATGACAATTTCCTTTCCTATTCGCACCGCATGTTTGGAACACAGTTACAGTCCACTTCATCCGGAGCATCCGGTAACTTTTCTGCTAGTATCTTCTGCAATCGTTGAATATCACTCTTGCTCAAGGGTCGCTGTTTGATCACATGGGCAATCGTGGAACCGACGTGCATTTCACAAATACTATCAAACAGCTCATCGGCGGACTGGTTCATTGTCGCCTGTTCCTGAACGCAAGCAGTATAGATGAAAGCCCGACCATGACGGGTTGTTTGCAGGGCCCCCTTTTCGACTAATCGCCGCAATAAGGTTTTTATCGTCGCTGGTTTCCAGTCTGTCTTCTGCTGCAGAATATCAATAACCTGGTTGCTGGTCGCTTTCCCCAATGTCCAAACAATCCGCATAATTCGCCATTCAGCGTTGGTGATTTCTAATTTATCTGCCATTTTAACACCCCATTATTAATTATATTTACATCCGTAAACTTAATAAT
>SKER01000792.1_pt1 | contig 31868 bp, 31 predicted proteins | sample 4826961 | NCBI WGS metagenome assembly SKER01 (sample SAMN11008804, study PRJNA524170) | human gut metagenome | biome: Human fecal sample; material: Feces; isolation source: fecal sample from pouch patient p47 | host: Homo sapiens | place: Israel: Tel-Aviv | collected 2016-11-16 | reverse complement strand
TCTTTCAGTCCATAGGGCGCACGGACGTCCGGCGCCATCGTAGCCAGTCGCGCATTTCGCCATATCACATCGTCAGGATGAATCTGCTGCATGGGCTTTCCACTTGTCATGGGTTGTATAGACATTTATTTTCATCTGTTGTCTGCTGTCAACCGACTTTGCGGAAAATGTTATTTATTTGTGATCACTTACCCGCCGCTCCAGGGCTAAAAATGCAACTTTTACCCTTTTTATCTTCCCGTTTCGCTCAACTTAGTATAAAAAAGCAGGCTATTTCGTCTATCCCGTAAAGACTTGCATACCCAGGAGCTTCACCTTGAACATTTCCAGGATTTCCCGTCTGGCGTTAGCGCTCGCCTTTGGCGTGACCTTATCCGCATGCAGTTCAACCCCACCGGATCAGCGCCCTTCTGAGCAGATCGCGCCCGGTACCGCCTCCCGCCCGATTTTGTCCGCTGATGAAGCGAAGAACTTCGACCGTGCGCACTACTTCTCGTCGATGGATCCTAACGCTGCGCCGTGGACCCCGTCTTCGATTAACCTGCCGAAACAGCCTGACTTCGTGGTTGGCCCGGCAGGTGCGCAGGGCGTAACGCATACCTCTATTCAGGCTGCGGTTGATGCTGCCATCACGAAACACAGCGCGTCTCGCCAGTACATCGCGATCCTGCCAGGCGAATATGAAGGCACCGTGTATGTTCCGGCTGCACCGGGCAGCATTACGCTTTACGGTCTGGGCGAAAAAGCAATCGACGTAAAAATTGGCCTGGCGATTGATTCTGAAATCGACAGCAACACCTGGCGTCACCTGGTGAACCCGGCCGGTAAATATATGCCGGGCAAACCGGCGTGGTACATGTTTGATAACTGCCAGAGCAAGCGTTCCGCCACGGTTGGCGTGATGTGCTCTGCGGTGTTCTGGTCCCAGAATAACGGTCTGCAGCTGCAGAACCTGACCATCCAGAATACCCTGGGCGACAGCGTTGACGCCGGTAACCACCAGGCCGTCGCGCTGCGCAGCGATGGCGATAAGGTGCAGATTAACAACGTCAACATTCTGGGTCGTCAGAACACCTTCTTCGTGACCAACAGCGGCGTGCAGAACACCCTGCAGAATAACCGTCTGACCCGTACGCTGGTGACCAACAGCTACGTTGAAGGTGACGTGGATCTGGTGTCCGGCCGCGGCGCGGTGGTATTTGATAACACCGATTTCCGCGTGGTGAACTCACGTACCCAGCAGGAAGGTTACGTGTTTGCTCCGGCAACGCCGTCGAACCTCTTCTTCGGCTTCCTGGCCGTGAACAGCCGCTTTAACGCTGCCGGTGACGGCGTGGCGCAGCTGGGACGCTCCCTGGACGTGGACGCGGCGACCAACGGTCAGGTTGTGATCCGCGACAGCGTGATCAACGAAGGCTTCAACATGGCGAAGCCGTGGGCGGATGCGGCGATCTCTAAACGTCCCTTCTCCGGCAATACCGGTGCGGTGGACGATAAAGGGAACGTGCAGCGCAACCTGAACGACGCTAACTTCAACCGCATGTGGGAGTACAACAACCGCGGTCTGGGTAGCAAAGTGGTTGCTGAGCCGAAGCAGTAAGCTGTCCTTTTGCCGGGTGGCGGCTTTGCCTTACCCGGCCTACAGGTTATGTAAGCCCGGTAAACGCACTGCCACCGGGCATAAAAAAACCTCGCATTCGCGAGGTTTTTTGTTTTAAGCCGCTTAGTGAGCGTTAACCACCACCCACATCGGCCCCTGGCCTACGGCGTAGCGCCCTTTCTCTTCCAGCAGCCCCTGCTCGCCTTTAATTTCATACAGCGCGATGTGGTGGGATTTCTGCCCCGCCGCAATCAGGTATTTGCCGCTGTGATCGATATTGAAGCCGCGCGGCTGGGTTTCCGTCGGCTGGAAGCCTTCAATCGCCAGCACGCTGCCGTCTTCAGAAACGCTAAACACGGTGATCAGGCTGGAGGTACGGTCACAGGCGTACAGATGACGGCCATTTGGCGTAATGTGAATATCCGCCGCCCAGCGGGTGTCGGAGAAATCAGACGGCATCATGTCCAGCGTCTGCACGCACTCAATCTGACCGTTTGGATCTTTCAGCTCCCATACGTCCACGGAGCTGTTCAGTTCGTTGACCACGTAGGCGTACTGCTGGTTCGGATGGAAGACCATATGACGCGGGCCCGCGCCTTCTACCGTCGTGACTTCAGCTGGATTCTGCGCCACCAGGTGACCATCGTCGCTCAGGGTGAACAGGCAGATACGATCCTGCTTCAGGGCAGGCACCCACAGCGTGCGGTTATCCGGAGAGATATTCGCCGAGTGGCAGCCTTCCAGCCCTTCCACCACATCCACGGTTTCGACCGGAATGCCATCTTCCAGACGCGTTACGCTGACGCAGCCCGCATTATACGAGCCGCTGAAGACAAAGTTGCCTTTACGATCGGTTGAGATATGGGTTGGACTGCCCGGCAGCGGCGCTTCGGCAGTGTAAGTCAGCGCGCCGTCGTCCGGAGAGATGCGATAGGCCAGCACGCGAAACTCCGGGCGCACACCCACGTACAAGAAACGTTTATCCGGGCTGATGACCATCGGCTGTACCTGGCCTGGCACATCAACAACCTGAACCAGCGTGAGTGTCCCTTCGGTATTTAAGCGCCAGACGTGGATCTGCTGGCTTTCAGGACTGGCGGTATAAACGGTTTGTTTCATGAATATTCACTCCTCACTGCGCATGAAAGTAATTAACTTTTGACGGTGAATGCTGAATTGTCGACAGGAATTTTGAAGCCTTCGCCTCTCGGTGTACCATCCCATCAAAACGTAAATTCAATATTAACCCGGGAAAACAGATGACCTCGCGTGTGATTGCTCTGGATTTAGACGGTACCTTACTGACGCCGCAAAAAACCCTTCTCCCCTCTTCCCTTGAAGCGCTTAAACGCGCGCAGGAAGCGGGATATCAACTCCTTATCGTAACGGGTCGACATCACGTAGCCATTCACCCTTTTTATCAGGCACTGGCGTTAGATACACCTGCAATTTGTTGTAATGGCACTTATTTGAGTGTGTATCGCTTATTACAACATTTACACCCATCTAAGGCAATACGACATTAACCAACGCTGTTCCAGTGCTCAACAAGACTCTTCACCTTGTTTCGTCGTAGCCACAAAGCGGTGTACTATCGAGGAAACTACATACCAAAATCAGGTGAATCACTACATGAACTATCAGGTAATCGCCCTTGATCTGGACGGCACTTTATTGACGCCAGAAAAAACTATCTTACCAGCCTCACTATCTGCCCTACAGAATGCCCGTAAATCAGGGGCAAAGGTTGTCATAGTTACCGGACGGCACTTTGTAGCCATCCATCCTTTTTATCAGGCATTAGAACTTAATACACCAGCTATATGTTGTAACGGTGCTTTATTGTACGATTACGCCGAAAAAAGAGTTATTGCCTCAGACCCATTACAACCAGAACAAGCTACACAATTAGTTCACTTACTTGATAGTTACAATGTTCATAGCCTGATGTATGCCGATAATGCCATGTTCTACCAAGAACCAACGGGGCATATTATCCGTACAGAAAATTGGGCTAAATCTCTTCCTGAGTCACAACGTCCAATCTTCAAACAAGTACCCTCTCTTAGTGAAGCATCGCAAAATGTTGATGCTATCTGGAAATTCGCCCTTACTGATTCTGATACTGAAAAACTACATAGTTTTGGTCAAATCGTAGAGCGTGAGCTTGGCCTTGCTTGTGAATGGTCTTGGCACGACCAAGTAGACATAGCACAAGCAGGAAACAGTAAGGGTAAACGCTTGGCACAGTGGGTAGAATCACAAGGTTTATCTATGAGCCAGGTAATAGCCTTTGGTGATAATTTCAACGATCTAAGTATGTTGAATAATGCTGGCTTGGGTGTTGCTATGGGTAACGCTGTTGATGAAGTAAAAGCCTGTGCTGATTTAGTAATAGGCAACAATACTGAAACTGGTATAGCCGATGTAGTAAACCAGTACTTCGAAAGCATAGAGGAAGAGATAATTTAGAAACTTAGCACAAGAGGATATATCAATGACAGAAGAACAATTTGAACGTGATTACCCAAGAGATCAGTACGACTACGTGAGAACCAATTTCAGGAAAAAAGGCTCTCTTGGGCAAACTGAAATAGAGTCGTTTGATATCGTTTCTAAAGCCACTGGTGAAACTGTTCTACAGGCTACCCGCACGGAACATACCAATCTGAAAGAATTGGAAACTACCGTAAATTGGGATTGGTAATGATGGAATATTTCTTAGATGAAAGTGGCAACACAGGTGATTTGATTAACAAAAAAAATGACATGGGATTTGCTAATCAACCCCTTTTCACTCATTCATGCGTGGGAGTGCCAGAAGGGAAAATTAATAGAATGGAAAGTTTTGTACGTGCTCTGAAGATAAGACACGGTATAGATGAATCAATTGAACTAAAATCACAAGATTATTATATAAAAAATCCTGAACTAGTATACGAATTGGTGGATTTTGTAATTGAAGAAAAATACACTTTAGTATGTGAAGTAATGGATAAAAAGTGTAACGTAGCTGTTTCCATAGTAAATCAACTTATACTACCTGCAATGGAGAATGAAGACCAATACCAAGTACAGTTAATAAGATCCATACTGGTTGATGTAATTAGTTTGTATGCTCCAGAGAATTGTTTTATAACTTTCTCGGAGTTATGCAAAGATCCTTGTGAAGAAAAGTTACTCATTTGCATTTATACCTTGAAAGAATTCTTTTCTAGTGATAGTAACCCACTAGATGATGAAGGAAACACTTGTAGGATGTTTGATGAAACAATAAAAGAATATTACTACAGAAAAAGTGTGTTTACAGAAAAAGTAGCTATTAAGTGGTTTGTACCCATTCCTGACTTAGATAGCAACGGCAATATCATAAAGCTATTACCTAACGTACATAGTTTTTATAATCAGATCGCTCGAATCAATAAAATTCATAAAAGAAAATTATCTAATGTCATTTTAACACATGATACGTCTAGCGAGTTTGCCGATACCTTAAAGTTTTGCATGTCAGAAATAAAAACAGTTAATATTGATATTATGCCTAATATCCCAACATGTGATTTTAATGTTATTGAAACTCCAGCCTTGAATTTTAAAGACTCTAAAGATAGTGCGGGCATACAAATCGCAGATATAATCGCTGGATTTTTGAATAGATATGTACATGGGTTAATGTATAAAAGTATTAAAATGGATACTATATATCATGATACATTTGATAGAATTGTTACACCTAATCGTAGTCGAGATCCCAAAGGGACAAACTTTGTAATACCATTAAGCAAACAACATTGGCTTTTTAGTAAATTTAATCTCTAAAAAAGCCCCGTAATGGGGCTTTAATTTTTACCATAAAAAACATCAATAAATCCATGAATGGGTGATAAAGATTTTGAAGATTATAATTTAATGTTCCACTTGTTCAATAAATGTAAACACATTCAATTGCTTACTTAACATATCTTCGAGAAGCTTTTGTAAATCCTCTCTTTCTCTGATCAGTACCGGTATTAAATTTATACCCATCTGTACTATAGGATTGTTCGATAAGTTATGTTGAAGTTCAGTATACGCTTTACTTTCATCATCATTATAAACACTTATATTCCACAAACCGAAAACCGAATTAATTATAGCTAATAACTCTTGATCTTTTTCGATTATATTTTTCATTGCAGTTTTAATTGCATCAATTTCTGTCTTATGTTCCTTCTTAATATCCCAAGATAGAAGTTGTAAGTACTGAATCTCAGACGCAAACTTAGTATATACTTCACTTTCCTTTTCAATAAGCCCAGCAATGTTACATGCCATCTTTCTCATCGAACGTACAAATTTATAACTAGTAGGTGCTTTATCAACAAAAGAAGAAAAACAGAATTTAAACACGTTAATATGTAAAGCAGGAACAAAGTACTTATTTACATCTAATAAATGCACTGATAATATCTGTACACATCTATCAATCACTTTATCTTTAGTAGCATCACGTTTCCATTTTCTTGCGAACACTAAACCAATAACAGCAGCTATTGCCATAATAGTATTTGCAAATGCACTTATAGAATCAGAGTACTTATCAGTTTTAATAAAACAAAGTACGAATATACCGCCCAAGAAAAAAGATAGAATAGATATGAAATTCACTTTAACTAATTTTATTACCACATCAATTGTTTTATAAATGTTCATAGTCGTAACCATTATTATAATTAACTGGAAAATATTACCAGCTTCATTCATGGGTTTTCAAGAAATATATCAGCAGAAACTAAAAAGCCCCATTACGGGGCTTCTGTTAACTACCGCCAACCATGATAAGCAAGACTTGCATAAGTTGACCAAGTGGCACTTGAATTACTACGATACCAAAGGCATCAAGTACTGGTACTATGATCCAGTTATAGAGAATGATTAAGGTTATAACGAACCCAAGAGCGTTACGCCAATGGAATGATACCTTTTCAATCTCTTCTTTGTTTGTTTCTATTTGCCCTGCGGCATTTGTTTTTTCTACATCTGTTTGAATGGTTTTTCTCTTGATAAAGAAGTCCATCCCTTTAGATAGTAGTTCTAGTATTACACCAATCATAATTAGTCCTTATTGTATTTGGCAAACACAAGAAACTACGCGATGACCTTTAAAGATGTGGTTGTAAGATAATAGTACCTTTACTTCTACTTGTTCTTTTAGGAGTTCAACCATCAATACATCATCCTCATTTACTTTCGGCGTTGTATGATGATGAAAACTGTATACGACTAAATCGCCTTTTGTTTTATCTACCTTCTTTTTTATGAGCTTACTACCAGATAGTGCTTTATCATATGGTAATGTAACACTTACAGGTTGTATTGTCTGAAAAGAAAAATCTGTTAGTACAGAATGATCATAACATGGGAAATTTTCTAAGTTATCCATCTTACTTCCTCCAACGGTAATCAAACGTACCGCGTAATGTTCTTAATTGTTCTATTACTTGTTTCTCGGTTTCATCATAGAAATCAAACAATGGTTTTCTACCAACGGAACCATAGTAACCAATCACCCTCTTTTCACGTGCCAGTTTAGGATTACGTTTAGAGGATTTCTTGGTAGTGTCGATTAAGAACGTATTACCGTTCTTACTCTTCACCTTTTTGTATTTATTACTCTTGGTTCTTGAACGTAGTTGTGTAATGTTACCTTGTTTAGTTAACTTAGCATTAGGAAGCGGTATAATCTTACCTTCATTAACATTCTTATATGCTGGGTCAAGAATGTACTTTAGATATGATGCTTGATTTGGTAGTAGGATGATTTGGTTAACTGTCTTGAACTCACTTATCTTTCTAAAGTTAAAGAACATACTCTTTCCAGTAAACGCGACACCACCACCTACTACATCACTATCAATCTTCCTTTGAATGTGCTGTGTAACTATACGCATACGGCTACTTAATTCTTTTTTAAATTCTTGTCCTATCTTTGGGCTATTCTTGTTTATGAATCGCTTCATATCATTAGGGCTATTAGTGTTTCTCCATGCCATATCTATTCCTTAATTTAATATTTCATATAACGATTGAAGGATTCCACGTATACGTACAGCATCTTTCCCACTCGGTAATCTTGCCTTATGCATTACTGCAAGGTTCAGATTACCCGTTTTTAGTCCTTCATTTATGATTAATGCTGTTTCTACAAAAAGTGTTTCTTTCATCGAAGGGAAAGCCCACAAGATAGTACGAGTGAAATTTAATCCTTCTTCAATCTTGGAATTTACTATCTTTGAACTTGAACTGTATTCACGCCATCCGTTTTCTACAGAATTATCTTTTAGTTTCTTAATGTCCTTAACTCTCTTGTACATCTGCTTACTACCTATGTAGCTTGTATTATCTTCAAATTGGAACAAGTACACGAAACCTACATAACTACCGTTAATTAATTCTTCTTCGCTCCAATCTTCGTTGTATTGCCATGCTTCCATATAAATACCTTATAAAAATTATCATAAGGTATTTATTTAATGGACATAAAAACGAGACTAATAGAATATGAGGGTTCACGAGCATATCAAACCCGTATGGGGTACTTTAGAAACAACAAGTATTACCCATATAAGGATAGTGAAGGGTTCTTAACCGTAGGATTCGGGCATAAAGTACTACAAGGTGAAAATTTCAATCATGGTATTACTGAGGTTGAAGCACTTCGCCTACTTGATAAAGATATTGCTATAGCAGAAAGCCAGCTAAGTAAACTAAACCTTACCATTCCTAAAGATTGGCAAGACTTCATGATCATCATGCTTTTTCAACTTGGTCTATCTGGAACGATGAAGTTTAAAAAGATGATTCAAGCACTTCGTGCTGCCAACTACCCCGAAGCAATTAAACAAGCTAAAGATTCTCTATGGTATCGTCAGACACCTAATAGAGTTAACGCGATGATCGCACAATTAACAAACAAGTAAAAGAAAATGGATAGTATCAGTTACGGTACTATCCCTTTTTTAGTTACTGCTTTGATTGTTCAAGAATAGTAATAATCCTTTCAAGTTTGATATCCAGTTCGTGAATTTGAATTTCAAGGTTTCTCAAAGTTTCTTTCATCTTGTCTTGTTCGTCGCTTAAACGTGTAATATTACTATCTTGTACCGCAATGGTTGTTTCAAGATCAGATACACGACTTAGTAAGTCATTAGTATCTTTTGTATTGTCACGGAAGATAGAATATATAACGCCTAAACCACTAATAACCAGAGCGAAAAGTGTCCCAATATCCATTAAGAATTTCCCTATGTTATATATTTTGGTAATAGTATTTATTACGCATTATATAAAGGTTGATCACCAGCTCTATATACCAAAGCATTTAATAAATCTGGTACATCAAGTTTGGCAGTACCGGAACGGTTAGTAGTACACATCACATAGATATAGTTCCAGTTGCCACGGCCTACAGGTGGAATATAGATACCATTTAATCGGAATGTATATGGTGTGTTGTGACCGTTGTTACCAGCATCAACATACGCTAAGTTAGTCATACCGATACCATCACCACCCATACGAATATAGAAGTACTGACGCTCAGATGAACCTAACGTAATTGTCATGTTACTATCAAGATATCTGCCAAAATCCTCACCACGGATACGTAACGCTACATAGTGCTGGTCTGCAACTGGATCTAATCCAACCTGTCCACCTGATACTGTTTTAGAACCGAAAATAAACGGTACGGATACAATGCCTGTAGACTGAGGACGGCAAATGTCCCCTACGATACGAGCGGCACTTAGCGTACCAAGAATGTTACAGTTTTCATTGATAGTAACGTTGTTGAGTACACCACTGTTCGCAAAAATCGTACCGCGAATAGTAGCGTTACCAAAGTTGGCTGTACCGTTCTTGTTAATCATCCAACCGTTTGTACCATTCCAATTACTGGATTGTATCTGCTGGCTGATTTTCGCAGAGTCTATAACCCCATCCATAATATGGGCGTTTCGGATTGCTGCTGTGGCGATCTTCGTGTTGTCAATTGCGGCATCCTGAATTATCGCACGTGAAACGGAAAGGTTATTGATCATAGCCTCATTGATGCTCGCTGATGCTATCACCGCTGAGTTAAGCCAAACCTTACCATTCTGAACAACCAGAGGATAAACCCTGTCTGATAGTTTGGCACTGTCCGTACTGATGACACTAAAGCGATCCGCCATAACGGTAAACACCGATGTTTTTTCATCTGCGGCTAAAGCAATGCCCGTTACGTTACCGTTGTTTGATACCTGTAGCTGCCAGCGTGAACCAAGTTCATCTACGATCTGTTTCTCAACAATGCCAGTAGCCGTATCACTGTTAAGTAGGCTATCAATAACATCTTCGTTCAATTTGCTGTATGGAACCTTCGTGTTCTGGTTAAAGCCGATAGTAGGCGACCATACCAATTCATCCTGACCGAACACGTCATAGGCTGCTACACGTGCGAACCATGAACCATCTTCAATACCAAACGATGCTGAATAGCGGTTAGCACTGCTAAAGTACTTCGAACCTGAGCTAAACCCTTCATCAAGTGCGATCTGTAGAACTATACCCGCAAAATCCGGTACGTTTGATTCTGTCCAGTCGATGAACACGGAATCATAACCACTCTTCAAATTGATACCTAACAACTGTGGATGCTGTGGGTTACTAACTTCAATCTGAACTTCTTCACTGTAGATACCAGTACCCCAACCATGAGCGATAATCCCAAACACACGGTAACGGCTAAGGCCATCACTGGTATTCATTGAATATGAGTACGTCCAGTTGCTTGTAGTGGTGTAGTACGATGTGATGTAGTTCCTGTATCGGTCATACACACGAATTTCATAATGTTTGAAGAAATCAGCAAATGTTTTACCATTTACGGCTATGTTAGCCTGATCATCCCAACGTAAAATAAAATCTTGAGCATAAGTCTGGTTTAAACCTACATCATCATTCACCATATCAAGGTTAGTAATCTTCGGTAATGCGAATATAACTTGTGGTGTTTGATTATAGATAGCTACTAATTCCGATGAATAACCTAATGTGTTATACGCCTCAATAGCAAAATCGTACTGAACACCATATAGAAGATTTAGTATCTCAAAACTCGTAGAGTACTGCCCTACGTTACCAATGCTGATCCAAACACTGGAATCACTGCGTTTATAACGAATCTTATAACCACGTACAGTTGTATCCTGACTAAGATCCCATGTTAATAGAACGGTGTTACCTGATGCCGTTGCCCCTAAACGTTGAGCCTGTAGGTTACTTGGCGGTTCTACGTATGTTGGATTAGGTAGATTGGTCAAACCATCTTGTGGGAATTGTCCCGGATCTTTTCCTTGATATATACCATCATCATATGAAATCGCGGTGATCTGGATAATGCCTGCTTTATCTACTGTCATTGGTACAGTACGTTGAATACATCTGTACTTGTTATTACTAAGTCCAGCTTCTTTAAAATCAATTTTAAACACATCATATACTTTCATATCTGTTACATAAGTATTGAAAGTAATCGTATTCGTAATGTACTTAGATTTTAGTAATTCAATGTTACTAAGAATAGCAAGCTGATTTTTATCCTGTACCCAAAGATAGTTTAAATCCTTCTTGATAATATAACCATCTTTAGCAATGGATGCGTTACTAATGGCATCACTTGGATAACGGATAATATCTTGTGAATAGTCATTTCCTGGGTTTGTATAGGTACTGTCCATTGTATTAAAATAGTCAGACTTAGAACCCGTTGTGATATTCACACTGCCAATAATATTTGTTTCATCAAAATGTACACTTGGAATATCTGGAGCATCAACGGTTAGATAGTACTTACCGTTTGATTCATAAAGTACACCACCAAATGTTTGTAGAATATTTTCAATGTTTTCCTTAAAGGATTTATCATATTGAATATTACCATTGGAATAGAAATGATTCTGAGCACAATAGTTTGCCATATTACGGAAACTGGTAATATCAATATCATTAGGATCAAGCCCAAAACCAAATTCTGTATTAGTGATAAAGTCATATAGTTGGCTTGGTGGGTTTGAACTTGGTTTACGTACATTATCAGTTAAGTCATAGATCATACGTCCACGCATTTCTACCGATAATGTATAGTTCTGGTTCGTTAGAATCCCATCAATCAATGAATCGTTGGTTTTCTTGATTACGGTACAGATCTGTACAAGACCATCACCACGCATGTTGTCAGTCCATTGACTACCGCCATATTGACGGGCAAGCGTCATAGAACCACCGTAGGACGGCTTACCGAAACGTACCTCAATCTGTAAGTATTTGCGGTACTTCTCAATCATCATTGAGGTAGGTACGATCCCTTCTGTGGTGATGTACGCACCATCCATGAGTACCGGAGCATTATCAAAATAGATCTGCTTGATTACGCCTTGTGATTGTTCCCCTGGTACTTGCCCGATTTCACCGATACTGATCGCGTGAACCGTACATAACTGGTTTGAAGTACCCTTATAAACGTTCTGCCATACGACGATAGAGCCTAACTTGTTATAAGCTACCTCTGTTGCGTTGCGGTTAGAACCGCCGTATGAAATCGGTATTCCAGTACTTGGTGATGTTGATCGGGCATTGTTACTACCCGTACTCGGATACGTTACCCCCATTTGGCCTACATTCATCATCTGTGATGAACTAATGTAAGATAGTGCTGCTGTACCAATACCTATAGCTACTACTGCTGCTAAAGCTAAACCTGCTGCGTATGCTGCTGCCGCTGCTGATGCCCCTGCGATAATAGCTACGGCAACTGCTGCTACTGCCATAGTTATTCCCCTTTAAATCTGTATATTTTGTCTTTTTCATTTGGGATATATTGAGAAACGATATAGTTAGATTTATCTTCTGATAAAATTACTACTTTCCCACGCCAATAAACTGTACTGTGACCTGATGAAATGATGATATCCCCATCAAGTGGTTCAGTTACTAATTGGCCTTTTTCTTTACACAATAGATGTAGAGTAGAATAACTACAGTTTGCTTTTGCGTATTTTCTCCCTGCTGTTGGTGTTGTGTATTTCTGGTAGATTTCATCACGGTAATTACTACCGGTGATCATATCAATGACTGTTAGCACCATGATATGACAATCATTAGTACCGTACACTAAAGGTTCACCAACTAAACCACTTAGGTACTCTGTTATAAATCCGTTTTTCATTATTTCTTACTACTCTTCCAGAATTGCTCTGAACTATTTAGTATTCCGATTAGGTCAAAGAACTTATCACCAATGTGTAATGATTGGTGTACTGATGTACTGGATAACAGGCGTTGTGTTTGGTCTAACTTCTTCCACAATGAATTTAGATTTACTGTTGTTTCATTTGTGGTATTACCTGCTGTGTTGTTAAAGTCAGAACTAAAGTAATCAATGTAACCACTAAACATACGATAGGCATATAGAATACCCCCTGTAGCTGGGTTAACAATTCCCATCCAGATATTAACTTTGGCATCATTCCACAATCCACGTAACGCCATAGATAGATAATCCTGGCTTACATTACTTACTTTCAAAGAAGTACCGTTATTGTTGATTTGGTTCTTTTCTACATAGTTAGCAAATGATGAATCAAGGAAATCAGGTACAGACTTATAGTTAATCCCATTATAGTTTTGATCGGCAATGGCATCAGTTAGATATATATTACTTCCTGTAGGTGGAAGTACATCTATTAGCTTTACCATAACACCACATTGATATAGTTCTTTTTCTGTTAGTACGGTTTTGTTATCGCCTCGTGTAAGGTTCCAGTACGCGACAAGATCCGCATTAGTTAGTACATTACTTGGAATAGACATAAATTAACCTCTGATGTTTTCGGTTGCATTTATTGTCACTTCCATAATGTTTGTACTTGGCATCTGATATGCTGCGTTCTGTGGTGTAAGAATAAATGAACCTTGAATATTGTCATATTTCATTACTTCCCCAAGTTGGATGTTTTTGATTAATCCAGGGAAGATAGTAATCACGTTGCCAGTGTTGGCTATGATTCGGTATAGTTTCTTGTGTCCGTTGAATTGAACTAACGTACCAACTTCAAGTGTATTAGCATTAACGGCAATGGATGTTGCCCCCGCCGCCCTTGCTGCTGTTGCCTGTACTTGTGATGTTTGAGTGCCGTTGTATGTACTCCACCATCCAAGAGGCATAGAGAACGGTTTACCCTGACCATATAGAGCATAGAAGTTAGCGAGTTCAGCACGGTTCATCTTGTTTAGAGTTACTTTAAAACTAAGTGTGAAGTACTGCGAACCAACAACACGTGTAATAGTTTCACCTGTCCATGTCTGGTTTTGGTATTGCGGTATATTGTCCGTTAACATGAACTCACTAATTAGAGTGTTATTTAACATATTATTATTCCTTTAATAGTTAGCCCACAATCCACGTGGGCTATATGATATTTATACGTTATTCTTCTGAGATTTACGTGTTGCCTGAACAATAGTATCAGCGTGTTTATCACACATCTTTTGGAAATCTGAATCTGAGATTTGACCATTGCTATTAATAATTAACGGTGCGTCAATCTTAATATCACCTGATTTACTACCATCCTGATTACTCAAGTATTTTGTTAAATCCTGGTTTAGTGATTTACCTACTACACGTTCACCTTTTTCAAGATTGTATGTACCAGTACTTGGTAGTGAATCCCAACCATCATGGGCTTGCCCCTGGATAGCTGTACCTTTGATAGTACGGACAATGGACGCACCTTGAGCTGCTACCTGTAGACCTGCTGCGATCCCCATAGGCCACCCAAGTTTGATAGCTTCGGATATGCCCTGCTGGATGTTGATCACTGCCTGAGCAATAGCAATACCTTTACTTACGGCAAAAGCTGCCTTAGCCGCTGCTGATGATTCACCGAAAACCCCAGCCATGATAGTTCCTACATCACCTGCCCCCGCTTGCCACATACCTAAAGTACTGGTTAGTGCGTCTGCGGTTAATCGACCACGTTTCATATCGGCGTTGGCCTGAATCGCTGTTAGCTGATCCTGGTACTCCAGGAACCCAATTACTTTGGCATCGTATAGAGCTTTAGCCCCATCCTGGTTCTCTTGCTGTTCAGTGTTTACTTGCTGTACTTTCGTTGGATCTGGTGAGAAGTCTAATGGGTTTGTATACCCTAATCCCTGACTTGCTGTGTCACCTGTCCACGTCTTACCCGCTGCTGCTGCTTTGGCTTTAGCTTCTGGTGTAGCATTCGGATCACTGGCAATTGCGGCAATGTTTTGTGCTTGTTTTAAACGGTCTGATTCAGCAAGCATTTCATCAACCATAGTTTTGTACTTAGTCGCACGGCTTTTATATTGCTGATCTAACATTGCTGTAATTTCAGTTTCACTCTTACCAGCTAATTTACCTGCTGTACTGATACGTTTTTCAATTTCATCTTGTTCATAGTTAAAACGAGTAATACGTATTTGAGCTTCGTTAGTACCGATCTGTGATAGTGTTTGTTCTAATAGTGCTTTTGCTCTTTTAGTTTGTTCATTAAGTTTATCTTGTGCGGCTTGTCCTTTCTTGGCTGCTGCTTCATCTTTCTTAGCTTTATCTTCACGTGCTTTATCTTCATCTGCTGTTAGGCTTTTTACTAACTTCTCACGGTTAGCTTTATAACCTTCATCAAGTTTAGCTAAATCGGCATTCATTGCCGCTTCATCACCCTTATAGGCACGTACTAAAGAATCTTTAATTGTTGCTCGTAGTTGTTTGTGAGTAGCATCAAGTGTATCAATCTGTGCTTGTGTTTTTTGTTTTGCTGAAAGATAAGGTTTCAACGCTGTATCAATAACACTTCTATCTGAACCTTTATTATATTCTTCTTTCTGTTTATCAAGTAGATTATGTGCGGCATCAAGATTAGCTAAAAGATTCTCAAAGGTTTTGTTATTGGCTTCTTGTTGCTTCTGCTGTTCCTCTACCATCTGAGCACCATAGATAGAAGAGTTTTTCTGTATCTGCTGTTGGTACTGTTTTTGGTATTCCTGTACTGCCTGTATACCCTGCTTACTCGTAGCGGCTGCGGCTGCTGCCACTGGCTTACTGTTAAGTATTTTAGTCATTAGATCAATAATATCAGCAAGGCTTTTAGCAACAGGGGCAAGTGTTGAGTTTCGCCACGCATCCCACGCCCTTGATAGATTATTAGTTGCCGTTCTATATTCTTCAAATTGTCGTGATTGCTCTGCTGTTAACTGTATAGTTTCATTAGCAAGGCTATTTTGGTACTCTTGTTCAGTACTGAATTCTCTATATACAGTCATGCGTTTAGTAGCATCGTTAGCTACGGTTTCCATCATCTGTACAATCTGAGCCTGACTAAAGCCCATTTGTTTAGCTTGATAGTAAATCTTAGCAATAATATCTTCACCGTTTTCTGCTGCTTTCTGTAACTCAAACATATTCAACTTCAATGGTTGAATTACATCGGTTAGCATAGAGCCAGCGTTATTCGTGATAGCATCGCCTAACTTATCCTTAGCATCTTTCATCTGATCGGCTACTTGATCCATAGTCAGACCAACACCCGCAAACATATTAGCCGCCTGTTGGATCTGTACTATGCCAGTTTGTGATAGTGATGCTGCCTGAAAGACTTCAAACGCCTTTTCTGATTGAGCTTGAACGTTGGCTAATGTGGCGGCAATGGCGATACCTGCGACCCCTACCGCACCAGCGAAACCAGACATAGCCTTAGCCGTGGTTGATAGTCCGGTATTGAAACCACCAAACACCCCGCCAGCACGATCACCAAAATCACCTATATCATTTGCTGCGTTTTTTAATGATTTTTGTAATCCAGATTCATCACCTGTAATTTCAAATATCATTGATTGTTTATTATTGTTTGCCATTAGGCTTTACTCCCATCCAATTGAGCATGTTTGCTTTTTGTTGTTCTGCGATCTTCTTCTCCCTTTCTGCGTGTTGTTCAGCTAAGGTTTTATTTGAAATGATGTTCAATGAATCAAGTTCATAGATACTAAATTTCGGTATATCTTCTTTCTTGATATTGCCAGTACTTAACCATATTGCCTGTAATAGTTCTGTATGCCTGATTTGTTCAATTTGTGAGGAATCAGGATCAACTGATTCTTTGAAAACTAATAGGTAGAAGAAAAGCAAAACGGGCATAGTGTAGAGTTCATCCACACTACACCCGCTGTTATACAATAAAGATAGTGATAGTCTGAGAATCGGATCGCGTCTTACTTTGTCTCTACATCCTCAACATTAAAGGATTTGGCAAACACATTACCGATCTCGGCATTTAGTTTTAGTTGTACTGTTAAATCAACATTCTGTTCAACTTGTTCAGGTGAATCAAAGATCTGTTTACCACTTTCATCAACCACACAATAGAAGATCGCTTTATATGGATCTGAAACTTCTGCGTGTTGGGTAATAGTTGGTAGTTTGATGTATACAGTACATTCTGGTGTTAGTACTACTGGTGTTAACTTCACACCAATAGCATTCATAAGATTAGTAAAATCCATTTCGCTTTATCCTTGTTAGTTGGTTTGTAGTATTTAGTACTTAACGATATTAAGAACCAGTAACTTCACCAACCGCAATTGGAGCACCAGTAACAGAAACTACGAAATCACGAGTTACCACACCATCAAAATCACCGTTAACTACATCTGAACTTACATAACCGTTTACGATGCTGTAATAAGCCGCACCATCTTGATCATCAATGTTCTGGAAATAAGTTACTTTAACTTGAATTAGGGTTTGTGCTGCTGCGGCTGCGGCAAGCATTTCTTGACCTGTCGCACCTGGTTTCCAGTTAACAGTTAGAGTTAGATCCGGTACTGAACGAGAACCGAGCAATTTCTTAGCGTATTGTTGACCGAAAGTGTTTACACTAACAACGTTACTTTCAGCACCTGCCGCTGATGGAAAAGCACCAACTTCTTCAACAACAGTAAAGGTAGTTGCCTGACCGCCACCAGTAGGAGCAGTTGCGATTTCCACTTTGACATTATTGCCTACAAAAATAGAATTAAAAGCCATGTTTAATATTCCTTTATATATTTTGGGCATCATTCCTTGATACCCCTTCTGTTTATTTATATATGTTGGTTGTAGTACTTCATGTAAAGTGCTAAACCTCTTAGTAGTTCACCTGTATAAAATCCAAAGAACATAGAGTTGTTCTGAGGTGTTGTAGGTGTTCCACTTCTGATAGCTGATGACCAGCCACCATTCATTACGTGATTAGCTGAAACTACGTTATAGTTCTGTTGAATTTCCGCGAATAGTAAATCAAGTAATTCGTGATCTGGATAACCTGCTATTGCCATCATCGAAGAGCCAGCAAGCCACAAACCAGACATATGACCTGTAAAGCCATCATAGATAACTTCACCTGTATCTTTAAATCTTGTTGGTGCGTGACCATCATTATTTTTCATGAACCACTTCAAGTAATTCATCCAGTTCTTACAGTACGTAATAATGTGCTGTGGAATAGCATAATCACCACGTTGATATAGTTCATGTACAACATCACAACCTGCAAAGAACGCACGAGGTTCATAGCCTGACCATGCTTCTTCGTACCAGTGCTGCATAATGAATTGATCCGGTTTACCATCAGGGGCATATGCTAAAGCGTCCTGACGGTTCCACACATAAGCCTGAGCACATGGACCAGGTAAAGTAGGATGGAATTTATTAGTAAACCAGTCCTGAGCATCACATAAGAACTTAATACTATTATTTAGTCTGGTTTGATCAATTGTAGTACCTTTGAAACACCATATAGCAGGCAATTGATATCCAGGATATGGTAATCCACGCCAACCGGAATACAATTGAGCATATGGATCTGTGATGTTACTGAATGGTATTAGTCCTGGTGTATATGAAAGGCTATCAAGCATGTAATTACGAATTACACAATCACCTAAACGTGCTGTATATCCATTACCAGTACTATCATTGAATGTTAAACTTACTAATACTGAATAATCACCTGTACCACCATCGTTATAAAGTGCTGGTAAATCGTTAACACAATACCAGTCAATACGTCCTGAGACACCATCAACCGGATCGGTATCAAGTAATAGTGTAAACTCTGTACGTCCTGTTAGTGTTGGTTGTCCTGGCTGTTCATCACCTTCTCCATGATCCGGTTGATAAGAACTCAACTTGAAATCAAGTACATTAAACGTTTGTGTTACCCATGCTCCGTTGCTTGCTGGTAGCATAGCCCACCAACGCCAACCAAGATCATCAACAATACGGATATTAAAATCATCAGCATATGTTCTGTATGTGAAGCTGTTTAAATCCTGTGTTTCATCATCAAAGATCCAGAAACCAACTGTAGAACTACCGTCAGAATCCATAGTAGTTGAAATCACGTTGTCATAGTACGTTCCAGCGATACCAGATACATATTGTAAGGTAGTTACTGTGTTATCCCCATAATCGGAAATCATACGCATATCTGCTGTTAAGTACTGTCCACCGTCTGGTGTAGCAATACGTGTAAAATGATTCATCGGTATATCCATTGAAATAATACTATTATCAGTATTGGTAATGGGTAAACCGCAACGGTATCTTATAGCACCATCTTCTGTTTTAGTTTTATTCACTGTCATTGCTACAGCAAGGCTTAATGGTTTGCCAGTAGTATCAACACCACTATATTCAACATTGAAAGTTGAACTATTATTGAATTTGAACCATATAGATTGTTGTTCAAGTGTTGTTTGTGCTGAGGCACTTTGATTAATGACTATATAGCCATCTGAATCACGTGAATATGATGCTACTTGATTACTCGGATAGAAATAATCATATGAAATACCATCAGTAAAAGGCGTTATAGCAAGAGTACTTTTACGAAAGAACATATCAAATTTATCAATATCGGAATATCCAATACATGTAAGTAGTGAGTTCTGCCATGCTAAGTAATAGATACGCTCGGCTGTGATATCCCATAGTAGCTTTGCCGCCTGACAGAACCACAATTCAGCATCTGATGCGTTATCAGCGAAATCAAGTGAACCGTAGTTATCAATGGGTACGTTTACTGGCCTGTTGTGCCAACGCTCATTACGCCCCATCAGATAACCACCCTCTGATACAGGGTTCTTTGTGGCGTAATTGAATCGGTAATTACCGTTTATAGACGTGTCCTTGAGCTGGACTGTACCGATCTGGCTTGTTAGTCCTTCTGCCAGTACATCACCATTGCTATCTACCTTACGGCCTGTACGGTCAACAATCCAATCAACTTCATACGTAGGTGCTTTAGTATCCCAATCTATGGAATCTTCATTAGCTAACCATGCGTAGGCTGTTGCGTTTACCTGATTCCAACCAAGCCCCGCTCTTTCGGGAAAGGCAAACCATACAGCATCGAGGTATTCACCGTAGTTAGGTGAACCATGAGGTATCTGTGTTTGTCCGTTTGTCCATGTGAACAATACGCCCTTGAACCCGCCGTGAGTTGGATACTCTGGATTTAATGGGTAATGTGCCAGTACTGGAGCCTTGCCGTTACAGATCCAGTTACAACGCAAAGAACCATTAGGTGGATCGGGAAACGCTACACCACGGAAGAACGCCATGTGATAGGCGTTGAAAAAGTCTTTAGCACGTTGTAGGTAGTACGGTTCTTTGGTTGCCTGATACGCATAGATAGCACCAAGAATTGCTAAGGATTGTCCTTCTGTGGTTGCGTCACCGTCCGGCATCGCCTCCCATCCTGTTTCCGCTATAAAATGCCTGTTGTTACATATAACGTTTTGTGGGTTTAGTACATAGTGATCTGTTTTATTATCATTCACTAAACCCGTATTACGTTCTAAAAATTTCCAATGACCTTCAATCATCTGTTGGGCATTGCTGATATTTTGTTTTCTTATCATTCTTGTAGATCCGCCATTAGTAAGGAGCCGTACCAGGTACTTCCTCCATCTACTGACAAGAATTGAATTACATCAATTGAATCTTTCGTAAAGGTTAATACTGGTTCACGCCCATAAGACCATTTAACATTAGAAGGCCATGAAATTTTATTTGCCCCTGTTCCTTGTGTTAATAACATCGTGATAGTTTGACTGTTTAAGTTACTTCCACTCGCATTTATAACACTGAGTTGTGTTACTGGTGCTGTTAGAGTTGCTTTGAAAACACGTTTACCATCAGACATATCAAGTTCTAATGTATCTTCTACGTTATTTATTGTCAGAAGGTCTTGAGTAATAGTTACTTTGGTATCAATGTTCGCTTGTAATGCGGCATCTTTGGCATCAATTTGTGCTTTTGAATACGTTCCAACATCATTATAGTTCAAGGTTACGTTACTGTTTAAAGCATAACCGTTAATCGTAGTGATACGTAACGCGAACAATCCGTTACTTTCAATTCGTGAATATACATCACTAATATCTGCTGCTACCAATTGAATGTTAGTACCAGATAATGGCTTGTTATTAATTAAGAACGTCTTAGGCACATAAGTACTATTACTATATGCTAATGATGCCATATCAGTAAGTTGTGCTGCCGTTAGTGTGATATTGCTACTTAATGGCAATCCGTTGACAGTAACCGTTTTAGCTACAAAGGTATTATTAACCTGTGTCTGTGAATACACATCAAGTATATCTGCCGCTACTAAGTTCAACGCCGTTCCTGATAATGCGTGTCCGTTTAATTGAAACACTTTCGGTACTACGTTTGAATCAATGTAGGTCTTAGAGTAAACATCACTAATATCTGCTGCTACCAAAGTAATGTTGGCTGTAAGTGCTTTACCATTGACAGTACGTGTGATTGTTACGTAGTTACTGAGATCAGTAGCGGCTGCCGCACCAAGTTCAGTTAACGTTGGTTTATCGGCACTGGTGTAGACCTTGTACCATGCCCCGTTACTTGCTGTTGAGAAGTTACGAAAGTTGAGTACTGGCGTACCGGTTTTGCTCATTACCAATTGAGTACCGTTAGAACCATCAAGGTTAGTGATACCCAACATATCAACACCTGTTGGTGCGTTGGCTGCTGCGATCTTAACGAATGAGTTACCGTCACGGCCTTGATAGCTTGGAAACTCGTTACCGTTCGAACCAACACCCCAATCACCGCGATAGAGTTCAACTACTGATTCATCAAGAATACCTGCTGATACCTGGCTTTCTGGTGTGAATACGTAAGAACGGGTAACAACCTGATCCATATCCGACGTATCGGAAACGCTGGATAAGTAACCGTTGTAAAGCACATAGTTTACGGTAGTATCGTTTGAAGCTTCATCAAGCATTTCTACCTTGACCTGTACTAATTGCTGAGAATCAACAACAGAATCAAGTACGGCGTTTTCACCTGGAATATAGTTAACTGAAATAGTCATATCACCATATGAACTATCACCCGCTACTTTAGAGGTGTAAGTACTATTATATGTTTCTACAGTTGAAACAGAAGTTGATTCACTAAAACTTGGAAATGCTGAAAGGTTTTCTACTTGAACAAAAGTACGGGCATTTGGATCAACGTTGGTTGTATCGGTATTAATCCATACTGTAGTTAGATTCCCTAAAAATGTTTGAGCCATAATTATTCCCCATAGTTAAAAGATAGAGTTTGCGTGTGTACATAAGCGGTTTCCGTTGCTTCGGCTTGAGTAGTCATTAGGCTATCTTCAATACGGATATTGAATAATGGCATTGGAAGTTGCTGGTTTAGTTCATCAAAGAAACCAGATGTATAAAGTGCTTCAAGAATCTTTTCTATTTCATCTGAAGCACTTTTAAATGATTGTCCGACAGCTACAAACTCAACTCGAAATTCACATAAATTTCTAATAGTTGAAGGTACGATTTGATTGTTTACAATTTTATTTGCTTTAGCTATCTGTGTACGTTGTACAGAAGAATCACCAATGTAAACCATTGTAGTATTATCTACTGATGCTTTTGATGGATATTGTAAATTAACAATCACTGCTAATTTATTAATCAAATACTTTCTTATTGTATAGTCTGCCGTGAACATATTATATTCCCTCTTCTAAATCGATCTTGCGAACATAGTGATAGTTAGAGATACCGCTCGTATCATCATCTATTCTATTTACTACGTATTCGGTGTTATCAATCGTGAAGATGCTATTTAGTTTAATTCCTGACTTAGCACTAAAATATGTCACGGTAGTTTTACTATCATCGAAAAAAAGCTCGTCTTGTTCAAAAATTGCGGTAATCGTTATTGATACACCATCTTGAACAATGACGAGCTTTTCACCAAAAGCATTAAGTAGTGACTCTGATTGTGAGTTACTAAAAAATGCTCTCATTTATTTCACCATTAAGCGGATTTAATTTTTAGATTTACAAACGCTTCATCATGAGCAATAGCAGTTGCTAAGTACTGGAATGAACGGAATACAGTAATTTGTGCGGCACGGTGAGTAGTTGTGTCTACATCAATTTCTTGACCATCTGACCAGTTAGCAATGATTAGGTTACGGAAATCACCGATGATTACAGAATCAGCTTCAACAAAGGTAGATTCAATTACACGTACTTCATCGTTTAGCCACATATCAAAACGATGACCTTCAACCATAGATACGGCTGCGGTGTTACCCATTACTGCGGTTTGACGTAGTTTAGCCAATGTACTTGGGTGCATTACTGCGACACAAGAACGTACATCAACGTTAGCAACACCAAGTGCTTTAATAGCTTCTTGTACGTCTGCTACGGTCATAGTTCCTACTGCTGCGGTTTCCACTTCTGGAATAGCTGCCTGTAGGGTAGAGAAGATCTGAGCTTCAAGACCATTAGCCGCATAGCGGATTAGGGCATCTTGAACAAAAGTAGCTGCGGTATCAGAACTTAGCATTAGTTGCTTAGTTACTGGTACAGAACCCGCGAACATTTTTGGAGATAGCTTGATTGAATCAAAGTTAGAGATAGATTCTGTTACCGCATCACCTTCTTCGTAGAACTTAAAGTTACCTGGAGCCGCTGGAGTTAGACCAGTTAGACGAGGAATAGAAAGTACACCACGATAAGCAAGGCCACTATAGATAGTTGGATTTAGGCTACCAAGAATGGATTGAGCCAATAGAGCGGTTAGATAAGAATCCGCATAAACAGTTTTAACTGTACCTGCTGCTGTTTGAGTATCGGTATTAGCACCAAGAGCACGTGAAAAATCCATTTTGAAACCGCGTTGACCTTTTTCAAGTTCAACTTTTACAGAATCAAAGTTATCTTCGTTGATACTACGGATTAGTTCACCAATTACATTTTTTTTCATAAGATTAACATCCTTGTTAATTAGATTTGTTTCTTTATTTAGGGATCTGGTTTGAACTTCCTGTTTAAATTGTTCAACTGATACACCTAATTTAATTGCTTCCGAACTATCTACGTTGTAGAGTTCAGCAATAGCGGTTAACTCACGAATTCGATATTCGTCAGATTCACCTTTATTTAGTGCGGCACGTTCTTGTGCTTCTACTTCAACATCATCAGTACTTTCCTGTACTTCTTCTGTTTCAGCTTCATCAATAGGTTCTTGTACTACTTCTTCGGTTTCTAATACTTCTGTTTCATCTACAGGTTTTTGTACTTCTTCTGATGTTTCTAATACTTCTACTTCTACTTCTTCTGTTTCAGTACTTTCTTGTACTTCAACTTCCGTTTCTTCTACGTCATTAACTCGTAGTTCTTCTTGTTGGTTTTCAAGTTCCATTTGTTCACCTTCACTAAGTTGAATTTCATTTGTATTTAGTGAACGTGAAACACCAACAAAATCATCTGCGGGTACAGATACGCTACTTACTTCATATGGCGACCAAAGATCTACAATTAGGTTTTCACCTTCGATATGGTATGATTCAATGTTGTACCCTACTGAAATCTTTGTACGGATACCTTCCTGAATCATTGTAAAAATAGTTTCTGCTGCTTGAATTGAAGATAGTTTTACCGTCGCACGGCATACATGATCGCTGTCTACTCTCGCATCTAATACAACTCCCACTTGACGTGTGAAATCATGTTCTATTAGTAATGGAGCACCATTAAGTAGGCGAGATAGATTTACGGCGTCTGGAGTACATTTAAGAATTTCATTTAGTACACCAAGACCTTCACCAAAATCACGTTTAACAGGTGTTTCACTGGCAAAGGCAATTTCAATAGTTCGATTTTCTACATCAATAGCTTTATTTATCTTCTGTAGGTTTAGTTCCCTCGTTAGTGGTTTTTTCATCCTGAATAACTTCCTTTGTAGTATTTATTGTTTGTGCTTCCTCCAGCTCAATTTCTTTCAGTACCTGATATGGGTCATAGCCAAATTCAGAAATGACCATAGAACGGCTTTTGATCTTGTTATCGATCATTAATACCTGTGTTTGTACATCTTTAAGAGGATCAAGTGATTCAACGAATTCACTAACGTATTTAGCGTTTACTAATTTATCGAAATCACTAAAATTAAGGTCTAATGCTTTATTACGTAGCATTTCAGCTTTAAGCCAACGTGAATAAATTGGTTTTAGTACAAATGTGGTTAAAGCATTAGTACGTGTTTTGAATGTCTGACGTTGTAGGCGATCTGTTAACTTCGCTGCTGAGAATGACGCATTAGCAGTACTTCCACTTAGCGATTGTTCAGTAATACCAAGAGACATAGCGATCTGTTGCATCTGAGCATTAACGAATTCGGTAATACCATCTGTTGCCCCATTTGGGTTTACACTCGTTACGTTCTGGCCTGGTTGAAGTTCGACTAAAGCACCACTTTGTAGGCTGTCATTTTCATAGTAATCAGGTTCATATCCTTTCATAAAATCAACATCTTCATCATTACTTGCTGAGTTAGTAATGAATGCCATTGCTGAGGCTGAAAGTTTTTTAGATATGATTGCTGCTTTAATGAATGCTTCAAGGTCTTTTAGTAATGTAGTACCAGCTACAATATCTGGAATACCACGCTGTTGATTTGGATAATCTTCAATCATCAGGTGAAGCATTCTGGATGCTGGGATAATGTCATAGTTACCAATCTCATATGTATATGAGGTTGAATTAACCTTAGTTACATAGTACTCAATAGCCTTTCCATATTGATCAAAATGGATGCCGTTAGATACATAAGTACCATCATCAAAAATACGATTACCAATTACAGGTACTCGCATAGAATCAATGAGTTCAAACTTAACAGTACCGTTAACATCATGAACAATAATAAACGCTTCACCGTCAATACTACGTGTACGTTCTACTAAACGCTGGAAAGCTGCTAAATCCATCTTTCCATTCATACTAAATGCTTCTGGATTATCCGCGTACTTATAGAACAAGTGTTCAAGTTCTTCATTGATAGCTAAGTTTTCTTCATTATCATCATGAAGATTTACATCAGGACGAATATATAAACCGGATGCCCCTGTTACGCCATCAGAGTTCACTTGAAAGTACTTTCTTGCTATACCGTTGTTTAGGCTTAGTTCACGTGATTTAGCTACTAATGTTGGCAACGTCATATTGATAATACTATTAATATTACCTGCCGTATTACCTGCTGAGAATCCAAAACTGATAATCGGTGATTGTGAGTTAGTACGGATTTCTTTTAGTTCACGTTTTAGTGCGTTATCGGTTAGCTGCTTACGTTCAAATTGTTTTGGTTGTTGTGGTACTTGTACAGGTTCATCAAATTTTTTCCTTTTCCAGAACATTATTTACCCCTGTTAAAAGTAGTTATAGATTTAATTGGATTACCAGAGGAAAGCCCTTTCATACGTGCTAATTCTTGATTAGCAAGTTTCATATAGTGGGTACGTAGTCTTAGTAATGAGTCCATAGATTCAGTTGTTAGGCTTTTATTGTTGATGCTCTGTGAGATAACACCACCGCCTTGTACTTTGGATTCTATGACAATATTTATTTCATCAATAATTGATAGGTATTGATTGTATTTATTAGCTGTCGCAGTTGGATCTACTATCTGGAAAGTACGTACAGCAAATGTTGTATCATTAATAATTGCTGTATATGCACCTGGTTTCCATGTTGAAGTATCTATTGTTGTGTATGGATAGTTGTATGATTGCTTTACACCATCCACACCAACAATATCTACTGTAGAATCTGCGGCAAAACTAAACACAATGCTTTCACCTTTGATAATATCTGAGGTGAAATCAACGCTGCGTGTTGCCATGTTTATTCCTTATTCATTAAACCAGTTTCTACCACTACCCATACGCCTTTTACGCTGTTTACGTACTGGAACATGTTCTGATGGTGATTCACTGATTTGTGTTTCTTCACTGTATTTAGCTTTTGCCACGTTAGTATTATATTTTCTAAGTTTCTTGTACGCCTCTGTACCAAGTTTGTTTAGCATGTATTCAAAACTGATTAGGCAGTAATTCAATGTATCTAACATTTCGTTTCTATCATCTTTAGAACCGCTGCGTTTCACCCATACTAATTGACCACCTTTCATTACACGTTTTTCACTGGTGTATTGAAGAAACGCATCATCAGGTAGACTATAACTAAAGTGGATTTTCTTACCTTCATGTTCTTCTTCGTTCATTGCTGCGTTTAGTAACTTACGAATACGGTTCTTACCTTCGTTAACGTTCAATAGCATGAACTTATAACCACCGGATGTACTTTCTTTATATAGTGGAATGGTTGTACGTCCATCACCCTTTATAGGTTTGTATATCTCATTCCCTTTTTTATTACAGAAACGGTAAATCGTATTGGTTGCCGCACCGTTAGAACTATCTACCCATACTTGAAGTACTCGTAGTGGTGTGCCATTCTTGGTTTTTAATTTAGTATTATTTATGAAATTTTGTAGTTCTGTATAAGCTGGTGAATCATATTTATTACAATCCACTGCAAAAAAGCTACGATGATCGAGTACATAATAATTCTTTTCTGATATACCAACTAAAGTACATTCAAGGCGATCTAATTGTTGGTCTACGGCATATCCCACACCAACACAATCATTAGGAATGTTATTAATATCAATATCAAAATCACGTAGCTGTTCCAGTAGTGCTAAATCATGCTCAACGTTTTCTTTATCAATGTACGGTTCACCCAATGCGTTATTGACGAATCGCATATGGTCAAAGTTCTTAAATGCTTCGGCAAAGTCCTGTACCAGCTTGGGGATCGACGAAACCGGAGAGTACAAACGTGATATGTGGTAGCCCCTTACATCCTTAATCTCTGGATGTGTTGCGATCCATCGTCCTTGTGATACCGCTCTTACTCGTTCTGCTTCGCTGTACTGGTGTTTACAGTGCGGGCATTCAAGATAGGCTGTATCGGCATCAGGGATAGAACGGCGGCCACCGTCGATCACCTTCCATTTGAATTTAACGTTTTCCCATATCAGGCGTTGTTCATCACCGCACTTAGGGCAAGGCACATGAAAGTAACGCTGATCGCTCATAGCAAATTCCTGGCATATGGGATCATCCGGTACTAACGGCGTGGAACACATCATGATTAAGGAATCGCGGAACGATTCACAACGCTGTGATACAAGGGCTATGGGGTTCCCTTCATCACCGTCTGTCTCAACGCCTGAGATCTCGTCACAAAAGACACGTTTAGCAGTTAGGCCACGTAGCGTAGATGGTGAGTTAAGAGATACAAAGTAATTGAATGTACCAACTGTTGTTTCCTGGGTTGTAGCATCATTTGTTTTTGTTTTATCTGATTTACTCGTGATTAATTTAGCAAGTGATGGTGTTAGTTGAATTGTTGGATCGTACTTACCATTCTTGTACTTCTTAACTGTGTTTGCTGTTGTACCAGCAATAACCATATTTGATGGATCGTGCTGTAGAAAGTACAATGAAGCACCAGTAACTATTGTTGTTTTCAAAAGCTGTGCTGAACTCATTAGCACAACCTTACGTACTCCAGGTTCAATAATTGCGTTAAGTGGTTCTTTCTGGAATTCGTATAAACGCATTGGTGAACCTTGTAACTCACCATCACAAAACTTTAAGTTCTTCTCTACCCAATCACTCGGTTTTATCTTCTGAGGCGGTAGGATGTTCTTCACTGCCTGATTCAATATCTTCAATAATTTCTTCTGATTCTGAAATTCCATTTTCATATTCTTCTATTTCTTCCTCGTACTCGTAATTTCCAATATCACGTAGTACCTCATCTATTTTATCTTTGAGTGTTTCCCTCAATTGGTTAGCATCTTCACTACTGAATAGTTCTACGTATGTTGTGTTAGGAATACTACGCAACATGTTCTTTAGTTGAAGTAAGTAGCTTGATAGTGATTCAGTTACATAATCAACTTCAATTAAATTACGTCTTAGTTGATCCGCATTCATTTCTTCAATGTCAGCTTTAGCTTTTGCTAAACGTAATTGTTCACGTTGGGTTTCTTCTTTTAGATCTGTTTGTCCTCTCAATGGTGTTAGTACGTTGTCCTGTACCCATTGATATATTTCTTCGTCTGTTTGGCTAATATCTAAGCCTCTGGCTTTCCAATCACGGCTAACAGTTGCCGGATCATAACCGTATATATTTGATAGTTGTAGGTATGTCATAAAACCTCATTGAATGAATTAGGTTCAAAACCTTATATATTTTTTTAATAGGGTGCGGCGAAACTACGCGGTCTTTAAAATGACCAGGGAGTACCTTATCTACTTGTTAAAATAAAACAATTTTTTCAGTCATCCCTGACAATCTATTTATGATTAACTTTTCATTCAGAATCTAAATCTCACACCTAACACTGAAAGTTAACGCATCACTCAATCTATTAACAGAAAGACTGAGGATATATCCTAAATACTTACCAAAATTAATTATTAGCCAAGTAATAATTGTACCTATCAACGCATATCACATTTTCAGTAAATTTTAGTGCATAACATTTTAAGTTATGTTAATTGTAAGAACCCTTTTCTTGATATGGTTATTCTATGAAACTCGTTCGGATAGATATAAAAAACTTCAGAGGCATTTCTTCTGCATCTATTAGTCTCGAGAACTTCACTACATTAATTGGTTCAAATAACATCGGGAAATCAACAATACTCAAAGCAATTAAAATCCTCGTTGATACAACAAATCCTACATCCGAAGATTGGCCATTTCGTATAGCCAGTAATGATGAAATGATCATAACTGGTACCTTTTCAGATATACAGGATGCAGAAAGATCTAAACCAGCCATATCTAACTTAATTCACAACGGTGAATTAAACATTAGAGTAAGAACCAAATGGGATCACGATAATGAATGTATGGGTACTCCGAGTTATGAAGCTTACTACAGCAAAGAGTCAATAGATGAGTTCACAACATCTATAACCGCCGCCAGAAACATCCCATGGCTATTCGATATAATCCGTGAACTAGATTGTAATAACAGCAAAGCATATAAAGAAATGCAAAATGATGTAGTTGGATTGATTAAACAACGACATCCAGAAAAAGTCACATCAGAACTATGCTGGACTTCAGAAGGAATCAATTTTAAAAATAGCCTACAGCAAGCCTTACCACATGTTTTATATATTCCAGCATGTTTCAAAATTGAAGATGATCTTAAATCTCAAAAAGGGACACCTTTTGGATTCCTATTTTCCAATAGGGTTTACCCTGTTCTTCAAGCCGATTCTTCTTTCACACAATACACCTCATCTCTCGAACAATTACATAAAAAAATGAAAGGTGAATTAGATGGTGAACTGATTGAAGGACTTCAAGAGTTAATGGAATCAATAACTGAATCACTTAATCAAGTCATGGATTTAAAATCTAAGGTTAAGTTGAGCTTAACAGAAATAGATATCAATGCTGCTTTGATGAAAGCCGCGACATTAGTTATAGAAGATAAATTAGAAACTCAACTTGAATATCAAGGAAGTGGTGTTCAAAGAGCGTTGGCTTATGCCTTGCTCGAGTCAAATGCTCTTTTCGAAGTAACAGAATCACAACGTTCAACACTAATTCTTTATGAAGAACCAGAACTATATATTCATCCTCATTTAATGAGATTACTTAGAGATAAACTTAGAGAGAAATCATCTGTCTCTGCTTGCCAAGTTATTGTTAGCACACATTCACCATTTTTAATCGACATCGCTGAAAACCCTTCTTCATTGAAGTTAATAAAAGACAACCATGAAGGGAAAAGAACTGTCCATGAAATTGATGATACAATATTTCACATTGATGCCGAATATAATGAAAGGGAAATGCTCAGAGCCGCATTAGATTTTCATCCAACTGTCTGTGAAGCATTTTTTGCAAAACGTGTTGTAGTTGTTGAAGGTGATACGGAAGTAGCAATACTTAGATTTGCCTCTGAACTATGTGACAAGCTAAATATAGATAAAAATCTTATAAGAGATACAACGATCGTTTCCGCAGGCGGTAAATGGACAATTCCAGCAATCGCAAGAATACTCTCAAAACTTAATATACCTTATAAGGTTGTTCATGATACTGATAGGAAAGGTATGACAGAAGAGGAAATTGAAAATTTATCAGCGATTAACGCTTTCCGTGCGAATATAAAAATAAGCGAAATAGTGGGTGATGCTAATGTATATCGGGTAGATGATACATTTGAACATCTTCTATGGGATCCAGTTATTGATGGAAACGCTCCATCAGAAGGAGGTAAGCCCTTCAATGCCTGGAAAAGGATTAAGGCTTATTTAGATGGAGACATTAATCTAAACCCAACATGCGAACATAAGTTAAAATCAGTATTACAATTCATCTACGAATGATATTACTCAATTCTGTACGCTTCATAAAAGGAATGAAGCGTACATGCTTATTCAGATTGCGGTTATCAACATTAAGAGAAGATATGGATGCGTAAAGTTTTTCACAATAGAATACTATATAGTATTTTTTAATGTCTGGTGATTTACAGGAAAATATAATGGAATTTGGTAGTATTTCAGATTGGTTTAGTGCGGCATGCAATGGCGTTATGGCTATTGTAGCTGTTTACGCGGCAAGGAATGCTAAGGACTGGCTTTCGCCGAAGCTTAATGAAAGAAAATTTAAGTTCGCAGATGAACTTATAGAGCAATTCTGTCGATTACAGCAGGAAGCATTTTACTTATTCAAT
>SKER01000790.1_pt1 | contig 31892 bp, 33 predicted proteins | sample 4826961 | NCBI WGS metagenome assembly SKER01 (sample SAMN11008804, study PRJNA524170) | human gut metagenome | biome: Human fecal sample; material: Feces; isolation source: fecal sample from pouch patient p47 | host: Homo sapiens | place: Israel: Tel-Aviv | collected 2016-11-16 | reverse complement strand
GATTTCATGGTGTATATCATTTAGTTTATTTTTTAGTTCTGATTTTTGTTGTGGGTTCCTTGCTTGCTGAACTTGTTGTTGCAAGCTTTGATATGACTGATTAAGCGCTCGGGCTGATAGCTTTTTTAGATCATGCTCAGGCTCTTTTTGGGCTTCTTGCAATCTGCCATATCTAATATCCAGCTGAACAATCTTCCTTGTCTTCAGTCCAGGCAGCGCCCGATTAATCAGTTCCAGACAAATAGCCACGTTCTGCATTACCATTCCGAACATCGCGTCGCTCGTGATCGTCATCCTTTGCCACTTATCCATAATCAGTGCAATTTGCTTTTGACGAGTTAATTGGGAATCAACCATTTCGAATTTCCTCCAGTCATTCTTTTATAAGGGTCCTACTGGTTTAATACGTAAGAAAGGATCAACTGCACTTTTATGTTTTAATAAGTCAAATATTTCCCAGGAAATCAATCAGCAACGAATGGTTGCAAGCTCCGCAAAAACAATTCTCTCGGCATTTGGTTGACCCGCTCTCAACAATCGAGTAAAAAAGAACTATACCATTTCACAAGCGAGGTTCACCATTATGAAAAATATTTTTGCCCACCAGATTGGCAAACTCCGGACCGAACGGCATCTCTCACAGACCGATGTTGCCAAGCGGCTATACGTTTCCCGCCAGGCCGTCTCCAAGTGGGAAAACGGTGACGCAGAGCCCAGTCTGGATAACCTGATTGCGCTGGCAAAGCTCTTTAATGTCAGTCTCGACAATCTGATTACTGGTCAATATGACCCAACGACAACCCTCTTAAAGATCAGCCACCTAAAGAAAGCCTTCACCCGGCCTGTCCTCCGTGACATTAACTTCTCAATCTACGACCACGACCGCGTTGCCCTTCTCGGTAGCAACGGGGCCGGTAAATCAACACTGATCAAAATTATGATTGGCTTACTCCGTCCCGATACGGGGACCATCAAGAGCAACATTAATCCTCACCGTGACCTTGGCATCATGCCCCAGGAGAACGTCCTGATTCCAGAGCTAACGGTTTACGAGCAGGTCAAACTCACTGCGTTGATCAACCACGTTTACCAGCAGGAAAGAATTGGCAGGTTACTGGGTCAGTTCAACCTTGCTGACCATGCCAAACAGGTCATCAGTAAACTCTCCGGCGGTCAGAAACGCCGTCTGAGCCTGTTACTGTGCACTCTGCGACCAGTTAAGCTCTTAATTTTGGACGAACCGACCGTCGGTATGGACCTGACGTCAATTGATTTCTTCTGGGACCTTCTGGATCGTCGTGGTGGCAGTACCATCGTGGTTACCCACGACTTCAACCAGATCGATAAGTACTTTACCCGGGTCCTGTTGTTAAAAGATGGGGTGATTGCACAAGACGTTCCCGTTAAAATGATTCACAGTCATAACCAGACCATCGCGCAATGGTACCGAACCGTCAACAAGGAGGCCTAACATGATTACCCTGATCCAATTAAAGCAGGTCGCGCGTAACCGTCGTTTCCTGTTCTTCACCATTCTTTTTCCCGCCCTGTGGTATTTAATGATGGCAAAACTATTAAACTTTCCTAGGGCTTCTGCTAACTATCAATTGGTACTACTGGTGCTGGCAATTTTAATCGGAATCCTGGGTAATTCCATTGTCACTTTCAGCAAACGCATCAGTTCTAACCGCCGCTTTTACTTCCTCCAGGCGCGGACCAGTCAGTATTCGATTTGGAATTACATGGGCACCCAACTAAGTGTTCAGCTGATCCTGAATCTCACAATCACGGTTATTCTGATAATCTTAGCCTGCCTCCTGCAGACGATTCATTTCAACCGCGTTGCCTGGTTATCCTTTGTCCTCGCCAACGTGTTTGGTGTTTACCTGAGCGTGATCGGTTTTACCTTCGGGACTAGCTTCGAGCGCACCGCCATCGATGCTGGATCGACCCCACTCATGTTCCTGCTGGCAACGTTCATCGTGCCCTGGAAGGTTTTTCTGCCTGCCAATACGATGGTCGACTTTATGACCGCTATCCAGAAAATCTTCCCTAGCTACTATGCCTACCAAATGGTCCAGCAGGATGGGCAATTGTGGAAAAATATCGGAATGTTTGCGACCAGTTTCGTAATTACCCTACTGCCGTTTTTCATTGCCATTGCAGCCAAACTGCGCCACCATTAACGAATAAAACTGCTTGCCCGTTAACTTGGATCAAGTCTCGGCTAGCAGCCTTTCACATCATTTTGTGTTGATCACGCCAAATCAGTGATCATCTTTTGAGACCTATTATGACACCTAGATCCAGTGGTTGATCGAAAGTAGTGTATAATTGCCATGAAAGTGAAAACACAGTTCGGTTGGTAGTCCGAACGTTAGCGTATACTGATCAGTATCCTTCCCCTCCGGGATGTCCAACTTTCATCAACAAATCGAAGGAGGGGACATGATGGTTATTCAATCTTGTCTGACAATTGTTTTTGACGGTCGTTTTTTTCGCGCGGTGGCTGAACGACGTGATGGAAAGTATTATGCGGTGGCTTCCGTGGTTCTCGGGAGTTCGGCACCCTCAATGCCGACCATCTTAAACTTAGTTAATCGACACTGGCAGCTGTTTTCCTTTCAGCAGGCAACAAGTCAGCAGCCGAGGTTGGTTAAGCACGTCAACCCGAAACGTGCCCAACGGTTGGCCCAGAAAGCAATGAAGACTGTCGGCATCAGTACCAAGGCGCAGGCGACTCTGCAAAGGCAGCTCGAACAACGAAAGCAGCAACGACACAAGAGGAAAGCTGCGCACCGTAAGGTCTGTCAAGAGACACGTTACTTGCAGCGCGTTAAGAAGCATCGCGAAAAGCATCGTGGCCATTAGGTTGAAGACGATTGTACACATTTGAATAGTTTTTCGGCAAGCAGATTCCTCCATGGGGTTTGCTTGCTGAATTTTTTCTAGTGCCGCTATAATAGCATAAAAAGCGAAAGGAATGGATGGCATTGAAAAATAGCACTGTCAACGCAACTAAAATACGGCAATACCAAATGTTATTTACTAGGGGGAACTTCTAAATCACTGCTAATCGATACCGACTGGGCCGGAAAGCTACCGGCATTTTACCATGCTTTAGGGCAGAAAAAGTTAACGGCCCAAGGAATTGATTACCTGATCATAACCCACTACCATCCTGACCACATGGGCATTGCGGCCGATTTGATGCGGATTGGCATAAGGCTAATCGTGATGGATTGCCAACAAAAATACATCCATCAAAGTGACCATATCTTCTATAAGGAAAATAATCCAGCGTTTCAGCCAATCAATGATCATAAAATTAGGGTAGTCAAAATTAGTCAAAGTCGTCGCTTCCTGGCTTCCTGTGGTATTCCAGGTGTAATTATCAATACTCCCGGACATACGAATGACTCGGTTTCCTTAGTGCTGGATAGCGGGGAAGCATTCGTTGGCGACCTTTACCCGCAGGACCAAGTACCGTTATATAATAACCCGGTCATAACAGCCAGCTGGCAAAAGCTCAAAGATAATGGTGCTTCACTGGTTCATTTCGCACATTATGCCAATGAAATAGTAAAATAACAGCTTTATTCATCTTTGCGATCTTCATTAATTTTAAACGAAGCAAGCATCTCTTTTATAAGGTGGTATGGACAAATATGTATAATGCTAAGAATAAAAGCATAATAGTCAATGGCTATCACATGGGTTACATTACCTTTAGTTGGGGTAATAAGTGGTTGACCGGCGTGATCATTTAACTCCCGGCTATTCAATTGACCAAATGGCTGACGAACTGTACCTTGCCTTACACCAGTTAAAAATTTCTCATAAAAATGTCAAGAAGAAATTAAAAATTTTTAGTTGGGCTACCGAATTAGGTAAATTATAAGTGATTGATTGTTAAATCTATGACCGAGAATGTCCAATTTTTGTTTGATAATGGCAGATCACAAGTGCATACCCCCATCTTCATGCCGGTTCCGAGTTTGGTGTTGCCGCTGCTTTTTTGTCATTTCCCACTCGGTCTCTTTTAAGCCGTGTGCCTGTTTTTGTCGTTGGTAATCTTCATCATGGGCATATAGGGCGGTCATGATTGCGTTACTAAAGGCTGTCTTTAAGTAGTAGCTTGGACTAACTGGCTTGTAATTTAGCGGTTGATAATGTCCCATATTTACTTTTCTATACTGGTCGTCCTTGGCCTGTTGCTCTTTTAACTGCTTTTGGATTTTCTCGATCTGACTGTTCTTAATCGTTGGATCGACTTTGCATTCACCCAAAAAGAGTTGTTTAGTGCCATCATGCTTTAAAACCCGTTGTAGGTGATGATTTTCTAACTGGTCTAAGCTGAGCTGTCCCGATAAATAAGCTAGTCCTTGTTGATGTTCTTGGGGACTGAACACCTGTGGTGGTTTTGCTTGCCACTGTGCGATTGTTTCAACCTTACATGGTTTTAAAGCTGGATTATAGTACATCACTACTGTATAGGCCTGTTCCTGTTTAATCATTGGTAATTCATTAAAATCGCCGTTAGGAAAGGCTCTTTTTAAAACTTCCTGGTATTGGGTTTGAATAACTTGCTTCACAGCCATGATTGTTCGTAAATCTTTGACTGCGCGAGTAATCTTTTGCTGCTCGGTTGGTGAATACTTTTCTAGTAGACCTTGATCAACGTGTTCTAGACTTTCTAAGCTATCATCATGAATCATCAGCGTATATTTAAGCTCGATTTTGACTTCCTTTTCTTGTTGCATTAATAACTTCCAGCCAACGTATGGCCGTTTGGTAAAGGTCAATAATTGTTGGGTCAACAAATCATCACGAATGTTCATTAAACGTTCGTTTAATTCACTACCCTTGAAAACTGTTTGTTCGCTATCGGTTTCCTTAATTAATTCTCGTCTTTCAGCTTGCGTGGTCTGTTCAAAATCCAGCTCTGGATAAAGTTTTTTAGTCGTGCGATCGACCACTTTATTTAAGAGTTCATCTGCTTTTTTGAGTGAGCTTTCTTGTTGGTTAATTGTCAATAATTGTTTAGTCACATCTTCACCAACCGCATGTTTAATTAAGGTGCTGTTTTTCCAATTAAATAGCATACGCCGCTTATCATCTAAGTTCTCCAAACTGATATAAGTTTTCAGTTCATGGCTTAACTCTTTAACTACCCGTTTTTCATTAAACGAGAAGTGTTTACTTAGGCTATCTAAATGACCTCTATTGATTACTTTTTCTTGGTTGTTTTTATAACTGGCTTTGGCCTTGCGATAGTCCTTAACTTGTTGGTTAAATTCTTTTCTTTCATGCCGCTTACTATTGATTCCCTCATGTTGAGTTGGAACTTCATCTATTCCTTGATTTTCAAAGGATTTTTCGCTGATCCGATCGGGAATATTTTTTTGCTCTAAAACTTGATTTACACTAACCGCCCAATTGTGCCGCCATTGATTGATTTTTTCTTTTTTATCCCAATCAACCAACCAAATTTTTCGGTTTCTTACATTCCCTGCAGGGGTCTTAGTTTTATTACCATTGATATCTAAAATATATTCGGTTTTTGTTTTCTGTCCCCAAGTACCATCGGGGTTAAATGGGCGATTGGTTAACATCACATGAGCGTGCGGATTATCTGGGTGGTCGCGATGAATTGCCACGTCGGCTACCATGCCCTCATCAACAAAATTTTCTTGCACATATTTTGTCAGTAATTCTTTCTGTTCATCTTCGCTTAGTTCAACTGGTAAGGCTACGTTAAACTCTTTCGCGTACCGTGAGTTTGATTTACGATCTTTCTTTTCAACTTCATTCCACAACTGCTCTCGATCACTGGCCCATTCTGGTGCATTTTTTGGCGTCAAAATAAAGCTTTCTGGCATAACCGAGCGGGCATAAAAATAGCGGCGATCTTCCTTATCATCAAATAGCTTTTCACCACTTCGATAAGCGGCACTGGCAATCGCACTTCGTCCTTTACCAGCACTAATATTACTAAAACTCATGTGAAAAATTGCCATGTCGGTCACCACCTTTCTTTGGGTTTATGGGTTTGATTTTGTTGTCGCCATCGGCGACTTCTAATACAGGTTTTAATGGTTTAGCACAACGTCATAAAGATGACGTGTAAGTGCGCATTGACCTCGTTTCACTCGGTCTGCTGATTCCCTTAACGTCCACTTAGTGTATGCCCTCCGCTTCGCTATTTCAACTTTTATCCTTTGACTTAACGTTTCCTATATGATATAGTGTCCGTGATTATTTGTAAAACGATTGGAGGAATCCTCATGTCTCAAAGTAATTTAGAAAAACAAGAAGCTAAATTAAAAGCCCTTAACCAAAAAATCAAGGACGAAAAAAATAAGATTGAACAACGGCTAGGTAAACAAATCATCAGTCAAGCCAATTTAGATTATGCTAATTTGTCTAACGATCAGATTAAGCTTTTAGCAAAGCAATTTTCTGAATTTTTAAAGGTAAAGTCCGTAGATCATTAGCCATACGAGATGGGGAAATTCCATGTCTAATCAATATGAAAAACTAGTCGAGAAACAAGCGCGTTTAAAACGAAAAATTGAGCGGGAAGATTTTAAATTACGGCAATCTAAATACTATGAAAGTCGACAAGACCGCAAAGCACGTTCTCGCCGATTAATTCAAAAAGGGGCTTTGCTAGAAAAATACTTTCAAGCTGATAACCTTTCGGTTGAACAAACCGAAGAACTTTTAAAAACATTTGCTGACTATGTTAACGCCCATAAACCGGATAAATTAAAAAACGATCAACCTAATAACTAGGTCGATCGTTTTTATTTTCTGGATCATTCATGGAATTTCTAATTTTTAAATCTGGATTATTTTTACCAAATTCATTTAGTTGTTTCTGTATAGCTGATTCAAAGGTAATTTTTGGATTTATCCAAGGAAAATTACGCAAATTATTTTTGATCACTTGGTCATGCTCTCGTCTGTAAACTGATACAAATTTTTGGCTATTATCGTAGATCACGACATTATCAGCTTTGAATGCAACTATTGCTAAATTATGATTTGATTGATTATAGCGTTTTTTAACAATTTCATCTGGTACTCCGTGCCCACCTTTTTTGACCCGTTCATGAACCCGATTAATTGCTACTCTTTCGTCTTTTAATGCCACGTATAAAAGCGTGACCTCAAAACCATTTTGGTGAGCCCGCTCGATTAAATTTAATTGTGCCTTTCCTTGCCCAGCTAAGGTTGTTTCAACATGAATACTCTGCCCGCTATCTAAAGCCGCGTGGAGTTGTTTTATTTCTTCGCGCATTGCCCTAAAGTTATCACGATCTTTATGCCAATCGCCACCCATTTTTTGTAGGATTTCATCGGCATTTAATCGTTTGGTGTGAGTAAATAATTCGGGTCTCGCGCGATATAAAGTGCTTTTACCAGCACCGTTTATCCCAGCCACGATGATGTATCTCTTTAGCTCACTCATGTTAAATCACGAAATGCTTTTCGTTGATAATTTTCTCTTGGCGTTTATCTAAAAGGTAAGTGTGTACCGCGTCAAACAACTTGCGCTTATCAGGATCTGGATTATGGGCTGCTTGCTCCCAAATTTCTTGAATGTCGATTGCCCAGGGGTCAGCCAACAATTGCTCTATTTTTTCGACTTCTTTGCTGGATTTGGTCATTTAAAAAGCTCCTTTCACATTTCCTTAGTTCAGTCATCGCCAATTTAGCCACTCAAGGTGCCTATTTTTGCTTCAGAGCGGTTTTAAATCAGTTTTAGCATATTTATGCCTTGTCTACTTAAAATGTCTTAAACGAGCTTATAGGACGTTTTAGTTCCAAGTACGCTCATCGTCAGGGTGTTTGGTAGCATATTCTCTAGCCGCCTGTTTATTCCACCAAACGCCAAATAGGTTTTGCATGGTGCCGTATAAGTAGTTCTCAACGTTCTTGATGTGCTTCTCATTGCTTCTTAGGGCGTTAAAGTAGCGTCTTAGTGCTTTAGTCATCAAAGGTTTAAGTTCTTCGTCGTCAAGCGGGATTAGAACGCCAATATCTTTGTGATCCTTCTCAACTCGGTACTTAGCATTTAAGATAATACCAATGAAGCGCCGCATTTGTTGCGGAGTGCGGCACCAAAAGCTAAGTAGTTGAACAGCTTCGGGTTCTAAGAAAACTGGTAAGCCACTATCTTCATCAGTTAAGAAGTCATTAGCATGGGTCACCAAATCCTTGTTTTGCTTTTCTAGTTCTGCTGGTGAGAAATGAGCTGTGGAAAAGTCCAACTTTTGAGTATCTATATTGTATCTATTAGTATCTCTTTCTTTAAGTTCTTTATCTAGATTGACTGTAGAATTTACAGTTCTGCGCGCAGCAAGGGTTTGAGCGTCCTTTTCAACGGTGTCATGCTGAACTGTAGAATTTACAGTTCTGCGCGCAGCAAGGGTTTCAACGGTGTCATGCTGAACTGTAGAATTTACAGTTCTGCGCGCAGCAAGGGTTTCGGGCGTTTCTGACTGTTCACCACGCAAATATACGTCAGTTGCTTGTACATCGAGGGCAGCAAGGTAGAGACGATTTGGTAGCTGTTTACCTGCCTTAGGTTGAAAACCCATACGTTTTTGCCGCAGTAGATTAAGCCCCTCTAGTTCTTTTTTGATCTTAATTACGGTCTTTTCGGAAGAGTTGAATAGTTCCATGAGTTCAGCATTCGTATAGACAAAGTAGATGTTGCCGTCTTCGTCCACCCAGTTGTTACGCAAAGAGTACTCTAGCCGATCTTTCAGTACCATATAAGCCAATTTAGCGTCACTACTTAAATGTTTGTATTGCTCGCCATACATTAATACCTTAGGAAACTGGAAAAACAAGGCTCCATATACGCTATTGGCGTCATAGTAATTGAAATCTGTTGATTTTGTCATAATAAAAACTCCCTTTCTTGACTGACACACGCTGTCTCAAAAGAGAGTTGCTAAAACATTTGATTTGCTTTAAAATACAAATCTGATATGCTCTAACTGAATTACAAAGCTTTCATTGGTCTGGCGGCTTTGTAGTTTCACCAGCATGTGTCTATTTCTTGGTTGCCCATTCGGCAACTTTTTTAATTTCTAACAACAAAAAATGGACTAAATAGCTTCGGTTAGCTACTTAGTCCATTGACTTTAATTTGTTTTTAATTATCCTTAACTTGTCCTTTGGGACTGGTTTGCGGTATAATTAACCTACAAATTAAGAACAATGTTCAGTCGATTTTTACTTGGCGGTCTAAATCGACTGAATCTAAGTAGCTGTCTGGTAGCTACTTGCTAAACCTAAAATCCCTGATTCCTCGTGAATCGGGGATTTTTCTGTTTAGCTTGATCTCTTTATTCGGTTGTTAAATTAATCTTAGTCTAGCATAGCGCTTACCTAGCGGCAACTTTATTTGGTTTTGTATATTTTGCCAGCTTTTTTCTAAATATCATTGTCTGAAAAAGCATTAAATCCTCCTTGCAAGCGTTCTTTGGAATCAGATGGTGATTCTGTGCTATTTTTAGGTGCTTCTGGAGCTTTTAATTCATCTTTAACATAAGGATCACCTTGAGCCTTTAACCGTTCAATTTCGTGAATTAAAGCGGTTTTAACAAGGGTGGTTTTAGGAATTAATGATTTATCAAAGTAATCAAGGATTTCTTTGTCGACAATTTTCTCGGGATTTAGTCGGACGTTCAAGGTTTTAACTTTTCCCATGATTACTTGCTCCCTTCGTTTTGAGCTTGTTGACTTAATCCGTACTTATAAAAGCCGTTAACATTAGCAACTTCTGTATCTTTAACAATGACTGCGTTAGTGAAAGTAGTATTCAAGATTTTTTGGTTAAGCAAATTGGCACCACCACCGGTAAAGAACAAAGTATCAATGCTATCAAGGTTTTTTAAGGTTGAAGTCACATTGGCAACTAAGCGACGGGTAAACCGGTCAATTTCCTTGCAAACCAAATCAGTAATATCATCTTGACGATTTTTAGAAAATCGGTAGCTCCAATGATGTTGCTGGTTTCCCTTTCGTAAATCTTTTTCTAATTGATAAAGGCTAGTATCACCATTAATCCCGTTGGCAATGGCTTCATATAGATCATTTACGCCGGTATTAAATTGATGGCGGTTTTTGCCACTTAGCTCAAAGTTTAAAATCGTATCAATCAGTATTGTTCCACCACCTACGTCAACAATGCCGACTTTTTCGTCTAATAAATCTTTATTCTGGATAAAGCCTTCATCATCTAGTAATTCGTTATATAAGGTGCCGATTGGTTGGGGCAAAATATAAACTTTACGAACTCTTACCGTCACGATTTTATCGTCAATAGTAACTTGGTGTTGGCCCTCTAAGACTTTTAATAAAGCTTTTAATTGTCCTTGGTCAGCATAATCTCCAGTTGGAAGCCCAGCAGTGACGACTACTTCTAAAACTTGATCTTTAGCCGCTTTGAAATCACTTGCTAGTAATCCCAGCGCAAAATTGGCTAGTAATTTAAATGCTTCACTATTGTATCGAGCACCATACATGATTGTATCCGCTAAATATTCGTCAAGGTGAAGTCCGTCAATATCTCGACCCCATACGTACTTATCGTCGCTAAAAGGGACTGAATAAGTGTGTAGGTCATTATTCATTGTAGAATTGCCAACTGACATCGGCATGTCTGCTTGGTTTAAATATCTTGAAGGCAGTACATATTCAGCTTTGCTACTTTTTAATTTGGTCTGTTTGTTTCCTAAATCTAAGCTAAAAATATCCATAAAGCATTCTCCTTTATTTGCATTATATTGTGTATATACAATATACTACATTACATGCTATTTGTAAATAAATAGAATCACAAAAAATGCAACTAAATTAAGTTGCATTACAAAAAGTACCGCTTTGCATGTCATTTTCGTTTAATCTTGTATTTCTTTCGATACCTGATAAAGGTCGTTCGTTTAATGCCGGTATTACGGGCAACATCTACATCACTCATGCCACCTTGATAGAGCTTAAAAGCATGTTGCAAGCGGGGATCGTCTTGGGTGTATTGGGGTTTGCGCCCATGATATTTACCTTGCTGAAGTAGTTTATGTTCTAATCGTATTTGTGTAAGTTTTTGGTTGGCCCTTACTTAAATAAAAATATAAACTCTGTCATAGCTTTTGTCTTCTCGTGTACGGGGGAAGAACGGGTCACTTTCAAATTGAGCAAAGGCACAATATAAATATCAATTTCCTAACGGCTGTATGATCAATCAAGAGTAACTTTTATTTTTAGTGTGAATTGTTCTAGTAACAGTAATTAAAAAACAAAAAAGTGTGACATAACCTTAAGTTACATCACACTTGGCGATTAGATATGCAGGGACCTTTCCAGTTCAGTTAACTCTTTAGAATTTTGCGAGTTAGGAAAGCAATGTATACAGCTCCTTATCTATTCTGCAGTAGCAGTGCTTAAAACCCAGTTAAGCCAGTTTTTCACAGTGCTACGTCGTCTTTTTGCAGTTGTACTACTGCGCACAGACATAGCATTGGCTAATAAGACATGATCGATATAATCATTATCAAATTCACCACCATTATGAAGAGTATTTACGAATATTAAATTAAAGCATTTGGTTGACAGGATTTGTTTAATAATAATTTTATTTCTACTGTCAGAGTTAGGTAAATCGGCAACGTATTTTCCTAGTTTTGTCAACTCAAATTTTCTTTCAACTTTGCTAGCAAATCCAAGATAACGAAGAGCGTTTCCATAATAATCACCTTGTCGTTCATTAAACTGGTAGTCACTACCTAATTCAAATTTATCTTTAGGAGTCCGTAAATGCTGCAGCATGTCCAAAACACGTGTAAGACTATCTGCTTGTGGAAATGTGATGGTATCTTTCAGATTAGGACTATCCTTACTGATTTGTTTAACATTTTCAAGAGTAATAGCCAAGCTTTGATCCACAATGAAATTTACTTGTTTAACACGTCGAATACTTGAATAGTTGTTCGGCTCTGTGAATTCAAATACATGAAAAGCGTAGACATTGTCTGCATGTGTAAGATATACCGGTAGTACTTTTTTGTCTATATTAAGATTGGTATAGCCACGAAAGGGGTAATAAAGCTGTCTGATCATGAAATCTTGTGGAATTCTGTTTTTGGCTTCTATTACAAGTAAATTATTTAAATTTTCAAAGCCCGCATCGATTTCTACCTGGCTATTATGAACGCTAAACGAATAAGGACTTTTAGAATCTTTTAAATCTATTCGGTACTTTAATTCTCCCGATTTGAGACGACCTGTTATAGTGCTTATAGCAGACGGCTCACCGTCATTAGTCCCCATGATCATGTCTATCATACCAGTCATTTGGGCGATGTTTAAAGCAACAGCTTCTGATGTTACTGGGAAATGATCAAATGAATGTATCCATTCAGGCATTTTAACACTAATAGGTTTGACTTCTTCATATTCAAGCTTTTTGTATGCTTTAAATTTTCCGATTACATAGGTTCCACGACTATCAGGCAGTACAGACAAGCCATTCTCTCGGAAAACTTTAGGACGAGCATCTGACCAGTCAAATTTAGTCATCAGTCTTGGTTCACGAAATTCTTTAATTTGCTCTGCCTTTAGCTTACATACACCATTTTGGTCTATTTCATTCAAGATATCATATTTTGCAAATAAGTGATTCCAGGCAATGTCTAGTTTATTACTTTTATCCATTGACGTACCGCCTACCTAATTACCTGTTTTGTAATTCATGATCAATACTTCATCAACTCGGCCACGCCCAGCACTATTCGAATTTATGTTTCTTGTAGCTGTAACGGTCCTAGTTGTTTCTTGATATTCTTTATACAGATCTTGGATCAACTGTACCTTGGAATTAGAAAGCATAGCATTAACACCCCGTTTTGTAAGTTCATTGAACACATCACGCAAACGTTCCTGTTCTTCTCTTCCAAAACCATTCAAGGTGTAACCAACAAAACTTTGTTTATCTTCTGATATGGGAGCATAAGGGGGATCTAAGTATACAAAGTCCCCCTTCTTGGCACTTTTAATAGCATCATAGTAATCACCATTAAATATAGTAGCGCTTGATCTATTTAAATATAGTGAAACTGCATGTAAAACTTCCTCATTAACAATAGCAGGATTCTTGTAGCGACCATAAGGAACGTTAATCTGACCTTGAGAATTTACACGAAATAAGCCATTAAATCCGGTTTTATTAAGATAAATGAATCTTGCAGCACGTTCTGTATTAGAGCGTTTTTGTAGTTCACCAGTACGATCCCAAGCACGCATTTGGTAATAGTAGTCACTACTGTTATTAAGCTCATGCTTTTTGAGTAAATGGATTAAAGAATCGACGTCATCTCTTACTACTAAGTAGGTATTGATTAATTCATCATTAAAGTCGTTAATTACGGGGTGTGGACATTGTATATCCAAAAAAACAGCGCCCCCTCCCACGAATGGTTCGTAATAATCTTTAATCTTTGACGGCAAATAACGTTTTATTTCTGGTAATAATTGTCGCTTTCCCCCAGCCCATTTGACAAAAGGCTTAACTAAAGGATTTTTGTGTATTGTCATTGTATAAGTTCTCCTTTAGATTCTATTTTCCAATTTAAATACTAATTAAAAATGCGACTAACTTCCAGTAGCAGCATTTTTAAGTATTTATTATTTTATGCCTGCTTTAGGGCATCTAATCTATTCTGATTATCTCATGTAAACTGGTTCAATGCACATCGAATTTCTTTCGATACCTGATAAAAGTTGTCCGCTTGATCCCGGTATTCCGAGCAACGTCTATGTCACTCATGCCTGCCTGATAAAGCTTAAAAGCATGTTGCAAGCGGGGATCATCTTTGGCATATTGAGGCTTCCGACCATGATATTTACCTTGTTGTTTAGCCAGGGCAATGCCTTGTTGCTGACGCTCAATGATCCGCTTACGTTCGCTTTCAGCCTGATACTTATACAGTTCAATGATGAGGTTAGTCATCAGTTGACGCAAGTTAGGATCAGCAATCCCTGTCATGGACGGCAAATTTAACACATCTAGGGTGGCCCCCTTATTTTGAATGGTGTTCATGATCTTAGTTAAATCCTGGTTATTTCTGCCTAAGCGATCTAATTCAGTGACCAGGACAATATCACCCTCACGAATATAGGCCAACATTTTTTGCAGTTCTGGCCGATTCGTGGTGGCCCCGCTTAATTTATCCGTAAACAGTTTATCAACGTTTTTTAAAGCTGTTAACTGCCGATCTAAATGTTGCTCTCTGGAACTTACCCGGGCATACCCGATTTTAGCCATTTTTAGCGCTTCCTTTTGGACAGTTCTAATGAACATTTGTAATTCCTAGTATAGCACAGAATAAAAAACGGCCACTAGGGTATACCCTAATGGCCGTTTGATATGAACTTATTTTCTTTTATATTTATCTTGAGCAGCAAGCGTGTTTGCTAGAGCTTCTATATCTAAATCTTTTCCCAAAGCGTCTTGATAATCAGTTTCAAGGACAAATTCCTTTACTGTGCCACTCATAGTTTGATATATGAAATAAATATAAACAGGCTTTTTATTAACAAATCGCTTTAGTGCTTTGTGATTACACATAAGGCGATTCCTAACGGCGTCTAAAAAGTGGTCTTTGGGAATAACGATAGTTCTCATTTCGTGGCTCTTGATGGGAATAAAACCTGTCTCTGTGATTTCATCACCATTTTGGATATTCACCATTTCAAGGTAAGGGTATATCCCTTTATCTTCATCTTGATTTTTAAAGTTCTTGGAAAGTATATGGTATATCCAAGACTTTGTTGTGTGTATAGTCTTACTATTATTGTCCTTGTAAAACCTAAGCTTCGTTCTAATGATGTATGGTAATAACTTGCGATATAGATAGAACTTCCTGTTTGTAACCATTATCCCTAGCAGTTGCGAAGCCTCTGTTCCTACACTATCATTATATACAACAATAGCCGTCTCAAAATCATTACTTCCTGAGGAGTATTCAAAAGATTGCCTTAGTTTCTTGTGACTATTTCTTAGAAATGTTATCAATGTTAATCCGAATGCTAACCACCCTACCGATATGTTAATGCTAATCCATTGGATGATATTTAAAATTAATTCCCATGATTGACCTATAAATAATTGTATAACTTTCAACATTATAAAATCTTCTTTCTTATTTGTTTGCATTTGTATTATTATCTTTTTTAATTATCAAGCGCCTTACTGTTCTACGTCACCAAGTTTTAAAGCCTTCTTTCAAATTTTGTCCGTGTCCTACTAGTAATATAAGAATTAACCTGAAAGTTAATCCGTTTAAATTGGTTCTCACTAGTAATATAGCGATCAGGCAAATTTGTTTTAAAACTTAAATAGTGATATAGATGAAAGGAGTAGCCTAAGTGTCCGTTGCGGACGCTTTACAATTAATGCTGGCTTTCGGTACTTTTATCGTGGCCTTAATTGCATTAATTGTTGAGCTGATTAAAAGTCAGCAAAAAAAATAACCGCCTTAGCTTGGCAGAGCTAGCGGTTATTTAATCGTATTAAGTTATGCCACCGTCTTTAACGGCTCTACATGGGAAGTCCTGTTCCAGCGGGGCTTCCTTTTTCTGTCTACATTGTAGCATGACCTTTAAAAACTGGCTAACGCTTTAAACTTTGATCCAGTTCGGATTTGGGTTGTTTGATCTCCGGATTCTGTTCAGCAAATGCTTGCAGTTGTTTTTGCGTTCGATTACTGATTTCATGGTGTACATCATTTAATTTATTTTGTAGTTCTGATTTTTGTTGTGGATTAGTTACTTGCTGAACTTGTTGTTGCAAGCCTTGATAGGACTTATTAAGTTCCTGAGCTGACAGCTTTTTTAGATCATGCTCAGGTTCTTTTTGGGCTTCTTGTAAACCTAATTGTTTGGTTAACCCGTCACTAAGCTCAATCACCTTGTTACTAACTTGCTGAATTTCACTTAAAGCGCTATGGATCACGGCTTTATCTTTCGCCCAGGTAGCCACATAACCGAGTGAATAGTTACTGGTATCAACGCCAATGTTTTGCATGGCAACATATGCAACCGCTTCGGCCTGGGTTTCCTGATAGGCTCGTGGCCGATCTTTAAAGGCTGATTTTAAGCCGTGTAGCTGGCTATGCGCATATTCGTGGTATAACGTCTTTAGTTTCAAAGCATTGTCGGGCTCATCGCCACCAATGACGATTTCATTAGTGCTGGGTTGAAAATACCCCTTAGCCCCATTTAGCTTCGCTAAAGGCACTTCACTGACTTTAAGGTCGGTTTGCTGGTTTAAATAATCTTTGAACTCGTTATACAAGCTCGTTACATTCTGATGATCGGCTAAATTTTCTTTGACAAAATCCTTAGAACTTAACACTGGTTCACCGCTAGTTTGTGACACGTCAAAGACGGGTAGATAACGGTAACCGACAATGGCGCGTTCATCGGTGGTATCAAGTCGCTTTTGCTCGGCTGGTGTTAACTTCTTAATAATCGGGGCCGCAATCCGAATCGCTTTTGCGCCCTGGTTGACGGTGCGGTTAAAAGCCGTCTGCCATTGCTTAAAACCGGCGACTTGAGTAGCTTGAGGATTTTGCGCATAAATTAAATCAATGTTTCTGGCGCTATAATGATGGAATTTAGCCAAGGTATTGAGGTACTGTTTAAATCGGTCACTATCGGTTAATTTTAGGATTTGTTGTTCAGCCTGGGCGACTAATTGTGCTTTCCAGGCTTTAACATCTGCTTTACTCGGCATTGTCTACTCCTCCTCATCTTCAAAAATATCATTCAATATAGGGGCTACGTTGATTTGAACCGGGGTCGTGCCATAAAGGGCAACGTAGCCATCGGCTAATTTTTGCCAGGCCACTTGATAATAAGACCCATTTCCAGTAATTTCTTTTAAATACTTATAGGTTCCTTTAGTCTGCAAAACTGGTAATTCACTCCCAATGACTGCTAATTCGTTATCCATATTTATGATCTCCTTTTTTTGCTAATCTCACCCGTTGTTTAGGTTCACTTTTTGGTTTTTGAAAAGTAAACCTAAATGACGGGTTCACCAACCGGAACAACGTGAAGGGCGGTAGGCAGGTTCTAATCAAAATCAAAACTTAATTTATGGCCGTCAAGCTTTAACTTGGCGTCAAACGACTTCCCCTTTTTGCTCTTGAAACCCTTTAATTTGCTGGTTTCCCCTTTGGTGACCAGCGCCTTAATCGCTGTCTTACCAAGCGTCTTGCTACTCCATTTCTTAGGTAAGGTAAAATCTTCACCTTGCTTGGGCTTCACAATGTAAAACTTCTGTTTATTTAAAACGGTCGCTTGCGGTGTTTCTAAGAAAACTTCGGCGGCTTTTTGCGCTTGCTGTTGGTGATCGATTTGTTGCTTAATGGCTGCACTGCCAGTCAATTGCGTGGGAACATCAGCAATCAATTTTTCCACGAACTTTTTGATTTGGTTCAAAAAGTTATCCGGGGTGCGTTCTTCGGTACTGATTTGTTGTAACGCTTGCTCCCATTTTGCCGTCATTTCTGGGCTAGTTAGCAAGGGTTCGAGTTCGACCGCTTTACATAAAGTAGTTCCCGCTTCACTGACGTGGAGCTTGTTCTTTTCAGTAACCAAATAGCCGCGTTTTTTTAACACTTCCAGCACATTGGCCCGGGTCGCACTTGTCCCAATGCCTTGCACATCTTTGAGAATCGCCTGGGCTTCTTCATCATCAAGCGTTTTGCCGGCTGTCTTCATTGCCGTAATCAGGGTACCTTCGGTAAATGGCACGGGTGGGGGCGTTTCTTTTTGCGGCGTTTGCAGATTTGCTTGAACTTGGTCGCCTTGGTGAACGAGCGGTAAGGTGGCTGCTTCTTGCTGGTCGGCTTTGTGATCATCAAATAAAGCTTGCCAGCCTTGCTTCGTTGGGACCTTACCGGTTGCTTTAAAATTGGCGTCACCAACTTGGGTAATAATGGTGGTTTCCTCGTACTCGTACGGATCAGCAAACATCGCTAACGTCGTTCTTAAAACCAAATCATAGACCTGTTGCTGTAATTTAGGTAAGGCAGCTAATTGATCTTTCGTCGGTACAACTTTAGTCATGATAATGGCGTAGTGTTCTTCAACCTTTTTTCCATTAACATAACGCTTATTTGGCGTGGTATTGGTTAAAGAGACTTGTGTAGAGACTAAACCCAGATACTTCGTCAGATTAGCCACTAAATACTCAAATTCTTCATCAGTGATATAAGCACAATCGGTTCGGGGATAGCTAAGGAATTTAGATTCGTATAAACTCTGAATGGCCGCTAAGGTTTGGCTGGCACTGGCATGATACCGTTTATTCATCGCACTTTGCAGACTGGATAGCGAGAATAGTTGGGGACTGGCACTCTTTTTAGCCTGCTTTTGCACGTCCTTGATTAAACCGCCCTGTGAGCCTTTCTGAACGTGTTTAGCTTGCATGAATGTCATTAGCCCTGTTTCATCTTTAAACCGCTGATAGGGGTCTAATTTTGCGACGAATTTTTGCTGATTGGCTAAAATTTCCGCATTTAGTTCAAAATAGGGTTTCGGCTTAAAGTTTTTGATTGCCTGGTCTCTTTGATAAACCATATACAGAGTAGGTGTCTGCACTCGGCCGATCGAGTACACCCCGCGCACCCCATTTTGTCTCAACAATAAAGTATATAAGGGACTGCCATTCATACCGATCAACCAATCGCTAATTTGACGAGTTTGAGCTTCTTTATAAGCCAAATAGTCTTTGTGCCAATCACCAAGATTTTTAAAGCCGGTAATAATCGCGTCTTTTTCTAGGCTATTCAACCATAGCCGCTTAATCGTCTTCTTTTTAGCATCAATGTGGGCTTGGTTCATGATCGACCACGCGATATTTGACCCTTCTCGACCACTATCGGTGGCCACAATAATGGTATCGGCTTTCGTTAACAAGTCTTTGACGACCTTGAATTGATCTTTTTTACTAGCTGACACTTCAAACTTGTATTTGTCGGGGAAAATCGGTAAATTAGATAAGGCCCATTGCTGATATTTCTGATCATATTTATCCGGTGTGGCTAGTTCAACTAAGTGTCCGAGACCATACGTGACAAGCGTATTCTCGGGCAAAACAGGGTCACTAACCGTATAGTAACCCTGTTTTTTTGTGCTCTTTTGAAAGGCTTGGACGTATGAACGGGCTTGACTGGGTTTTTCAGCTAAGATAACAGTGGTCATGTTCGTTCACTCCTTATGATTCAATTTTTGATCTAATTCTGTTTTGCCTTGTTTAGCCGCTTTCAACCAAGTTTCACGGCGCAATTCTTGTTGTTGCTCTATCGATTGTTGCTTCAAATAATGTTGATACCGGTTGATGGCTTTGAGATCTGCATAGGCTGACCAACGGAATAATAAGCCACCCAGCAGTAAAACTAAGGCCATTAGCGCGGTTCCTAAAAAATCGGTATGGTTCGCCGTGAAAAGCTCTTGGTATAAATCCATTAACATGAGGTAAATTCCCATTATATAGAAGACCATGCTAACTAAGTTATCAAAATAGTAAGACAACTTAGTCCGCCGTGAAGGTGTTGCAAAAGGGTCGGTTCGCATATCTTTTTTGGCTTTTTCAAGTAACCAGTGCCAGATTTTTTTCATGACGCTAACCTCCCTTAACGGTTACGAAAATAATTTTGAAACATTCTCATGGCGCCCATACCAGCACTTTTAGTCACACCGGTTGAAGCCCAGAAGTCTTTAACGGCGTCAGGTGTTTTAACAACCAGAAAGCCGAATCCGATTGAAGCAATAAAGGCAATAAATCCGTATTTAGCCATATTAGTGAAGCACCATACTGATAATGACATACAAAGCACCTGGCTAATAATGGAAGCATTGTAATAAATGTACTTCTTCCACCACGTGGCACTATAATCAAAGCTTTCAGTCGCCATGCTCATTGCAGCTAAAGGAATCGTCAGGTTGTACCAAGCCATATCAGCCACAAACACACACATCTTGATAAAGAACACGACGGTTACGACAGTAAAGATTAGCAGAAACAAAATCTGTAAGGGTAACGAAATGCCAACATCTTTTAGCCCAGGGACTTTATTCATGCCGCTAATTGATTTAGCAGTGAATTTCTGATCAGAACTAAACATATACTTTAGCAGGGGCAAGGTAATTGAACCTTGAATAAAGCCTTGTAAGAACACGAAAACTGGAATCACGGCCGCTGATTTAATCCCGTCCATGATGATATTAGCCCAAGTGACGTCGGTACTTTCGTCTGCCTCTTTTAGAATTGTCATCACAATGCGGCCAAGGACGACCACGACTACTAACGATGTCGCAAAGGACAGGAAGATGGCATACCACGTTTTAACAATTGGCAAGCTTTGATTGGCTTGGTCAATGATTGATTTACAGATGTTGAATAAACCATCTAACAAACCAGACAGTAGCCATTCAAAAAAGTGCGAGATAGCTGATTGAATGATATTTGTCATTTTAAATCCCTCCTTTGTCTATTTGGGAATAAGTGAGACTGTACCAGTATCACTTTTAGCTAGTGTGTTAATTGGTGTTAGTTTATATTTGTCTGACTGCTTTTTAATCTTAAACAGACGTGTTTCTGGGCTACCTGAAACACTATTTTTACCAATGAACTTAATTTGTTCATCGCCTTTGTTTTCAATTAACTTGTAAGTATAAACTTCACTAAAGCCCGCTTGGGTAAGTGTTAAGTTGCTTTTTGAAAACTTTGCAGTAGCGGCCATACCATTATCTTTGCTAGAAGCAAACGTCCACTGGTGACTTTGCAAATCCTGTGCTGTAGACTTCCCACAAGCGGTTAGACCAACAGCAATCAGTAACACTGTCATCACGGCGATTATATATTTGCGATATTTTTTCATTAATATGCCCTCCATTATCCAAATAAGTTGTTGTCGTCTTCTTCTGGCGCCTCTGTTTGACTATCTTTATTTGAAACTCTCTCTAAATCGCTGTCTAGGTTGTCCTGTTGTTGCTCCTCCTCTTTCTGAGACATCTTGGTTGCGACTTCTTTTTGAGCAGTCTCCTTTAATTTTGCTTTCCATTTTTCTACTTTATTCTTAAAGTTGGTTTCTTGACTGGCTTCTGGTTGGCCTTGATAATCGTTCTGTGACAAGTTAACCAAATGATCGGCTCCTGGAAATAGTTTAAATTGGAACGCTTTTGTCGCTTTGACTGGTCGCGCATTACTAAAGATTAATAAGCTCTGTTCTTCGGGCATACGCATAATTTCATCGGGTGTCATGAGCGAACGGCTCGTATAGCTGTAACTATCGCTCTTGCTGTGGCTTTCTTCCTTGCTGTGACTGGTACTCTCACTACCGGTTTCAACTTTTACGGTCGATTTACCTAACAGATCACTAAAGTATTTAGCGGTCACATCATTAGCGGCATTTAAGCAAATTTTAACCGCGTGATTACCTAAGATACTCTCGGCTTTATCCTTGCCATACAAGGCTTGTAGCTGGGTTAAGGTCTGACAAATGGTCGTCACGCCAATACCGTACCCCCGGCACGTTGCTAGAAATTCTTCGTACTTGGGAAACTTCCCTAAATTGACAAATTCATCAAGGATAAAGTCGACTTGGTGAGGCAATTTAGCGTGATGATCGGCGGCTAATTTGTATAATTCGTCAAACAATTGTGAGAAAAACAGATTGATGAAGCTTTCATAAGTGTTATCCATGACGGGGATAATCACATATAGCACAACTTTGGCTTTGCCAATCTCTTTTAAATCAAAGTCTGAAAAGCTGGTAAAATCAGCCACTTCTTTGTCGACAAACTTCGAGATGGTCGCCAACAAGCTTTCAATAATACTGGCCTTCATTTCGCCTTTGGCCTTTTTGAACCCTAACTCATAAGCGCGTCTCGCTGGATCAGTCATGGTTAGATCAAGAAACAGGGTGTCTAACGGACTATCTGCGCCCTTTTCCTCGGCCTCCACATCGTTTTCTTGTAAGACTTGCGTTACACCGGCCAAGTTCCTTTGGTCGGGCGCGCGGTGGTTCATAACAAACAGGATTAGTGCCTTCAAAAGTTGCCGCTGGGTACTGAACCATACGTCTTTTTTGCCTTCGGCATTTTCACTCTGAACGATCTTCGTGGCGACGGTTTCAGCTTGAATATCCCGTTGAATATAATCAAAAGGATTGTAGCGATCACTGTGCGCCATGTTGGCAAAGTTGACGACATGTACTTGATAGCCTTGGGCTAGTTTGATACCGGCTGTCTTTTCGTACAATTCCCCTTTCGGGTCGGTTACGACAATGCTGTTCTCCGTTTCGTTAAACAGGTTGGTAATGACGACTGATTGGGTCTTATATGATCCAGGTCCCCCAACCACAAAGATATTCCGATTGGGTTTGGTGCTGTTATTCTGGTAAACAATCCGTTTATCCACGATCCCTAAAATCGTCCCATTCATGTTAATCTCCCCCTTTCGCTGACTTTTCTCGATCCACTAATGATTTGAGAATTTCTGCCTTGGTACTCTTGTTAAATGCTGTGGTGAGGTCTTTGGCATTGATACTAAAGTAATGGTCACTCAATTCTTTTAAATTCCCCCAGGTCGCACTCCCGTGGGTTTCAGTGTCTGCGGTTTCCCACGCTTTGTGCTTGCTATTCCGCTTCAAGGCAAAATAGATAGTGTATAGGACCACGGCGACACTAACAATAATTAATACCGGATTCTTTTGGCCTAAATACAAGTTGTAATAATGCCAGGGGTGTAAAGCTAATTGTTTTAACACCGTTGGCATATGATCCGCAAAAGTTAGTTTATAGCGCGACAAGGCCATGACAGAGCCAGCTAAAATCTCCGCTAAATACAAGCCAATAATTAGCGTTAGTAAGTACGGCCAACTGGCTTTAATCACAGCTATGCTTCTATCTTTCATTGCTAATCACCTACGATTCGTTTAATTTGTGACTGCTTGGTTCCGGCATACCGTTGCTTGCCATGGATCAAAGTTGGGACTGACGTTAATTGATATTGCTGAATGTAATACCGATTTTTTGGCTGATTCATGTTAATAAAGACGACATTGTGACTAATTACGTTGTGCCAATAAATCTGATGAAAAATAGCTTGGCAATCCGGGCAATCATCACGGTAAAAGAACAGAACTTTGTTAGCATGCTTAGCTAGCGTCACGACTGGTCGCTGTTTTTCTACGTGGTTGACATATTGATGACTGGCAAACCCGCCAACGGCTAAAACCACCACGATTACCGCTAGGACTTGACCCACCCGCTTAATTAAGGTCACTGGCTTTAAAGCTACTACCTAAGTTTTGGACTGCGGTGATTCGATCCGTGGTGGTATCGAAAGTCACTTGATAAAGTACCGTCGCCTTTTGCCAGTCGTTGTCGCCGCTCTTACTTTGGTAGCTAACAACCGCCAAGCCTTTCATGTTTTGCCCCTGCTTACTTTGCGTATACAGGTTCAACTGGTTTAACTTGGCTGAAACACTATTGCTATCACCATACGTGCCTTTATTTGAAAAGTATTGCTGGTATAACTTGGCGGAAATCAAGTCTTTCACGCCATCTTTACGCTGACCATAGGTCTTGGGCTTAAAGTTATTCATGACCTTAAAGAACTTGGTGACCACCGAATTAAAGCTAAGTTCAGCCTGACTTTTATCTTTATTATTTTGGTAGGTCTTATAGCTGTCAATTTGGGTGCTCAATAACTGCTTTTGTTGGTTAACTTTAGTCAATTGCTGGTTAACTTGGCGCTTCTGTTTTTTTAAACGACTGATCTGCTGTTGCGCCTGCTTAACTTGGCTATGCTGATAGGCATTCGCCCCTAATGACATGATTAAAATCAAACTACCAATCGCAATACTTAAAACCACGCTACGCTTCATTTGTTTGTCCCTCCTTACTTCTTGATTGGCCGGGCTAACGTCACATCACTACCACTTAGTAAGCTATAAAAGGCGGTGCCAAAAGTGCTTTCGTTAACTTTGTCACCTGTCCCACCTTGCTCAATGATTTTGGTGGCTTTCCCTTGCCACTTGTCTAACAAGATTGCGGTGTGCCCATTGTTCCCGGCCCCGGCACCTTGATTAACAATCACAATATCGCCGGCTTTGGCATCATTTTCACTGATCTGTTTCAGATATTGATGACTGCCTTTGGCGTCACTTGCCATCGTACCGGTAAACCAGCCCATGTTGGCCGGTACCTTGTAACCAGCTTTATTAAGCGCTAACCAGACAAAGCCCGAACAATCCGTCCCACCGGTTTTGTTAGGGTTCTTTAAATCGCTACCTAAATCGGGGCTGGGGTGGGTTTGCACATAGTAGAAGTCACCTTTCATACTTTCCGCATTTTTGACGATACTACCGCCGGAATAGCTCGGGTCACTATCACAACCTAGTTCGGTCAGATCGCCTGAACTTGCATTATCTAACGTATTACCGGCCACGGGATCACTTGCACCCAACACGGAATACCAATGATCGGCATACCCGTATCTTTGGCTTAAATACCATTGTTCCGGGTTCTTACTCATACCCTCGTAATCCATTAACCAAGATTTGGTCGCTTTATGCACGTCCGTATACTTAAAAATCTGCTTGTTTGACGCATAGTAACTACTGTTCAATTCTTGATCGAGATAGTCCAACTGCACGCCGAGATTAGTCGCTGGTTTGTTTTCTTTGTGGGCTAAGTCTTCCAGCTTATCCTTTCGACCGCCTAACCACTGGGCTAAGCCCGTGGCACCGGAACTTGAATTAACCGAATTGGGATCAAGGCGACTTTCCAGTTGTAAGACCCCCAAGATACCGGCGGCCGCTTGCGGGGTGGCGCCATACTTCTGTTTCCAGTGCGCATAGATATTTTTGGCATTTTCTGTCATGCTCTTACTATCCAATTGCGTCTCTGTGGTGGTTGAGTTATCACAACTGTTTTCTTGTAGCTGACCAGTAATCGCGGCAATCAGCAAGACGATTAGCAGAATGGCACCGCCCACAATATAAGCAATCAACTTCCACTTCTTTTTCTTATATTCAAGCGACAATATCTGCATTTAATCACCCACTTTGCGCTTGGCCTGATCAACTTGTTTTTGCGCTGCTGATTGGTCACTCTGCGCATTCTTTAAGTCCGACTTGGCTGAATCCACCTTCTTGTCTTTATCCTTATCTTTACTGCCATCAATCTTGTTGGCGTCATCTAACTTCTTTTGCGCGTCGCTAACTTCGTTCTTAGCGGAATTGAGACTTAATAGCGCTTTGAGATACTTGGCTTTAGGGCTGTTCACGCCGGCTAATTTGGTTTGGACAGTCTGGGCGTCTTGCGTATCGTTATGGGCGAGGAAGGCTTGTCCCATTCTCAATAAAACATCAGCGTTCGTCGTAAAGGATAATTGGTTATTAAGCGTATTGGTATCATAATTAACAATCGCTTTTTCGAGTTTCAACTGGTCTTTTTGCTTGCTTGTCGCCTTAGTTGGCAATTCCCACTTGGCAACCTGCCCGCTATCCTTGTTGGCATAAGCCGTGTTGACAACCTTATTCAACTGGCTTGGGTCAACCTTTAAAGCTTGCTGGTACTGACCATGCTTTAAAAAGACATTGACTTGCTTAGTTGCAGGATAGCCGGCTCGTTGCATATCTTTTTGTGCTTCTGACCACTTATGATCATTTAAAGCGGTCTGAATTTGACCGCTATATTTTAATCGCGTGACCTGGGCTTGGTTCTGGTTAGCTAAGCTTTGATACTTTCTTTCGTCACTTTTATGGACTAAGCCGACGACCAAAACGGCCACAATCGCTACTCCGGCCACGCTCAACCACAAACGTTGTTTGGTTTTCTGCTGGGCCGTTTCAACTTCCTGCCATTCGTGATAACTCACAAAGTCCTCAATGCTGTTAACCACTTCCGTTAACTCATTTAACGACGTAGCTTTAGCTACTTGTTGTAAATAGTCGTCCGGGTGTTTAGCTAGGGCTTCTTTAGGATTGCTTAGTAGCCGTTCATAGGGCGTCCCCGTCAAGCAAAATAGAATCAGCGCTTTGAATTTGGCTAAATTGCTATGTTTGTCATCATAAGGCATGAGTTCATTGGCGCGATAGGCGTACCAAACATGTTGCATGGGGTAATACCACAGATTAGCTGGATTTAACGCAACGTGATACTGGCTATCAGCAACCACCTTTTGCGCCATGATTTCTTTCGCAATGGCCGCCCGGATTGCCTTATTCTCATGTGGTAATTCCTTTAATGATCTGACCTTATCTGGCAAGGTATAAGTTAAAACGACCTTTTGGTCTTGCTCAACCACGTTAACCAACTGCAAGAAATTGGCATCAGCTTGCTTTAATTCGTTTAGCTCACTCAACTGGTCATATCGAAACTGATTGTGATTGAGTTCGAGAATTAACTTGTTCCCTTGTCGCTTGAACGTCCCGACCTCGATATTCAATAGCTGATTTGATTTACTCATTTAAAGTCCCTCCTTCCTCTTCGGTAGTGGTCAAGGCGTCAATTTCACTTGGCGTCAGGATCACGCGCTTTTGATAATCCGGTTGAATAGCTGTCTCACGGTTGTATTTTTCTTGGTAAGCTTCGGGATCAATTAACCGCAATTCTTCTTCGGTCAACTCGACTTTCATAAAGGCACGTTGGCTGCCGTAGATCATTAAGGCTTCGCCTTGTCTACGACGTTCTAGTAGCTTCTTTTCTTTATCCGAGAACGTCATTCTCAACTTGGTAATCACATCATCAACGCCTTTACCGTCTAAACCGAAAAAGACTTTCGTATAGGAGTTACCAATAATGGCTTCACCTATATTTTGACCGGTATCAGTTGTTCCTTCGATCACATCTTGAATTTGCTGCGTTCCGGCAATGGCTCCGGCATTGTACTTTCTAAACCGCTTGTATGCTTGGTGGAAAAAGGTTGCGGCCGCTTTGTGCAAGGTCAAAAAGTGAAATTCATCAACAAATAACTTTTTGCGAGTATGACGGTCTTTGGTAATTTCGTCCCATAGATACTGAAAAGTATTCAGATAGGCCGCTGATTGGACTTCCTGTTCACTTTGTAGCGGTTTTAAATCAAAGGAAATGATTTTCCCTTTTAAGTTAACGTTGGTGTGGCCGTCAAATAGGCTGTTAGAGCCATGGGTATAACTGCCCAAAATATAGTAGAAGTCTTTAACCCGACCAAATTTGTCAGCGTCCTTATCAGCCAATTTTTCCAACTCGTCATAAACATTGGATAAGGTCGGCCACTGATCGTCTTTAATTTCTTTCAAGCGGCTGTATTTCAAAACGCCACTGTTGACGTAAGCTTGTTTAACAACATCATCAAGGATTGCCAGTTCAACTTGGGTAATCCCGGTTTTAAGGACTTCAAAGAACCCCTTTAATCGCTGAATTTTATCTTTGACTAGTAAATCAAGGTTCGTGACCGCCTCATCAGCGCTGAGGATTTCTTCGGAGAAAATTTGGAGCGGGTTAATTTTGTACTTAGCATTAGAAGTTAAGTGCAAGACTGCCCCACCTAGGGCTTCGACAATCTTGGTATATTCGTTTTCCGGATCAATAATGTAGATTTGATAGTCTTGAATGGCGTAGCGTAGGATTTTCTGAATCATATAGGTGGTTTTACCAACCCCGGAAGTCCCGATAATGACTTGATTTTGATTAAGGGTCTTGTTGCGATCCAACATATCTACGGCAATTAAGCTGTTGGTATCTTTGTTAACCCCTTCAATATCGCTTCTCGGCTTCAAGTCCAAAATTTCCGCGTCATCAAAGGGAAACATGCTGCTGGCGACTTCGGTATTACTCTCTTTATAGGTGTAATCCCCCATGAGGTTCTCGTTAATTGGCATGGTTGACCAAAATGCTTGGAAAGTCGCTTTAACGGGCACTAAGGGCTTCATTTGCAACTTAATCAATGTATTCTTAACGTTTTCGGTTAAGTCGTCTAGCTCTGCTAAACTATTGGCCCGCAGATAAATGAGCATATGTTGGTACACAAATGTGGTAGAATTATCAAGGTATTTATCTAGTTGCATGTTGGCTGAATCAATATAATTTTGCAGAATCTTCTTTTTATACGGGTCGAACGTATTGAGCTTCTGCGCTTCCTTATTTTGAATCGTCTTCTTGTAATAGGTAATCATTGAATTGTTACTGGCGCTGTCGATATATTGCACAATATCGATAACGCCTTTTTTACGCTTTAATTCTGATAACCAGTTGCCATACACCCGTTTAGGATAGTCGGCAATCGCTAACACCCGAATAAAATTCTCGCCCGACTGGACGTAGGTGGGGTACTGTTCCCAGCTGAACGGAAATAGTGAATGCAAGCTATCGCGATCAATCAGCTTGGTAAAGTCTTCAACCTCCGGTTTATGCTTATTAACCGTTGGTTCACTATTTTGCCTACTTCCTTTCTTGGTTGGCATGAACAAATCAATGACCTTATCGCCAAAACTCATACTGTTGCCTCCTATCCATTGAAATTGATCAAGTTCTTTAAAATCTCTTGGACTTCTTGACTAGTCAAAACTTTGGCTGTCACATCAAAATCCGTTAACGCATTTTCAATGTCTCGTTTAACCTGTTCGATCTTTTCGTCTAAATGAGTGACCGCTAGGTTTAAGCTCTTAACACTTTTGTCTTTAATTGGCACCTTAACGATTAGCAGATGTTGCTTAGTTGTCATGTTTTTGGATTCTTGGACTTTAGTAAAGTGATTCAAATAACTGGCTATGAGCTGGATTTTGAACTGTTGCTCAGGGTGATCTTTTTGTAAAGTGAGATACCGCCGTTTGAGACCGTTTAGATACGCCGTCATATTGACGGGAATTGTCGGCTCTAAGAACTGTAAGGTGTCATCAACGCCTTCACCTAAGGTACTCATGAGAAAGGCGCCATAGTCCTCAAAAACGTCCTGTTGTTCGGTTTCATTAAGTAAATCAAGGTTGATCCCGCTAACTTCCAAAATGCCAACGAGATTACCTGTTTTGGTAACTTCGTAGTTACCATACATACCCACCACCAAGCTCATGTCATCAATGGTCTCTTTGCCACCATTGATTTTAGGCGGTTGGTAATCCCAATCGAGCTTTACTGATTTATTGGCGGTTTTGCTCTTTTTCAAACGCATTTAGTTCACCTCGCTTCTTCGGTTTTAAATAGAACAGCTTCTGACCATTGGCATAGCGGCGTTTCAGCTTAAAGCTATCCCGCACTTTAATATTCTTCCGCGCCGCAACTGGCCGAATTGTTAAAATAGCCATGACAATCGTCATGGCTAAGACAACAATCACTATTTTTATCAGGACTAAGATCAGACCATAGGGTGGGATTGCAATAAAAATTAAGCCCACTAGTCCTGCCAGCGCCGCATAGCCAAAATCCTTCAAGGTGTAGTCTTTCCAGATCCCGTAATCTTTATCTACGTTCTCTGGGAAGATAAATTCTTTTCCTTTCTTCATTTGGCAGGCTCCTTTTTAAATTAAGTGAATAGGCTGTAAACCCAAGGTAGTATCCAGATAATGGCCGCCGCCAAAGCAACTAAACCAGCTACTCGACCAACCGCGTGGTAAACTTCTGATTTCTCTCGCGGATCGTCTGCGTCAGGCATTCGTTTGATAATAATAAATAGCGCGACACAAATCCCAACTAAAACGACCAATCCGGTTAAAATGCCTTGAATCGTCTTACCAGCGCTGGTTAGTTTGCTTTGAACTTCGCCACCGCCCGCCGCAAAAACAACCTGGGCGTTCATTAAGCCCAAATAAATTGCAGTAGCTCCAGTAGTTGCTAACGCTTTTACTTTGCTGAACTTCATGTTATTCCTCCTTCCTATCGTCTTCTGATGTTCGTAATTGAATTTGTTCTGCTTGCGTTTCTTCTGGCTCACGCTTATATAATTTGTTAAATTGTTCTTCGGCAATTTGCTGGCTTGGTAACGGATCAGTGGCCAATTTGACGCGACCATTCTCACTCGTAGCTAAGTAATACTCTTTTTCTGACTGGCCTAATTCTTGGGTCTCTAAGACATGCAAATTATGTTCGTAACGGCCTAAGGCGTTATCAACTTCTAAGCCATAGAAGCCTAAGAAGCCTTCCAGGAAACTCTCACCAAAAAAGGTCATTTCATTTTTGATCTGCTTATATTGATGAGTTGGCTTATCACTAAGTAGCTTTTCAGTTTTTTTGGCGTTCTTGCTGTCTTGGTGGCGATTAAACCAACCACTAAGCTTTAAGGGTTCAGTTTTCAACTGGTGTTTAACGGTCTTCTTAATCATTTCTTGTCGGACTTCGTCAACTGGCTGACCGTCTTGATCTAAAATTGCTTGTAGCTGTTTTTGATCAGTTAATGCTTGGTCATCATCAACCACAATCGCCTTTTGCTCATCATGAACTAGCTTGCCATTAATACCTTGCCAGCTTTCTACTTTCATTGGATCACCTCCTTTAAATCAATCGGGATAATTGTTCTCTGGACGTTCCCCTATCCCGCCCTGTAAAATGGATCATTAGGAGGGTGGCACCTAGAAGTCTCAGTTCTAGGTGTTGATCCCCGTTAGCACTACTCTTGCTGACGAGGACGCCCTCTTTTTTTATGCGATCTCTGATCCATTCAATTCCTTGTGCTGATATTAGTTTGCTTTTGCCACCCTCCAAAATCATATTTTCGGGTACTTCGCCCTTATGACGGCGTATCCATAAACTTACATAAGAACGACTGCGGCCTAACTTTTGGCTAGCTTGGCCAAGGTTATACCATTCTTCTTTTGGCACATCTTTTACCCTCCTTTCTTTAATCTATGGCTCTATTATATCGCTAAATGTACTCATTGTGTTCATTTAATTATTACATTTAGATTACAAGTGCATACCACCATCTTCATGCCGATTGCGGGTTTGATGTTGTCGTTTCTTCTTCGTCATTTCCCACTCGGTATCTTTTAAGCCACGTTCTTGTTTTTGCCGTTGGTAATCTGCATCACGGGCATACAGGGCGGCCATAATTGCGTCACTAAACGCCGTCTTTAAGTAATAGTCTGGACTAACTGGCTTGTAGTTCAGTGGTTGATAATGTCCGATATTTGCTTTTCTGTACTGGTCGTCCTTGGCTTGTTGCTCTTTTAACTGCTTTTGGATTTTTTCAATCTGGCTGGTTTTAATAGTTGGATCAGCTTTACACTCACCAAGAAAAATTTGTTTCGTTCCGTCATGCTTTAAAACTCGTTGTAAGTGATGATTTTCTAACTGATCTAAGCTAAGCTGCCCCGACAAATAAGCTAACCCTAATTGATGTTCTTGGGTACTGAAAACCCTCGGTGGGTTTTCTTGCCATTGTGTCATTGTTTCGACTTTTAACGGCTTTAAAGTTGGGTCATAGTACATCACGGCTGTATAAGCCTGTTCTTGTCTAGCTAGTGAAAGATCATCTAAATCACCATTAGGAAAGGCTCTTTTCAATACTTCATGGTATTGCGTTTGAATGACTTGCTTAACTGCCATGATTGCCCGTAGGTCTTTGACTGCTCTCGTAATCTTTTGCTGTTCTGCTGGTGAATACTTTTCTAGTAGTCCTTTATCGACGTGTTCTAGGCTTTCTAAGCTATCAGAGTGGATCATTAGCGTATATTTCAGATCAATTTTGGCCTCTTTTTCTTGTTGCATTAATAACTTCCAGCCAACGTATGGCCGTTTGGTAAAGGTCAATAATTGTTGGGTCAACAAATCATCACGAATGTTCATTAAACGTTCGTTTAATTCACTACCCTTGAAAACTG
>SKER01000780.1_pt1 | contig 32140 bp, 49 predicted proteins | sample 4826961 | NCBI WGS metagenome assembly SKER01 (sample SAMN11008804, study PRJNA524170) | human gut metagenome | biome: Human fecal sample; material: Feces; isolation source: fecal sample from pouch patient p47 | host: Homo sapiens | place: Israel: Tel-Aviv | collected 2016-11-16 | reverse complement strand
AAGTTATACAGAAAGTGTGCAAAATAATTATGCCGCCTGCTCCATTCTAGTCAACTTAGTTCTCATCATTGCGGCTGCATGGCAATAAATTTCGTAACAAGGATCATCTTTTTCAAAGATTAATGCTTCGTTTAGGTTTGGTGTCAAATATACTTCATTAACCTCAACGTTAGAAGTTTTCATACCAAATCTACTCGTTAAGTGCTTACCATCAACTCCACATACATATAACTGTCCTACTTTGATTAAATAAAATGTCTCTTTTATAAGGATCACCGTTCCTCTCTTGGAGTATCTAAATAGTCCCATAATAGCTGTTTTACAAAGGGTGGAGCTGCATTAAAGTCAATTGCCGGTCGAATTAGTACATCTTTATTATCACAAATATCGACTTCAACTTGACCTCTCGACATCTGTTCGATACGTTCTTTAAATTCAGTTGCTAACAATTAACAACCCCCTAACTAACTTCTTTAACCAAAAATCCTGTCGCAACGATAATTGGGACAATAATAAATAGGCTGATACCACCATATGCAACAGTAGATACGCCTAAAAACGCTAACATTACTAATAATGAAATAATTGCTGTGTAACTCATGTTATGCCACCGCCCAATTAAATGTTTTTGCTCTTGACTGTAAACAATCTATCTTTCCCCACATCATTTGTTTGTAATGTTTAGTAGAGTTAATTCCACAAAGATAATCTTTCGCGTCTTGAAACGAATCAAAAAACTCGTATTCACAGCACATAGTAGATAAGTTTTCCATGAAATGACAGAGCTCTAATGGATTTTCTGTGTCTACCACGTCCCAATAATCTTTTTTAAGAAACGATGGACTTTCAGCGGTAGGTTGAACTAAAACAATTTTCATTTCTCCACCTACCGTCTTACTACTTCGCCATCTACAACAATTTTGTAGTGTTCATCGTCAGTATATAAGCGAACCATACCAGGAGTAATTTCAAGGCGAACACCATTCATATTAACGATGCTACTACCACAGGAATGGTATTGATTAAAACTTTTGCCAGTACCCATGTTGATTGAAATTGATTCTTGATCTAATACGTTTTTGATTTTTGTAAATAAGTTTTTCATATCTTCCCCCTAATTACTAAACAAATATAGAAATAATTGCTCCAACGAGAATGATAATTAATCCAGTCGCTACTATCTCACCAACAACCTTGACACCCTTGGACGGATGAATGTCTTCGGCGTAATCATCAGTCATGTTGTTAGCATTCAATGGCGAGGCAGGATTAGCAGGATTGAGTGGGCTAATAGGACTCGCCGGATTACTTGGATTAGTTAAGCTTGTTGGACTAGCTGGATTAGATGGTGACATCATATCAGCATGTACTGTTGAACTTAGACAAAAAGAAAAGCCAATAATGGCTAAAATTACTGTTAGGGTTGTAATTATTTTCTTCAAGCGGCATCTTCCTCATGTTTTGACGTCTCTTCAGGCTTAACTGTGAGAATAATTACTTTGCGTAGATCAATTCCAATACCGAATCCATCCTTAACTGCGTACTGGAAAATACCTTTTGTACCAGAATTCTTATGAGCAACTACCCAAGCGACATTCTTTTTTGTTTGACCCGATAGATCGTATTCAGTGCCATTTTCAAAAATTAAATGAATAGTGAAGAGCTGTTCGTTATCAAAATCGGAATAAAAATCAACAACTTGTTGTTCCGATTTTTCAAAAGGTGATAATTCCTCTTTCTTCTCTGGTTCTTCTGTAACTACACTTGTTGCTTTCTTTTGAAATAATCTCATGTATTACTCCTCTTAAAATATCCGTTTTATCTAATTAAAATACCTTTCCATCGTAAGGCTTAAACATAACATCATGGAAATCAAAATCTCTTGCTTCGCTTAATGTAATAATTCGAGTATTACCACAACCAACCATTAAATTAAGCGGAATATCCTTTTCATCATCAGGAATAATCAAAATGTTTGGCTTATGTAAGGCATAAAGTACCCCTTGTTCATACGTCTGACCAACGTCTGGTTTACTTGGCATAAATAATCCAATACCCATTTCCATGCCATACATTGCGTGCATATCCATTTGGTAAGTATTCTGTTGCCATTCACGATCTCCCATAACTTCTGGGTGTTCATTAACATCAATATCATTATATTGGTGACTTAATGGGTGATGGCTATACTTCAAAGAGACCGTGGGATTTTGTCCAAGCGTTACTAGTCCCTTGTCCATAAATTCTATTTCTTCAGGGCTAAACCATGAACACTGAATATATGCCCGAACTGGAGCAACAGAACCCATTACCGCACAATCTTGATATGTTTTTCCCGCTAATTTAACATTATCAATAAATTCAAAACCTTTAACATTTGGTGGTACAATCTTATTCATTTTATGTATTCCTCCATTTAAATATGTATTTAATTAACCGCATATGCTACGCACAATTCCCAGAAGCACGCCCATAGCAAAGTTCCGCTATTAACATCTTTTTGTGTCACAAAATAAACCGACACCATAATTGGAATTGCCAATCCAACTAGGCTTTTAACAATAACGTCTCCCATTCGTTCACCACTTTCTTAATGAATTACGAAACACCAACAAGCCAAACACAACTACTGTAATCATTGCCAACATTTCGTTAGTCATCATCTTCGCTCCAAACATATTTACCATTCTCGGGCGTCAGTTTATAATCTTTTTCCCATGAATGATTATATTTACCCAATCTATAGTGCCCGTTGATATGTAATAAAATTGGCAAATTATATGAACTATCATCGACCAATTTGTTAGTATCTTTATCGTCATTAGACTTTAACTTCCATGAATGATGATAAAGATTAGTATATTGAGTAATCTTCTCAGTATAGTTATGCTTTGTAACGGAATAGTATTGCTTACCCGAGATAACTGACTGTGCATGAATATCATCATTTAAGGACGCATCGGCTATATAGTTATCCTGATTATCGTAATACGCCGCCTGAATAGACGATATATTGAATGGATCGTATGAGGTGTCCCAATCGGTTTCAGTACCTTCATATCGTAAATCAGCCTCAATATGGTCCACTTTTACAGGTGTACTATTCGAGACATGGATTGTTTTTGTTTCGATAATCTCTGAATGTACAGGGATTACTATACTACCAATACCAAGTAAGCCGACTACCACTCCGCCAACAATTAGGTATTTGTAAGATCGTCTCATAATCTATCTCAATCTTCTTGCGCACATAGGACAATAGTTTAAGTCTTTCGTCCCATAGTAGATTTCCGATTCCAATTCCAGTTCTGGCAAATATTCATTTATCTTTACCTCTATATATGGATCTGCTTTAGAGTGGAGTAAGGGGATATTATCATGACAATAAGCGCAATTTGCTTGTTTGGCCCATACCCAAAGTAAGTGAAGAAAATAGAGTAAAAATATTACAAATATAGAGATATTCACCCAAGTAGTATCGCTCATTTACTCGTCCTTTCCCATCTTATAAAAGTCGGTCATTTCAAGTGTTTCTTCGTGCTCTGCTTCTTCCCAAATAACAGTCTCATTATCACGTTCTGTGTGTATTATTGCCTCAGCTTTAGAAAGATTGCGTTTGAATTCGTTTAACCGATATTTACGAATCACAATTGAGTCATGATCAAAAATCCAACGCTCATTATGATTAGTGTAACTTGCTTCTCTATTAGCAAATTGAATGGCTTGTGCGTATGAGTCAGTAACTCCGACTACATATTCAGCATAGTCGCTATATTGACCATTATCATGAACTACCACATAAATATATCTTTCTTCCAAAATAGTCCTCCTTTATAAAACTGGCATTTTACTAAAAGCCATTTTCCCAATAATTGTTGTGCCAATATTCTGAAAAATTCAGAAAAGCACCACACGAAATCCAACCAATCAATACCCAATACGGGTAAAAGACCAATCGTACTAGTTGGAACAATCCAACCAAAGCCATAAATGGAAGAGCTATAATGATTGCCAACCATTGTCTAACGCTTAATCCCTTGAATTGTTCAAAAAAGTCCTTTAAAAAATCTGATAATAATGTCATCACACTACTCCTGACCAAGCTTAATCTAACGAAGCCAAAACTAGGGCAACTAAAGTCCAGCCAATGCACCAACCTGGCGCATGAAAAGCGACTTCACCGACAATCGTTGCACCAAGACCAATAATCGCTAAACCTTTACCGATTGACTTGGTCCGTGCAGCTTTGATTCCTGCTTTGACAACTTCTTTTACTTCATTTTCTTCCATTATCTATTTATTCCTCCTACCACATCAAATAAGCCATTACACCATAGATACCCAAAATAATGGGAGTAGAAATTGCTACCATAGTCTCAGTACTGCTCTTGATGTGCTTCTCGTCACCTTCACTAAATGTAACAACTACATAGTACATGATTGATTCAAATACTAAAGTTAAAATAATCGGAATAAGGCAATACTTAATCATCAAAATTCACCGTTCTATCCTTATCTAAGTACACCAAACGAGGCTTAACAGAAATATCAGTTGCCCCTTCTTCACGTTGCTTTAAAACAAAAGCCCAGGCGTCTATTTCTTCTGAAAATACATCGGTTTCACGTAATGGACCATAGTCGTCATGAGTTGTGTACTCAGCAATGTAAACACGTTGCATGTCTTGTTCTGTAATTTTCCATTTTGGGCGATCCTCTAATTTTGTATAAGTAATTTTTACACCTACACCCTCAGCAGATTGAATTACTGTACTTACAATTGTATCAATGGTTTTTCTGTCAAAATAATCATCTTGACTAGGTTGAATTTTAATCATAGCTGTCTTTACTTCATCACTTAACACCTTTACCCCTCCGCAATCTTTTGTTTAGCCTCAGAAATAACCTGCATACTTCCGTCCAGTGTTTTCCTAATTTCATTGAATTCTTTCAACAACTGTTCCCAAGCAACATCAGCAAAACGGTGATTAACATGAGGACTTTTCATTCGTTCACAGTAATCCATCATCGCTTGAATATTGTCATAGATTTTACCGGCAGTTCGAACTTTCTTCTGCTTTACTAACAAATCTAATGCTTCATTAATAGCCGATTTAACTTCTGGATTGGTGTTCACCTTGAACCCGTTATCATCATGCTCATTCTCTGAATAAACAGTAATAACCTGCTTCTGGCGTGTATTGATAATAAATACAATATCATGTAGTCGATACTTTTCACGGTTATCTTGTTGTTTCTCAACGAATTCACCTTGTGATAATAAACGACTCATCCAGCCATCAAATTCAGTTTTAGTGATATTGAATCGTGTTAAGATTCGTTCTTTAGCATGTTCTGTTACTTTATAAAGCGGAAAGTTCTTAACTCCCATCTAAAATCCTCCATTATTACATTTTCATTATGTTATTTAACATCATTGGCGTTGTTGTAATACTATTTAGATCATCAATCTTGCAGGTAAATGATCCATCATTCCCAAAGTCAATCACACATACTCCCTTAATTGGTTCAGTAATGTTCTCAACCCTACCCGGGAACGACATAAGTGCTTGATGTTTCAAGCTAATTGTAGTTAACCAAGAAAAATCACCTGATACTGGTCTTCCTCGAAATGCTTTCATTAATTCTCCGCCTTTACTGGTTCAATAATTGCCTTATCCCAGTCAATTGCTAAATCATGCTTTTTCTTAAACTCATTAATTTCGGCTTGTGTAAAATGGGCTCTCCAATCCTCGGTGTCATCAGAAGAGTAGACAGAAAACCCTTCGCCACGGATAAAATTCAAATATCCACGTTCGCCAGGAAAGACTTGTACAGTATATTTTTGATTACTCAAAATTTGTCCACGAACTTTATAGAGCCAACTTAATGCGTCCTCGACAAGGATAGCCGGAGTCCCCTCATGTACATCCATGACAGCCTCTAATTGATTAATTTGATCGTCAATTAATTTCGTATACATTATTCTTTCACCTCAATTGGTTTGATAGCTTTAACCCAGTCGGGTCCATCAAGGATATCCTTGCCATAAACAGTGTAACCAGACCGTTCAGCCCAATCGTCATCCAGTGCGCCACCACTTCCTCTTTCGTTTGTGGGGTCGCATTAGATTTAAACCAACTAAATAATCCCACTAAGCTACCTCCTGTAATTCATCGCTCCAACAATAAGGACAAACATTTAATTCATCAGTATCTTCAACGAAGAAACGTTCGCCACAATCAAGACAAATACGAATCATTTACTAAACCTCCACAGGTTCTATTGCCTTTACCCATTCCGGTGCGTCTTCAATATCTTTGGCGGTAACAGTGAAATGTATTTTTGGATCAGCAAAAGGACTTTTATGCCCAATATACCAAGATCCGCCTTCTTGTTTGGCCGCATAGGAATAAGCCATATTGCCAAGGCAGTCTTCGGCTTCTGTACCCTCCATAGGTAAAATGTATTTTTTATTAGGATCAAGATCTACATTTTCCCAATTAACTTCTAATTGCCAGTCATTATTCACTTTCTTTTGTTCTAGGTTATATCCTTGCCTAACCAGTTCATTGAAAACCAGATCGCAAGTGTTTAAGTCGTCAAACCAAAGTTTGATAGAAGTCATTCCCAAATCAACAGCTTCTCGAATCGCTTCATACGCTTTTGCAATCTCTTTAATTTGAGTTTCTTTTTCTGTCTGTTGATATGCTTCTCGTGCTGTAATCTTAATTGGCTTTACATCCTTTTCGTACGTAAGCATTACTTTCCCCCTCAGTATATGTATAAGGGGTAACAGCCCCTTGGTGTGTACATGTTTGTTATAAGTTAATCTGCTTCTTTGGTGTCAGCATCGTACTCACCTTCATGGTCAGTAAGCTGTAAATTAGCTAAAGACTCAATTAGTTCTACGTGCTTAGTATTATCAATGGAACCAACTTCTAACAATTTATCGTAAATCTGATGTAAGACCGTCTTTCTATCATCTAGATTTTCCATGAAGTCATACTTATCACCGTTGATAATCAACAATGGAGATACGTTGTATTCCTTTTCCCAAGTATCATAGTAGGTAAGTAGATTCTTATAATATTCTTCAAGAGACGGATCGTTTTCTATTTGTTCAAACTCTCTACCTCTCTTGGTGATACGTTTAATCATTGTTTCGTACGACACATGGATCATAACCATTAAGTCTGGAGCTTTCTTACCAGGACTAAATAATGGATATTCCTCCATCATGTTATCAAGTAGCTTTTCATATACTTCAAGTTCTACCTGTGTTGCATTCCCCATATCAACATTCATCTGCATGAACAAATGATCCTCATAAATAGAACGATCCAGCACGTTGTTGTCTTGTTGCATAGCTTCTTTAATCATTTTGAATCGACGATTAAGGAAGAATGTTTGTAGTAGATATGCATAAGGGTTTGTCGCATCTTTAATACCTTGCGCACGTTTCTTTGCCGCAATTTCATTTCCTCTGTAAAACAGCGGTAAAACGGGGTTATCACTCACCGGTTCATAAAATGGCTTTGTGCCTAGCTGATTCGACAATATTTGGGTAAGCGAGCTCTTACCCGCCCCAATTGGGGCCCCAAGGGTTATCAATATAATGCTCAGTCCTTTCTTGATTAAATAGCTTTTTCTTCTAGTGCATCTTTGAGATATGATATTGCTATTGCCACGTTGCTACCTATCACTCCCTCATCTTCTATTGTAATGTGTCCTAACAATTGCATTGCTTCATTAATATCTTTTTTATATGTTGATTTCACGACGCTTCTCCTCTTAATAATATTTTTCGTTGCCAGTATGTATCCTTGGCAAACTTTAATACCCCTTCTATGAACGAGCTTGTCTTAACCCCCTCCCCAAAATGAGAGGATATATTTGACATCATCCATTCTTTGAAATAAATTCCGAGCTCGTCTTTTTTTCTATACGACTCTAAGATTTCATTAACCCATTTGCCCTCTTCTTCTGTTTTTGGAGCGTTTAAACTATTCTTGCAATACACAAATATCTCACGTAATGTATCGGCTATCCAAATATCATGGAGATTACACCAGTGCAGCATTATTTCTCTATCCTTTATGTCAGGACTTTCTGAGTGACATTTCTCACACAGAATAAGATAATTTAATGGACTATTATTCCCACCAAGTGAAAATGGAATAATATGTGCCCTTTGAGTTGCTCTAGCATTATTCCACTTTTTATAGTTTGTGCTTGTCTTATATAAGCTTGGAATGCGAAACTCATAACCACAAGCAAAACATACAGGAGTATCTTCAAAATATTCAAGTTCACTCTCTTCAATACCTTGAAAATTCAAACTTTTCCAAGCTGAATATATCTCCCATGCCGTTGGTGGGATAGGTCGTCTTTGCATTAAATAGTCCTCCCTAAATTTTTGTATACAAAAAGCACCACGAAATTGTGTCAACTTCGCAAACGTGGTGCTTATTTGTATGTCTCGTTTTAAATACGTAATAAAGAATTTTCGCTAATAATATAGCTATGAGGCAGATGGGAATCGAACCCACATCCTAGCATGATCTACCAATTGAACTACTACCTCTGTTGGCTTTGTACGTTCACCAACATTCCATAAGATCTTAAAGTTACCTTCACATATTTTACCGGGGAATCCAACTTCATATACGTTTAAAAGGTACCCGTATAGCCCTTTTAGCGGCTTACTACTATATCGAGGGAGCTACCCTCCGGCTACATATTAACGCTGGTGTAACCTAAGATGCCACGGAATCTGGTTTATAGACGGATACACGTCTTCTTCGTTATCACCCACTCTGCCGTACACCTTCATTGTGTATGATTGAGCTACTCTAGCACATAATGTGACGATCAATCACGTGCCGGAGGTTGGACTCGAACCAACAACCTGATGATATTCCGAATATAACACATAAGGGATTTGAACCCTCGCACTTTCACGCTTTACATGAACGCTCTACCAGACTGAGCTAATGCGTTACCTAATGCTTACGTATACCTGAGACCCTTGCTTTTGCTTATCTCACACTTTGTACCTAGCTACTTGTACCGGGTGTTTCCGCATTTTCTATATTTTGGTGTTAAGGGAGACTCATTTCAAGACCTTAACATCGCTCATTCCTATCTCCGACATAATTGCTACTGTCTACCGATAGAGAGCTGGCGTAGCCTGGCCCCACTCACGGATTCCGCACATGCCTACGCTCCGTCAGCGAATATTGTACCTGTCTTTTATAAAATCCTGATTTTAAAAACAGGATGGACCTTGCAGGACTCGAACCTACGACCGAGCGGTTATGAGCCGCCTGCTCTACCAACTGAGCTAAAGGTCCAAAATGATAGACCATAAACCGCAAACTTGTCTATCCGTGAGCGTTTAATCCAATCTCATATTTGCAACTATGTTTTCGGCAACTAAGCTCACAAGTATAAATGATTACTGCTGACACCAATGATCATTCATATCTGCTGACTCGATAGATGAATATCGTTACGACTGTGTCAGGTCGCCGTGTTACACCTAACAGGCGGAGGTTGTTTTAGTTAATTAATGTGTGCTTTTTAATTTTCACTGGCACGCAGTAGCACATTTAAGGAACTGCAAAGCGGTTAACGAGACTCGAACTCGCGACAACAGCTTGGAAGGCTGTGGTTTTACCAGTTAAACTATAACCGCATTAGAGAGGTGATTTATTTATCTTCGCAGCTACACCCCGCTGCTATCACATGCCAACAATACTAGGCATCCTACCCTACCCTCGTGTTGACTTCGAGACACCAGTTTTACAGTCTATGTTCCCAAGGACACACTGGATTTACTCTCCGCTCCGTTAAGTGAAATATAATTCTAGCGACGGCACACTAGAATCAACTGCGAAGACAGGATTCGAACCTGCGATCTCTGGGTCTTGTTTTTCTCATGCGCATTCCCAACGCTTTCCCTGTTTTGAAGCTACTTCGCAATAATACTTATTGGGTTGGATTTGCACCAACATTAACCAGACTCACTTCCCATTATTCCCACTGACTAATAGGACACAAACGCTTGGAATCGAACCAAGATTAGTCTCGTATCTCACTATGTTATACCAGTCAAATATAACTTTTAGATTCACTACAATAAGTTTATATCCACCCAGAAACGTTAGATGGTGAACTGATAAGTTAAGAGCTTGTTGGCTGTGCTAAGTATCAGCCTAATTGCTCTTAGAGCTTATATCTTTTTATGGACATTGACTTAGCAATTCTGTCCGCGATTAATCACTACCATTTCTGGTAGGTACCTTCGCATTGCGAAGATGTGGCCTATAACTAGGCAAATCATTTTCAGACAGTTCAGTCGATCTTAAGCTGACCATTCTATAAAGAACTATCTGAAATAGCCCTGTTGGGAATCGAACCCAATTAATCTTCCTAGTACCATCAGACAGGACTCCAAACATAATACATGTATTTTTTCGTTACACCATCTTTAACGTGCGTGTTGAAAATTGTTACTAAAAGTCGCCGACACGGGACTATCTTTCCGAAACCACAATTTAGGGGAGTGGCAATCCCGACAATAAATGTCGATTAAGGAGTCAAAGCTCCACGTTAATCTGATTAATCTTTAACAAGACAGCCTCTTTCTTATCTGTCATACCTATTTCTTTTGCATTCTCTGAGCACGTGCTCTCTTGAATACCGAGGTGGGTAATTATGCTATATTTCGAAGCCCTACGTGAGCCGTAATCAGATTATATAAATAAGTTTATTATCTTATCGCTGTTACAACAGCAATTTAAAGACGCAAAAACTTTATAAAAGAAGCATTTTACAGATGTATCTCCTTATGTTTATAGGGCTGGGCGCTGATTTAACAATATCTAGCCGATTTCAAGAGGTGATCAACCCCTCTAGCGCACTTGTTCATCGGGTATCCAACATGTCTCGTCCCGGGAAGCCCACACTTCCAGTGTAAGAGACTATATCTTCAAATACTTCCCGCCATTAAATAACTTGCAATCTTATGTTTGTATTATTCAGGGTGTAGATTACCAGATCACCCGAACCCGCAACCTGAGAATTAAACTCAGCAGTAACTTAGGCAATATCTGCATCACAGGTAGTCGCACACGCAACCATAATAGTAAGAAACGCGGTATTAATCACATTGCGAGCATTAGAAACTCCTTTAGTTGTGAGTAGGATAACCTCGTATAAATCGTATTACTACCATTTATACTCAAACGTTTCAGCCGACACACCTGTTGCCGGTTTTTCTATTATACATATCCATATAACAGAAACACCTAGAGAGGGATTTGAACCCCCGAACCCGAAGGAACGGTTTTGGAGACCGTCGCGTTTGACCAGACTTCGCTATCTAGGTATTAATAACGTGCCATGCCAGCGTAAACACGTTATTAGATCGAATTGAAAAATGTAAAGGTAAAGGTATATGGAAAATATAACCTATTGAACATACGTTAGGTGTTTTTACATTCCAAACGTTTTCCGTCATTTGAAACAACCTATTGCTAGGAATTTCGGTAATGGGAATCGAACCACATATCTACACTACATAATGTTGCTCTACCATTGAGCTATACCGAACCTTGTCAAGATAAGATCACACATATCTTATCTGACTAACCAATCTTTCATATTTCGGAGGTGCTTAACCATGAAAGGAGTTCCCCAGCCCAACCACTTAGCTGGGAATAACACAAAACGGAATCGAACCGCAGTGTGCTGACAAAAGTAGATAAAAAGAAATGAAAATTTATGAATCAACAATTTTTGATTATTAAACACAGCACGTAAATGTTTAATAATTTCGGGCATTTCTGCCCTATGCGAAGCAGAGGAGTCGAACCTCTGTAAAAGACAAACATGGATGATTAAAAATTAGAAAGGTGTGTTTGTAATTATGAATTTAAAAGATATATAGGGAGTGTGTACTTCCAAAATGTACGTATTGTCTTCCACTCTTCGCGATGTTTCGAGCGAGACTTGAACTCGCAACCCTCGGTTTAGAAGACCGATGCTCTATCCAGTTAAGCTACCGAAACATAATCAGGATTACTCCCGAAGTGTTGAAGTGATCATTTGATCTGTGTGATTTATTAATGGGTCGCAACTGCGTTGCTCCTCATCAACGATATCTATAATAACCCAAACAAAAATATTTGTCAATTGATTTACCTACAATTTAATATAAAATATTTTTGTTGTGTTCAAATAAAAGTTACTTTACCTTTTTGATCGCTATTAGAGAGATAATATACAACAATATCTTCCATAGTCCATTGCGCTTTAGGATTACCCTTTGTTAAAAGTTCATAACGATCCTTAGGATATTCAAACGTGTCTTTCGAATGTTTCTTATAGTAATCAAGTACAAAGTTACGAAAACCATCTGCACCATTCTCTTTGTTAAACATTTCTTTTTCAAACAATTTAATCAATGCTTTGTCCATAATAACTAGATATCTCCTTAATATTATTTGGTTTAAATCCTGACCAAGCGTCTCCTACGCCTTCTTCGTCCAGCCATTCTACTACGGGAAAACTGTGCCACCCCTGTTTACGTAAAACTTCTAACATAGGACTATCTTGAAGAATTACCACTTCTTTATAATCTACGCCTAAATCATTAAATAATTTCTTGGTCATCATACAAGCAGGACAATGCTCTTTTGTATAAATTTTTACTTTAATCATCAATCTACCCACTTAATATATCTATTCATTTTCTTCTTTACCATTACATCTGCAATCCAATCCCATGGACTCCACGTATGCGGCCATCCATCATGTAGGCGCCTGTACTGTCCTTTTGACAATACGACCTTGTGATCAGGATTATCTAAAAAGAACATTGTAATTTTAGCGTGTAATTCATTTTCAAAATCTTCTCTGCTAAAATCAATATCGCCATATAAAACATTGATTTTATCTAGTAATTCTTTATCATTCATATATTTCTCCTTGAAAAATAAAATGGCTACCCTAACTCTTTTGTCAGAATAGCCATTTTATCTGTTATAATTAAAAAGTGCATTGGTCGAGACCCAATACACCAAAACCGTTTAAAGGGTGTGATTAAGTCGCAAGCCTTTTTGTCGAGTGTTTGGTTGGTGGTGTACGGCAATACACCAGAATAGGAACACTTGCCAGCTAACTTATCAACCCAACTATTAAAGTAATATAATTCTTTGATACGGTTATATTATAGCACGAGTTAGTGTTTTTATCTACCGTCTAGTTTTTCGGGACTAGGCGGTTTTTCTGTATTATTGTACTTTATTTGGGCGCCAGTTGATCTTACCTACTATCGCTGTTGCCGTGTAAAATAGCGTCATAGCAAGCATTGGTAACGCAGCCTGAGAATATCCATCCTTAAGTGCAGTAAACCATAATAGTACGTTCACAAAATCAGAAATCAACCATAATGTGTATGTTGTTGAATATTGCCGGAAACATAACCAACTAGCCGTTCCACCAATAGCAAGTGCCAATGCGTCCCAAAGAGGGTTTGTATCATGAAGATAGATTCCAACATAATAAAGCACAAACCAAGCTGCTAAGATTGCAACAATTACATATACCCAGCCCATCTTAGTTAATCCTTTAATCTCCGTACTCTTACCGCTCCATGTACGCCAATTCTTCAACAAAGGTAAATCAATCAAGAATAGAAATACCAGTTGGTCTAAGACACTCCAATAATGGCCGGCACTAACATTGATAATGACATAAGCAATTACAGAAATACTTCCAAGTAATCCATTAATAGCATGACTGGATACTCGGTTTCCTTCCGAATCGTACCCACCTGCACCCATGGCAACCGTACACCACATACCAAAGAATATTCCGATAAATGATACAACTGCAATCCAATTAATTGGGTTTAATAACAGAATAGCTAATTGAAATCCTACGCCAAATCCAAATAGTGTCCAGGGGAACCGATCCCAACCTGTTAATTCTTCTTTCAACCATTGAAGATAAGTACCTTCAAAACGATATGCTTTATCCATCTTTCTACATTCCCTCTTTCTTCTTAGTAGCTTTCACTCGTTTATTTTCGAGCTGCTTATCCGAGTTATTACTCTTCTTATCAGATAGAAATAAAATACCAAAAATCAATATTCCGATGACAATAATCATCGTTAATGACTTAACAATAAAATATCCCATTACTTGTTACCTGTTTGATCTACAATCACACCATTTGCACCTTGGACAGTAACAAAACCATGCTTAAGGTGTGCTTGAGCTTCCATGTACTGAATATTCTTATCAGTGATTGATTCAGCAATCTTCTTATTTGCCTTTGCTTCCCCTTCGGCACGTGCAATCTTTGCATTTGCATCAGCTTCGGCCTCGGTCTTCTTAGTCTTCGCTTCTAACTTAGCCCGTTCGTTATCTTGACTGGCCTTAATTAAATCATCAATTGATTTTTGAGTTTGAGCATCAACATCAGGAACGCCGAAACTTAAATCTTCAACAATGAATCCTTGATCTTCAACTGACTTTTGGAAGTCCTTCAAAATGGCGCCTTGGACCTTAGCAGAGCCAGAGCCCATTACATCAAGCAAACTATACTTGGACAGTTCATCACGACTAGCTTTTTGAAGTTTTTGATTAAGCCATCCATTTTCAATTGACTTAATATCTGCTGATCCAAATTTCTTATATACCTTAGTGGCTTTAGTTGGATCTACATGGTAAGCGTAAGTAATGTTAACGGTAGTCTTCTTCCCATCTTTAGTAGCAGACCCAACCTTTTGTTTAACAGTTTGACTGCGAATAGGGTACTGAGTAACCTTATCTAACCCAACGAATCGTACTCCCTGGCCTAAACTTTCGTCACGAACCCCTCCCGACATCGAATAACGAATACCAACGTTACCATTATCAATTTTTTCAAAGAAGCGGAAGCCACCAATCATGACACCCAACAATACAATAACTGTTCCAATAGACCATTTAACTGATTTTTCCATTTAGTTCCTCCTTATTTGGTAATATATGAATTTTACTTACAACAATCTTTTTAGCAGGCAATCCAGTCATTTCACGCCCTGTTCTAACATTAATTGCATCAATAAACTGAACTGTCCCACTATCACCATCTACTTCCCACTGATTAGTAGGAATAATTTGAATTCCCTTGTAGTAGAAATACACAAATTCACCTACTTCTCTTCGGTAATTGTGTACCCTTTATGTGTCTTAATTACTCCTTTAATACAATTCTGAATCATTGCTTCGTTTAACTTATTATCAGAAATAAATTTGTTGTATTCTGGAGAATATAATTCAAACACATTCTTATCCTCACCCTTAGTAAAGATAATTTTATGTACCTTCTTAGTCTGCTTCTTCTGAGCAGGCTTATTTTTACCTAATTCACTAGCCGGAACACTTTCAAAATCTTCTCCAGTTTGATTACGCAAATCTACATATTGTTCGCCATTAAATGTAAATGAACGTAGAACACGCATCATTTCACCGTTATACATTTTCTGCATTCTTGAATTCCTCCTCTAATAGCATCTTTAAATTACTATGATGCACAGTTTCACTTGTCTTCTTGACTGTTGTTTTTAGTGACTTTTGCGTAGTTAGCAAGAAGCACTTATCACTAGCTCTGGTCAAAGCCGTATAAAGTAACTCACGAGTATTCAACATAAAATGGAATGGCAACATTACAATGACACATGGGATTGTTGACCCTTGCGACTTATGAACAGTCATTGCATAACCTAATTGAATTGTTTTAACATCATTCTTTTTCAAGAGAACTCTGCCAATCCCATCAAAATCAATAATCATTTCAATATCTTTAATGTTGCCCTTTTTGTCGTACTCATATTCAATGCTTTCGATGATTCCGGTGTTCCCATTAAAAATTGGACGATATACTGATTCGTTTTCTGCCGCAAGTGTTTTGTACTTGTTTGCAGTGTTGAGCACCTTGTCCCCCTCACGAAGAACGTACTCGCCTTCTTTGCCTTGAAACACTGTATATTGATTCTTTTTAGGATTTTTGGGATTGGCAATTTTCTGAGCCATCTCATTAATTTTCTTAGTATTATTAACGGTCTGAGTAAGAATTTGAATATCTGTTACAGGATACTTTTTAAAAGCCAATGCAAATACCTTATAGGCATCGGTCAAAAGCTTCTCCTCTTCTGCTGAATTTTCAAATACATAGCCTAAATCCTTTTTATTACCCTTCATTTTCCAATTATCATTTAAGCTTAATTGTGGTAACTTGCCATGTCGGTATGCTAATGAATGGGTGATAATAGCCGAATCTTCTGCCTGCCTATGAATCTTTGTTAGAGAAATAGTAGGCACAATGTTAGAAGCAATAATACTTCTCATAACACCTACTCCAATGGAATCAAGTTGTGCAACATCTCCAACCATTATGAACTTAGTCCCATCTGCTAATGCGTTAACTAACATTTCAAACAATTCATCAGCCACCATTGAGACCTCATCAAGAATTACAACATCACTTGTAAATGGCATTGTTTCATGATTAAAGAAAACTCCCATCTCATTAATGCCAAGCATACGATGAATTGTAGAACCTCGTTTACCAGTAATTTGAGTAAGATTATCAGCAGCTTTACCAGATAAAGCACAGGTTGAAACACTATAATCGTTTGCCTGAAGAACTTTAATTACTGCATTAAGGGCTGTTGATTTACCCGTACCAGCTAATCCTTGAAGTAATGTGACGTTACCGTCAAGCATCATATCAATGGCTTTCATCTGTTCACCGGAATATTTCCAGCCTTGTTCTTCTTGAATCCCAGAAATAATTTTGTCTCGATCTTTATACTCAAACCGATTTTCGGCGCTCATAAGTCTTACAAGATTTTCAGCGATTGATTTTTCAGTATCAAATAATCGTTTAGTGGCAATTCTCTTATCGTTGCTAAATTGGTAAACCACAAATTCTCTTGACTTATTAACCCATTTCAATGTTTCTTCAATATCACAATCAAAGACTTCTTTTTCAAGATACTTAATTAACTTATCTTCAGTTGTATATGAACTTCCATCCATTGCTAGTGTATCGAAATAGTCTTTAACAAAAGCGTGAACTCTTCTTGGGTCATTAGCAGCAATTCCAAAGTTAATTGCTTTTTCGTCAATGGTCTTAAATCCAACTCCAGGAACATCCATGAATTGATACGGATCTTTGTGGAGAATCTCAATAGCATTTTCAACAGACTTAGAATAACGAACCAACTTACGAGTCATTTTAGGTGTAAAGTCCCATTTGCCAAACTCGACATAAGCTTCACTAAAATCTTTTTGTTCTTCGTAAGCATTAATTAATTTATCTGCATTAACTGGACCAATGCCTTTAACGCTCATTAGTTCCTTGATTTTATGCTCTGTAAAAATAGGCCTAGGATCATCAAATGCCTGGTTTACCAATACGCCTTTGGGTGATACATCAGTTAAAAAGATACGAAAATCTTCTTTTGACATATTTTCAATCGGGTCTTTTCTCTTACTACTAATGTACTGATATTGTGGACCCCACTTAGGGTCATCAATTAATTCACCTTTAATAATGTAATTATTCTGAGGAATTAACGACATTTCACCCTTAAAGATAACCTGATCATATTTGTTTTTCTTTAAGTCTCCACTTAAGACCTCGGACACCCTCATAAGAGCAATTTTGAACAATGAATCATCAGCTTGGTATCTTAATCTGTCTATTGAGCCTATAAATTCTACTTCTGCCATTAGTATTTCACCACCATGTTTAGTAGCTCAAACTCATCAGGATAATTGTAAGCATCTAATTTATTTGTGGTGTCGTAATAGATTAATACCTTGCGACCAGCTTCAATTAACTTTGCTACATCGTCAACACTTAACACGATGTTATCTTTTAATTTAACGTTAGAACTTGTATTAGTCCTAATAAACTTGGTGGACAAATCTGTCTTGGCCTTAAAAGCTTCATCTGGTTTTGCTTTAAGCAGAAATCCAGTCATGTTGAAGTCGTACTTAACTGTGAATGTATATGGCTTCTTGGTCACTTCCATAGATTACGCTACCTCCTCAAGATTGAATTCAGGGTGTTGTTTCTTCCAGACATCAGTCTTATATAAATGACGACCGTTTCGCATCGCTCTATGACCTTCAAGATTAATAAATGACCGTCTACTTAGTTCAGGTGCAACTCTTAAGCCATGAGAAATACTCTTAACGAATACCGGATTATCATTATTCTTATCAGTAATCACATAACCGACTTTCGCATAGTACGCAAGACGTTGTTTTCTTAGCAAGTCATACTTGACTAATAGATTGTGCATCTTACGTACCGATAATTCTAAGTCATCGGCAATTTCTTTAATCGTAACCAGTCCACGACTAATGCAATTGTTAAGCATTCTTTCTAGCCGATCATGACTATATTCGTCAAATAAATTATTTTCTTTAATATAATTGCGTATCCAAATTAAATCCGGGTTATTTTTGTCAGCTTTTCGTGACCAGCTCTCGCCAATCTTGTTATATGATTCCAAACGGTACAAATGATTGTAAAATTCGTCTGAGTATGTTTGCTTCATGCCTTCCAGCCTTTCTAAACTAAAATATTATTTTCTTGTGTTTTTATATAAAATCAATATAAAATATTTTTGTTGTGTTTAACAATATACATAATATCATATAACCCAAGTCCATAACACTAGAAAAATAAATTATTCTAAATCATTATTAATTTGTGTTTTTCCAACATCACGAATAAGATTAAGTCCACGATCAACCTCCAGAACAACCTGTCGATTAGTCTGACCTTGTCGGTTTTTATCCCAGAAAACAATCATGTAATCATTATCTTCGTCTAACATTTCTGAGTGTCCCTTTGAGTTAACTACCTTAATAGCATTCTTCCCACTCACCTCTGATTGAGAGGCCATACGTACTAAAATCAATGACGATACTACGTCGGTAATATTCTTCGCCATTCCAATCATACTTTGATCCAAATAACGTGCTCGTCGATTAGTCTTGGTCATCTGCGTAGTAACCCAAACATGGACGTTCAAATTACTAGGCTTAATCACGTTATATAGCTTCACCATATTCTGTTGTAATTGTAGCCAGGAACTATCGTTAACCCGACTATATGTATCGTTATCCAATTTCAATGTATCAAGGATAAAATACCGTACATCATATAATCGAGCGTACTTCTTAATAAGCCGAATTGTCTTTGCCATACTAAACTCATTCATATTAACAAAACGAACTAGACCTTCTGACACCTTTCTCAAATACCATTCTTTGGCCTCGTTTAAATATTCCCATTCTTCATCGGTAAAACTACCTCGTAAGAACCTATTCTTGTTAAACATGGCACCCTTATGGCGAGCGTTAATATAAGCTGTTAGTAATCCTTGAACATATCGGCTTTTTTCTTCTTCGTTAGCGATAATTAAGACAGGTTCCTCGTTATTAATTGAACTTTGAATATGCAAAAGGGTAGTGAGAAACGTCTTCCCTACCCCCGAATTGGCAGCTAACATTGTAATATTTCCTAGGGCTAACCCGTTTTGAATTGAATCCATTAATGGACTTCCTAATGGTAGTCCTTGTGCAATACCCTCATCAGCCTCTTTAAGCATTTCATCAACATCATCAAACATTTCTTCAACTCGGTCATTTCCAAATTGAGAATCTACAAATGCCTCTGCTATAAGACCTTCTAATACTTCATTGAGGGTTTCCAAGTCCATTTCCTGGTATTTATCCCAGTTCTGCTTAATAGGAAATCCCATCTCAGTCAGTTTCATTAACGTTTTATAACGTTGCAATTCGTTGTAATAACTATCGACATTTTCTTTTTCGACAATGGCGATACCCTTTTCAATGGTTTCGTAACCACCAGCTTCTGAATATGCTTTTTGAATTTTCTCTTCTTTGGAATTTACGTAGGCACCTACGGATACTGCATCCAAAGTTTTAAGCCCACGATCCTCGACCATCTCTTTCAGCATATGATAGTAGAAACGCCACATCGAATTAGAAATATCGTTTGGATTTACAGGGTAATCAAAAAAGTAATTTGTATCACCGTAAAGAGAAAAAATTAATTGACTCTCGATGATACCTCTTTGAGTTTTCAGCTCTTTATAAAAGTCAGATTTTATAATGGTATTTTCTTGTTTTACCTTTTCTGCCAATCGCCGAACCCCCTAATTATTAATAACTTTCAACCCTACCAAACTTTTCTCTTCTGAAATAAATCTATCAACTTCGCTTAATCTAAACTGTTTGAATTGAGAATCAGCAAGATAACGCTCACGTAATTCATCAAAAAAGATTGTTACATTTTCGATTGCGCTCCCTGGCATTTCTCTTATAATCTTTAGAATCAATGGAAGCTTTAATTTTGATTTCAATAGACCTTGAAAACCAAATGAGGCCATTAATACATGTTTATGCTCTTCGATTTTTTGATCTACCCACATATGTTTATCTTTCATTAAATAAAATCAACCTTCCGTCTCCCGGAGCCTTTGCGCTTGTAAGCGACTGTAGGCTGTTCGATCTTCTTCTCTTCCTCTTTACTAATTTTCTCTACTTTTTTCCGCTCTTTATCCAAGGCATCTAATCTTCTCTGGATAAAATTAATATTTCCTGTCACGATTTTCATGATGTAATTAACTTCATGTTCTTCATTGTTAAATTCGACTGTTTTCTGCGCTTTTTTTATAGCGTCATAAGAATATAACAATGTATAATAAATCGTTTTGAACGAGTATCCTTGCTTGTTTCCACGCACATTTGTACTTGAGGGTCTAAATTTACCCACTCGCAATCCCAATAGACGCTCAACGCAATATTTTGATAAGTTGGCGCCAGCAGGAAGGTTTAATATTTCTGACTTGAAATATTGATAAACTTGATCCCAATCACTATTTTCCTGTTCCCTAAACTTGATATCTTCATGTTCTTTAAGATATTTAGGCAAGCAGTCAATATGGAATTTACGCTTATAATTTCTGTACCCGCTCTTAGTTTTTAGCGGAATTGGTTTGATCACCATGTCTTCTTCATTTAATGGATTAGCACAGTAATAGCACTTTTGAGCAGTCATTATAGCTTAACCTTTCGAATTTCAAATTCATTTTGGTTAACTAAAACTACACCTTGAGAACGACTAGATTTCGCACTTATTTTTTTGCTATATTCATCCATTCCTTTGACTGATCCAAAAGTTGCTTGGAAACGATTGTCACCCACTTCTAACATTGAGAAACGATGTAAATGTCCTCCAAGGACAGCATCATAATGACGATCATATTGTTCTCCTAGTTCAGCTAATGTAGTCTTTTTATTCAAATTATTCCTATCACCATGTACAAATGCAAACTTCCAGCCTTGTACATTAATGTCTGTAAAATAGCTATCTGAATCAATAAACTCTACGTCTGATCCTGATAATTCAATCCACATCTTAATAATCTGATTGCTAATATTTACCGCATGATCAGAATTTAAGTTAGAATTTTTGTCACCTTGCATACGATCATGATTACCAGCAATTCCGCGATAAGTAATTAGCTCTACATGTTGCCGGATTCGTTGAATAAAATCAATAATTAATTTTGTTACATGAACGATTTGTTCAGACAAAGTTTCTTCCGAGTCGTATAAGTTCTGGTTACGCATGTAAGCATGTTCTACAATGTCCCCAAGATTAACAATATCAACGCTATAAACTTTATTTTCTTCGATAAGTTTAATGACTTTATCAGCATATTTAATTAATAAACCTTCAACCACTTGTGTATCATAATAGTTTTCTGGCATATCAACATATGCACCATAATGAATGTCGGATAAACAAACGATCATTGAGCTATTTGTATCCTGCCCAGCGTCAGGAAGAATTACTGGATTTTCTGCTAAAACAAAATCGGTCTTTTCTAACGCCGACTTAATTTCATTAATAAACAACAGGTCCTTATTAGTTTGACGAACTAATCGCCGAATTACCCGACCCTGCTCTTGTGTTTCCAACTTCTTACTATTCAATTGACCAATTGCATTCTGAATACTTTGCAACTTATTATCAGCAATCAAGTCCGCATGAGTAGTTGCATCTTTCAAGCGACCAGAATCTTTTTGAAAACGTTTAATAAGTCCACGATAGTTTTCGTTAGTATCACTATCATAGAACCCCTCTTGTTCCATCATCTTCTTGTGCTTAGGCCATGAGCAACGTCGCGATGGGGACGTTTTTTGTAATTCTTCTTTAATTTCACTAGCTACATTTAAATGTTGGTGAGTAACATTAATATGTTCACCTTTTTTATTAACATAGCTATATTCTTTTGTAGCGATACTAACTCAACCTCCATAGTTTTTAGTTTTATATATGTACACGAGGAAAATCCTCGTAATTAAATATGTTATATGTTATTAAGCTGCTACCGGCGTTTCGTCTAAAATTTGTACCTTTTGCTCATTCATATACTTAATAACTTTATTCTGTTGTTCTTTAGTTAATGTGCTTAAAGTCTTACTTCCTGTCATTTCTTTAACTTTAGTAGCGAATTCTTGCTTCTTATCTTGACCTTCTAACAAAGATAAGAAATCTGCTACTTGATCTTCAAACGGCATTTCGGAAGTAATACTTTCTTCATATGCTACCTTGGCCTTCTTCTTATCCTTACTAAAGTCTTTAACAATAACATTACCCTTGTTGTCATCTGCTTCTAAGCGTTTGGCCCAGTTGGCATACGAAGGATTTTCGATTTCGGCTCCCCGAGCATAGGTATCAGTACGGTCTTTTTCAACTACACCAAAGTACTTATTATCACGAGTAAATAATCGAAGAACCACGTCGTAATCGAATGGCGCCTTCTTTGCCATATCCGGCTTCTCGCCAGTCTTAACACGGACACCGCCACCTGCATCTTTCATTACATCTGAGGCCTGAGCAATTGACACAATATTAATTCCTTGACTTGCTAATTTAAGTTTTAAGTTCTGCAAGCGACTCGCTAATTGCTTAATCTTTCCCCATGAACGTACTGATAAATTAGCATCAAGCACATCTTTTCCCTTACGAATCGCACGAGATTCTTCAACTTCTTGAAGAGCTTCTTGAATGTTTTCGTAAATCTTAGTTTCTGAATCAATAATTAATGTTTTGAAGTCGTCCACATTTTCATCTAATTCATCAATCAAATTAGCTAAATCATCAAAGGATTGGGAGTCAACAATTCCTAATAAATTCTTAGCCCGTTCTGTCCCTTCGTACCACGCATACCCGTCTTCACTATCCATTGCAATGATTTCTGGAAATGAAAGACCGAAAACTGTTTTACCAACACCTGTTGGTCCGTATACTAGAATCTTTAAGCCTTTTTTTCGGCTGTTAGGCTTTCGCAACATATCCAAATCTAACGCCATATAATAACCCCTTTATTTAATATATTTTCGTATTTTCGTTGTGATTAATAGAAGAGCTTTACTATTATTTAAATAGTCCACCAAACATTGCGTCTGCATCGGCTTTTTCGTCTTTGTTGTCGTCTTCATTGAATACGCTAGTATTTTCTTCAATATCTTCATCATCTTCAACAACAATCAAGGCCTCTGGAGAATACTTATCAGCCAACATGAAATCGGACTTTTCGCCATCGACGTTCATTAATGGCATCTTAAAAATGACCTTGTCAACACTACGATCACCGATTGTCTCTTCATTTTCAATTTGTTCTTCAGTCATAATACCAAGTTGGATCAATTCCATAACTTGCTTACTTCGTTGAATTTTACCCGTACTCTTTTCATAGCCGTGAACAATGTTGTTCTTAAGACCGATTTCACGAACTACACCTTTCTTAACCTTGAAAAGCGTTTCAATAGCCTTGGTCATCATATCTACTTTGTCTTCCGTAGTTTGAATAGTAAATTGTTGTGGGAAAGCAAGCGTCTTTTTAATTTCTTTTCCATTTTCCTTACCGACGTATTGTGGGACAAGGGCGTTAACAACAATCTCGTTTCTTTCCTTTAATGTCTTTTCCCAATCTCGTGGCAACGCTGTACTTTCGAGCAAGTAGGTTTGACGCATTTCCGCCTTTTCTTCTACTTCTTCATTATCCTTACCGTCATACAAGCCAATATTTGTAATATTAAAACTACGACTAATCTTTCCATCGTAACGTTGATACTCAATGTTACCACTAACATAAATTTCTTGGCCGTCATGTAAGTGTTCGTCCATGTAATTAATGGCATCTAGCTCAGATAAGAAACGTTTTCGGATTAATTTCCCTTTTTCGTCACGTTCAAGGGCAACGTTAATAAATGAGAACTCAGCAACATTTTCAAGAGCATCTTCGTTGTCACGTAGGTCCCAATCAAGTTCCATATGTTGATTAGTATCCTTGTTAAATACATGAACGACTGGCTTGCGCTTTGAGTAGCCACCCATCATTTGCACATAAATAGAATTGCTATCACCAATCTTAACTGGGAAGCCCACTCGTTTATATACCCAACCTGACTTAGATTCAGTAGTTTGTGCAGGAAATGTGTCGCTTGAAATAGAAGCTCGTCCACGAGCAATAAAGCGAGCAATTCCCGGTTTTAATTCTTTTTCTAATTTAGCCTTTGGCATTAACTAATTCCTCCTTAGAAATTTTCTTAAATTGCAATTGTTGTTTTTTAGGGTTTGTATACGAGATCAGTATTACTCCATCATTTAACTCTTCAAAGTTAAATTCCATTTCATCGTCTAATCCAGCTTCCTTGCGGATAACATCAAAGTTGGGAGCAATACTAATATAAGCTGCATCAATATCTACCTTGATAATTTCTCCATCGTTATCAGAAATCTTTTTCTGCTTGTCCTTTAAGAGTGAGACTAGCGCACCACTAAATTCTTCAAGGCTTAATTGGTCACCTTTTTGTTCACTGCTAGACCCATGATCTGTAGATTCATTTAAAGATGAAGTGCTTGTACTTTTTTGTTCGTTACGATCTCTTTCTTCGATTCTTGAGAATCCCGCTCGAATAACTCCAAAACCAGCCTCTTGCAATGCTTGGACTAATTTCTGGTATCTATCTTCTGCAATAGCATTCAAGAGCTCATTATCGTTATCAACACCTAAATAGGCTTTAATACCAGGGATAGCTTCCGGAGTAAGAATTTTAGTTAAGTCTAATCCAACTTCTATGTCGTATTTGTGTGTAAAATTACTCATGAATCAATTCCCACCATTCATTTAATTGTCGATATGTATCTTGGAGTGAACCTGAGTTATCAATAACATAGATTTCACCGAATGGATATGGTGCATTTAACTGTGTAACGAAGCGCTTAGGGAATTGTTTGCGGCCATAGTCTTGTAAGAAATCCATTTGTCGTTCAATATTCTTTCCTAAATCTTCTTCGTTATAACCGCCGTCCCGATCTTTCAATCTCTTTTTTGCAACTTCTGGGTCGGTATAAACATATAAGGGTTTAAAACTCTTTTCGATGCAGTAATGTGAATATTCTAATAATTTGCGAATATCTGGGATTATTAATGGTGTATCAATACTGCCATATTTTTCGTCAAGTAGATTAATCCATGCTTCATGACCGAAAATACTTCTAATACTTTCTCCCAAATCTTGCAGGTGATGACGCTGTACCTTGTCCCCAGCAAATTGCTCAGCTAATTCATGAATAGGTTCACCTAATGCATGTTTAACAGCACGGCCGTTGAATAAATTATCTTTGATATAATTTGCCACTGTGTCTTTACCTGCACCACCACTAGAACCCATAATGGCTATATTTAAGATAGATATTCCTCCTTTGTGTATATTCGTATTTTTGTTGTGATTAATAATGCTCAGTTATCATATCAAAAAAGATATAACCAAGTCATAAAATTGCATCTACCGGTAACATTTTTTTGAAGAAATAAAAAAGCAGTAGTTACACTGCAAAATAACTACTGCTTTATTTTCATTAAGTTTTCTCTATCATGATAGTACATAAGTCCACGATGCCAAATTGAGTTTGCGAATTTTTGCGAAGAAATAGCTTCTTTAATCTTATCTTCTGGATAGTCGCCGACCTCACCAAATACCTCTACAATCTCAGTCACCACGTCTGATTGATGTTCTGGTTGTAAAGTACCATATTTGGCTATCAATCTACGGTTAACCAAGTCAAGTATACCAGATATTCTTAATTTATTAGCGCTAACCTTTGAATCCTTACCATACACAGTTTTCCACGCCTCATTAAGTCTCTTGTTAAGAGTCCAATGTCCCAGTGGAGTTTCTTCACTACTTAAAAATTTTAATTTACGAAATAGGTAAGAGTCTTGTGTTACAGGTATAAAGTATTTGTCAGTTTGAGGACTAGCCCCTCCTGCATTCTTTACCTTGACTTCTTTTATCCCTAAATTTATCCACTCCATTTCTTTTGGAGTAAACTTAACTATTCTATCACCATATTTACCATGGACAGTTAATTCATTTCCATTAAAGTCTTTTAGTTTGATACGAGCAATTTCGCTGTCTTCCGTTTCTCTAGCAAGATATACACCTTTAAATAGAAATAGAGCAATTAAATTTTCTGGGCTTTGCGATTTCGGCATAAAATTGTCCATAAGTTCATTATAGGTAATTAATTGTAATTGTCTAGGCTTCCATTTATGCGAGTGTAAAGCCCAATTATCTTCGATTGCTATTTTCTTGTCATTATATTTTGATAACAGGTCATTAATTGATCGCACTAAAGTACGACAATAGCCCAATTTATTATTGACCGTCTTTTCATTCAGTTGCTTCTCTTCGAGTAAATATTCGCGAAATTCTTTTATTTGAGCTTTATTGAATTCCCAAAATGGAATGTTATACTTTTTTTCGATTGTTTCCACGTCGGTCAACGCAGCATTAGCACCTGCTGCACTTATTTCGTTATGCCGTTCTGCATAGTAATACCATGCTAATTGTTTTATGTTATTCCCAATCTCATATTTAGGATTAAAAGATCTATATTTTTCAATTCGATATGTTCGGAGTTGAAGGTATTTATTTAACTCATCGTTCATAAAGTTATTAAAAAACACATGGAATATAATTTCAACTTGTTCTGAATTATATTCCACTGACAATAATAATTCACTAATTTCTTTCTGATCTCTCTCTCCTAGATCATTAATTATCTCATTAAGGTTGCCGATTCTGTCTAGTATTATCTTATTGTCCATATTCTTCCCCTATATGCCTGTCCTAATTAATCTAAACAATTGTATTATACCTTTAGTTATAGCTTAAATCCATACATCAAATACAATTGTGTTGTTATATTAACATTTTCTTATATTATAGCAAGTAGAATAGGCTATTAATTTACCTCAACCAGATATTAGTGAACTATTTTAGTACTTTGTGTTCCTTACCAGTACGATAAACTGTATTTTCTATTTCTGGACGTGAGTGAATTAACATTAATAATTGTTCTTTTGAGAGCTTATCAATTTCTGTGTAATCATAATTGGTTGTTAGCATTGCTGCTCCAGTCATCGTTGGGTCTTGTTGTGAATGGATATATTTTTCTGTGTTCACGATACTCTCGTGATCTAGGAAATCTTTTACTAACATAATATCTTTAGTTTGGTAATAAAGAGTAGTGGCAGCTCCTGCACGCAATGAGTGTGGTGTTAATTGGTGATTTATTTTCTTACTAAATTCTCTAAGCGCATTCTTTAATGTTTCGTGCGAAAGAGAGTTAAATACGAATTCATTTTCATCTCCGTTAAACAATTTTTCTTTTAACTTATTGTAATAACTCAATTCAAGATATTTAGTATTTAATTTTTTCCCTTTATCAATAACATCTAATCGCGCAAAACGTGTTCCATCATGTGCAACAACAAACTGAAAATCTTCCCATTTAATTGAAAATGTCGCTGAAACACGGACACCTGTTCTAAACATAAAATCTACTAATAACGCATATTTCACTCCTAACATTTCATCGGGATCATTACGATATCTTCTCTCTTTTAAAAATTCTTTTAATTGTTCTAACTCTTCACGAGAAATTGCCTCATGGTGTTTAACGTCATTTGTCTTTAATGATTTATTTGTTAAAACGTAATTATTTAAATCGTCAATATTTACACTTTTATAAATTCCCTCTTTCTTAATCATCTTCATAAGTGAGCGAACTGCTATCAAATGACCTTTGATCGTTGAATCCTTAATACCTTTTTCTCGTAAAGGCGCAATAAATTTATTTAATACATCACTGAAGCGAAGATGATTTAGATCATATTCATTAATCTCAACTGGTTCTTTATTAAACACCATTTTACTGAAAAGCGTTACCGACGTTTTGTAATTGTGAATTGTATTAGCTGTAGCCAACGAATTAATCCAAGTTAAGTATACTTCGTGTATTTCTCTTTCCATTGTAATCCCTCCATTTTCCGTATAACGCAAATGCGGATTTTATCAATCAGTATCGGAATAAAGAAACTTTATATTGACTATAAACAAGTCTATTTCGATCGTTTTATTTTGCTTACTTATTACAAGCTGTTATAATTAATTGTACACAAAAACGGAGCTATAGAATATAGCCCCGTTGTTTTATCATTTATTATATAATTAATTTTATTTAATGTTATAAAATCCGCATTTTATTTCGTTTTTCTTACCATTGAAATTTATATTGTTGTGGTGACAGTTGATACGTGTAAGTCTCAACTATATTTCTATCCTTGTCGATTACATAATCTACTGTAAAATTATTCGGATCATCACCATTAATTTTGCACCACTTAGGCCCATTCTGACCATCAAGTTTTATTTTATCTCCAGATTTCGTATGTTTTATTTTCATCCATCCTTCTTTTACTGGATAAAAGTCACTATCGTCACTTTGCTTTTTATTATAGCCATTTTTGCTAGATAGCATATTGTTGTAATCTTTCTTTTCATTAGAGGTTAGTTTTGACTCGTCTATATTGTTATTCTCATCTACTTCGGCGACAAATTGACGATAACCAGTTCCTTTTCCGTTAAACAGAATGACAATACGTCGATTTTCTGATTTAGGACTACTTCGCAAGTATATCTTCCCCGCCAAATCCTTATTTGTCATAGCGTGTACACTACCAGAAATAGATATAACGCTAATTCCCACAAAAACAGCAATTAGAATTCTAAAATATTTTTTCATAGTAAATTTTCTCCCATCGCTAACTATATTAAAGGTCTTGAAGTTCTTCTACATGGTCAGCTACCTTTCGATCTAAATCATTATGTTCGTCCATAAAATCATTGTAGCTTCCACTAATATTAGTAGCATGGTTGGCAAAATGTTTTACGTCTAAATATGCATTATGAAATTTCTCTTTATCTGAATCGTCGACCGAATCATTTTTCTGAATCTTCTGGTCTAAGTCATGAAGATCGCTAAGTTTACTATCAATATCGTCTATTTCATCAGTGTGGTTATTTTGAATAGTATCAATAGCAGAATCTACATCAAAATCTTCGTCGGAATTTTCTATAGCGTCATTCCATTCTTCTCCTTCTTTTGAAGAGAGCGTTTCTACCTTATGACCAAGTGCAAAGTATTCGTTGGCGAATTCTTCTTTATCATCCTTATAGTTTGATTTATCTTTCTTTTCTTGTTGTGCTGTAGCTTCCTGTTCTTGGGCGTCATCAGCGCTACTCTGAGCCATTCCTCCAAGGATAAAGGAAATCACAACTACAGCAATACTGATCCAAAAACGTTTCTTGTTTTTCTTAAATAAGTCATTCTCTTTATCATTCCTATTTTTGAACCATTTAATACCGTAAACAATCGCTACAATAAACGATACTAAAAATACCAATTCTAATAATGTTGCTAAAGTCTCCATAATATAAATATCCTCCTAAACATACAAAAATGGTCAATCAGCGTAGCTAATTGCGTCGATCGACCATTTAGTTTTAAAACTCCTTTATTTTACCAAAAATTTCTTTCGCTGAAAACGCTATATACAAAAGTCATTAATTACTTTACTAAGTTGTCTTTTAACCTTGTTGAAATCCTCCAATCGCAATTTATCCATTGGTAAAGAACGCACTCTTTCACGAGAATAACAATGTATTTGTGTTGCATTTACTCGACCATATATATTTGCATATCCTTGTAAATTAACGTAACCATTAAAATAAGTCCCACCAGAAGTGATTGGTGCTACCATAAGATAATTTGTATTGCGATTATATCGATCGTTAGAAATAATTACCGCTGGATGAATACCTTCCATCTCAGTATCTATAGCCGGACTAAAGTCTAAATAGATAATATCTCCCTGTTTATACTGTACTTTACTCATAATTCTCTCCATTCTACATTGTAAAAACGTCATTTTAACGACTACTTATTCTAAAAAGAGGATCGCCTAGAATGACGACCCCTTTTTTGGTTGATTTTATTTTTCTTTCCAATTTTTGGAGGAAAATTTCCTTCCCACCAATCAATACAAATTGCTATTAAGAAACAAACTCCGATAATAATTAAATACGTCATACGTCATACGTTCTCCTATAATTTCATATATGCTCTCGAGACGGTTAGATCAGCTAATTTAATACTAAAATTATCAAAATAATCTCGATCATTAATGCTTAAATCGGAATATGGAGTACTATCAAGCCCACCAAATGATAATTTTGAAATAATATCTTTTGTAATTTCCACGCGTATATTGCCTTTATCCCAGCCAGCAGCAATGTTCTCTAACCAATCATTATTTAATTCGTAAGAACGAATTCCACCTTCGGGAGCAATAACGCAAAGAAAATTCTTTCCAACGTTACTATTCAAAATTTTCCCAGTTACGCCCATATAGCCACATAGGTTACTAAAAATCTCTACTGCATCATCAATTAATGTTCTATGTTTCCACATAAATTCCGTCCTCCTACATAAATAAATCTGCAATTGCTACCAATAAACAAGTCAATAACAATCCAGCCTTCACAAAATTAAAGGCAAAGCCTAGTTCTTCACCAATCCGATTAATCAAATTCATAACATTTCCTCCTAAAATTTCTTTTCAACGATTACCATAAAAGTTGCTGTCTCAATTGATTCTTTAGTTTCTTTTACATATTCCAACATCGCATTTGAAACACTCACGACATTTTCTTCCGTTACTGGATATCCTTCACTAATTAGATTTCCACATGCGATTTTCACAAATTCCGAGTAAGTATTGTAATCGCAATCTAACTCATTTATTGACTTTGCAAGTGCAACATTTTTCCCGATAATTTCTTTTTGTTTTAACGTTGGACTAATTAACATAATAAATTTCCTCCTAAATAATAAAGACTTCATTTGAATGCTGCCTAGTTTTCTCGCTAAACATAATTCAAATGAAGTCTTTTAACTTCGATTAAAATTTCTTTTCTAAAAGACGTGTTTTACCTATGACATCTCATAACGATCACGTACAAATCTAATTAACGCCTCAATATCTCGAAGTGATAATTCACCGACAAACTTAAATTTGATTTCTTCTTTTGATAACTTAGCAATGTTTCCAACATCTACATATGACTGTTTGACAAGTCCTTCTTGATGCCAGTCTTTAAGTGGAAAATAATTTCGTTTAATTTTCTCTGATTTCCGAGAAAACTTACTCGTTATCTTATAACAAAAAACATTATTTCCCCTATCTTCTATTATTAAAACAGGGCGCCGTTTGCCGCTGACACCCCATGACACATAAGCCGTGTATATTTCATTAATCCTCATTGAAAAATTCCTCAAAATCTTCTTTTGACTTAATCTCTCGAATTGGTACCTTCTTTGATACTTCTCTTAGCTCAAGCTCCGCTCTTTGTTTGGGCGTTAAGGAAAAGCTAAGTGGAATTCTTCCTGTAGCAACAATTTCTTTATACATTCCATTTATTACAGCCGTTGGTGTTAAACCAATCTCTTTGATAATATCCTCGGCTGAATGTTTTAACTCTGAATCAATATTAACTTGAACTTTTGAACTCATTATAATCACCTCATAATCATGATATAATAAAATATGAT
>SKER01000774.1_pt1 | contig 32349 bp, 26 predicted proteins | sample 4826961 | NCBI WGS metagenome assembly SKER01 (sample SAMN11008804, study PRJNA524170) | human gut metagenome | biome: Human fecal sample; material: Feces; isolation source: fecal sample from pouch patient p47 | host: Homo sapiens | place: Israel: Tel-Aviv | collected 2016-11-16 | reverse complement strand
ATAGCCGGGTAGCCAAGCCCGGAAGGGATAAACGCTGAAGGCATCTAAGCGTGAAGCCCCCCTCAAGATGAGATATCCCATCCGAAAGGAGTAAACCCCCTTGAAGACGACGAGGTCGATAGGGCAGAGGTGGAAGTGTGGTAACACATGGAGCTGACTGCTACTAATAGGGTGAGGGCTTGACCAAGAAAGCATGGTCAGAATTGATTCGGTTGGTTGTCAACATGTATGTAGTTTTGAAGGTGTGATACATCTTCTATAGCAAAGAAATTTGCAAGGCCCAGTGGCTCAGTTGGTTAGAGCGCCGCCCTGTCACGGCGGAGGTCGTGAGTTCGAGTCTCATCTGGGTCGTTCATACCGAAGGGTATGTACGCTAATTAAATATGTGGGATCTTAGCTCAGCTGGGAGAGCATCTGCCTTACAAGCAGAGGGTCATAGGTTCGAGCCCTATAGGTCCCATATAAACCATGGGTGGATTCCCGAGTGGCCAAAGGGGGCAGACTGTAAATCTGTTGGCACCGCCTTCGAAGGTTCGAATCCTTCTCCACCCACTAAGCCTTATCATTGGCTAAGCCGATGTGGCTCAATTGGCAGAGCAGCTGATTTGTAATCAGCAGGTTATCGGTTCGAGTCCGATCATCGGCTTTTAATTTCATAATTATCGCGGGGTGGAGCAGTCTGGAAGCTCGTCGGGCTCATAACCCGAAGGTCACAGGTTCAAATCCTGTTCCCGCTATTTTGCCCAGATAGCTCAGTTGGTAGAGCAGAGGACTGAAAATCCTCGTGTCGCTGGTTCGATTCCGGCTCTGGGCATTTACCTTGCATAAGGTAATGTTAAATTGAATATGGGATATTAGCTCAGTTGGTAGAGCACTTGACTTTTAATCAAGTTGTCCGGGGTTCGAATCCCCGATGTCTCATGAATTTAAGGTACTATCGTTATGATAGTACCTTTTTTGTTGGTGTTTAAAGAATTTCGAGAGAATAAAATACTATTTCACTGTTACATATTGGGTTACAGTGTAAAATAGTTTTGGACATATGGGTTCTATAAATTACGTGTTTGGCATATATTATATTACATGTGTAGTAGTGGGAAGTGCGCAGTCCTGATGCTGGACATGCTGACTGGAACTTAAATGACTGGAAATAGAAGGAGGATCATTATGAAGAAAGTGCGAGAGTGTTTTCATATGCTGATAACCGCGGTCATTTGTCTTATGGTAAGTATGGTTCCTGGAAAGAATGTAACCGCTGCAATAGCAGAGAATAATGTCGCTTCAGAGATTTTATCCACCAGAGAGAAACATATGGCAGACAGATTTACACAGAGTGTTATGGATAAAATGCGTAGTTTGTGGATAAGCAGTTATCTGAAACGCAATCGAATGTGGAAAAAACTCTTTTTCTGGCTTCAGGGACCGGGTGATAGAAAAACAAAAACTGTTTCCTTATTATATAGGAATAAGAAAACAGTTTTTGGAAGTGCTTAAGCTTTTTTCAGTTGAATATTAATAGAACAGATTTCACTGTCAGTGCCGATACGCATTGCCGGCCCCCAGACACCGGCTCCGGAAGTCGTAATATTAGTCATGTTGTCTTTAATTAAAAGCCCACATGGATTCTCCCACATCAGTTTGATGGTAAAGTTTCCGGGGAATGTCTGACCGTCATGTGTATGTCCACACAGATCGAGATCTACGCCTGCATCAGCAAGTTCCTGTAATTCTTTTGGCTGATGATCGATCATAATAATGGGTTTGTCCCTGTCCAGTTTTTCGGTAAGCTGGGCGGGGGCTTTTCTAGTTTCATCAATCTTTTCTGTGAGGGAGGCATCTTTGCGTCCGATTACGTAGAACTGATCATTGATCAGAACAGATTCATCTTCCAGTATATGAATATTGGAATCTTCAAGAAATTTTTTCATGCGGGGATCTTTTATGTCGGAAAGATCTCCATCTTTATGTTTAAAGGTAAAGCCTGCAAGAATTTCTTCATTCAGATCATGATTTCCCCAGCAGGCATATACACCATAAGTGGACTTTATGCCACGAAGAGTTTTTTCAAGTTTTTCCGGGTTTTGAACCGCATCGTATTCATTATCAAAAATATCCCCTGCAATACATACCAGATCAGGTTTCTGTTTATTGATCTTACGTACCAGTTCTCTGGCATGGAGAACGCCGGCATTGTAGCCAAAATGTGTATCTGCCAGAAGAACAACTTTCATGGAGGTGCGCTCAGGAATTGTTTTATTTATTATTACGTCATAAGAAGTTGTTTTTATATATTTGGCATGAAAAATTCCACATGCACTTAAGAGAAGGATCAACAGTGCACAGATTGCACCGGCAACTGTAAAAGCTGTTCTGGAATGAATCCATGATGCATGAAATACATATTTCAGAAGGATTCGTCCAAAATCGGCAAGCAGAATGATTACAAGTGTATAGAGAAAGATTCCCAGGAAATAGTTTCCGGTTATTTTCAGCATTCGATGAAGAGATTTTGGATTTTTAATAAGAAATCCTGTAAGCAGACTTGTGGAGAGCAATACATAGATTACTGCGAATATAAGTCGAAATCCCAAAGTACGGAGAATACTGTGGCATGTGCCCATCCATAGATATGCCCATCGCAGGATATACAGATTCAACAGCAGGTAAATGGGGGAAAGATAAATTGCAATCATACAGGTCACTCCAATAATTTAGTATTCCTATTATAGCATGAACATATCATTTAAACAGATGAAAATTGTGAAATGATGGTTAAAAGAAACATAGAATACATATAGTATACAAACTACATAAAGGTTATCTGTATGAAAAAAAACAGTCGTATGTATTTTTCAAATATTGTTGTATTGCTGTTGCTTCCGTATTTGATAACGATTCTGATAAATGGATACGATATGGCGGTTCTGAATCAAAAAGCGGATTCTGAGACAGTCTTACCGGTTATTCTGGCACTTCAGATTTCTTCAGATTATGAGCCGGAAACTATAAAAGCACAGGCTGTTATTGCAAGAAGCAATCTGTACAGGAAAATTGGAGAAAAAGAGAGTATAAATAGAAATGGAGATCAAAATAAAAAAGAAAGAGATGCCAGAAGTGAGAAATTTTTTGAGACTTGCCGGGAACTCAGAGATGAACTTCCGTCCTGCTGGAGTGTGTGGGAAAAAGCAGACAAAGTTTATGAAGAGGCAGTAGAAGATACTTCCGGTCAGGTGCTGACATATAATGGGGAATTGAAGCTGGTTCCATATCACCAGATCAGTGCCGGGCAGACGAGAGATGGAGAAACCGCATTTCATAATGAAGAATATGCCTATCTTAAAGCAGTGGACAGTAATTCAGACAAAACAGCACCAGGGTATCTGAATAGTACTTACATAGCGAAGCAGCAGCTTCCGGTGGAATTAAGAATTGTGGAGAGGGAAGACAGTGGGTATGTGGTCAGTCTTATGGCAGATGAAAATATTCTGGAAGCAGAGTCTTTTGTTACGGGGATGGGAATTGCTTCGTCTGATTTTTCCATGCAGAAAACGGGAGAACAGGTACGTTTTTTGAGTAAAGGAAAAGGACATGGGCTTGGCTTTTCTCAGTATGGAGGTAATAAACTGGCAAAAGAGGGAAAAAACTGGAAAGAAATCCTGAATACATATTTTCCTTTGATGGATATTACAAAAAATTAAATAGAACGGTATATTTTGCAGCATTCTGGACACCCTGTAAATATAGTAAAAATGTGACAGCAGACAAAAGGTGTGGTCACGAAACGATTATGAGCAGAGGTGAAAAGAATATGACAAAAGGCAGAATCGCAAAATATGTAGCAAATACGGCCCTTCTGGCAGTTCTGGCAGCGGCCGGCATAGGAGTTTATCAATTGGGAACTTCCGGGAAGGATGAGTCAGTTCCGGAAAAAGTTCCTTCATATTATGATGAAAGTCTGAGTACAGAAAACACGACGGATAATGCTGTAGATGCAGGAACAAGTCTTGTAGAGGCTGAACTGGACAGTAATATTTCGACAGATCATACGTCAGAGAAAGGAATGAGTCAGACAGAAGGTGAAGATGCAGGAAGTGAAACCACGGAAGCAGGATCTTCATCAACCGAAAGTACATTTACGTCAGAAAGTATACTTTCGGCAGAACAGAGTACAAATGAGAATGGGACAGTGAATACATCTGCAAGTGTACAGGAAGCGCCAAAATTAAGTTTTTCAGAAGATACATTGATGGAATGGCCGGTAGACGGTAATATTCTTATGGATTATAACATGGACCAGACTGTGTATTTTCCAACTTTGGATCAGTATAAACTGAGTCCGGCAATTGCTGTTCAGGCGGTGGAAGGAGCTCCTGTCCTGGCATCTGTTCCGGGAACCGTGTATTCTATTGAAGAAAATGCCCAGACTGGTACAACGGTGACGATGGAGATCGGAAGCGGGTATCAGGCGATTTATGGACAGCTGACAGATTTGACGGTGCAGGAAGGAGATACAGTTAAAGAAGGGGAAGTGATCGGATATATAGGACAGCCGACAAAGTATTACAGCAAGGAAGGCAGTAATCTTTATTTTGCGATGAAGAAAGACGGGGAGCCGGTAGATCCGATTGCCTATCTTCCGTAAGCTATTCACAAAAACAGAATTGGAACGTATAATAAAGCAGGTAGGAATAGTAAAAATTCGCAGCCGGTATTTGCCTGCCTGTTGTTTCTTAGAGAAAATACAAATCTTTGACCGGCTGCTTTTTATAGAAACGAGAACGGTGGATGGAATTTCAAAATTCCGGAAGCTGTTCTTTACATAGAATGAGGTATTTTATGAACTATACGTATATGGTGAAGTGTGCTGACGGAACACTTTATACAGGCTGGACAAACTGTGTGGAGAAAAGGCTGAAAGCGCATAATGAAGGAAAAGCCGGAGCGAAATATACAAGGGCGAAACGTCCGGTGGAACTTGTATATTATGAGGGATATGCGACAAAAGAAGAAGCAATGAGACGGGAATATGCAATCAAGCAGCTGACAAGAAAAGAAAAACTGAAACTGATGGAGTTCTGGACAGAGACTTCTGCGGACTAATAAAAAATACCCTGCCTCAGACTGGCAGGGTAGATATAAAGCAATACATTACAATAAAGTGGCAGGCACTTCCAAGCATAATAAATACATGAAAGATTTCATGAGAGCCGAAATTTTTGTGACGTGCATTAAATAAAGGAAGTTTCAAACTATAGATCACACCACCGATCGTATAGATGATACCACCGGCAAGAAGCCATCCAAATCCGGCTCGCGGAAGGGAATGAAAGATAGGAACGAAAGCAAGTACACAAAGCCATCCCATTCCAATATAGAGTACGGAAGAAAGCCATTTGGGACATGTGATCCATAATCCTTTGAGAAGAATACCGAGGATTGCGATACTCCATACAAGTGCACAGAGGATATAGCCGGTTCTGTTATGAAGTGCAATGAGGCAGATCGGAGTATAGCTTCCTGCAATCATAACAAAGATCATCATGTGATCCATTTTTCTGAGCCGACGGTTTACTTTCTCTGTAGAATCTACAGAATGGTAAACCGTACTTGCTGTATAGAGAAGAATCATAGTGAGAATAAAAATAGCAAGTGCCGTAATATGCAGAGGTGCATTTTCACCATGAGCAGCTTTTAAGAGTAAAGGTGCTGTACCGGCTGCCGCAAGAAGTAATGCAATGCCGTGTGTGATAGCACTCCAGGGATCTTTTAATTTAAGTTTCATAATAACTCCTCCTGATGATAGAAATATCAAAAAATATTTAAAAACACATCATGTAGTAATCGATACTACGTATCAAATATATTGAAACTATAACGCACTTGTGCATAAAAGTAAAGGGGTATCAGTAAAGTTTATAAAAATATAATATTTTAGAACACAAGATGAGTAAAACAGTACTGTTTATTGAAGTACTGTTTTTTTAATGGTATAATTGCATGCAATAGCATAAAAATAATTATGCACAAGCGGTTATCGGAAGGAGATAAACATGAACAAAAAGAAGCTGATCGCATGCCTGACAGGAATTGCATTATTTGCCGGAACACTTACAGGATGTGCAGTAGGAGGAGTAAAAACAACAGAACCGATCACATTGACTGTATGGACTTATTACAGTGGCGAACAGCTGGATGTATTTAATGAACTGGTAGATTCTTTTAATGATACAGTTGGTAAGGAAAAAGGGATCATTGTTGAAAGTTCCAGTCAGGGAAGTGTTGATGATCTGGAATCAAATGTAATGGATGCTGCGCAGGAAAAGGTTGGTGCCTCTGATATGCCGAATATTTTTTCTGCATATGCCGATACCGCTTATAAATTAGATGAGATGGGACAGGTTGTAGATCTCAGTGACTATTTGACAGATGAGGAGAAGGATGCATATATTGATGCATATTTAAAAGAGGGTGATTTTTCCGGAGATGGAAGCATTAAGATCTTCCCGTCAGCAAAATCAACAGAACTTCTTTTCCTCAATAAAACTGACTGGGATGAGTTTGCAGATGCTACAGGAGCCAGTGAAGTGGATCTTGAGACAGTGGAAGGACTTGTAGATACAGCAGAAAAATACTACAACTGGACAGACGAACAGACAGAAGAACCGGATGATGGAAAAGCATTTTTTGGACGTGATGCCATGGCAAATTATATGTTTGTAGGGGCAAAACAGTTAGGTGTTACATTGTTTGAAGTTGAAAATGGCAAGATGAAGCTGAACTTTGATAAAGATACTGTACGTAAACTCTGGGATAATTATTATGTTCCATATGTAAAAGGTTATTTTTCTTCATCAGGTAGATTCCGCAGTGATGATATCAAGACCGGAAACATTCTTGCGTATACAGGATCTACATCAAGTGCGACGTTTTTCCCGAAACAGGTCATGACAAGTGAAACAGAATCTCACGATATTGAACTTGAGGTACTTCCGACACCGGAATTTGCAGGTGGAGAAAAATGGGCAGTGCAGCAGGGTGCAGGAATGGTTGTGACAAAAGGCTCTGATGATGAGATCAAGGCAAGTGTGGAATTTTTGAAATGGTTTACAGAACCTGAAAATAATACCGGATTTTCTGTAGGTTCAGGATATCTGCCTGTAACCAGGAAAGCTACAGATATGGTAGGGATCCGTAAGAGTGGAACAGAGCTGTCTGAGTCTATGGATGCAGTTCTTACAGAAGCAGTAGAAACTGTGAATAATAATGAATTATATACAACTCCGGCATTTGAAGGAGGTCAGGATGCCCGTTCTGTACTTGAATATGCAATGAGCGATATTGCAGATGCGGATCGTCAGACAGTACAGGAACGTATTAATGAAGGACAGAGTATGGAAGAAGCTGTTGCAGACTTTATTTCAGATGAATATTTTGATAACTGGTATGAAGAGACGTTAACAAAACTGCAGGCTTATGAAGATGGACAGTAATCTATTTGAGACAATACAGTCTCTGATTACAGAAAGGGAGGATTCCTCTGAATGAGGCAGCACAGGAAACAGGGAAAATCAATTTTTCAATTTATATTTGCAGCAATGCTGATCGTTCTCGGGATAGAAGTGGCACTTTTGATCGGAACACTGTATTTTGGAAATGTAGGAATGCAGATGAATCGTAATGCCATAGATATTTTGAAGAAACAGGTGGAAAACCGTCAGAATTATCTGCAGAATACGCTGGAAGAAACCCAGAATATTTCATCCCTGGCAGGAACGATCAATACTGCTGTCGAGAATCAGACTGCAGTGGAGAATATCAGTGTAGAGGAATTGGTAAATAATGAAGATCGAAGTACAGAACTTCTGGAAACAGTCAGTGACAGCCTGATCAATGTGATGAGGCACAGATCTGTAAATGGAATTTTTGTGATTCTGAACACGGATGATCTGGATGAACGTGAGATTGATTCGTTTATGCCCTGTGTTTACATCAGAGATCAGGATCCGACAACGACTGCATCGGAAAGAAATTATGATCTACTGCTGGAACGTTCTCCTGTAAAGCTGGTAAAATCGCTGGGAATTTCTACGGACAGAGGATGGATGCCGGCGATCAAATATAAGGGTTATGGCAAAAATGGAATTGTTTATCCTGTTTTCCAGACTGCATATAAAGACAGTGAAAAGCTGAATGTATCTGATTATGGACACTGGACACCGGTATCATATACACTTGAGGGAGATGATCGTCCTGTTATTGCATATTCGATACCGTTGATTCTGTCTGATGGAACGGTTTATGGTGTTGTCGGTGTAGAAATGATGACAAGCTATATTCAGGAACTGATTCCATATGAAGAACTGCAAAACAGTGGGACTGGAACTTATCTGCTGGCTGAAACCGCAGACACACTCAGTGATTCTGAGATTTCTGTAAATGTAATAAATCCTTCTTCCAGAAGCAATAGATGGTTAAGTATTCCGGATGAAGAGATTAAAATGACACGTACGGAAAAAAATATCTATGAGGCAGAGATATGGAAGGAGAATTATATTGCTTCTGTCTATCCACTGACTCTTTATAATAAGAATGCCCCGTTTTCGGATGAGCAGTGGCTTCTTGTCGGAATTGTACAGGATAAAAATCTGTATGCATTTACAAATCATGTTATGCTTCTTGTGAAACTGACGATCTTTGCGACATTACTGTTTGGTCTGCTCAGCAGCTTTATAGTAAGTCGCCGCCTGGCAAAACCGGTAGCGAGATTATCGGATGAAGTAGAAGCGGCACAACAAAATCAGGAAAGCATTCCAAATCTGTCAGAAACAGGGATTCGTGAACTGGATAAGTTTTCTACTGCGATCACTGGACTGAGCAGAGAAGTGCTGAACACATCTACCAAATTTCTGCGGATCATGGAAATGGCAAGTGTAGAGATTGGAGGATATGAACTCCGGTTTGATACAGGAAGTGTTTTTTATACGGAGAACTTTTTCTCTATACTGGGAATTCCGTTAAGCGCGGAGCTCCCCATGAATATAGAAAAATTCAGAGAGATTTTAAAAGAGTATACAGAAAAGAATCTTTATAAAACAAAATCAGGCAGCACAAAACTGTACTGTATCCGAATTCCGGAAAAAGGTGTTCGTTATGTGCGAATGGAAGTCAAAAATGAGAACTGGGTACAGATCGGTCTCGTGGAAGATGTAACTGTTTCTATGAGAGAACGCCTTCGTATTGAACATGAACGAGATTATGATACGTTGACAGGCCTCTATAACAGACGTGCATTCAAACGTGAAAGCGAATCCATCTTTGGCAGAAGAAAGAAAATCAGACATGCTGCATTTATTATGTTGGATCTGGATAACCTGAAATACACCAATGACACATTTGGACATGACTGGGGAGATGAGTATATCCGCCAGGCTGGCATGTGTCTGGAAGAAGGTACTCCGAAAGGAACCTTGTGTGCACATATTTCAGGAGATGAATTTAATATTCTGTTTTATGGTTATGAGAGTCAGAATGCGATTCGTAAGGAAATAAGTAAACTGAAAAGAGAAATTTCTTCCAGGATCATCCGTCTTCCGGACGGACAGGAATTCCACTTAAGTATCTCCGGAGGAATTGCATGGTATCCGGAGGACAGTAACAGCCTCGGTGTTATGAGAAAACATGCAGATTTTGCCATGTATCAGGTAAAACAGACAGATAAGGGAAGAATTGCAGAATTTGACCAGAAGGCATATGAAGAGAAATACCGTGACAGTCAGATTCGTAAAGAATTTCATCGTTTTGTTAAAGAAGAGCTGGTTACTTACTATTTCCAGCCTATCATATCGGCAAAAACAGGTAAGATTGAAGCATATGAGGCATTGATGCGTGCCAATCTTCCAATATTAAAACGACCGGATGTGGTTATGAAGATCGCACGTGAAGAGGGTGCATTGCGTGAAATTGAACGAATGACCATGTTCCGGGCGACAGAAGCCTTTGCTGATCTCAGGGAAAAGAAACGAATCAAAGGCGATGCGCTTCTGTTTATCAATTCTATTGCGAGTCAGCATATGGCAGCAAAAGATGAGATAGAATTTAATAATCGTTATGCAGAGTTGCAGAAACAGATTGTTATTGAGATCACAGAAGAAGAATCTATTGATTATCATGCACTGGAAATAAAGAGAAATGCACCAGGATTTGAGGGTGCTTTTGCACTGGATGACTACGGAAGTGGATACAGTAACGAGAAGAGTCTTCTTGATCTGGCACCGAAGTATATCAAAGTAGATCTTTCGATCATCCGTGATATTGATACGGATCCGGATAAACAGCAGATTGTGGAAAACATTGTCGCATATGCACATAAACGTGATATGAAGATCGTTGCAGAGGGACTTGAAACACCGGAGGAGATCCAGAAAGTACTGGAACTGGAAGTTGATCTTCTGCAGGGATTTTATCTGGCACGTCCGGAACCAGTTCCTGGAAATATCAATGAAGATGCATTGAAAATAATTGCGGCGTTTTATAAGTAAAGTACATAATTCTCCTTTTTTTCCATATAATATCCATACATCACCTGGGGCAGATTCAGGAGAAGATATAAAATACGGAAAAACAACAGGAGGAACATAAAGCACATGAAAGCTACAGGAATCGTCCGGCGCATTGATGATCTTGGAAGAGTTGTTATTCCAAAGGAGATTCGGCGTACACTACGGATTAAAGAAGGAACTCCGCTTGAAATTTTTACAGATAAAGAAGGGGAAGTGATCTTAAAGAAATACTCCCCGATTGGAGAGTTGAGTGTTTTTGCAAAAGAATATGCAGAATCGCTGGCACAGACAACAGGTATGATCGCATGTATTACGGATCATGATCAGGTGGTTGCCGCATCCGGACAGGGCAGCAGGGAACTGATGGGAAAGGCAATCAGTAAAGAACTGGATCGAGTGATCACGGAGAGAGAAATGAAATGTTATCATACAGGAGAAAGAAAAATACTGCCGCTTGTGGAAAATCAGAAAGAATCCTCATCAGAGCTGATCGTACAGCCAATCATTTGTTCCGGTGATGCGATTGGTTCTGTGGCGCTGGTTGGAAAAAGTGCAGGAGAAAGATTTGGAAATTCAGAGCAAATGCTGGTAAAAACAGCAGCAGGATTTCTTGGACGTCAAATGGAACAATAAAAGGGGGCTGAGCCCCCTTTAGCATTTTTCGGCAATATCATAGAGCAGGCGTTCTGTATCTTCCCATCCCAGACAAGGATCGGTGATAGAACAGCCAGGAGTCATATGGTCGCTGATATCCTGACGGCCTTCCAGCAGATAACTTTCAATCATGACACCCTTGACGAGTTTTCTTACATCAGGATTGTAGTTGCGGCTGTGAAGCACTTCACTTATAATACGAATCTGTTCTTTGTATTGTTTGCCGGAGTTAGAATGGTTGACATCCACGATAACGGCCGGATTTTGCAGATCTTTTTTGCTGTATAAGTCATAAAGACGTATGAGATCTTCGTAATGATAATTAGGGATTGTCTGGCCATATTTATCAACGCCGCCGCGGAGAATCGTGTGTGCCAGAGGATTACCACTTGTTTCCACATCACATCCACGGTAAATGAAATGATGTGGATGCTGGGCAGCGATTACGGAGTTCAGCATAACAGACAGGTCACCGCTGGTAGGATTCTTCATACCAACCGGGATATCCATACCGCTGGCAGTCAGACGATGCTGCTGGTTTTCTACGGAACGTGCACCGATTGCTTCATAAGAAAGAACATCATCCAGGTAGCTGCGGTTTTCCGGATAGAGCATTTCATCTGCAGAAGAAAGACCGGTTTCCTGAAGTACGCGGATATGCATTTTGCGGATTGCAATGATTCCGGCAAGGAGATCCGGTGCCTTATCCGGATCTGGCTGATGGAGCATTCCCTTGTAGCCATCACCGGTAGTTCGAGGCTTGTTTGTATATACTCGTGGGATGATCATTAATTTATCGGAAACTTTGTCAGAAACTTTTTTCAGGCGATTTACATATTCACATACGGTATCTTCGTTATCTGCAGAACATGGTCCGACCAGAACGACGAATTTATCGGATTCACCTGTGAAAATACGGCGGATTTCTTCATCACGCTGTTGTTTGATTGCTTTCTGTTCGTTGCTGAGCGGGTACTCATTTTTCAGAACCTCCGGAACTGGAAGTTCATGATTAATCTTGATAGACATTGTATATTTCCTCCATGGTTCCTTTGTGCAGGAACATTTTTTTCAACTGAATAACAGTATAGCACGTTATCTGAAAAAAATAAAGGAAATTAACGCGTTAAACTGTCATAGTGCAACACTTGATCAGTCGAGAGCCTTTTCACTCATTTCTTCGAGCAGATTTTTCTTGAGATCATATAATTTCTGAGAAAGGTCTACGTATACTTTCTGCGGATTTACAAGACGGCGGGATTCATCCCACAGGGTATTCTGCTCTTTCTGGCAGTATTCACGCAGATCCATAACTTCAGGAGAAGTATAGACACGTTTGCCTTCGTGGATGACCGGAACCAGAAGTTCACGGAGTTCATAGGTGCCGCCCAGAACTTTGGTCTTTTTCCAGGTATCTGCAGGATCAAAAATAATCATGGTTTCGTCTGGATCAAAAACTTCATCAGCCAGGCAGATAAGGTCGGCCTTAATCTTGCCGGTAGACTTGCTGTAGATACGGTAAACTGTCTTATTGCCCGGATTTGTGACTTTTTCGGTGTTTTCGGACAGTTTGATCTTTGGTGTAAAGTTTGTACTGTCTGCATCTTTGACTGCAGCAAGCTTGTATACACCACCGAACGCCGGATTATCTTTACTCGTGATGAGGTTGGTTCCGACCCCCCAGGAATTGATCTTGGCATCCTGCGTCTTAAGACTGTCGATCAGATATTCGTCCAGATCACTGGATGCGGAAATGGTAGCATCATCGAATCCGGCAGCAGCCAGCATCTTGTAGGCTTCTTTGGAAAGATATGCAAGGTCACCGCTGTCAATACGGATACCATAGTGTGTAAGTTTGACACCTTCTTCTCTCATTTCTTCGAAGACACGGATCGCGTTTGGAACACCGGATTTCAGGACATCATAAGTATCTACCAGCAGTGTGCAGGAATTTGGATACATTTTGGCGTATGTTTTGAAAGCTGTGTATTCATCTGGGAAGCTCATGATCCAGCTGTGGGCATGTGTTCCCAGAACCGGTACGTTAAACATCTGTCCGGTCAGTACGTTGGAAGTTCCTGCGCATCCACCGATGACAGCTGCACGAGCACCATAGATACCGGCATCCGGCCCCTGTGCACGACGCAGACCGAATTCCATGATTCCGTCCCCACGGGCTGCATAGCAGACTCTGGCTGCTTTGGTAGCAATCAGACTCTGATGATTGATGATATTCAGGATTGCGGTTTCTACAAGCTGTGCCTCCATGATCGGAGCGATTACTTTGACGAGTGGTTCTCGAGGAAATACGACAGTTCCTTCCGGAATTGCATAAATATCTCCGGTAAATTTGAAAGATCTCAAATATTCCAGAAAATCGTCTTCAAAGATATGAAGGCTTCTGAGATATTCGATATCATCGTCTGTAAAATGAAGATTTTCAATATATTCGATCATCTGTTCCAGACCTGCTGTGATCGCAAAGCTGCCACCGCATGGATTGACACGATAAAACATATCAAAAATTACAGTCTGATTGGTTGGGTTCTTAAAATAGCCCTGCATCATGGTTAATTCATATAAATCGGTGAGCAGGGTCAGATTAGTTGCTCTCATCTGATTTCTCCTTTTTTATTTGCTAAGGTGAACTTATTATGCTTATTACTGTAAATAGTAGTTTTCATTATACCATTATTCCCGTAGAACGGCATTAAAATTTTACATAATATAAGAAGAAAAAAAATTTGGAGAAATTTAAAAAAAATTAAAAAAAGGGGTTGCTTTTTTTGAATACCTGTAATATAATAACATTCGTCGCGAGCGATGAGCGAGCGAAAACAAATAAAGGGCTATCGCCAAACGGTAAGGCAACGGACTCTGACTCCGTCAGTTCAAGGTTCGAATCCTTGTAGCCCTGCTAAGTTGAGGCACCTCGGAAGAGGTGCTTTTTTTTTACAAGGAGAGTGAATGCATGGCATATAGTTTCAGTGGACGTGTCCGCTACAGTGAAATTGGAGAAAATGGATTATTGACACTGCCGGGAATCCTGAATTATTTTCAGGACTGCAGTACCTTTCAGTCAGAGGAAGTCGGACTTGGAATCGATATTTTGAAGGAATGGAAACGTATCTGGGTACTGTCGGCATGGCAGGTGGTTGTAGATCGTTATCCATATATGGGAGAACGAATCAAAACATCTACCTGGGCATATGGATTCCGTGGATTTATGGGATTCCGTAATTTTACAATGGAAACAGAGGGCGGAGAACGTCTGGCGTATGCCAATACTTTCTGGACTTATATTGATGCGGAAAACGGACTGCCAGTCCGTCTGGAAGCGAAAGATACAGATGCTTACAGAGGAAAAGACGGGAAGATGGAATCGAAACTGGATATGGAATATGCACCGCGTAAAATTGTACTTCCGGAAGATTATGAGCAGCAGGATTCTTTTGCTGTGCAGAAACATCATCTGGATACGAACCATCATGTAAATAACTGCCAGTATGTACAGATGGCAATGGATTATCTGCCGGAGAATTTCAAGATACATCAGATGCGTGCGGAATATAAGCAGCAGGCGAGACTGAATGATGTGATCTGTCCGGCAAGAGCAGTAGATGAAAATAAAACAACAGTTCTTCTGAATGATCAGAAGGGTGAACCGTATGCAGTTGTTGAGTTTAAATAAAATTGGAGGAAAAATATGATCGAATTAGGAAAGAAACAGACGTTACTGATTGTGAAGTCCGTAGAGTTTGGCGTATATCTTGCAGAAGATATGAATGCAGATACAAAGCATCAGGTACTTTTGCCGGCCAAACAGGTTCCAGCAGGGACAAAAGCAGGAGATAAACTGGAAGTTTTTATTTATAAAGATTCTCAGGACCGTCTGATCGCGACAACAAATGAACCACTTCTTATGGTGGGACAGGCAGGACTTCTGAAAGTAAAACAGGTAACAAGAATCGGAGCATTTCTTGACTGGGGACTGGAAAAAGATCTTTTGCTTCCATATCATGAGCAGACAACTCGTATCTTTGAGGGGCAGGAATGTCTGGTAGCTGTTTATGTGGATAAAAGCAGCCGTCTCTGTGCAACTATGAAAGTTTATCCTTACCTGTCCAAGGAAACACCTTATAAAGAAGGTGACCAGGTAAAAGGCCGTGTATACCAGATCAGCGAGAATTTTGGAGTATTTGTTGCAGTCGATAATAAATATTCTGCACTGATCCCTGCAAGAGAAGCAAAAGGCAAATATCGTCCTGGTACTGTTCTTGACCTGCGTGTGACCAGAGTCAAAGAAGATGGAAAGATGGATGTCAGTGACCGTCAGGAAGCATATCTTCAGATCAACGAAGATGCGGAAAATGTTCTGGAGATCATTGAAGAATTTGCAGGAGTACTTCCTTTTGATGACAAGGCTTCACCGGAAGTGATCCGCAGAGAATTCGGTTTAAGTAAAAATGCATTTAAGCGTGCAGTCGGACATCTTCTTAAAGAAGGAAAAATTCAGATCAAAGACCGCAGGATCTATCTGGTGAAATAACAGGTAAAGGATGAGAGTATGAACTTTACACATCTTCATGTCCATACAGAATACAGTCTTCTGGATGGTTCGAATAAAATAAAAGAATATGTGGACCGTGTCAAAGAACTTGGCATGGACAGTGCGGCTATTACGGACCATGGTGTGATGTACGGCGTGATCGATTTTTACCGTGCGGCAAGAGCTGCGGGAATCAATCCGATCCTGGGCTGTGAAGTTTATGTTGCACCGGGATCCCGTTTTGACCGTGAAACAGGAAGTGGAGAAGACCGTTATTACCATCTGGTTCTTCTGGCAGAGAACAACCAGGGTTACAGTAATTTGATGAAGATCGTTTCCAAGGGATTTGTGGAAGGATTTTATTATAAACCGCGTGTGGATCTGCAGCTTCTGGAGAAATATCATGAGGGAATCATTGCGTTGAGTGCGTGTCTTGCAGGTGAAGTGGCAAGATTCCTTACAAGAGGTATGTATGAAGATGCAAAAGCGGCCGCACTTCGGTACCAGGATATCTTTGGAAAAGGAAATTTTTTCCTGGAATTACAGGATCATGGCATTCCGGAACAGCAGAATGTAAACCAGCAGCTTCTTAAGATGCACCGTGAGACCGGAATTGATCTGGTTGCAACAAATGACGTACATTATACCCTTGCAGAGGATGCCCAGCCACATGATGTCCTGCTCTGCCTGCAGACCGGTAAGAAACTGGCAGATCAGGATCGTATGCGTTATGAGGGCGGTCAGTATTATGTAAAATCTCCGGAAGAGATGGAACGTCTTTTTCCATATGCGACAGAAGCATTGGAAAATACGCATAAGATTGCACAGCGCTGTCATGTAGAGATTGAATTCGGTGTAACCAAGCTGCCGAAATTTGGCGTTCCGGAAGGATATACTTCCTGGGAGTACTTAAATGAACTTTGTTTCAAAGGACTGGAAGAACGTTATCAGCCAGTGACCGAGGAATTGAAAGAGAGGCTGAATTATGAACTGACGACGATCAAGAACATGGGATACGTTGACTATTTCCTGATCGTGTGGGATTTTATCAAATATGCCCGTGATCATGATATCATGGTCGGACCGGGACGTGGATCTGCAGCGGGAAGCCTGGTTGCACATACACTGGGCATCACACAGCTTGATCCAATTCGTTATGATCTGCTGTTCGAGCGTTTCCTCAACCCGGAACGAGTATCCATGCCGGATATTGATGTTGACTTCTGCTTTGAACGAAGACAGGAAGTTATTGATTACGTCAGAAGAAAATATGGCGATGACTGTGTCGTTCAGATCGTTACGTTTGGTACACTGGCAGCGCGAGGCGTTATCCGGGATGTCGGACGTGTGATGGATCTGCCTTATGCACAGGTGGATACGATTGCCAAAATGATTCCACAGGAGCTGAATATCACAATCGACAAAGCTCTGCAGATGAATCCGGAATTTAAGAAGGTATATGAAGAGGATAAAGAAATCCATGAACTGATCGATACAGCGAAACGTCTGGAAGGATTGCCACGCCATACTTCCATGCATGCAGCAGGTGTTGTGATCAGCCAGAAGGATGTTTCGGAATATGTACCGCTTTCCAGAGCATCGGATGGTTCGATCGTTACCCAGTTTACAATGACAACTCTGGAAGAACTGGGACTTCTGAAAATGGATTTCCTGGGGCTTCGTACCCTGACCGTTATCCAGAATGCGGTACATCTGGTAGAACAGGATACCGGTGTGAAGCTGGATATGCAGCATATTGATTATAATGATAAGAAGGTACTGGATTCTCTTGGAACAGGTCATTCGGATGGAGTGTTCCAGCTGGAAAGTGCGGGAATGAAGAACTTCATGAAGGAACTGAAACCACAGAGCCTGGAAGATGTGATCGCGGGAATTTCCCTGTATCGTCCGGGGCCGATGGATTTTATTCCGCAGTATATCCGGGGAAAAAATCGCCCGGATACGATCAAATATGACTGTCCGCAGCTGGAGCCGATCCTGAAACCGACATATGGATGCATCGTGTATCAGGAGCAGGTTATGCAGATCGTGCGTAATCTGGCAGGTTATACTCTTGGACGAAGCGACTTGGTACGTCGTGCGATGTCCAAGAAAAAAGCGGCTGTTATGGAGAAGGAGCGCCAGAACTTTGTTTATGGAAACGAAGCGGAAGGCGTACCAGGCTGTATTGCCAATGGAATTCCGGAGCAGACAGCAAATAAGATTTATGACGATATGATCGATTTTGCAAAATACGCATTTAATAAGTCTCATGCGGCAGCGTATGCTGTAGTTTCTTATCAGACGGCATTTCTGAAATATTATTATCCGGTGGAATTCATGGCTGCTCTTATGACATCTGTGATTGAAATGCCGATCAAAGTGGCAGAGTATATTCAGGTATGCAGGAAGATGAACATTAAGATCCTGCCGCCGGATGTGAACCGCGGAGCCTATGGATTTTCTGTGGATAATGGTGCAATCCGTTATGGACTTTCTGCAATCAAGAGTGTGGGAAGACCAGTGATCGATGCCCTGGTGGAAGAGAGGGAGGCAAACGGAGAATATCGATCGCTGAAGGATTTTATTGAGAGACTGACCGGTACGGTAAATAAACGTGCGATTGAGAACTTTATCAAAGCCGGAGCACTGGACTGTCTGGAGGGAAACCGTCGGCAGAAAATGGTTGTTTATGGTCAGATCGTGGACAGCATCGCGCAGGAGAAGAAGAATTCTTTTGCCGGCCAGATGAGTCTGTTTGACCTGGTCAGTGAAGAAGACAAAAAAGATTATGAGATTCGCATGCCGGATGTGGAAGAATATGATAAGGATATGATCCTTGGCTTCGAAAAAGAGGTTCTTGGAATTTATCTGAGTGGTCATCCACTGGAAAAATACAGAAGTATCATGGAGAAGATGATCTCAGCGAGAACGATTGATTTCCAGCCGGACGATGAAACTGGTATTCCGAAGGTTTATGACGGTCAGAAAGTGATCATTGGTGGTATGATCACAGAGAAGACAATCAAGTATACAAGAAGCAATAAGGTGATGGCGTTCCTGACGGTAGAAGACCTGATGGGAACTGTGGAGATCGTTGTATTCCCGAGAGATTATGAGAAATGGCAGACGTTGATCAATGAAGATGCGCGAGTCTTTATCCAGGGACGTGTCAATGCAGAAGATGATAAGCCGAGTAAGCTAATTCTGGAAAAAGTACGCGCTTTTGATGATATACCACGAGAAATCTGGATTCAGTTTAAAGACCGTGAGGATTATGCACAGAAAGAGCAGGAACTTCTGAACTATCTGAGAGGTTCAGTGGGAACTTCTGCGGTAGTAATCTACCTCAAAGATGTGAAGGCGATAAAACGTCTTCCGGCAGGATACCATGTGCAGATCAGCGATTTTCTGTTAGAAGAATTAAAGAAAAAATATGGTGATTCCAACGTTAAAGTTGTGGAAAGAGTATTGAAAAACTTCTAAAAATGCTTTACACTATACAACGAATATGTGTAGAACAGATAACAAGGTTTCCTATTATATGCAAGCTATAAGAGGAAATCTGGAGATGGAGGAATGAATCATGGCAGAGAAACAGATAAAAACCATCGGTGTACTTACAAGTGGCGGTGACGCTCCGGGAATGAACGCTGCGATCCGTGCTGTTGTAAGACGAGGACTGAGCAGCGGACTGAATGTAAAAGGCATTTATAAAGGATACAATGGTCTTCTTAATGAAGAAATCGTTGATATGACTGCCAGAGACGTATCAGATACGATCGAACGCGGTGGTACAATTCTTTATACAGCAAGATGTGCAGAATTCCGTACACCGGAAGGACAGCAGCGTGGTGCAGAAATCTGCAGAAAACACGGAATCGATGGACTGGTAGTTATCGGTGGAGACGGTTCTTTTGCAGGTGCACAGAAGCTGGCAAATCTTGGAATCAATACAATCGGTGTTCCGGGAACAATTGACCTGGACATTGCCTGCACAGAGTATACAATCGGATTTGATACAGCAGTAAATACAGCAATGGAGGCAATCGATAAAGTTCGTGATACTTCCACATCTCACGAAAGATGCAGTATTATCGAAGTTATGGGACGTAATGCAGGATATCTTGCTATGTGGTGCGGTATCGCCAATGGAGCGGAGGACGTCCTGATCCCTGAGAAATATGACTATGATGAGCAGAAGCTGATCAATAACATTATTGCAAGCCGTAAAGCAGGAAAGAAACACCATATCATCGTAAACGCAGAGGGTATCGGTCATTCTGAGGCTATGGCAAGACGTATTGAAGCAGCTACAGGTATTGAGACACGTGCAACGATCCTCGGACATATGCAGCGTGGTGGAAACCCGACATGTAAGGACCGTGTATATGCATCTATGATGGGTGCACTTGCCGTAGACCTTCTTGTACAGGGTAAATCCTGTCGAGTTGTTGGATACCGTCATGGAGAATTCATGGACTTCGATATTAACGAAGCACTTGCTATGCAGAAAGATGTATCCCCATATATGTGGGAAGTATGTAACTCTCTTTCTCATAACTACAAAAAATAAAAATACGACGTTTTACAGCGGAGGCCACCGTCAGGCGGCCTCCGTTCTGGATTAAAGGAGTAACTGAATGATTTCCAGTGCACAGAATACACAGGTTAAGAATATAATAAAGCTGAATCAGAAGGCAAAGGCGAGAAGAGAACAGGGACTTTTCATTGCAGAAGGAAGAAAAATGTTCCTGGAGGCACCGGATGACTGGATTGAGAAAATCTATGTGGCAGAATCAATGCTCGAAGATGAAGAAGTAATGAAAAAGGTACGGAGATTTTCCTGGGATGCAGTTGAGAACGGTGTGTTCAGGCAGATGTGTGATACACAGACGCCACAGGGAATCCTTACCGTACTTCGACAGCCTTCTTACGAACTGGAAGATCTTCTGAAAGAGGAAAAACCACTTCTTATGGTTTTGGAGGATCTGCAAGATCCTGGAAATGCAGGGACGATCATCCGGACCGGAGAAGGTGCCGGAGTGAGTGGGGTTTTCCTGACAAAAACCTGTGTGGATATTACAAATCCAAAGGTAATTCGTGCAACGATGGGATCTGTTTACAGAATTCCTTTTTTCTATGTGGAAGATGTGGTATCATTAAAACAGAAACTTCAGGGAAGAGGAATCCGCTTTTTTGCCGCACATTTACAGGGTAAAAATTCATATGACAGGGAATCCTATGAGGACGGAACTGCGTTTCTGATCGGAAACGAAGGAAAGGGCCTTACAGACCAGGCAGCGGATGCAGCAGACTGTCTGATACGGATCCCGATGTGTGGGCAGGTGGAATCCCTCAATGCAGCTATGGCGGCCGGAATACTCATGTATGAGGCGGCAAGGCAGAGGAGGGGATAAGATGGAACCTTTAATGTGGCTGATCGTGTTGGCGGTCTTTCTTGTGATCGAGGCAATCACGGTAGGGCTGACTACGATCTGGTTTGCAGGAGGCGCACTGGTCGCAGCGATTGCGTCAGGCGCAGGTGCAGGTATACTGGTGCAGTGGATCCTGTTTTTAGTCATTTCACTGGTCCTGCTGATTTTTACAAGACCACTGGCAGTTCGATATATGAATAAGGGGGTGCCAAAGACCAATGTAAACAGCCTGATCGGAGAAAAAGCTGTTGTGATTCAGAAGATCAATAATCTGGAACAGACAGGGCAGGTCCGTATCAATGATATTGAATGGATGGCGAGAACATCTTCTGATGAAGTAACGATTCCGGAACAGACAGTTGTAACAATTGAAGCTGTTCAGGGAGTAAAACTGATTGTGAAAGAAGAAAAGGAGGGTAAGTAACATGGCAGGAATTATCATTTTTATAGTACTCATCGTACTTGTACTCTGGATCCTGGCATCCTGTATCCGTATTGTGCCACAGGCATATGCAATCGTTGTAGAACGTCTTGGTGCATACAAAGAAACATGGAACACAGGTATTCATTTCAAAACACCATTTATTGACCGTGTGGCAAGAAGAGTCAATCTGAAAGAGCAGGTTGTGGATTTTCCACCACAGCCGGTTATTACCAAAGATAACGTAACAATGCAGATCGATACTGTTGTGTTTTTCCAGATTACAGATCCAAAGCTTTTTGCATATGGTGTGGAAAATCCGATCATGGCAATCGAAAATCTGTCAGCGACAACCCTTAGAAACATCATCGGTGACATGGAACTGGATGAAACGCTGACTTCTCGTGAAGTTATCAACACTAAGATGCGTGCATCCCTGGATGTGGCAACAGATCCGTGGGGAATCAAAGTAAATCGTGTGGAACTGAAAAATATTATTCCGCCGGCAGCAATCCAGGAAGCTATGGAGAAACAGATGAAGGCTGAGCGTGAAAGACGTGAAGCAATTCTCCGCGCAGAAGGTGAGAAAAAATCTACGATCCTTGTTGCAGAAGGTAAAAAAGAATCTGCAATCCTCGATGCGGAAGCTGAGAAACAGGCTGCGATTCTGAAAGCAGAAGCGCAGAAAGAACGTATGATCAAAGAGGCTGAAGGACAGGCGGAGGCAGTTCTGAAAGTTCAGAAAGCCAATGCAGAAGGTATCCGTATGATCCGTGAAGCCGGGGCAGATCAGGCAGTACTTACACTGAAGAGCCTGGAAGCATTTGGAAAGGCAGCAGATGGTAAGGCTACCAAGATCATTATCCCGTCTGAGATCCAGGGACTGGCAGGACTTGCATCATCTCTGAAAGAGATCGTTGTTGAGGATAAGAAAACAGAAGAATAATTTTTTATAAAGAAACACGAAAAAAGAGGAATAACTGTTATGAACTTAAAAGGACGCAATTTTCTTACACTGAAAGACTTTACACCAGAAGAGATCACCTACATGATCGATCTCGCTGCTGAATTAAAAGCAAAGAAAAAAGCAGGAGAGCTTCATGAATATTATAAAGGCAAAAACATTGCCCTGATCTTTGAGAAAACAAGCACCAGAACACGTTGCGCATTTGAAGTAGCTGCTCATGATCTTGGAATGGGCAGTACATATCTGGATCCGACCGGTTCTCAGATAGGCAAGAAAGAAAGTATTGCCGATACCGCAAGAGTTCTCGGAAGAATGTATGAAGGAATCGAATACAGAGGATTTGGACAGGATATTGTTGAGGAACTGGCCAAATATGCAGGCGTTCCGGTATGGAACGGACTGACAAACGAATATCATCCGACACAGATGCTGGCAGACATGCTGACCATCCGTGAGCATTTTGGAGATCTCAAGGGCCGCCGTCTGGTATACATGGGAGATGCCCGTTATAACATGGGTAACTCACTGATGATCGCATGCTCCAAGCTTGGAATGCATTTTGTAGCATGCACAACAAAGAAATACTTCCCGAATCAGGAACTTGTAGATCTGTGCAGGACTTATGCAGAGGCTTCCGGTGGAAGTGTGACTCTGACAGAAGATGTACAGGCAGGAACAAAAGATGCAGATGTAATCTATACAGATGTATGGGTATCTATGGGTGAGCCGGATGAAGTATGGGAAGAGCGTATCAAAGACCTGACACCATACAAAGTAACTGCTGATGTTATGAAAAATGCAGGGGAAAAAGCAATCTTCCTTCACTGTCTGCCAGCATTCCATGATCTCAAGACAAAGATTGGCAAGGAAATGGGAGAACGTTTCAACCTGACAGATATGGAAGTGACAGATGAAGTATTTGAATCTGCACAGTCTCATGTATTTGATGAAGCAGAAAACCGTATGCATACGATCAAAGCAGTTATGGTGGCAACTCTTGGAGAGCCGGAGAACAAATGATAACTACAATCTATAATGAAGAAACAATTTTAAAAGAGATAAACACAAAATGGGCGGGCAAAACCGTCCATTTTGCAAAGGAAACAGATTCCACAAATGAGTGGTGCAAGCGCATGTCAAAAGAAAATGCGGAACACGGAACACTGGCAGTTGCAGAATTTCAGTCTGCCGGTAAGGGAAGGCTGGGACGTAAATGGACGGCACCGGAGGGAAGTTCAGTGATGATGTCCATTCTTCTGAAACCGGAATTTGAACCGCAATATGCGTCTATGCTGACACTTGTAATGGGATTGAGCGTAGCGCAGGCAGTGTGCGAGCTTGGTGTGGAAGTTTCTATCAAATGGCCGAATGATGTGGTCGTTTCCCACAAGAAAATCTGCGGAATCCTGACAGAAATGGGAGTGCAGGATGGAAAGATCCGAGAAGTGGTGATCGGTGTCGGACTGAATGTAAATCTGAAAGAAATTCAGGATGAACTGAAAGACAAAGCGACCTCTCTGTACCTGGAAACGGGAAAAACATACGACAGAAACCGTCTGATCGGGCTTGTTATGGAAAAATTTGAAATCAATTATGAGAAATTTGTCCAAACCTGCGATCTTTCCATGATGCTGGATGATTATAACATGCTGCTGGCAAATAAGAGCCAGCCGGTTCGCGTTCTGGATAAGATCAGCCCGTATGAAGGCGTGGCTCTGGAAATCGATAAAGATGGAGCACTTCTGGTGCGTGTGCAGAGCGGAGAGATTCGTAAAGTGTGCTCCGGAGAAGTGTCTGTAAGAGGATTGTACAGCTATATTTAAGTTGCTGCGGACAGGAACATATTTAACAAAGGAGTTTTTATATGTATCAGGAAAATGTTGCGCTCTGCGGTGCAAGCGCTTATGAGCAGAAATATTATTTTAATCAGGATTTTGATTCTCTTCCGGAATCGATCAAACAGGAACTGCATATCATGTGTGTCCTTTATACCGAAGATATCGGCGGAATCCTGACACTGGAGTTTGATGATAATGGCAGTCTGCAGTTCAAAACAGAGGCACTGGATTCCGATGCCATGTATGATGATATTGGAAGTGTTCTTAAGATCAAACAGCTGCAGACCGAAAAAAGAGAACTTCTGCAGTCTCTGGAAATGTATTATAAGGTATTTTTCCTTGGTGAGACCATCGAAGATGATGGCGAAATGATAGGTAAGGAAAGCTGATCTATGGAAACACTTATGAAAATGAAGTGGAAAATTGGTTCTGTAGAGATCGAGAATCCTTTTATTCTGGCACCAATGGCTGGAGTTACGGATCTTCCATTCCGTATTCTCTGCAAGGAGCAGGGGGCAGGTCTGTTGTGCACAGAGATGGTCAGTGCAAAGGCGATTTCTTTTCATAATAAAAATACAATCTCTCTTATGCAGATCGATCCGGTGGAGCATCCGGTTTCCATGCAGATTTTTGGAAGTGAGCCGGATCTGATGGCAGAAGTTGCAAAAAGTATCGAAGAACAGCCATTTGATATCCTGGATATCAATATGGGCTGCCCGGTCCCGAAGGTAGTCAACAACGGAGAGGGGTCTGCATTGCTTAAAAATCCGGAACTGATCCGGGAAATTGTGACAAAAGTTTCTCATGCGGTGAAGAAACCGGTAACGGCGAAGATTCGTATTGGTTTTGAGGGATATCCGGTAGATCCGGTGGAGATTGCAAAGATCATTGAGGATTCCGGTGCAGCTGCAGTTGCGGTCCACGGAAGAACAAGACAGCAGTATTATGCAGGCGAAGCGGACTGGGATACGATCCGCAGGATCAAAGAAGCGGTATCTATTCCAGTCATTGGAAACGGGGATGTGGATTCTCCAAAGAAAGCAGAAGCACTGGTGCGTGAGACAGGCTGTGATGGGATCATGATTGGTCGTGCAGTGAGAGGAAATCCATGGATCTTCCGTGAGATGAACCATTATTTTACTACGGGAGAGCTGATTCCGCGTCCATCCTGGGAAGAAATCAGAGAGATGATTCTTCGTCATGCAAGAATGCAGATCGAACTGAAAGGTGAATTTACCGGAATCCGTGAAATGCGTAAGCATATTGCATGGTATACTTCAGGAATGAGACATAGTGCAGGGCTGCGCAGAGATTCCAATCTGGTCAGCAGCTATGAAGAATTGGAAAAGCTGCTGGATGTTACTGTTCAGAGATAAAACAAGGAAAATTACAGAAGCTGGGAATTCGCGGTTAATCGCGGAATTCCGGCTTTTTGGGTTCTTGACAAGGTATACAGATTTGGGTATAATACAGAAATTGTGAATATCCTAGAATAAGTCTGCCCGTTTTGAGGTATGATGTTTTGAGAAGTTATGTAGACAGCAATTATTCCGGGAATATATATCCAATAAATATCCGGCTATTTTGAAAGGGTGTAAGGATTATGGAAGAAAAGAAGAATTTGTTAACATATGCAGGTCTTAAAAAACTGGAAGATGAGCTGCATGATTTAAAAGTAGTAAAAAGAAAAGAAGTTGCAGGTAAGATCAAAGAAGCAAGAGAACAGGGTGACCTTTCTGAGAATGCTGAATATGATGCAGCAAAAGATGAGCAGAGAGACATCGAAGCAAGAATCGAAGAAATCGAAAAAATCCTTAAAAATGCAGAAGTCGTTGTAGAAGATGAAGTAGATCTTGATAAGATCAACGTTGGATGCAAGGTTAAAGTACATGACTATGAATTCGATGAAGATATGGAATTAAAGATCGTTGGTTCTACAGAAGCGAACAGCCTGGAAGGTAAGATCTCCAATGAATCTCCAGTAGGAAAAGCTCTGATCGGTGCACATACAGGAGATGTTGTTGATGTAGAAATGCCAATGGGAATCATGAAATACAAGGTTCTGGAGATCCAGAGAAACGTTTAAATAAGTCAAAAAACAGAAGGAGGCCAACAAAGTGGCAGAGCAGAAGAAGCAGGATACAAACCAGCTGCTGAAGGTTCGTCGTGAGAAGCTTGCAGATTTGCAGGCAAATGGCAAGGACCCGTTTCAGATCACAAAATTTGACCAGACACATCACTCACTTGAGGTAAAGAATCTCTATGAAGCGCATGAGGCAGAGATCTTAAAAGACCACAAGACTCCAGATGTAGAAGGTCTTGATGAAGCACAGGCAAGAGAAGTCCTCAAACAGGACTATGAAGAAAGAAGAAAAATCATGGATGCGAACCCGATCCACGTAGCAATCGCCGGTCGTATGATGTTCAAACGTGTCATGGGCAAAGCTTCTTTCTGTAATATTCAGGATCTGCAGGGCAATATTCAGGTCTATGTGGCAAGAGATGCAATCGGAGAAGAATCCTATGCAGATTTCAAAAAATCTGATATCGGTGATATTTTCGGTCTGGAAGGCTTTGCTTTCAGAACAAGAACAGGCGAAATCTCTATCCATGCTGAAAAAATGACTATGCTGACAAAGAGTTTACAGATCCTTCCGGAGAAATTCCACGGACTGACTGACACAGATACCCGTTATCGTCAGAGATATGTAGACCTTATCATGAATCAGGACAGCAAGAATGTATTTATCAAACGTTCCCAGATCCTCAAAGAGATCCGTAACTTCCTTGCAGGACGTGACTTCATGGAAGTCGAAACTCCAATGCTGGTTTCCAACGCCGGCGGTGCAGCTGCAAGACCGTTTGAGACACATTACAATGCACTGAACGAAGACGTTAAACTTCGTATCTCTCTGGAGCTTTATCTGAAGAGACTGATCGTTGGTGGACTTGAAAGAGTTTACGAGATTGGCCGTGTATTCCGTAACGAGGGTGTTGATACACGTCACAACCCGGAATTCACTCTGATGGAGCTTTACCAGGCATATACAGATTATGAGGGAATGATGGAACTGACAGAGTCTATGTTCCGTTATCTGGCAGAAAAAGTGTGCGGATCCACTAAGATTTCTTATAATGGTGTGGAAATCGACCTTGGTAAGCCGTTCGCCAGAATGACAATGAACGAAGCAATTAAGAAATATGCAGGAATCGACTTTGATGAAGTAGCAGATGATGAGGCAGCTAAAAAGCTTGCTGACGAGCATCATATTGAATATGAGGCACACCACAAGAAGGGTGATATCATCAACCTGTTCTTCGAGGAGTACTGTGAGAAAGAACTGATCCAGCCTACATTTATCATGGATCATCCGATCGAAATTTCTCCGCTGACCAAGAAGAAACCTTCTGATCCGAGCAAGGTAGAGCGTTTCGAGCTCTTCTGTAATACATGGGAAATGTGTAACGCATATTCCGAGCTGAATGACCCGATCGACCAGAGAGAGCGTTTCAAAGCACAGGATGCTCTTGCTGACGCCGGTGATGAGGAAGCAAACCACACAGATGAAGACTTCCTGAACGCACTGGAGATTGGTATGCCGCCTACAGGTGGTATCGGATACGGAATTGACCGTCTGGTTATGCTCCTGACAGACAGCCAGGCAATCAGAGACGTACTGCTGTTCCCGACGATGAAGTCCCTGGACGCTGACAAGAAATCTGCGAAGTCAGAAAACAGCACTTCCACAGCAGCACCGGAGAAAGAAGAAGTTATCGATTTCTCCAAGGTAAAGGTAGAGCCTTTATTTGAGGAATTTGTCGCTTTCGATACTTTCAGCAAGTCAGATTTCAGAGCTGTAAAAGTAAAAGCGTGTGAAGCAGTTAAGAAATCCAAGAAGCTGTTACAGTTTACTCTGGATGACGGAACAGGCACAGATCGTACGATTTTAAGCGGTATTCACGCTTATTACGAACCAGAAGAACTGGTTGGAAAGACGCTTATCGCTATCACTAACCTGCCGCCGAGAGCCATGATGGGAATTGAATCCTGTGGAATGCTTCTCAGTGCAATCCACGAGGAAGAGGGCGAAGAAAAACTTCATCTTCTGATGGTTGATAACCATATTCCGGCTGGTGCAAAGCTGTACTAAAATTAAATATAAAATGTCTAAAACCATGCTGTCAGACCGCATTTGACAACAATTTGACAACAAAATTTGGGAGAATGATGAATCGTTATGAAGCATGACGAATTTCAGGTGAAAGGGCACAGGTTTGGGCAATGAAGTAAGAGCACTTCTTAGAGTTAATCTAAGAGGTGCTTTTTTTGTAGTGCGCCTAGCGGCGCACGTTTCTAACGGGTTAAAGCCCCGAATCCATCCGGTAGTGGGAAGGATATAGCCGAAGGCAAGGGTGTCCATCGCGAGGTGGAATCTGAAGGAAGCTGGATGTGAGGAAAATACTAACTCACGGGCAAATCTCTGGTCTGACGGACAGAAATCTCATATGAGGTCATGCATGAGGGTAAGACTGCTACACACGTTGAAGCCCAATAACTACACGGAATCATGCGTGATAGATGAGGCAGATGGATGGAGAGGAAGAAACGTGTGGTACCTAGGGAGGTCTGTGCGGTACGCCTTGAAAGAGGTAACCATTGCATAAAGCAATGCTGAACGCACAGAAGTCAGCAGAGGTCATAGTAGCCGAGAGGTGAAGGACCGAATCAGTAGGAGTCTTGAGTATGACCGAGCCTGCAAATAAAAAGTCAAGGCTAAATTCATGAAAATTGAAAATTTTATACAAGTTGAAAAATAGGTATCAAAACAAGACCACCACATCTGTGCTGGTCTGAAAAGTATAGCGAATAATTAAGATTCTGAAAGGGATGAAAGATATTCTTTCACTCTACCATAGTAGATTCTTAGAAACTTGTTTGCACCAGCCGTCATATAGACATAATAGGGTTTGCCTTGAGCACGTTTCTTGTCCAAGAACTGATACACAGGATCATCCTGTGGTTTGGTTTTAATTAAAGCATCCATTACCTGAAATAAGGTTTTTCGTAGGTCAGAAGAACCACGTTTTGAAGTAGGAACGCTTTTTTGTTCATAGGTTCCGGATTCGTTAACGCCAGGATCTACACCTGCAAATGCAGTAAGAGCACCTTTATGGGTAAAGCGAGAAACATCACCGATTTTAGCCATCAGCTGAGGAACAAGTGAAGGACCAACACCTTTCATTGCCATAACGATAGGATACTCAGGAAGCTTGAATGCAGTTTCGTTCATAAGAGTGCGTAGCGACTCAACAGTAGTAGAGGCACTGTTGAGTTGGTCAACAGCTTGCTTGATGATAAGTTTGGTTATTTCATCCTTTGGAAGTACAGGAACAAGCTCCTTTGCTTTTCCATAGATTTCTTCAGCCTTCGATTGACTAAAGTTGTACTTCTTGCGTTTGCACCAGTTTTGATAATGGTTAATAAAAGCATTTCGGGACATTTTACGAACACAGTCCACGTGCCAGTATGTTGATGCAAAATCAACCCATTTCTGGCTGCCGTTACTACGTGCAGGACTGTCAAAATAAGTATTAACGCCAGGATAGGTTTGATCAAGAATGCCGATAAGGTTATTTTTCATAGCCGTTTTGTGCTTCATGTAAAAGCCAAACTGACGGTTCATGGTTTTGAGCTGATTGCGTAATTCATTCATAACACTATACTGTTTTAGATTTTGCCACTTGTCAAGTGCATATCGGGCAATCTTAATAGCGTCTACTCTATCGGATTTCACTTTACGAAGGGAATCATTATCAAAATCCTTGATAAGCTTTGGATTGATAGCACTGACGAAAATGTTTGCCTGAGAAAGTTGATGGGCAAGGACTTCATAATAGCGTCCGGTATGCTCCATTACAATTCGGGATTCGCCTTCAACAGAGTTGATGAATTTTACAAGTGAATTGATATCACTGGTTGTGTGTTTGATTTCAAAAGGTGTGGCAACAACTTCACCGAAAGGTCGCATAATAGCAACCATACTTTTACCTTTTGAAACATCGATACCTACTGCGTTCATAAATTTGTCACTCCTTAAAATTATTGCAATGGATAAGTACCAGTTTTACTCATTGCCTATTCAATCTACTGTGGTGTGACACGAATGCACCTATGGCGATTCAACCTGCATAAAACGAATGCTGCGAATGAGGAGCTGGTTATCAGTCTCGGTTGCGGACGCGAAGTCCAAGAAAGGAAGACGATATACCGATTGCTCCATCATTATACAGCTTAAGCAACAAGATGGATAATTCCTTACTGGCTGTAAGGGTTATTAACCATAAATATATTGTAGTAGAAAAGAGTTGTACTGTCAGCGTATTTGCAATCCGAAATTTTAAATTCCTTGGCTTTGCATTGGGAAGGAACGGAAAAGGCATTTATGTCCGAGTTCATCCGAAGCCATGGAATAAGTTTAAGTCCAGACTGAAGGAGTTATCATCCCGTAAGCGATGTCAGTCAATCAAGCCAAGCCTTGAGAAAATCAAGGTGTATGCGAGGGGATGGCTTAACTACTACGGAATTGCAAGTATGAAGAACAACATAGATGACATCAACGGATGGCTCTATCACAGAATACGTATGTGTATATGGAAACAGTGGAAGAAACCGAGGACGAAGGTAGGTAACCTTATCAAGATGGGAGTACCCGAAGACTTGGCAATGCAAGCGGGTAATACCCGACGTGGACATTGGTTCGCAACGCATACAGTTGCAGTAAACATGGCAATGACAAAAGAAAGACTGATAGACAGTGGCTTTTATGATTTAGCCACAGCCTATCAGTCTGTGCACATCAACTATTGAAACCGCCGTGTACCGAACGGTACGCACGGTGGTGTGAGAGGACGGCGGTTAGTCACCGCCTCCTACTCGATTGGCATCTTTAATACCCCCCTGCTATGCAGGGGGACAACAGATGCTTTAGCTTACAGTAAAAAACCTCCAGTGCTATAATTACTTCGGTTCGCCAACCAAGTAAAGCAAAGGAGGTAGTCCAAGTGGACGTTAATAGTTTATCACACACGAGATGGGAATGTAAGTATCATATTTTGTTTGCACCAAAGTTTCGAAGAAAAGTAGCATATGGAGAATTAGAACAGGACATTGCCAATATTTTAAGTATGTTATGTAAAAGAAAAGGTGTAGAAATCATTGAGGCAGAAATATGTCCGGATCATGTACATATGCTAGTACGTATACCGCCAAGTATGAGTGTTTCAAATTTTGTGGGATATCTCAAGGGAAAGAGCACGCTGATGATATTTGAAAGACATGCAAATTTAAAGTATAAGTATGGAAATAGACATTTCTGGTGTAGGGGATATTATGTAGACACTGTAGGTAAAAATGCAAAGAAGATACAAGAGTATATTCAAAATCAGCTAAAAGAAGATTTGGAATATGATCAAATGACGCTAAAAGAGTATGTTGACCCGTTTACGGGTGAGCCGGTAAAGCAAAACAAATAGAAGAACCCAAGGGGCTCAGTAGAGAAGTGATGTTGCGGCTGGCGAACCATTCGGTGGGTCTTTAGACTCAGTGCCGGTAACAAGCCCTTATAGGGCTAGAACAAACCACCGGCTAAGCCGGTGGTTCAGACTGTAGACAAACTTGGTGTTGGGTATTATGCCCAGCACCAATGATATTGTCAATAGTCCTTTACACTTTTTCTTCACGAAACTTTTAAGCCACCTGTCCCAATGACTCATAGTATTTTTTCCTCTTGGTCATTGGAGGCAGACCACCATTGGCCGAACAAATCCTCCGATTCCAATAGATGATGAAATATCTCCATATCAGCGTTTTCAGTTCCTCTATTGTCATTTGCTTCGTGTCATATCTACCATACAGAAGTTCTT
>SKER01000770.1_pt1 | contig 32528 bp, 47 predicted proteins | sample 4826961 | NCBI WGS metagenome assembly SKER01 (sample SAMN11008804, study PRJNA524170) | human gut metagenome | biome: Human fecal sample; material: Feces; isolation source: fecal sample from pouch patient p47 | host: Homo sapiens | place: Israel: Tel-Aviv | collected 2016-11-16 | reverse complement strand
AGCTATTCACGTTCTTCAGTTTTCCAACTGCGATCCGTCAGACCATCTACTCGACGAACCTAATTGAGTCGTTCAATAAGAGCCTGAAGAAGATGGTCCGACGTAAAGAGCAGTTCCCAAACGAAGGAGCCCTCGATCGCTTTATCATGACGCAAGTGATGGAGTACAACGATAAATTTGAGAATCGAGCACATCGGGGATTCAAGGACTGTCACGACACGCTTGATTCGATGTTTTAGAATTGCCAATTCATGCGGGCGAAGTTTCCTTTTTTACACAACATTCTTGACACTCTCTCAAGGTAGCTTGGTACTTCGTATGATTCCATAAAATCGTATACGTTTATAGTTTCTTTTGGTATACCTTGGCAATAAAAAGGAACCATAAGTTTAACTGCGCCAGTGTTTGCTTTATATTCAACGGAGTGTTTGCCAGTAAAAGTAGCGTGGTAGAAGCAAATATCAGTTTCATCACCATTTAAGATGTGTGAAATTTCGTGAGCAAGCTGAAACGAAATTTCAGCAGGGCGATGCCAGTTAAGGTTCATGACAATGCTGCGGTAATGGAGCGAACAGCCAGGCGGAGTTTCAGGAGCCAACCTATCGGTCCAGACAATATTAATATTATGGTTAAGGGCTAACTTTTCCAGATAGCTGCTAATCTCGGTCATTTTTTGCCACCTCGATTCTGATAGAAGCTTTCGTTTTATTGCTGTCTTGCTTTTCAAAGTGAGATCGTATTAATATAAACTTAGGTCAAGAAAATGAGAAGGGGGGAAGACAATGAAAAAAATATTTAGAGCAACTAAAGATAGGTTTGAATTAAGTGCTTTTATTTCTATTATAATTGCCATGCCAGTAGCGATAGCAGTCAATGACTTTAACCCTGACTTTTTCATGTTTTTTGTCTTTCCTTGCTCATTTATTTTTCTTCGGTATGATGATTATTCTCATCACTATTTGAAGTATTGGGAGATTCATTTGAAATGGCGTTTCCACTAGTTTTAATTTCCAAGCCCAGCTTATCAGCTGGGCTATTTTTAATGGCTTTAAGTTGTTCTTCTTTAAGTAAATTATCAAGACGCTTACTACGTCGCTCTTGGCACCACTCAACAAGTCCTTGTTTTATGAAATCAGTTCCTCCCAAAAATATTAGAGTTGTGAGTAGAAAACTATGCCCAAGGCTCCAAAGATTATCAATAAAGATACTTAATGTTTTTAAATTAGCAATACTTGCTATAAAGGTAAAGAAACCAGGTGAATGAATATCTGCTGTCATTTGAACAGTTTGCAAAGTAGAATCATCTTTTGGGAAAATGGTTGCCCAGTCGCCCAGCGTTAAATTTCCACCATGATTTGCATATATTCGAACATAGATATTATTACTGTAAATGAAAATTGGTGAAATTAGCCCCATAAACTCTGTAAGATGTTGTTTATCATCAATATTAAAAAGAGCTTGATGAGCATTTAATACCCAAACGAGAGTGGAAGGTAGTTCTTCTCTTCTAATAGTAGAGATCCATTTTACACTCCTGCGTTTAATATAGTTAGAGATTGCGAAGCCTTTGCCATTGCTTGGAGCATTCTTGATTCGTTCTTTGATATAATCTGTATCTTCATCAAATGCATCGCTGGTAATACATCCAATGGCAAAATGTGATGATCTCTTGCTTGGCACTAATACAACATCACCTATATGCATTCCAAATACGAAATGATAGGTCATATTGGATCGACCAGTTAAGCTTTGTTTGCTGATATCTGGATCATTGCTTTTCTCTTTAAAAAAGTCCCTAATGGTTTCTACTGACTGAATACTTTTGATGTTCAATACATCATCAACGTGAACGTTGTTATATCTGATCCCAACATAAGAACCGTCTATAAAATCTTCGAAATATTTTCCACCTTCAGCTCGTAAAAGCCAGAAGTGAGTATTAGCATCAAATTCTGGAATGTATACTTGTTTACTATTCATAATTTCAGTTTCCATAGTTTATTTTCTCCCACCGCGCAGCAGCCGTTTCATATATTCCAGGTCCTGCTCAGGGATAGGCTTGCCTTCGAAAGTGAAGATGGTGTCATCGTCGGCGAGGTCGGCGGTATTGAGATCGTCTTCCTTGGGGTTGCGGCCAAGTAGGTAATCAGTGGAGACATCGAAAATTGATGCGATTTTATCAAGTTCTTCGCTAGAAACTTTTCGGGTACTTTTTTCAATTTTATTCATTGATGATTTGTCGATACCAAGACGTTTGGCCAGTTCTGATTGACTCATGTTAACCTTTTCTCGCAGGTCGACTATTCTGGCAGCTAATTGTGTTTGCATTTTAACGCCTCCTTATTACCGCCATTGTGTGCGGCTTCTATTACAATTTCTATTTTAGCAATGTTTCTAAAAAAGATACATATTTTTGAGAAAAAAGAAATTTTATTGTTGACGTTTCTAAAATCGAAACGTATAATAAAAATCATGGTTGAGATAATCGCAACCGAAAGGAAGTGAAATGTTGACCTACTCGATTAACATCAAGCTAATCAAGCAGAAACGTTTGGAACACAAATATACGCTCCAGGAAATGTCTGAAATGCTAGGGTTAGCCAATCGTTCTCTTTATTTAAAAAGGGAGAATGGCTACCAAAAATTCAAGGCAAACGAATTACCACTGCTTAGTAAAAAATTAGGCATTCCATTGAACGATTTTTTTATTCCAAACGTTGAGAAAAGCTCAAAAGGAGAAAGATAAATGGAGAATTTCGATACTGACAAAATTATCAAATACGCTGGCGAATCCAAACAACAAGTAATTGATAGTCGGGACGTTGCGAGAATGATTGGTAAGACTCACCGTCATCTGATGCGTGACATTCGCGGATACATCAATGATATGAAGGACAGTCCAAAATTGGACTCTCCTAAATTCTTCATTGAATCAAGCTATATCTCATCTCAAAACAAAGAGCTTCCTTGCTACCTGCTCACCAAACAAGGCTGTGAGTTCGTGGCCAATAAGTTAACCGGTCGGAAAGGAACGATCTTCACAGCAACGTATGTCAGCCTATTCAACGAGTATGAGGCTGAGCATAACGGCAAGGCAGTCGCAATCGACAGTGGTCTGGAGCATGAAAAGCTCGCGTACAAGCGAGAATGGCTGATTGAAATGCGCAAGCAGAACGTCAACAAGGCGCACGAGTTACGCAATCAAGACGTCAAGCTGTATCTGGAACTTGGCAAAGTTGCTGACGATTACCAACGACCACGTATGGCCACCGACTTCCGCAACGAAGCAATTTGCGCCATGCAAGCACTGCCGGTCGGTGCACGCCGAGAGTATTCAGCAACCGAGATTGGCAACATCATTGGCGTGTCGCCGATCGCAATTGGCAAGTGGGCCAACAAGCTAGGCGTTAAGCGCGATGCCGATATGAGCTACCGCGATCACGATGGAGCTTGGCGATACTTTCCTGAAGCGCTGAAAGTGTTCCAGGACAACGCATTGGAGATTCAAGACGACGATTTAGGACTGTAGGAGAGAACGAAAATGGCAGAGCAAAAGAAAAAGGAGCTTAAAAAAGCTCCTAAAAATAAAGCGAAAAAGTCAATAAAGATCTTTAACAAAATGGCTAAAAATATCACTTTTCCGCGTCCGACTAATAAAACAGCTGAATGATCTTGATTAGTAACGAAAGGTTTAGTTATGAATAAAAAAATATTTATTCAAATCCTAAAAACAATTTTATTTAGCGTTATAGGTGGGGCTCTTGGAAGCTTAATAACTTTCTATTTCATGAACAGATAAGTTATTAGAGCACCGATTATGGCACTAGCAATGCTGACTAGCAATGGAAATGCGAAGTTGTTCTTAAATTCGGCTCGTTTGTTTTCCATATATAGCGAAAGTTCTTTTTGGCCTTTAGCTGATAGCGAAAGATCAACCACTTCTAGTTCACCATTAACTACTCCTATATTGCTATTAAAGAAATTGTTGCTGTATAAATCTTGAAAAATTTTATTTTCGCTATTGTACATTTCTCGAGCAGCAGCTTTGCCGTCTTGTTGAACTAATCTTAAGCACGCTGCTTGTTCTTTTGAGAGAGACAAATTAATCACCTCCTTTCGCTAGGAGCTGATTCAAGTATAAATCGAAAAGAGGAGGGTATAGCGATGGAGATCACATTAACCGAGCAGGATCTGCTTAGTTTGGCCAAACAGGTTGCACCGCTGATATCTCCGGCTAAGCCTGATCAAGATTGGGCCAAGCTGGAGGATATCCGGGCTGATCTTTTTGCCGGCAAAGCTAAGTCGTGGATTCGGTTGTACATTTTCGACCGTTTCCCAGAAATCCAAATTGAGAACGGTCATCAAGGTGCTTGGGTTGTCGGCGCTCACGGGACGGGCAAGATCACTAAGATTTACCTGCCATATGCGAGAGCGTGGATGCACGAACACCATGATGACATTGATTGGACGGCAAAAATGCCGTGAAAGGAGGTGTGAAATGACCGTATTAGCCGTGATCCTTACTGTGTTTCTGGTCGCTATGATCGTTGACCGGATTATGCTCACAGATCAAAGTGCACGGCTGATTCGTGTTTTAGAGGTTACTGAGTAATGGGACTAGTCATTCGGGTCATATTTAGATAGGAGGTTTTTAACAATATTGTCATTTTTCTTTGATCAAGTGATGCCGATTGCTGCATTGATACTTGCTATATGCGTCTTTTTCTCCAACCGCTAATATCGTATTTCATGCCTTGATACCAATAATGCCGAAAGATTCCTTTGGCAAATGGGTCACGGTTTCTAATCACAAATTTAGCAATCCGAAAGCTAACGGCAATACTGTCCAACGATTCAAGCTCTTCACGAAAATCTTCCGAGTCATTTAAAACGATGATCAGATCGAGTTTGGTTATTGAATTGGCCTTAAACGCACCTGAATTACTATCTGGAATGATCATGCGGTAGCGCTGCTCTTTTCCAGCTGAGTGAACGACAGTAGCGCCTTCAAAACCAAAGGCCATTGACCGTTTGGTTAAAAGATATAGGTTGTGATTGGTCTTAGGGTTAAAGGCACGCAAATCAAAGTATCCGATGTCACGAGGTGATGGGTTTATCACATCAATATGAGTGACGTAAGCAAAATCATAGCTACCAATGTTTTCGTTTCCTCTAAGGCAATAAACACTACCTATGCCTGCTTCTTCAATATTGCGGTTCCACTGAACATCTATCTTAGTTCGGTTTTTCCATAGGGTATAAAGCGACATAAGAAAAGAAAGGCTAGCAATGATAGCTTCCCAATGGTTGATGAAGAAATTCAATTTGGTTCACCTCGTTATTAATGATGAATCAATTGTAGCAGAAAGGAGATGTAGGAATGAGCCCGTATCGGTATCAGATGAACAAAGCAGAGTTCATGGCTGAATGGCACGACAGTAACGGTAAGCCAATGTCAGAGTCAACGTACCAACGGCGTCGTAAGCAAGCAGGAAACTACCCTGACGGATGGCGTGTTTTCCTGCCAGATGGTCGCGTTGATATCCAAGAGTATCAACGCTTTATCACTTGGCTAGGTAAGCAAAAGCATAAGCGGAAGCAAGATCCTCGCTTGGCGGTTTATCAAGAGTATTAGGAGGAATTTAAATGGCATCAGTAATGGTCATTGTGGTGGTTTTCTTAATCGCCTTAATCGTAAACAATGTCGAGCTTTCGGAGCACTGTCACCAGTTAGAAATGCGATTACGGGGCGATAAATACGGAAGGTGGCGCAATGATGACTAAGCTAATAACTTGCTTGGCGCTAGGAAGCTTAGTCGTAGCTGAAACTCTACATTGTCATTTTTGGCTAGCTATGATCGCTCTTGTGCCTTTTTGGCTAATTGCGATGGAAGAAAGCTTTCCAACAAAAAAGGCCCAGCGTCACCGCTAGGCCAAATAAAAAAACAAATTACAGGAGTATTTTACCATGACACCAGATGAAATCAAAGTTGGCCAAGTGGCCAACCAACTGCTAAAGCTAAGCGAACACATACTGACGGATGCCAATCGCTTAGTATTGCATGAACCAAAGACACGGAGCGAGGCCATTGCTGAACATGACGCCATCGTTAAGCAGGCAGAGCAATTGGTTCTTTACGCTAAGGATTGGAAACACGAAGTAACCGGGAGGTTTTAATTATGTATCAACCAACTAACGCTAAACAAATTACAAGTGCGGTCGCTGAGCGTCTGGATACGCTAAAGGACGAGGGGTTAGCCCTTCCGGCCCACTATAACGCCCAGAATGCCTTGAAGGCTGCCTACTTACGCTTACAGACGGTTAAGGATCGGCAAGGGCGTCCAGCCTTAACCGTATGCACTGAGCCAAGCATTGCCAACGCCTTGTTAGATATGGCCATTCAAGGTCTGTCACCGGCCAAAAACCAGTGTTACTTCATCGTTTATGGAAATGAACTGCAAATGCAGCGGTCTTACTTTGGGACAATTGCCGCCTTGAAGCGCTTGGACAGCATTGAAGACATTGACGCCCAAGTGATCCACCAAGGGGATGAGTTTGAGATTGGGGCCGATGAAACCGGCCACATCATTGTGACCAAGTTCAAGCCCAGTTTTGCTAACTTGGACAAGCCAATTAAGGGTGCGTTTGCCTTTATCAAGCTGACCAACGGCAGGACTGCTTACACAGTGATGACGAAGGCTCAAATTGATGTTTCTTGGAGTCAAAGTCGAAATCGGCAAAACAAGGTTCAAGACAAGTTTAGCGATGAAATGGCCAAGCGGACGGTCATTAACCGCGCTGCCAAGATGTTTATCAACACATCTGACGATAGCGACCTATTGACAGGCTCAATTAACGCCGTTACTAAGGCGGAGTACGAAGAACCGACAGAGCCAAAGGACATAACGCAAACAGCGGCCGAAGAACAGGGGAGCACGGCTCAATTGCTGGCGGACTTTAAAGAAGCCCAGCAGGCCGAAGAGAAGGTTAAGCCAAAATCAGCTCCCGTACAAGCCCCAGAACAGCCCGTAGCGGACGAGAAGTCAAAAACTAAAGAAGACCCCAAAGCACCGGCTAAAACGTCAGAGAGCGAACCAGAAGCAAAGCCAGCGAGTGAAACTGACGAACGCCAGATGTCAATTGATGATTTCTTGAAGGAGGGGCAAAATGCTTAAACTCACACCAGAAAACTACTACTCTCACGAAACCGACTGGGACTACATGAGTTTTAGTCTGTACAAGGATTTTACAAAATGTGAAGCCGCCGCTTTAGCTAAGCTCAATGAAGATTGGCAACCAACCTCAAGTCCGACACCTTTACTGGTTGGAAACTACATCCACTCGTATTTTGAGAGCCCAGAGGCACATCAAGCTTGGTTAGACCGGTCAGAAACCGGCGCGAAGACTAACCGAGAATTGATGATGACCAAGCCAACGAAGACGAACCCTGACGGCCACTTGCGAGCCGAATTTAAGCTAGCTGACCAGATGATTCAAACTCTTAAAAACGATAAACTTTTTAATTTTGTCTATATGCCAGGTGAAAAAGAAGTAATCGTCACCGGTAAGATTGGTGATCACGAATGGAAAGGCAAAATTGACAGTCTAGTTCTGAATAAAGGTTACTTCTGTGATCTTAAGACGGTTGATGACATCCATAAGAAGCACTGGGACGCCAAGAACCACCAGTGGACTAACTTCATTGAAGATCGGGGCTACATTATGCAGGCAGCAATCTATAAAGAACTGATTAAGCAGTCTTTCAATAAGAACTGCCAGCCGTTCATTTTTTCGGTCAGCAAGCAAACCCCACCAGACAAGGGTGCCTTTGACTTTGAGGATACGGACACACAGTACTTGATGAAAGAAGCCCTGGAGGAAATCAAAGAGAAGCAGGATCGCTTCTGGCAGGTGATGAACGGCGAAGTTGAGCCTAAGCATTGCGGAAAGTGTGAGTATTGTCGATCAATGAAAGAGCTAGCTGCTTTTCAGCACGTGACTGATATTGAGGTGGACTAATGATTAATCGAGTGGTGTTAACAGGTCGATTAACTAAGGACCTGGAATTGAAATACACGCAAAATGGAACGGCAGTTGCCCGGTTTACCTTAGCAGTTAGTCGGCAGTACAAGAATAAACAGACTGGCGAGCGAGAAACGGATTTTATCTCGTGCGAGGTTTGGCGTCAGCCAGCCGAGAACTTAGCTAAGTATGCCGGCAAGGGATCGTTGATTGGTGTTGATGGTCGGATTCAGACCAGCCACTACACCGACCGAGACGGAAAAGAGGTTTATCGAACGGATGTCAGGATTGATTCATTTGCCCTACTGTCATATCGGAATAATGACGCCAACCAGAGCGAGAAAACCGGCAATTACCAAGCTAATGTCAATTTCAATACGCCTCAGGAGCAACCTAATCTACCGCCATACGGTGGGATGTACACCAACGGGACGCCAGCTAATGACGCTATCAATAGCCAAACGATTGACAGGATGGAAACCCACCAGCCGGCTGACATAACAGACTTACCTTTCTAGGAGGGGAACGACAATGCCGAAAGTAAAGAAGGTTAGGACACGGGGATTCACCCAAGTTGATAACCGGGTCATCGGCGATAAGCGGATGAGTCTCAAAGCATTAGGCCTGTTCACTTATATGTGGAGCAAACCTGATGATTGGGAGTTCTATGTATCCGTTATTAGCAATGACTTCAAAGACGGTCGCGACAGCATTCGGTCCGCAATCAACGAACTGATCAATCTCGGCTATGTTAAACGAACCAGGAAGCACAAAGAGAATGGACAGTTGGCTGCTTACGATTACATTCTCTTTGATGAACCTAAGACGGAAAAGCCGTCACAGGCGGTCACCTATGACGGAAAAACCTACGTAGGGAAAACCTACGTAGGAAAATCCGCCACTACTAATACTTACTGTACTAATACTAACTTAACTAATGATTGGCTGATTGATAATAAATTAAGCTCATTACCTGAGAAGCTGGGCGAAACTGAACGACAATGGGGAATGTTATCCACCAAAACAAAAGGGAGCCTGGAGGGATTAGCCAGGCAGTTTGGTCCCCAAGTAGTCGGTGAAGGGCTACAAGCTTTTAACGAGAACGGTCAGTACAAATCGGGTCTAATTAAGTACATCAAAAAGTACATTGAAAGCCAAAAAGCAGGACCGGAGCCACTTAAGCTTAGTGCATCCTTAGTTAAGCTGGAAAGAAGAAAAATCTAAGCTTACAGGCGGAGAAATTCTATTCAGAACGGCCGCACTTGGTGGTGGAAATTAGGTAGGAGGTAGAAAAGTGAACTTGCTGACACGTGGTCTGCTCTGTGCAATTCACATGCGCTTTGATGACCGTTTGCAAATTGAAGATAAGGCATATATTGACGAATTTGGTGAACCTGACTTTGAACGAGAAACTCAAAAATTCAACCGCCGATTAAGGGCGATTGAAAAACTCCGTAAGTCAGATGACCAGCTTGAGCGAGAACGGCTCCGAGAGCTGGAAATGGCTAAACGAAAGGGTGTGATTGACGGCTTGCGCACGATCTTTTTAGCCAAGGAACGGAAGCTTAAGGACGCTCACAAGGGTATGAGCGAGTTTCCAGAATTGTGGGACATGCTCTTGGAATGGAAAGTTAAAAGAAAACTAACTTTAGCGGATGCTGCATGCATTTCAAAGCGGTCGTTTAAGACGGTGAAAAATGAGTTGCATAAAGCGGCAGTACGCAAAAAGAGGGCGGAAGGACAATGATGGGAACGGTTAAATGGATCTTAGCGGTACTCACTGCGTTGGCGATTGCTAATGGGGTGGTGTGGTTGCTAGTCGGAATTCCGTTTTGGCGATGGTGATGTGAGGAGGGCAACGGTGAGATTATTTGAGGTTATAGATCCAGATCAAACGGCTCAGAGCGTAGCAGACTTCTTAAGAGGCAAAGGGCACTATCGGTACAGAGGCTATCCAAAGCTACTAGAGGATGAAGCGGTGTTCGGGATGGTGCGATCTCCGGTCGGCGACATCACGGGGATTCATGGTTCAAATGGCAATCGGTTTGAAGAAACGATGATCGCTAAGGCACATTGCCGGTTGGCGATTAGTTGTGTGACTGATGCGATTAAGTCGTGCTTGCCAGCACAGCAAACGATTCTGAACGAGCGTTACATAAACGGCGCGAAACGAGAGACCGTCATGCAGATGGTCTTAATCGGCGGTAACGACCAGTATCAAGAGGCGGACATCACAGCACGGACTCGATTCGCCGCCGCTCTAGATAAGTTTGTGGCGATCAGAGGGTGCGAAGATCTGATTCCACCAATTCAAGTGTGGAAGTGATTCAAAATCCGGAAAAAATGCGGAAAAAACCCGGAAGCTACCCGGAACGGAATATGCAATAATATGTAATGTGGACAAGTAAGAGATTGCTTGCCCATCAACCTTCGAGAATGATAATTACGTACCGCAACGCCTGGTGGCACCGGAGAGGTTCAATTCCTCTGGTTGCGGATAGAGCTAACGTCCACCGGGTGGGCACTGATTTTTTGACAACGTTTTTCAGCGCATGATGGCGGTTCGACTCCCCACTTAGCTCATTCTGACGTGTGGTCAGCTCCCAGTTTCTAACACTGAGTGCATTTGAATTTACATTGGGAGCGCTGGTTCAACTCCAGCCCGTCAGATTGTCCGCGATGACAATAAACTACATACATCACCTAAAAGTCTAGCTATTGTGGCTAGACTTTTGTAATATATTGTTTTGGGTGATGTATATGAAAAATATAAATTGGTTAAATGTTATCTGGCAGTCAATAAAAGCATTTGGACCAGCTATAATTGCATGGGCTTTGGCGGTTTATACATCGCATCGAAATTCAAGCAAAGAGTGGGATAAGATGCTTACACAACTACAATTGACAAAAGATAATAATATTCAAGTTCAAAATAAGGCTTACAAGTTGCAGTTTTGTCTAGGACAACTAGAACAGTTAGCTCAGATGTATGAAGAGGAAATTTCTCGTATAAACATTGTAGTGAATACTGTTCACAGGTTCCTTGGCCTAGATAAACATAATCATGATAGAAATATTATGGTTATAAAAACTGCCCAAGAAGCTATGATACAGTTACATATGATTATGATGCACAATGGAAGCCTTGTCTCGGTTATAGAAGCTATCTCCAGTAATCATAAGGAATTCGATAAGCTTCAAGATAAATTGAAAAGCGAAAGCAAAGAGGCTGAAGCGACTTTACACTCTCTTAATACGGAATTGAGTAATAAAATACCAGCCCAAAAATTTCCTGAACAATATAACGAGATTACCCTTGTAGCATTTAATGAGACATTGGCAAAAACGCATGTCTACTTAATGCAACAAATTAGTGAACTATTTAAGGAGATGGGATGATAATTGCCTTCTTTAGGGGAAACCGTTATTGTTGCAGTAATTATTTTTACGGTTTGTTTATTATTACAGATAATTAATTATTGTTTTTACTAAATGATGAGTCAGCTTAACGGCTGGCTTTTTATTTTGGAAAGAGGGCGAGTGGCATCACTCAAAGATTAACGCAGAAACAACAGCGATTTATTGATGATCACGTTATCTTTGGTAATGCCACTCAATCTTACGAAGCGGCGATATCAGAAAGGAGATGGCAAACATGGGCAAGGTACACCAATGCGGCGAGATCAGATGTCATAGGATCATCCCTTTTGATCAACGATACTGTGACGTGCATGCCAAACTGCATGCGCACGATGCCTATCACAACGTGTCACACAAGCAACGGCTCGAGTCGTATAAGACGTACAACCGTGAGCATCGTGACCAGACTGCCAACGCTTTTTATCACAGCCAAGAATGGCAGCGTGTGCGTGACTACGTGGTCAATCGTGACATGTATGCATCGGGAGTATCAGGTATCACACTGACTGATCATGATCTGATCGTTGACCACGTGGTACCAAGACGCTTGTGCAAGGATCCGTTGGACACCGACAACTTGTGGTGCCTAAGCAGACGCGAGCACCTTGCCAAGACAAAAATGGAAAAACATATCGCTGACAAACCAAATGGTGATAATGTGCTGAAGCATCTAAATCGTCAAAAATGGGCCGTATACATCGATCGACAGCTTGCAAGGGAAAAACATCGAGGCGGTCGATAAAACGTTCATAGCCCCCCCACAGGCGCTCAGAAAAGAGCAATGTGCACATTAGCCTTCCGTTACGGCAACGACAGTTATAAAAGTTCGCATTATGGGGGCTGGCTGGATTACAAAAAGTAAGGAGATGACGCAATGCCACGCAAAATGAAGGTAACCAGAAGCCCAGACAACAAAGCCTATCAAAATCGGCGCACCGAGATGGTCGAAAAGGCGACTGAAGACCTGCAACCGTTGCAGATGTCACCGCCAAACTACATGAAGGGCACGATTGCGGGTCGAGCTTGGCAGCGAATCACGCCGATTCTGCGTCAAAGCACGATTATTAAGAATGCCGACCGCTCAACTGTGGAGGCTCTCTGCTCGGCGATCGCACTGTATCGGATTGGCTTTGACGACGTGCAGGAGAACGGCATTCAGACGCCAATCTATAAGAGTGTGCAGAACAATCGTGGTGAGATTATCGACCGTGATTTTGTTGGCTTTAAAAAAAACCCGGCTGTATCTACGATGGATGCAGCAATCAGGCAGATACGCTCGCTATCGTCTGAGCTTGGGCTAACACCGACCAGTCGAGCATCCCTGCTCTCTCTCTCTGCTGACAGCGACGATGATGACGAGCCAAGCCTGGCAGACGTTTTGTCGGGTGGTGATGGCTGGTGATGCGCAAGTGGGATTTAACCAAAAAAGGCCAGACGGTCGAAAAAGCCTATGAAACCGAGAAAAATGCTGGCAGTTACAATGAGATTTTTAAAAAGTATCGTGATCCGGCGACCAGATATGCATTTGCCGTGCTTGAGGGTCGACAGCTGGCCGGAAAAAAGATCAAGCTTGACGCTTTTCGGCATCTGCAGGACCTAAGACGGCAGACGGAAGACCCCGATTTTAACTATCACTATGATTTGGACAAATGTCGGGCAATCATCAACTACTCCAAGCTGGTCCCTGACGTTAACGCCGGTAAGCCCTTGCCACTCATGGTGTGGGAGCAGAAGATTCTGTGTTCGGTCATTGGCTGGCGTGATGATAATGATCAGCTCCGCTACATGCGGGCAATCTTTTCCGTTGCACGAACCAATGGTAAGACCTATCTCGCTACGATTCTGATGTCCTTTTACTTTCTGGTAGAGTCAAAGGGCCAGATGAACCACGACTACCTGTACACGGCACCGGTTACGAGCCAATCGCAGAAGGGTTTCCAGTACATGCAGTCGTTTTTTACCAAGCTTTCAACGTTGCCGGCCTTTAAAAAGCTGTTTAAGCAACAAGAAATTGTCGTACTGCATGACGTGATCATGTCACGGAAGCTACACAACCGACTGCTGCGAATGTCGTACAAGTCCGGCCAGTTTGACTCGCTCCACTGCCAGTTTGCGGTCGGTGATGAGGTCGGGGATGACCACCATATCGGCTCGATCATCGAGGGTAACGGTAAGATCACGTCTGGTCAAGGGCAAGAGCCTAATCACTGCTTTTTGCAGGTGTCAACGGCTTATCCAGACAGCAACTCGCAGTTCTATAAGGACCAGCAGATGATGGAAGAAGTCATGGAGCGCGACTATGACCGCTCTTTGGACGACAACCTGTGCATGGTCTGGGAACAGGACAGTCTGGATGAGACCAATCAGCCAAAAACGTGGGTTAAATCGAATCCAATTTTGGATTTGAGCCCCGAAAAGCATGATCAGCTGATGAAGTCACTGCTCTCTGAGCGTGATACGAAGATGGCGAACGGCTCTCTGCCAGAATTTCAGAATAAATCGCTGAACATGTGGCTGCAGGTCAAGCAAAACACGTATCTAGACCTTGACGACATCAATCGGGCAGCAGTTGACGATGCGCCAATCGATATTGACGGCAGAGAGTGCTACGTGGGCTTTGACAAGTCCAATTTCAGCGATGATACGTCAATTGCCTTCGTTTTCCCGTATCTGGACAACGATAAGCCGCGCTACTACGTCAAACAGCATAGCTGGGTACCACTCGCACGGGCCCAGAACAACATCGTTTTGAAGGAAAAACAGGATGGTATCAACTATAGAGACGCCGAAAAGCATGGTTTCTGTGATATTGCCAAAAACGACTATGGCTATATTGATGACGGCGCGGTCTACGACTGGCTGATGGCCTATGCGGAGGCTCATAAGCTTAAAATCAAATATTTCTGCTACGACAAGTGGGGCCTGTCCAAGATGATCGGATGGATTGAGCAAAAGACCGACTGGAACACGATGCCGGTTAAAAACGTCATCCAAAATCTTAACGAGCCGACCGTTGATCTGCGCAAACAGTTCGACACGGGCACGATCAGATACGACCATGACCCGATTATTACGTATTCACTAAAAAATGCCGTGCTGTATGGCAACAACAACGGCGTAAAGATTGATAAGGAAAAGGCGACGACCAAGATTGACTTTGTCGATGCGCTGATTGACGCATGGTATACGGCAATGTTTCACTTTGACGATATCAGCCTGGAGAAATTCGATGCCAAAAACCCGTTCTCGGGGATGTCAAACGATGATATCAACGACTACTTTACCAATGATTTTTCGTTCTGAAAGGAGGAAAACGCATGATTAAGACCATTTTTAAGCTGATTCTGGCAGTTGCGGTTGTAGTGCTTTGGGTTGCAGCACTTTATGCCTTTGTTAAGTTTGGATTTGCCGTCAACGTGGCAGTAGGTTGGCTGACGTTGTCAGTCGCACTCTATCTGGGGTCACACGTGACCTCAGCGCTGATTGGCGGTGATGATTAGTGTTTAATCCATTTAAAGCGGTGATCAAACGTTCGAGAATGCTTAGCTCGAATGGATGGTCACCTTTTTTCTCGGCATCAAACGGACAGGTCGTGTCAGTCGGTCCAGTCAATGCGAGCGCAGCACTCAACAACTCTGACGTTTTCGCAGTGGTCTATCGTATCAGCTCGGACGTAGCAGCATGCCGGTTTGAGGCTCCAATGGTCGACTACATGCTTAATCATCCAATGGGCACGCTTATCGACGGTTACAACGTGTGGCAGTCGGTGGTTGCTCAGATGGCGCTCAACGGCAATGCCTACATGATGATACACCGCGAAGGTACGGATGGCGTGGTAACTCGGCTTGAGCCGATTCCAGAAGAGCGTGTGACCGTAACGCTTAACGATGACGGCTCAGATGTTTTCTACACGGTCCATTTTGACGACTCCAACCGCTCTGGCGACTATCAGGTGCCATCGGCGAACATGCTGCACTTCCGGCTGTTCGTCAACGGCCAGAGCGAGTCGCAGTACATGGGTGTCAGTCCGCTGATGAGTTTGGCTAAAGAGATTGACGTGCAGGACCAATCCAATCGATTGGCTTTGAGCACGCTTAAGCATGCTCTGGCACCGACTAACATCCTGTCAATCCCACAAGGGACGCTTAACGCCGAAGCTAAGGCCAATATTCGTGACGAGTTTGAAAAGGCTAACTCCGGTGAAAATGCCGGCCGAGCAATCGTGCTTGATCAAGGCTTGTCACTGAGCCAATTGACGGTTAGCCCCGACATTGCCAAACTGCTTGCCAATACCAACTTCAGCCAAGCCCAGATCGCCAAAGCATTCTGCGTGCCGGCTGACTACCTATCAGGTAAGCAGGACGAGCAGTCAAGCATTGAGCAGGTGCGGAGCCTGTATCAAAACTCGTTGACGCTTTATATCAGGCCAATCGAAGACGAGCTTACCAATAAGCTTGGCGCACCGGTGCACTTGGACGTCTCAACAGCGGTCGATATCGACCACCAGCAGTTGATCAGCAACATTGTCAGCCTAACCAACAGCAAGAATCCTGTCTTGTCGGGTGACGATGCACGCCAGATCCTGGTTGATCGTGGCGTACTGCCAAAACAGACGTACCAGACGGCTACGCCAGGAAATCAAGATCTAGGAGGTGATACGAGTGCCAACGACAACGGACGTACGAACGCTGACAACGGACCTGACGACACGAAGCAGTGATGACAACGGTATGACGGTCGAAGGATACGCCATGCTGTATGACCAGCCGTCAACCCCCATGCCGTTTGTCGAGTATATCGATCGTGGCGCGCTGGACAACGTTGACTTGTCAAAGGTCCTGTTGCTGTATGGTCATGACCTTAACAGCGTTTTAGCCCGCTCAGACGCAGAGAATCTGCAGTTGCGGGCTGACGATAAGGGATTGTGGTTTCAGGCTACACTCCCCGACACGACACTAGGCCGTGATACGTACACCAACGTGGCTAATGGTAATCTCAAAGGCTGTTCGGTTGGCTTTAAGATCGGTGATGACAAGTGGCTGCAGGGCAACGACGGCAATGTTATCCATCATATCCGGTCGTTCGACCAACTGATTGAGATCTCAATCACGCCGATTCCGGCCTACACCGAAACCAGTGTGGACGTACAGCGTTCCTTAGAAGCATTCATGAAGGGAGAGCATGAAGTGGAAATTGACTACGACAAGTTGGCTGATGCGGTAGCTGACAAGATTGAACAACGATCTGCCGAACAAACAGACGTTGAAACTACCGATGAAGCCGACAAGCAAGACGCGGAAACGACGGAAGAACCCGTTGAAGAACCGCAAGAAGATGAAGAAGAACAATCTGCTGATAATGATTCTGCTGAAGATGATGATTCTGATGAAGATGATAATTCTGCTGATTCTGATGAAAAACCTGCAGAAAATGTTGAAAAGCGGTCTGAACCGCATGCATCAATCGTAACTACTGATGAAAAGATGAAAGAAGGTACTGAAATGCGTGAATTACATGGTGTAAATGAATCTGTAAAGGACCAATTTGCACACTTTTTGAAGACGGGTGAAGTTACCCGTGATAACACGTCTGGCGGCATTGGCTTGTCTAACGGTCAAGTGCTGATCCCACAAGACATTCTGCCAGCCGACCACGAACAGCACCAATTCCCACGTCTGGGCAATCTGGTGCGTCAAATCGCTGTTAAGCACACGACCGGTAAACTGCCTGTCTTCCAGCCAGGCTCTGGCAAGCTGGCTCTGCACACGGAACTGCAATCCACTGTCAATAGCACGTCGCCAGAAATCAAGGAGATCCTGTGGAATCTGAAGACGTACACGGGGCGCTACGTATTTACGCGAGAACTGATGGACGACTCCGACTACAACTGGGAAGCTGAACTGCAATCCCGACTGGTCGAACTGCGCGACAACACGGAAGACGATCTGATCGTAACTCAACTGACCAACGGCATTACGGCTGTTAAGCCAACCAACCTGATTGACGATTTGAAGCTGATTCTGGACTCCAAGCTGAAGCCATATGACAGCAACGCATCATCGATTGTGCTGAGTCAATCCGCCTTCGCTCAACTGGATCAAATGAAGGATTCCGAAGGGCGTCCGCTGGTACAGCCTAACGTAACGTTGGGTACTGGCAATGCTATTTTGGGCAAGACGGTTACGGTCGTAGACGACACGCTGTTCCCTAGTGCAAAGCAAGGCGATGTCAACATCGTGGTTGCACCACTGCAAAAGGCGGTTATCAAGTTCAAGTCCAATGAAATCACCGGCCAATTTGTCGACACCAACGACATCTGGTACGAGGCTCTGGGTATCTACATGCGTGAAGACGTTGTTCAAGCCAACAAGGACGTCATCAACTGGGTATCAAGCACGACTACTTCTACTCCTGGCAAGTAAGAGTGTGGAGGTGATCAGCAATGATTGATACGCAGTCGATGCTTGATGAGCTCTGCTTGGACGCAACCGATGAGACAACGCAACTGATCACCGACCTGTTAAGCCAGTCCGAAAACATTATCCGTGACTCGGTTGACAAAACTAAGCCAATTGTCAGCTATGAGCAGGATCCGATTTTTATCAGAGCCGCAAAAACGCTGTGTACTCAGCTGTACTATGACCGTACACTGACCGGCGGGATGTCGATTGGCTTGCAGATGATGATCAATCACTTAAAAGGTGAGGTGGGAGCAGATGGCTACAAGCCGAACAGTACCGTATAGCTATCAGCCATATCAGATGCGGTATACCGCAGAGCTTGGCATTTTTAACACGGTTGATAATGACATGGGCATCCCGATGCCAACTTTTGTCAGCCAGTTTAAGCTGCACTATAGCCGCGTCAGTCAAACGATCAGCCAAAAGTATGAGGCACTCGGCACGGATTTCGAAAACACTCAGATTCTGGTCGTCCGCCATGACAGCCGGCTGACTGATAAGTTGGCTGTCCGGATTGACGGCAAGGTATACAGCATCGTGGATTTGTCAGTGCGTGATGATACCTATCTGTCATACGATCTGATCACCATCAAGCGCTATAAAGCGGGTGGTCAAGATGGCTGACGACATTGAGATGGACCAGTTCCTTGAGAAGTGGCTCGAACAGGTTAAATCGATCTCAGTTGACTTAACGCCAAAAGATCAGGCTGAAATCACGAAAGCTGGTGCAAAGGTGATGGCTGAACGGTTGACCGACGTTACCAATGCCAAACACCGCTCCCACCACAACGACAAGACGTATGGCCACGCCGCCGACCATATCTCGTATATGGCTAAAGACGTGGACGGCGAAACCAATGGCTCATCTACAGTCGGGTGGGACAACCACTATCACGCTATGAATATGATGCGCTTGAATGACGGCTATAAGGGGTATTCTGGCGACCATTTTGTTACTAACCTACAGCAGGACAAGGCAACCGGTGAGGCCGTCTTAAAAGCTGAAAGCGACAAGTACCAGGAACTGATCAATGATAGGAAAGGGGATGACGACTGATGCTGGCAACGAAACGGGCTAAAGAGCTGATCCAGACTGGAAATTTTAAAAACGTTGACGCTGTCTATATTGGCGTTATCCCACAATCTGAGATCACACGCACTGACCGGACGATCATACTGATCACGGACGTGCGCACCGACTTGGCACTTGATGGGAACCTGGACTTCCACGCTCTTGATAAAGAGGTTGAGGTCCAGATTTTTTATGCGCTCAATGCCGATGATCCCGACGAATTTGAGACATCATTGATGCATCTGTTTGTCCGCAATGGCTGGACAATGCTTAACAATCATGGTCACACGGTTGACCCCAAGACTTATCAGGTAACTCAGACTTACTACTTTGACTACTACGAACTCGAAAAATAGGAGGACAAAATATGTTACTTCACGGTATCACAACCGCGTGGGTTTTCCTTAAATCCAATGACGGTAAAAACTTGCTGACTAAAGAACAGGGGCTGTCTGACAACGGCTTGCTGGAACTGGGCCATGACGTGCTCGGTGTAGCGTCAGCAGAAATCAAGGGCCTTGACGGCTCGAAGCTGGAAAAGATCTCAGGCAACAACACGGTACAGTACAGCTATGCTGATCCATTGAACCCAACGGTTGCTCTGACGGTCAACAGTCTTAAGATGGCTACTTATGCCAAATTGATCGGTCTGGAAAAGCAGGGCACTGGTTGGCAGATGGCTGACAACAAACCAGTGGGTGGCTGTGTCGTCAAGGCACCACATATGACCGATGACGGTTACACCTATTTCTGTTTCCCAAGCGGCAACTTCTTAGGTGGCGACAAGAAGCTTGATTCGGATACCGACTCAAAGAAGACGCCAGTAACGGACTCACTGAGTTTTGCGGCGATTGATGATCCTAACATCAACGATCTGTATCGGATCTACGACTCCACCGACACCGGCTTTACAGGTGAAGACGCGATGTTTAAGGAAATTTTGCCAGACTACGCTACGACGGTTGCGGCTGGTCCACACGCCTAATAGTTAAAGATAAAGATCGCCAACGAAAGCAAACAGTACTCTCTGAGGGCGGTCGATAGAGGAGAGATAAAATGAAGCTTTATATCAAACTTTTTAACCGCAAGTTTGACGTCTCCACGTCTAACGGCAACATTCGGCGCGTCTATGAAATGCAGCTTAAAATTGCTAAGGTCCAAGCCGAAAAAGACATTTTAAAACGGGCAGAAAGCGAGCTGGAACTGGTCCAGGAACTGCCAAAGTTTCTCGGCATTATGCTCAAGCTGAATAAGCAACAACTTAAACAGCTTGACAACATGGACTTTGAGGCAACGCAAGACGCAGTCGGTTACATCTGCCAACGTATTTTAGGTCGCACTGATGAACAGATTGCCGAAGAGGAAAAAGAAGACCCAAAAAAGTAAACTGGAAAGCTCGTGCATGGCATCTGCAGAATGCGATTGAAGACCTGGATAATAACGAGCGAGAAATGCTGATTCAGCTACACTGGACGATAGATCAGTACGAAAATGCCGACTACTATCGTCTAGGTGAGGTTATGTCAGCTAAGGCACGTGATGAGCGTGCAGTTGACCCGCTGCAGTTTGTAAGAGGAAGGAGAGCGGATAATGGCTAAGATCAGCAACGTTATGGCGACTAAGGTCGCACTGGATTTGGTGGACGCATCTAAGTCAGTCCGCAATCTGACGACAGAAGTCAACGCATCAACCAAAGCCTGGCAGGCACAGGAAGCCAGCCTTAGGTCTGCCGGCGACTATGTTGGCGCGGCTAAGGCACGGCTTGACGGTCTGGGCAGTTCGATTGATGCACAAAAGGAAAAGATTTCTGCTTTACAGGAAAAACAGGAATCGATGAGCGACGTCAGCCAAGAAACGGCTGAAAAGTTTTTAAAGCTCAAAGAGCGCATTGACGAACTTAAAGCCGAGCAGTCCAGTCTTGACGACATCACTGGTAGCAACAAGGAAAAATACGAGTCGCTTGGTGCTGAAATCAACCGTTTGGAAGCTCAGCAAAAAAAGCTCAATGTGGGCACGGTCAAGCAAGCCGAGATCTATCTGCGCTACGGCGCACAAGTCGACCAGGCTAAAGCCAAGCTGGCAAGCATGGAGGCTCAGCAACAGCGGGCCGAACAGCAGCTTGAACTGCAGAATAGCGGCGTGCTGAAACTTAACGCGTCCATGCGGGCACAATCAGCGCTGTTTATGGCGCATGCTGAGCGTCTACAGGCTGAAGGACGTCAGTACCAGGCGATGGGCGCACAGGTTGATGGTCTGGAAAACAAGATCGGCCAACTGAGAGAAATCCAACAGCGTGAGATGCAGATGCTTGAATCCACACGCCAGCGGATGGGTGAAAACTCGCAAGAGTATCTCCAGCAGGCAACCCGTGTGGAAGAGCTTGGTACTCAGATTGCGCAGACACGGTCTAAGATCAACGAGCTTAACGAGGCCATGAAGGCTACGCCGCATACGTGGCTTGATGGCATGAACGCTCGTCTGGACAATCTGCAAGGCAAGGCTGACCGAGTAAGCCACTCGTTTGGCAGTATGTTCCTGGCTAACACGGCGGCTAACCTGTTTTCTGGCGCGCTGGCAACGATTCAGGCTCACTTTACGGAGCTGATTGCCAGCGGGCAAGAGTATGACGTTACTCAGCAGAAAATGGTAGCCGCGTGGGATACGCTGACCGGTTCGGCTAACAAGGCTCAGGACATGGTCAACACGGTCAACAACCTGTCAGTCAAAACCGGTCAAGCCGTAGACACTGTGGACGAACTGGAGCAGGGATTCTACCACCTGCACTCGTCTAAGAGCCAAGCCGACGGGCTGACCAGCTCCATGCTTAACATGGCTGACGCGGTCGGGCTTAACAGCCAACAGATCAATGACGTATCACAGGATATGGTCCACGCTATGGCAACCGGCAAGGTTACACAAGGTGAGCTTAACCAGATCGGTGCCTACTTCCCGATGATCGATGAGGCGCTGGCTAAGCACTACCATACCAGCGTTGCCGGAATGCGTCAGATCGCGAGCGCAGGTAAGCTTGATGCTGACACGTTCCAACAAGTATTTGAGCAGTTAGGTAACGGTAAGTACAAAGAGGCCGCCGACAACATGATGGGCACCTTCTTTGGCATGGAGCGGACGATCAAAGCCCGTATGCCGGCCCTTGTCGGCGATATCGAACAGCCGTTCATGCAAATGAGCAATCCACTGCTTGAGTCCGTGTCAAAGTGGGTATCAGATAAGCGTACTGACGCGCTGTTTACCCAGTTTGGTCAGCATTTGATGCAGGCGTTTAATCAGATCACGACCGCTTTTGGCGGCAAAAAGATCAACGTCAGTGATGCGCTGACTGGCGGAATGGAAGCTGCTACTCGTGCCGTTGACCGTTTTGCAAACGTGGTGTCATCACACCATACGCAGATCAAGGAATTTTTTGACTCGTTTAAGACTGGTTCGGCGGCGAGCCTTAAGATTTTTGCTAATGTCATGCTCGACTTGTCTAAGGTAATGCTGCCGGTCTTGGATGAGTTGGCTAAATACCCGAAGACAACCGCAGCAGTTATTACTTCCCTTTTGTTAGCAAGCAAGGCTGTAAAAGGATTGTCTGTGGCGGTCAAGGGACTGCAGATCATGCGGACGGTCGGCTCAACGATTGGCAGTTTTGCGACTAAGATCAAAAACATCCCAAGTCGCAAGATTACTCGCATTCAGGTCGACGGCGCCAAGTCCACGCAGGATTTGGAAGCCTACAGCCGGCGTTTGGACCGTATTCCGAAGTCCAAGACGACTAAGGCAATCGTCAACACGGCATCTGCCGAAACTAGTCTGACACGGCTTGGAACTAAAGCGACCGTAGCTGGTAAACTGGGCTCAAGCGGGCTCAGTTTGATTGGTCGTGGTGCCAAGATTGCATCTGCCGGACTTGACTTAATCGGTGGCCCAGCTGGTGCAATCATGCTTGTCGTACAGGGCTTAACAATCCTGTACCAGCACAACAAAAAGTTCCGCACGTTCGTCAACGGATTGGCAGGCTCAGCCATGTCGGCAATGGGCAAGATGGGCAAGGCTTTTGAGTCCGGTGCTAAATCGGCAATCTCGTGGACCAGCAACATGTGGGACCGTGTCAAAAAGAGCTATCAGCAAGGTCAAGCTCAGACTCAGCAGCAGACTCTGCAGCATGCACGCCAACAGCAGAAGGCTTGGAACGATATCCGTGACAACGTCACTAATGCCACGCGGGATATGATGCACAAAGCTGGGAATCTTTTCAGCAACGGCTACAACGGCATCATTAACACCACGTCCAACTGGCGGACTAACGCATCCAACCTTTGGAATGATGCGTCTAGCAAGATCCTAAACACGGCCGGCAATTTGCGGGCCAGCTCGACAAATATTTTGTCAAAAATGCACGATAAACTGTCTGGCATCCAAGATACAGGCTTAGGCCATATGCTTAACGGTTGGAAAGACCATTTTGGCAAAGTAATTAACACTATCGAGTCAAATGGTAGTCCACTCCATAATGCTTTTAGAGACATTTTAAATGGCTTGCTTAGTCCATTTACCAATTTGATCAACGGCATCATCAAGGGTATCAACTGGGTCTTGGATAAGGTTGGCGGTGACAGCCATAAGCTTGGGACCTTCACGATTGGCAAGCTCGCTAACGGTACGCCAGGAGGTGGCTTACTCCATGACCAGGTGGCACTGCTTAACGATGGATCTGGTCCTAACTATCAAGAAATGGTCCACTTCCCATCTGGCGAAACGGTTATGCTCCCACCAGAGCGCAATCTGATGATGTACCTTCCGGCACAAACAGAAGTGCTTGATGGTGAGCGGTCAGCCAAGCTGGCACCGATGATGGGTATCAGTCACTATGCTGATGGCGCTGTGGGCGACTTCTTCTCGGGCCTGTGGGATAAAGGCAAGGACGTTGTTGACTTTGCTGAGGATATCCTTAAAAAGCCAATCGACTTTATGGAGTCCACCTTTAAGCACTTCATCTCGGGCAAGTCTGACAATGGCGGTTTCTTCAGCGTTCAGCTGCACACCAGCCTGCCGATGTTCTTCGCCAAGTCGATGGCTGATTGGGTAAAGAAACAATTCCGGGAAATGGCTGATCCTGCCGGCTCAGGTGTTGACAGATGGCGACCATACGTTGTCAGAGCTTTGGACATGCTACACTTAAGCTCATCGCTTGTCGGCAAGGTTTTAAAGCAGATCCAAACTGAGTCTGGTGGTAATCCGAAGGCACTCGGTGGCGATGATGGTTTAAGCGATGGTCGAGCTATGGGGCTGATGCAGGTCAAGCCACCTACTTTTGCAGCCTATAAACTGCCCGGACATAACAACATCTGGAACGGTTTTGACAACCTGTTAGCCGGTCTTAACTACGCGCGACATCGCTATGGTGATGGTTTGTCGTTCTTGGGTCAAGGACACGGCTATGCCAACGGTGGCATCGCTACTCAGCCGTCAATTTTTGGCGAGGCGGGAGCCGAAATGGCAATCCCGTTGAACAGCATGAAGTCATCCCGTGCGTGGGAGCTTATGAGGCAGGTCGTTACCTACTATGGTGGCAACAATGCCACAAGCAAGACGTCTACGGTTGATACGCGGAATTTGTCGCAACAAATCCAAGAACTGATTGAAATTAGCAAGGCTGTTTTGGCAGTTAATGGTGAACAAGTCCAAGCTATTCATGGCATTAAAGGATACGACAAAGTAACTGCCTATAAACAGCAGCGAATTGACCAAACGCTTTCAAACTATCAAGCATTCTAACGACATGAGGCTTATAACTGGTCAGCAAAATGTTTTTCACTGCGTCTGAGAGGGGATGATAAAATGCAGCGACCTCATATGTGGATTAAACTGCCAAACCAAGATGAAATTGACTGCGAAACGATAACTAAAGGTCTTAAGTTTCTGCAAGACGATTCCGACTTGTCGATCACCAACACATACTTGGATTCAGCCGGAATTGAGGGCTCGGTCTTGGAGCGTCAGACCTACTCCAAGACAGCCGTTAATGCTAATTTTTGGCTACACTTTGGTAGTTGGTATGACTACAAACTTGCTAAACATGACATCGCACGTGTTTTTGGCCAAAAAGGACTGATGCGGATCCGCACTGATGCTGAACCGAATATCGTTAAGTATGTATATGCAACGTCATATACGATCAAACCAATTGGCGATTTTTATCATGATGCTCTTTTTACGATCACATTTGATAATCCAAGCGGTCTCAAATATTCGCTGTATCGCAGTGATGAACTTGTCAATCATCAAAACGACGGCAAGCAGTTTGGGATGAACCTGCCTAATCAGCCACTTAACTATCACTGGTCGTCAAACTCCATCGAGTGCTACAACCCGTCAGACATTGCGGTTGACCCGTACTTTGGCAAGCGCGACATCCGTACAACAATTCGTTTTTCGGGTAGTTCAATCAAGCTGGAAAATAAAACCACCGGTTCTGCTTGGACTTATAGTCAATCAGCCAGTGCCAACGATACGATCGTGATTGATGGAATCAACACCTATCGCAATGGTGAGCTTGATAATAGTCATACCGACTACGGGTATCTGAATCTTGCACCTGGCAATAACTTGATTCAGGCTACGGGTGCATCCAGTGTGGATGTCACAATCAGTTTCCCGTTTATCTATCTCGAGTAGGAGGGGATGCATTTTGAGCGTTGTAAAAATCGCAAAAATACAGGGTAACCTGCACGTCCCTAACCCTAGTGACACAATAGCTATGCTGACAAGCGTCATACCAGATACTATGCAGATAACGTGGAAGAAAAACAGCGAGTATCAGATGCAGTTTGAGGCTTACAATAATGGGTCTGATGCTTATTCAATGCTTTCTCCCGGGAACATGGTTGAGAAAAATGGGCAATGGTTTGTTATCAAACATCCTAAAGCGGGATGGTCAGGAAATCTGGAAACCACATCGGTTGTGGCTACACATATCAGCTCAGAGATAAATCGAATCCGTATCTATGGCGATGATGCTCCAACCGATTTTGGCAGTTATGACCATGCTGGCAAAAGCCAGTCAGTCACGAGCGTGTCTAATGGCAATGCCGAGACTGCTGTTAGCGTGTCCGTCAACGATATCATGCAGTGGGCCTTTGGCGATCAGCAAAGCCGTTGGGGGATCACCTATCAAATTATCGGCAGTTTTAACAGTCAGATGGCCGTCGGCCCGTACGCATCTGGATCTGGCAAGGATATCATCAGCCGGATCTTAGCGGCATGGACTGATGCAGTTTTTTGGCCAGATAACCTTAACTTAAGAATCTACTCGCATGACGAGTTTTACAAAAATCGTGGGCACCGGTTAGACTACCTGCATGATACTGATACGGTGACGCTTGAGTACGACACTACTGATATGGTTAACGCGGCAAGACTGGTCGGGGCTATGCAAGAGAGCGGTGGCGGATCGTCGAAGACAGTTGACAATGCCGAAATTACCAATAGCGATAGTCAAAGCACTTATTATTTCGCACCATTTTACTTTGTTGATGAAGAAAGCAAAAAACGCTGGGGCTTGTACGAAGGTGATGACATCACCAGTGATACGATAACCGACAAAGAACAGATGAAAGCTTACGCTGAGGCGCAATTTAAGCCTAATCCTGATGTCAGTCTCGAACTGACGGCTATCGATTGGCAAGCGATTCCAGGCGATCTGGTAAGAGTTGAGATCAAGCCAGCCAACTACGTTACTCAGACCGGCGTTGTTGGAATCGTAAGCTATCCAGATAGTGCTGCCAAAAAAACTACGGTTACGCTAAACAGCAATTTGCAGACTATCCTTGACTATCAGCGTGGTCAACAGGCAGAGCTCAAATCTTATCGTGACAGCACTAGGAACATGATCATCAACGCGCAGTTTAATAGCCAGGTGCAGACAACGTGGAACGAAACGGAGGTGAAGGCATTTGACAACAGCAAACGTAGTTGACGTATCGGAGTGGCAGCCGACCAGAATCGACTGGGCCAACCTTAAAGCTAACGGCGTCAAAGCGGTCGTCGTGCGTATCGGTCATGGTGTGACGCGTGATAAAAACGCAGCCGACCATATCACTAACGCGACTAAAGCGGGGCTGATTGTCCATGTCTATCACTACTACGAGGGCGTAGACGGTGAGCTGCAGTATTCGGTCAACAACGCTAAGAGCCTAAACATTCAGCCGAACGTGTACTACTTCCTGGACATGGAAGGCACGATCGCTGGCTCGTGGCCAAGCATTTTCGACTCGTTTCGCAAGCAGTGGCCAGCGTATGGCTGGAATACCGGTCTGTACTGCTCACTAAGCAACTACGCAAAGTTTGACGACGTCACGCTTGTTAAGCAGGGCGTGTACCGCTGGATTGCGGCGTGGGGCAGTGATCAGCCAAGCAATGCCGACATGTGGCAGTATGACAGCAAGACCGGTCTGGGTAGCTACGCGAGTGCACTGGACAAGGACGTTGACATTGCCGGCAAGTTGGTCAAAGAGCCGGGCAGCACGATTGTTGAGCCAACCGACCCGAACGGCAACTACACGATCAAACCTGGCGCATTTGTTGGGTTTGACTACAGTACCACCGAGCTACAAGGTGGGGCGATGCTGGTTGCCAGCCCAGACGGTCAAAACAAAATTCCCAAGCTGTCGCCAGACGGCCAGTTTTTGTTTAACAACAAAGACGGGGACAACATGTGGACGCTGATCAAGCCAAAAATCAGCACGATTAAAGGCGAGAAAGGCGACAAAGGGGATGCCGGAGCTAACGGCAAGTCTGCGTATGAAGTTGCCACAGCCAATGGCTACAGCGGCACACAGGCACAATGGCTTGCGTCGCTGAAAGGTGCTGATGGCGTGCCTGGTAAAGACGGTTCCAACGGTAAGGACGGCCAAACGTGGCAACCGTATATCGCAGACGATAAGCACTGGCACATCCGGCTGATTAACAACGTTGACATGCCGGCTATCGTTGGTGTGATTACGCAGGGCAACGCTAACGACCTTACGATGGACGACAGCTATCGTATCGATGGCACGGTTGCCAACATACCGTCAACCAGTGGTCTGTTGACGATTAGGGCCAATAGCAACGAAGTATGGCAGACGTACATTGATAGCGCGACTGCCGACTGCTATACCCGTACCCGCCACAATGGCACATGGACAGCATGGCGGTTAACGACGCAATGGAGTTAGGAGGTGAGTGAGTGACAACACAAGATATTGACTTGGGTGTGGTAGCGCGTGGTCCACAGGGTCCCAAAGGTGATACCGGAGCAACCGGTGCACGAGGCCCACAAGGCAATACCGGGCCGACTGGTCCGCAAGGTGCTACTGGACCGGCTGGGCCAACGGGGGCAAATATCATCAAGTACAACGGTGATATATCCGGCATCGGTTCTAGCGGTCAAACGGCTACCTTTGCTCGCTCAAATTTACAGCCTAGCGACATTGCTAAAGTTGGCGACATCGTGTTTGATCAGTACCCCAACGGCAATGGCGTTGACATTGGTTTCTGGCGTATCACTTCGCTCAGCTCAACAAGCTGTACGGTTACCGGTTTATCGTCTGGATTTACCATACCCAAAGGCAACAAGGGAGATACTGGAGTGCAGGGCCCCAAAGGTGATAAAGGAGCTACTGGTGATCGTGGCCCAACAGGCCCACAAGGGATTCAAGGGCCTAAGGGTGACAAGGGTGATACCGGACCACAGGGGCCACCAGGACCGGCTGCTACAGCTTTTCAAGGCACGATCACAAGTACGTCGACTGACTTTAATAATCTGACATCTGAGGGCCACTACGATATACGTTTTTCGCCAAACACTGGCAAGAACGGTCCGAACGAAGGTAACTGGGGTCTGCTAGATGTTAAGATTGCCGGCCGTATGGTTGTACAAACGTACTACGGTGATGCTGATGCCAACGTTTACGTACGCAATCGTCGTGATGGTACGACGTGGACAGTTTGGCGTGAAATTACATTCTGGTCATAGAAAGGCAGTGAGAAATTGGCAACGACTGATATTGACTTGGGCGTCTTAGCTCAAGGGCCGAAAGGCGACAAAGGTGATAAAGGTGATAAGGGTGACACTGGTGCTACTGGTGATCGTGGCCCAACTGGCCCACAAGGGGTTCAAGGCCCTAAAGGTGATCCAGGGCCTAAGGGTGATACAGGTGCTCAAGGCCCACAAGGACCTAAGGGTGACAAGGGTGATACCGGGCCACAAGGGATTCAAGGTCCTAAAGGTGATCGTGGCCAAAATGGGCCACAAGGCGAGCAAGGCATTCAAGGCCCACGAGGCGAACAGGGTATTCAAGGTCAACAAGGCATTCAAGGGCCGGCCGGCAAGTCTTTTAGCATTAAGAAGACCTATGCAACCGTAGCGCTGCTTAACGCTAACGGGCCAAATGATTTAAGTGAAGGCGACTTTGCGATTATCGACTCGACCGTCGATGACGTTGACAACGCAAAGCTTTATGTCTGGACCGGCGGTAAGGCATCATTGGTCACTGATATGTCTGGTGCACAAGGTGTGCAGGGCCCGCAAGGTAAACAAGGTATTCAAGGCGCACAAGGCCCGCAAGGTGTACAAGGCGAGCAGGGTGCTACTGGTGCAACTGGCATGTCCGGTAAGAGCTATAAGCCGTACATCAGCGAAAGTGATGGTCACTGGCATTTAACGGTTGATGATCCTAACGACGTGCTGAAAGACCCGTTTGCAGTTACGGCAGTTACTTCCGGCACGTGTGATGGGCTAACTACATCCGGATACTATGGTGTTAATTCGACGAGCGTTAATGGTAAGCCCAACGGCGAAACCGGCCTGCTCAAGGTCATTAATGCCGGTGGGATCGTCACTCAGACCATGCACACGGTGTCGGACAATCTTTATATCCGTAATAAGCATAACGGCGCCTGGACGGCATGGCGTCAAACCACCTACTGGAGCTGATAAGTATGGACTATCAAAAAGGCTATACGCCGATCAACGATCTGACCACGTTTTTAGACTCCTACGGAGCTTGTACGCAACTCGTGTACGATAAGGCAACTAAGCTGATGCGAGCCGTCAATGCCGTGTTTTTGGACGTTGACGTGCCTAGCTGGACGGTGCCAAGCCTGTCAGATGGGCTGATCAATCGCAACGCCTATATCTGGTGTCGGCACTTGATGCAGGGCGTACAGACAGCGGTTAACACGGTGGTAGCATGCTACAACTATCGCTCGTTGACCGACCCGTACACGGGCGACAAAAACGCACCAGTGCAGTTGTGGGTGCCTAACAGCTTGGCACTCAACGGCGATTTTTTGCAAAAAATAAACAACGATTTCAAGTCGGCTAACGATACGTTAGACCGGCTTTTTAACTATGTAGAACCGTATTTGTAAAGGAGGGGAACAATGGCAGTAAATGAGTATGTCGAGCTTGACATCTTAAAGCCTGGCACAACGCTGATCAACTTAACCAGTAACTTTCAAGGCCGTGTCGGTGACAGCCGGGCTTTCTGCAAGCTATGGATTAAAGCAAACGGTCTGCCATATGATCTGACTAAAGACAACCGGTCAGTCGGTTTCGCCGGCAAGGATCCGGTCGGTGATCAGTATAAGGCAGTCGGCTGGGCAGAGACTGACCAAGCCGGCGATAACGCTCAAGTCGGCCGGGTAACGTACTACTTCCCAGCCGGCATGTTCAAGCATGAGGGCGACTGGGACAAGGACAGCACCTATTTTTACGTGCAAGACAGCAAAGGCACGGTATCAACGGTCAACGTCTGGCTACATGTTTTGCCTAACCTGGTCGAGATGGGTGTCAACGCTACGCCTTATGTCTCTGACATGGACAAGGCGGTTGCTGAAGTGCAAAGCAAAGCCAGCGAAGTTGAGTCGCAACTTAGCAACATCTTAAACGGCTCAGCTTTTACCGGCATGACGTCGCAACTTAAAGCCATGCAAGACACAATCAACGGATACACCACACTGGTCAACAGCAAGCAGGTGCCTACTACTGACCAAATGCAAGCATACGTTAACAGTTTCTTTAACGCTGAAACGTCAATTGCTGACCTCAACACGTTGGTAACGCCAGGCAAGGTTTACTATGTTGCCAACACGAGTGCCAGCAATAATCCAAACGGCAAGACTGGGTTTATGTCGGTTAAGGGCACGTCTAGCAGCCTGGTCCAGATCTTTGTGGATGGCGAGGCTACCGAGTTTATCCGCAGTCGCTTTGATAACACGTGGACAGCTTGGCGTCAGACAACTCAATGGAATTAAAAAGGAGGTAGCAATATGACTACGTTTGTAACTAAAATGGGGCGTGGCAAACTAAACACTACTGATAGTGTGGTTTCCGTTACTTCAAAAGGTGGTGACTGCTAATGGCATATAATGAAATTGAAGCAGGAGACAAGAACTGGCTTAGTGTCTTAAATGGTAACTTCAAACAGCTTTATGGTGAATTTGAGTTTCATGACTGGAGCAAAGACGGAATCGTAATGCATAACGGATTTAACTTGGGTGATGGGAGTGGCTATCGTTACTTAGAGTTACCCGGAGGTCAAAAGTTGGTCGAAATTATTATTCACTCAACTTTGACTAGCGATAATTTTCATGGCGGTGATTGGTTCACATTGCCAGACTTAGTCCGACCAGAATCTTATCAATTACATGAAGATGTGATTAGTACCTACTACACCTTACAGTCAAGTGCCAATACGGTATGGATTGCCAATACCACTACAACTCCTTTTGATCATGGTGGTTGGGACTATACGCTTCATACAATGTACTTTAGCAAGTAAAGGAGGGATAAATAATGAAGGCAATTTATTATGCAGATGCAACAACTAGCCTTTTCAAGGGAAGTAACGTTGTTGCGGATGATCATACATTAAAAGCTAACGAGACTTTTGAAAATCCGTCGGGTAAGGTAGAACCAGCTAAGCTGGTAAATGGTTCATGGGTAGATGCTACACCAGAAGAACATGATGCTTATCTAAAATCGCAACAAAAGAGTCTTATTACGGTTACTCCAAGTGCTGATGATAAAGGACTAAACGAATTAGGAAAGCAAGTAGCAAAATTGACAAAAGATAATCTGGCTTTAATTCAGCTTGTTAACTCTTTGGGTCAACAGATCGCAAGTGTGCAGAAGAACGATGAAGAAAAGGGAGGCAATTAGTTATGGATTGGATTAGTTTTATTACAACGATTTTTAGCTTGGGTTGTGACGTAACTGGGTATGTGGGATTAGTGATTACACCAGAACAGTATAAGCAAATTACTGGTAAGGATTACGTGGCTCCAGTAGCAAAACCACAAGCATAACTAGTAAGTTAGATAGTCAACACATACTCGCCAGAGAAAGACACAATACATAAGAAAAGCCCGGAATTTAGAAGGCTATAATGCCCTCTAAGTATACAGATGAAATAGAAAATTCATCTTATATGCTTGGAGGGTATTTTTTATGAGCCGTAATTCTAAATTTTCAGCTGAAGATAAGCTAAGAATAATTAATGAG
>SKER01000766.1_pt1 | contig 32739 bp, 31 predicted proteins | sample 4826961 | NCBI WGS metagenome assembly SKER01 (sample SAMN11008804, study PRJNA524170) | human gut metagenome | biome: Human fecal sample; material: Feces; isolation source: fecal sample from pouch patient p47 | host: Homo sapiens | place: Israel: Tel-Aviv | collected 2016-11-16 | reverse complement strand
GCGATTGTTTTGGCAATCACTTACCGGAACTCATTAATGCGCATTTGCGGAACTAAAGATCGCGGCTCACTTGCGGCTTTTTAATCTGAAACCGCACCGACAATTTGCTGCAAGGTATTCAGCAAGGCACTGCCGTCTGCACTTTCGGCGCCCGTTTAATTCCAAGAACGCTCATTGTCAGTGTTCTGTTCTTCGGGGTGTTTGGCCGCATATTCTCTAGCCGCTTGTTTATTCCACCAAATGCCTAATAAGTTCTGCACGGTGCCATACAAGTCTGTGGCTTTATCTCAGAGCCCCCAGCAAGGGGAGCGGGCGACAGGCTATAGCACGCTTTAAATTCGTTTTTCGAACCGGACAAAACCAGACATTTTCGCAATCCCCCGGGCGGGCTTTATATGATTGCTCAGTATATGATAGGTCAGCATATAATCACTCTAATTCATTAAATTAGAGTTATCGGAATTAGAAACAGTGAGGGGATGCACTCTAAAGGACAACTAACCACAGGATCTAGTTTAAGTGTAAATAAATGGCCGTGTCAGCATCGAAACACCTATGAACGCCTGTGAACGGTTATGAACGAAAGAGGGAAATGGAGGTTGCTAGTGATTGCTAGTTGCAAATCATTTAATGACACTTTATATAGTTAGTCATCATAGTTAACACAAGCTAAACGTGACAGATAATCCGTCACAGGGAATGACTTATCAATCATTTTAGCCGTGCTTTCCTTATTATGTTGGTATTGTTGCTGGTTTCATATTATGGTATAGTAAGTATGAGTTAACCGGAACTGTGGATAAGTCAAATGACACTAACCACAAGATAGGCGAACTCAGTCCAAACAAAAAAAGCCGTTACTGTTTGGCGACAGTAAACGGCGAACAATCAACGCAAATAAAAAGCTCTGAGTTATTGGCGTAACTCACAGCGGGCATAGCTATTAGCTTGAGACACTCTATAGCTACCCTTATTCTAACAAAATGACGAAAAAAAGCAACATTTGAAGTGTTTTTGCAAATTACAGCCGTTATTTTCATAGTGGAATAGGTAACTAAAAGAGACGAATCAAGGTAAGACTAGCTATGTACGGCTAGTCTTTTTCTACTTTTTTACTCTTCTTCTTGGCCGGTAAACTGGGCAAAGTACTTGTCCAGGTAGACCTTGTAGCTGACGGTCATGATGACGTTGCGGAGCATGGTTTTGTATTCGCCATGCTCGTGGCCGACGTCGGTCAGCTCGCCTTTAAAGCCGAAGACGTAGGCCAGAACGTTTTCCAGTTCATCAACCATGTAGTTGTAGGCCGTCTCAGTGTCGTAGCTGGACCGTTGCAGCTTCAGGGCCTCGCACAGGTCAGCCAGGGAGAGGACGTTTTTGGATACGGCGATAAAGACCAGCTCAGCGATCTGCTGGCGGCTGTAGAGCTTCTTTTTAGGTGAGGCGATCAGGTCATGCTTGACATAGTTGCTGATCATGGAACTGGTCAGGTGGACGTTTTCCAAGGGGGCCAGGGCCTCATTGATATAAGTCGCGGTCTGCTCCAGGTACAGGCCCATCTGGGGCAGTTCCTGGTAGCGGGGCAGGTGCAGGCCGGCCAGGGAACGGGCAATTTTTTCCATAAAAACCTCCTGTCAGCTGATACAAAAAATAAAGACAAAACAAAATTCGATCATCCACATTATAGCAAAGCAGCTTAGCGGTTTTCAAAAAACTTGACACGAGGACTTTCCTGCTATAGACTTAAGCAAAAGTTTTTAAGAAACCGATGACGAGGATTATGAAATATGCCAATTAAGATAGTAACTGATTCCGGAGCTAACATGACAGCGGGCAACTTGGGGAGCTGCCAGTTGGAAGTAGCGGCCTTGAGCCTGATTCAAGGGGATAAGACCTGGCTGGACGACGCCAGCTTTGACCAGGCGGAATTCAATCAAAGAGCCAAGGACGGGATCGCGGCGTCTTCATCCTGCCCCAGTATTTCAGCCTGGCTGGACGCTTACGCCGGGGGCAGCGAGATCTATGTCGTGACCATCTCATCGGTCTTGTCCGGCAGCTACAATTCAGCCGTGCAGGCGGCAAAGATTTACCAGGAAGAATACCCGGATGCCTTGATTCACGTTTTTGACAGTAAAAGCGCGGGTCCGGCCCAGTTTTTGGCGGCGGAGAAGATCGCGGAACTGAAGGAAAAGGGGATGCAGTTCCCGGACCTGGTGGAAGCAGTGAGCGACTACCTAGAAAACCATGTCCGCCTCTTTTTTGCCTTAAAGTCGATGACCAATCTGGCCAACAATGGCCGGGTCAGCCCGGCGGTGGCCAAGATCGCCGGACTTTTGAAAATCTGGGTCTATGGCTGGGCAGAGGAAGGCGAAATCAAGCCCCTGGGCAAGGCCAGAGGGGAGAAGAAGACCCTGGCAGCCCTGCTGAGAACTTTGGAAGAGAAGGGCTACAGGGGCGGCCGGGTCAAGATCGACCACGCTGACAACTTCGACAGCGCGGCTGAGCTCCACGACTTGATCAGGAAAAAGCGTCCAGAGGCCAGGGTTGACCTGGGCACCTGCCGCGCCCTGTGCAGCTTCTACGCTGAAGCGGGCGGGCTGATGATTGGAGTAGAAATTTAGCATGTAAAAAATCAGCACCGGTCCGGGTGCTGATTTTTTACTTCTCGTCTTCTCGTCTCCATCTGGTAGTAAGGCTTGATCCAGCGCTTATCCAGGGCCTCCTGGAAGTGAGTCAGGACATAGTCGCGATTGACGTACTTTTCCCGGACGCTTTCGTCAAAAACGTGATACAGTTGAGTTAAGTCATCACCGGTGTACTGGAGGGCCTCCCTCGCCTTGTCGATGGCAGACTTGATGCTTTCCTGGCATAGAAAGGTAAAAATGCGAATTTTATTACTTGGTGACAGCATCTTTGCCCGCAAGGAAGGGCTGGATCAGCCTAGAATCAACTGGACCTTGAAAGAGAAAAAGCCTGACCTGGAAATCGACAATACGGCGGTGTCTGGCATCAATTCCGGCGCCCTTTTAGCCCTGTTAGGAGACCTGGCCTTAAAGCGGCCCCGGGCTGACCAGCTTTTCTTAATGGTCGGAGTCAATGACGCGGCCAGCCATAAGCAAGTGCCACTAGACCAGGGCGGAGACCAAAACCGTCCTGGTCTCCGGGCCGGCGGTGGATGAAGCTAAGCAGAGGAGGCGGACCAACGCGAAACTGGCAAAGTATGCTAAAGTAATGGAGGAAGTCGCGGCTGAATACCAGCTTGCCTATGCCGACTTTTTCACGGCCATGCTGAAGGAGGGAGACCTGAAAGCCCTGTGCCGGGGAGAACTTGACGACGGCCTGCATTTTGGCCCGCGCGGTTATCAACTGCTGGCAGCGGAAATGATGAAGCAGCTGCCCAAGGAAGGGTAAACAATGAAGAAGATCTACGTGGTTCGCCATGGCCGGACCTATTTGAATAAGTACCAGCGCCTGCAGGGCTGGTCTGACGCCCCTTTGACTGAAGAAGGGATCGAGGGTGCCCACCGGATGGGGAAGGCCTTGAAGGACCAGCATTTTGACCTGGTGGCCTCCAGCGACTTGAAGCGGGCGGCTGACACCCGGAAGATCATCGTTTCGGAAAATGACAACTGGGAGTCAACCGAGATGACCCAGACCGCTGACTTGCGGGAGCTCTTTTTTGGCTACTACGAGGCCTTTCATGATACGGAAGGAGTAGCGGCAGCCTTCAAGTCCATCAAGTACCCCCGCCTGGTCGACGCGGTCAAGGACGGCTACACTTGGCAGGAAATCGGGGACTTGTTCCACGCGGCTGACCCGGAGGGGGATGCTGAAAGCGGGAGCGAGTTTGAAAGCCGCCTGAAGCGGGGGATCGACTACCTGGTCAACCATGATGAGTCAGAGCGGATCCTTTTGGTTGGCCATGCCTGCGTCATCCATTGCCTGGCCTGCATCTACGGTGGCAAGCACCTCAGAACCGACTTGCCTAAGCACAACGAGATGACGGTCTTGAATGTCGATGATAACGGCCAGGTCAGCCTGGAAGAATTTGGCCGGCCGATGTACTGATTTTTGCCCTGCTGGTCTATAATAGCTTGTAGGGAGAAGCAGGGAAAGATCTATCGAAAATGGTAGGTGAGACAGATGATTAGTAAAGAAAACAAATTGTTGATCCGGCGCTATCTTTACGCCATGATCAACATGTACGGCATTATTCCGCTGAGACACGCGTACCATATTTTCAGCCACCAGAACCCCTTGCTCAACATTGACGAGGACGACTTCTGGGAATTCACCATGCTGGACCAGAGCGACCAGGACTACAATGTGGCCGGTGAAAGGGAACTGCTGGTGGAAGAGCGGGGCGAAGATGAGGATGAGGAATTCTACCTTTACGGCGACTGGGTCTTGATGGACCTGCCGCAAGATTTCAAGCGGATCAAAAAGCTCCAGCACAACCGCCTCTATTATGTACCGGAGAAGGATGAATTTTTGCGCCGGGAAAACGAATGGTATTATGAACGGACCACGGCGACGGAAGAGTACCGCCAGTATCTGAAAGACAGCAATCCAGGCCTCAGCGACGACCGGCTGGAAGAAGCCTTCTTTGAGGCGCTGACCCAGCTGCACTCGGTCAGCTACGGCAAGACGGTGGAAGAGACCATCAACGCCGTGCCCCGTTCCCTGCGCCTGATCGGCTTCACTGTAACGGACGAGCAGGAAGATGAACTGCGGGACTTGCTCAGACGGATGCTGGACGGAACCCGGCAGGAGGCTTTGCGGGGAAAGATGTACAAGTACCACAAGCTGCCGACCACTTTGGAAATCATTGAGACGGAAGGCTTGACGCCAGAAAATGTATCTCGGATCCACAGCGGGAAGATCGACGCCATGGAGCTGGTTCCCCAGATCGAACTTAAGCAGCCTGACCTGGCCCAGCAACTGGCCACGATTTACCAGCAGTAAGGCCAAAACAAGGCAAAATTGAACAAAGTAAAAGGCGAAACTCTAAGAAGGGCTTCGCCTTTTCTTTTATCTGTACCTGCTTTCTTCCAGCTTATTTTTGGTAGCCGCGGCTGACCTTGCCGGCGTAAGTGGTAAAAATCTCTCGCAGGCGCGGGGCTAGGGCAATGACCAGGGCCAGTTTGGCTAAGCTTGTTGGCAAAAAAGGCCAGATAGCAGCGTTAGCCGCGGCTGTAAAAGGCAAATGACTGATCCAGGCTAGCCAGGCCGCACCCATTAGCAGCTGCAAAAAGAGGGCAATCCCGGCCGCCAGGGTCAAATAAAATCTGTTTCCTTTAGCCAGGCCCGTGATCAGGGCCAGGGGCAAGAAAGCCCAGAGAAAGCCTCCGTTAGGCCCGAAAAGGACGGCGATGCCGCCACTGGCGCCGCTGAAGACGGGGAGACCGGCGGCCCCTAAGAGTAGGTAGAGGGCGACGGCGCCGGTTCCCAGCTGCCAGCCAAAGGCAGCCGCGATTAGGGGGATTACCAGGGTCTGCAGGGTAAAAGGGACTCCGCCCGGCAAGGGGACCGCCAACTGGCTTCCGACAATGATCAAGGCCGTGGATAAGGCCAAAAGACAGAGCTGAAAAGTGTTTTTTCTGGACATTTTTCTCCTCCAATCCAGTAAAACTATTGCTTACTTGATTAATATAGTTTTACTGGGGCTTTTTGTCAATAAGATATTTTATCAAGTACATGTATAGTAATCGCTGGAGGGAAAAGTAACAAAGATAAAGGTTAGGTAAAAAGATGCAAAAATATGGGGGAAAGCAGGTCTAGTGGCTAAGCGCCGGGGATGCTACTAGATATGCACAACTTCCGCAGGAGTTATCCACAATATATCGTAGTTGCTTGCCGGAGTAAGGCCCAAGATGTGGAAAAGGAGAAAATGGGGGTAAGATAAACTGAAAGTAATTTTTTGCACTGCTTTAGTTTTTTGTCTATAATGGAAACTCAATACGCCTAATAGAGACAAGCAATGTAACGGAAAATAAGGAGGCCACATGCGCTATCAGCAAATTATCCTGGACGTTGACGACACCTTGCTCGACACTGAAGCAACGGTCCACGACTCCCTGGTTCAGCTCTTCAAATCCCATGGCTGGGAGATCAGTGACGAATTTGAAAAAGAATTCCACGCCTACAACCAGGGGCTCTGGCGGCGGCTGGAAAAGGGTGAGCTGACCTTGAACCAGCTCTACGAGATCATGTTCCCGGATATTATCAAAAAATACTGCGGGGTCGAAGTCGACGGGATGGAGACGGCTGACGAATTCCACAGCTACTTCCACACCGGCCACAAGCTCCTGCCCGGGGTCAAGGACACCCTCCGCTATGCCAAAAGACTGGGCTACAGCCTGGCGGTTTTGAGCAACGGGGAGCAATTTGGCCAGGAGCACCGGCTGGAATTAGCCGGGATAAGACACTACTTTGACCTGGTCGTGACCAGCCAGGAAGCCGGGGTGCAGAAGCCAAACGCGGAAATTTTTGACTACTTTTTCGCCAGAAACGGCTACGGCCCCAACCAAACCGTCTTCTTCGGCGATGGCCTGTCCTCTGACATCATGGGAGCGGAAAACTACGGCTTTGCCAGCATCTGGTTCAACCACCGCCACCGGCAGAAGACCCTGCCAGTCCACCCCCTCTTTGAGGTGGACAACTATGCCCAGTTCCAGCGGATCTTGAAAAAAGACTTCGCCCCGACCGCTCTGCGTTAGTTTCCGTTATACTTAAAGCAAACAGACTTTAAGAAAGATTTGGGGAAAAATGGAAAATTGCTTTTTTGATTTCGACGGCACGATCTGCGAATCGCGCCACATCTACGCGACCTGCGCCTGCACTTGGGGCGCCTTTGACCCGGCTAGCCTGAAGAAGGAAAAGGCTGACTACACGGTCGACTATCCCCTGGAAATTTTGGCGATCTAGAAAAAAGCAAAGAGTAAAAACGACAGAGAGTAAAGAAAAACAGAAAGTGAAGATAAAATGCGACTGATTTCTTGGAACATTGACTCATTGAACGCGGCCTTGACGGGGACTTCCCCGCGGGCGGAAATGACCCGGGGGGTCTTGAAAAACTTGCATGACCTGGACCCAGATGTCCTGGCCCTGCAGGAAACCAAGCTGCCGGCCAGCGGGCCAAGCAAAAAGCATCAGGCGGCTCTGGCTGACCTTTTTCCGGAATACGATTTCGTTTGGCGGTCCAGCATGGAGCCAGCCCGGAAGGGTTACGCGGGCACGATGTTTTTGTATAAGAAGGGCCTGGATCCGGTAGTGACCCGGCCGGAAATCGGGGCCCCGGAGCCGATGGACTTTGAAGGGCGGATTTTGACTCTGGAATTCCCGGACTTTTACGTGACCCAGGTCTACACGCCAAATGCCGGCAACGGTCTGGTCCGCTTGGGTGACCGGCAGGAATGGGACAAGTGCTACCGGGCCTACCTGGAAGAATTGGACAAGAAGAAGCCAGTCCTGGCCAGCGGGGACTTCAACGCCGCCTACCAGGAAATCGACTTGAAGCACCCGGAAAACAACCACCATTCCGCCGGCTTTACGGATGAAGAAAGAGCGGGCTTTGGCCAGCTTTTGGCGGCGGGCTTCACGGATACCTTCCGTCAGATCCACGGCCAGGTGGAGGGCGTCTACTCCTGGTGGGCCCAGCGGGTGCGGACGGCCAAGGCCAATAATTCCGGCTGGAGAATCGACTACTGGCTGGTTTCCAACCGCCTGGCTGACCAGGTGGAGAAGTCGGAAATGATCGAGACTGGAGAAAGAGCAGATCATTGTCCAATTTTATTGGAAATTAAGCTGTGATGCGGTTACAATTAGAAATTAGAGGTTGAAGAAACAAAGAAGTTTTAGTTAATTTTTAGTGTATGAGGCGTATGTGTATATGAAGAGATTAGAAAAAGGGGTCATCGGCTTGATCCTGGTCATTTTTGCCGGCACGGTGATTATGGCCGTCTCGAGCGGTGGCCAGAAAGCAGAAAGCAGTTCAGACGCCTTCGATACTTCAGAGTACCGGAAGGCAGTCAAGTCAACCGACAACCACCACTTCAAGAACATGAAGGTGGAATTGTCCGGCAAGAAGAGCAAGATTACTGGCATCCTGCCCAAGACGCCGACTTCTGTCAGCCTGCTCAAGCAGTGGGAGAGCAAGAAGGTTGACCTGGATTTTACGGCCAGCAAGAAGGACAGCGTGTTGACCAGCAAGCAGACAGTTAAGCTGCCGACCCCTAAGGGACATGAATTGACTCATGCCACGGTTGGTGAAATCGGCTATGACCCGGACAGCGACAAGGTCTTGATTTTTGCCAGTGACAAGAACTACAGCCGGGGGTTCTATCCTTTAGGTAATTTGAAGGGGAACGAACCGAGCCCGGCTAGTTTGAGTGCCGACCAGGATCCGCTGGAATTAAGTTTTAAAGATTAAGCAGAAGGACTTTCGCTTTAAGCGGCAGTCCTTTTTTCTTTCTTGTTACTTTTGCCTTGTTTTCTGAATTTTTAACCGGCTTGAAACTTTTTTAATTAAGTAAGGCTTGCACTTTGTACAAAATTGTTTTATTGTTGATTATGAGAAAACAATTGATGATATATTAAAAACAAGGAGGAATCTTTGATGAGAAAAGTAGCAGTGATCGGCATGGGACACGTTGGGGCCACGGCGGCCTTTATTCTTTTTACTCACGGGGTAGCGGACGAATTGGTCTTGCTGGACAAGAATGAGACCAAGTGCCGGGCTGAATGGGGCGACTTGCGCGACGCCCTGGGCAGAAACGACTTCTACGTCAACGTCAAGTGGGGCGACTGGAAAGAGCTGGCGGACGCTGACTTGATCATCACCGCTTTTGGTGACGTGGCGGCCTCAATCACGACAGGCGACCGGTTCGCCGAATTCCCGATCAACACCAAGAACGCGGTTGAAGTTGGCCAGAAGATCAAGGACAGCGGCTTCAAGGGCGTCATCATCAACATCTCCAACCCTTGTGACGTGGTAACCTCCATCTTGCAAAAGGTGACAGGCCTGCCAAAGAGCCAGGTCTTCGGGACCGGGACCTTCCTGGACACTTCCAGAATGCAGCGGGTTGTCGGGGAAAAGCTGGGCCAGGACCCGAGAAACGTGTCCGGCTTCAACCTGGGCGAGCACGGGTCCAGCCAGTTCACGGCCTGGTCAACTGTTTGGGTCAACAACCGGCCAGCCAAGGACCTCTTCAATGAAGCAGAGAAAGAAGAAATGGACCGCTTGAGCAAGGACAATGCCTTCATGGTCGGCAAGGGCAAGGGCTACACCTGCTACGCTGTCGCTACCTGCGCGGTCCGTTTGGCCAGAGCCGTCTTCTCTGATGCCAAGTTCTACGGCCCGACCAGCTGCTACGTTGAATCTCTGGGGACCTACATCGGCTACCCGTCAATCGTTGGCAAGCATGGGGTAGAAGAAGTGCCAGTTCTGGACTTGCCAGCTGACGAACAAGCCAAGCTGGAAGCTTCCGCTAAGAAGCTGAAGGACAGCCTGGCCAGCTTGGAATAATTAAAACGATTCTGACAAGTTAAAAGAATTTTAGCGTAAGAAAATCCTCCCGGGCGGGAGGATTTTTGTTATAATGAGCCTAATTACAAAAAGTAAGGAAAATGACAGGAGGCAAAAAATGACTTTGCACGGTTTGGAAGATACTTACGAATTAGCCAATGGGGTCAAGATCCCGGTAATCGGTTTCGGGACCTGGCAGACGCCAGACGGCGACGTAGCCCAAGAAGCAGTTGAGACAGCCTTGAATGCCGGCTACCGGCACATCGACACGGCCGCAGCTTATGGCAATGAAGCCAGCGTGGGCCGGGCCATCAAGCGCAGCGGTGTCAAGCGGAGCGACTTGTTCGTGACCAGCAAGCTTTGGAACGGGTCCCATAGCTATGAAGGGGCCAAGGCGGCTATTGACGACAGCCTGCTCAAGCTGGACACGGACTACCTGGACCTGTACTTGATTCACTGGCCAAATCCAGTTGCCATCCGGGACCACTGGGCAGAAGGCAACGCGGAAGCCTGGCGGGCCATGGAAGAAGCCGTTCAAGCTGGCAAGATCCGGGCAATCGGGGTCTCCAACTTCCGCCGCCACCACCTGGAAGCCCTCTTAAAAACGGCAGAAATCAAGCCTGTGGTCAACCAGATCTGCCTCAACCCAAATGACTTGCAAGCGGAAGTAACGGCCGCTAACAAGGAATACGGCCTTTTGAGCGAGGCTTACAGTCCTTTGGGCACGGGCGGTCTTTTGGGCAATGAGACCATCAAGGCAGTTGGGGCCAAGTACGGCAAGTCCAGCGCCCAGGTTTTGATCCGCTGGTCCCTGCAGCATAACTTTTTACCACTACCGAAGTCAGTTCACCCGGACTACATCAAGGCCAACGCTGAGGTCTTTGACTTTGCGCTTACTGCAGATGACATGGCCAAGCTGGATGGCCTGCAAGGGATCGGCCAGCCAGTCCTGGATCCGGACCAAGCTGAATTTTAAAGACAAAAGCAAAAAAGAAGTAAAAAATTTTATAAGAAAGACTATATAATATGCCGAAAAACGAATTGGTGGTTATATAGTCTTTTTGTATATATCCGGAAAAGCCGAACAAAAATTGCTAAAAATTTTTTCAAAAAAATTTGACAGCGGGTGAAGGCTTACGGGGCTTGAATTGAGCCAACATACAGTTTCTCGTGTTCGCCTAGTTACACAACACTACATCTTGTGTTTCACAGGAAGAGTGCTAATATATGGAGTGCTTAAAAAATAATGAGACAAGCAGAAAGGACCTGAGAAGATGAGTGAAGAAATATCTCTCTCGGCGGAATTTATCGACCGGGTGAAAGCGAGTGTAAAACCTCACTGGGGCAAGCTGGGCTGGGTCACCTACAAGCGGACCTACGCCCGCTGGCTACCGGAAAAGGGACGGAGTGAAAACTGGGATGAAACCGTCAAGCGGGTGGTTGAAGGCAACATCAACCTGGACCCCCGCCTTCAAGACTCCCCAAGTCTGGAACTGAAGCAGAGCTTGACTGAAGAAGCAGAGCGGCTCTACAAGCTGATCTACGGCCTGGGCGCGACGCCATCTGGCCGGAACTTGTGGATTTCCGGGACTGACTACCAGAGACGGACCGGGGATTCCTTGAACAATTGCTGGTTTGTGGCCATCCGTCCGCAAAAGTATGGGGACAGCAAGATCGTGCCCAGCTACCTTGGCAAGCAGGAAAAGGCCGTTTCCATGCCTTTCTCCTTCCTCTTTGACGAACTGATGAAGGGGGGCGGGGTTGGCTTCTCAGTTACCAGATCCAACATCAGCCAGATTCCCCGGGTCGACTTTGCTATCGACCTGCAGCTGGTGGTCGATGAGACCAGTGAATCCTACGACGCTTCCGTCAAGGTCGGGGCCGTCGGCAAGAATGAATTAGTTCAAGATGCTGACAGCATCTACTACCGCCTGCCGGATACCCGGGAGGGCTGGGTTTTGGCCAATGCCCTCTTGATTGACCTCCACTTTGCCCAGACCAACCCAGACCGTAAGCAAAAGCTGATCCTGGACTTGTCCGACATCCGTCCTTACGGGGCAGAAATCCATGGCTTCGGCGGCACGGCTTCCGGCCCAATGCCCTTGATCTCCATGCTGCTGGACGTTAACGAAGTCTTGAATAATAAGGCTGGCGGCCGCCTTACGGCTGTTGATGCCGCCGACATCTGCAACTTGATCGGCAAGGCAGTCGTGGCCGGCAATGTCCGCCGGTCAGCGGAACTGGCCCTGGGCTCAAATGATGACCAGGACTTCATTTCTATGAAGCAGGACCAAGAGAAGCTGATGCACCACCGCTGGGCATCCAACAACAGCGTGGCAGTTGATTCAGCCTTCAGCGGCTACCAGCCGATCGCTGCCGGGATCCGGGAAAACGGGGAGCCAGGGATCGTGAACCTGGACCTGTCCAAGAACTATGGCCGGATTGTTGATGGCTACCAGGCTGGAATTGACGGGGACGTGGAAGGGACCAACCCTTGCGGGGAGATCTCCCTGGCCAACGGGGAACCTTGCAACCTCTTTGAAGTCTTCCCGCTGATCGCGGAAGAACAGGGCTGGGATTTGCAGGAAGTTTTTGCCTTAGCGGCCCGCTACGCCAAGCGGGTAACCTTCAGTCCTTATGACTGGGAAATTTCCCGGGAAATAATTCAAAAGAACCGCCGGATCGGGATCTCCATGTCCGGGATCCAGGACTGGCTTTTGACCAGACTGGGCAACCGGGTGGTTACCGGCTTCAAGGATGACTTTGACCCGGAAACCCATGAAGCTATCAAGGTGCCAGTCTATGACAAGCGGGCCATTAAGATGGTTGACCAGCTTTACAAGGCCGTGGTCAAGGCTGACCAGGCCTACAGTAAGACTTTGGGCTGCAATGAATCAATCAAGCACACCACGGTCAAGCCATCAGGCACGGTGGCCAAGTTGGCCGGTGCCAGTGAAGGCATGCACTTCCACTACGGGGCTTACTTGATCCAGCGGATCCGTTTCCAGGATTCTGACCCGCTTTTGCCAGCCTTGAAGGCCTGCGGCTACCGGACGGAAGCCGACATCTACACGGAAAACACGACCTGCGTGGAATTCCCGATCAAGGCAGTAGGGGCGGACAACCCTAACTTTGCCTCAGCTGGGACGGTTTCAATCGCGGAACAGTTTGCCACCCAGGCCTTCTTGCAGACTTATTGGTCGGACAACGCGGTTTCCTGCACGATTACTTTCCAGGATTCCGAAGGTGACCAGGTTGAATCCTTGCTCCGCCAGTACCGCTTTATCACCAAGTCAACCTCGCTTCTGCCATACTTTGGAGGTTCCCTGCAGCAAGCGCCAAAGGAACCGATCGATAAGGAGACTTACGAAAAGCGCAGCCAGGAAATTACCGGCAACGTGGAAGAAGTCTTCAGCCAGCTGAACAGCGACGTCAAGGACCTGGAACTGGTCGACCAGACCGACTGTGAAGGCGGCGCCTGCCCAATTAAGTAAGGCAGGCAAAATAGCGATAAAAGACATAAGAAAAAACTAAAATAAAAAACGGGAGAAACAAAAGATGAAAAAGAAGATTTTAGCAGTCGTAGTTGCCTTGGCAGCCTTCGTGGGCCTTTTTGCCAGCCAGCCAGTCCAAAAGCAAAGTATTCAAGCAGCCAAAACTAAGCAAATCAGCGTGACCTACACTTTGAAGGACACGACTAAGGCCAAGAACAAGCAAACCCTGGCTAAGAAGACCTTCAAGGTCAAGAAGGGGACGACTGTCTTCACTGTTTTGAAGAAGGCCTGGAAAGTCAACTACACTAAGTCTTCATATGGTGATGGTGTCTTCATTACCAAGATCAAAGGCCTGGGCAATGAAAAGAAGAAGCTCTACTGGACTTACACCGTTGACGGCAAGATGGCCAAGGTGGCAGCTGACAAGCAAAAGCTGACTAAGAACAAGTCCAAGGTTGTCTTCACTTTGAAGAAATACTAAAATGCAGACCAAGGAACGCTACCAGCTGCAAAGGCTGACCCTGCTGGCCTTGCTGACTGCGATGTGCGTGGTTTTGCGGATCTTTAAAATCATCGATATCCCCAATGTCCAGCCGGTGACCGACATTATCATGCTGACGACGCTGGAACTGGGGGCAGGGACGGGGATTCTCCTGGCCATTTTGGTCATGGTGATCTCTAATATCTTCCTGGGGTTTGGCATTTGGACCTTGCCGCAGATCTTTGCCTACGCGGCATGCGCTTTGACCGTGGCGTTATTTGCCAGGCTTTTGCCGCTGAAAAGCCGGAAATTCTTCTGGCTGCAGGAGCTCCTGGCCGGCTTTCTGGGCCTGGAATACGGCTTCTTTGTCAGCCTGGGCATGGCTGGCTGGGGCGGCTGGGCAGCCTTCATTGCCTACTGGGTCAGTGGCCTGACCTTTGACTTGTATCATGCTGCCGGCAACCTGGCCTTTTATCCTATCCTTTATCTGCCATTGGTTTTGGGCCTGGACCGGTTTAAAAAGAAAGTAGGGTGGAAGCAAAATGCTTAAAGTCTACACTAAAGTCGGTGACCAGGGGAAAACCAAGCAGGTGACCGGCAAGATGGTCGCCAAATACGACCCGCAGATCCAGACACTGGGAGCTCTCGATGAGCTGCAGTCCTGGCTGGGGGTTACGGTGGCCAACCTTTCTCCGGCCTGCCAGGGCCTGGAAGAAAAGCTGATCAAGCTGGAGCGGGAAATGTATGAATTGCAGGCTGATCTGGTGGTCAAGCGGCACCATACGATTACCTTGGCTGAAGTGACTTACATGGAAGAGCAAATCGATGCCTGGACGGAAGAATTGCCGGAAATGAAGGAATTCATCCTGCCGGGCGGGTCAAAGACCAGCGCCAACCTCCAGTATGCCCGGGCACTGGCCCGGACCAGCGAGCGGGTCTGCGTGCTGTACGCGGACGAAAGCGGGGAGGTCAAGAGCGACAGCCTCAAGTACCTGAACCGCCTGTCAGACTATCTGTTCGTCATGGCCCGCTACGCCAACCTTTTGGAGGGCGTGGCTGATGTCAAGAGCAAGCCCGCCCGGCCGCGGCGGCGTCCGAAAAAATAAGCTAGCAAATTAAAAAGTGTTGGATGACTTTGAGAGCAAGCATCCAACACTTTTTCTTTTACAGTTACTTTCAGTATATTCTACTCCAAAAATAAGCAAGCAAAAACCCGCGGGTGAGAAGGCCCCGCGGGTTTTCGTTTTAGCTTTTAATGGATAAGTTTAAAAGTATGTGTTTGTAAAGTAATGTAAGTAATTTTTAAGTAGATTGTTGTAAGAAAATCTGTAAGTTTTAAAAAAGGGATTTCTAAGCGGCTAGATTAGCCAACCTTAACTGGAGTTTCAGCTTCCTTGCCTTCAACCAATTCAAGGTTGTTGTCGAAGGCCTTAACTACCATGTTGCGAACAGCGTGAGTAGTGTAGAAAGCAGTGTGTGGAGTTACCAGAACGTTTGGACGAGCGATCAAGTCAGCTAAACGTGCGTCTGGGAATTCCTTGCCTTCCCAGTCTTCGTTGAAGACGCCAACTTCACCTTCGTAAACGTCCATTGCGTAACCGAAGACCTTGCCTGAGTCCAAACCACGGATAACCGCGTCAGTGTCAACCAATGGACCACGTGATACGTTAACGATAACTACGTCTTGCTTCATTTTAGCGATTGACTTGTCGTTGATCATGTGAACGTTAGCTGGAACGTCAGGAACGTGCAGGGAAATAACGTCAGCTTGCTTGTACAGGTCGTCAAGTGAGTCTACGTAGTAGCCCTTCTTTTCCAATTCTGGGTTGCGGAAGATGTCGTAAGCGATAACCTTAGCGCCGAAGCCTTCCATGATTTGCATGAAGACTTGACCGATGTGGCCAGTACCTACAACACCAACAACTTGGTCGCGAACTTCACGGCCGATAGTTGGTGCCCAACGCAAGTCGTGACGGGCAACCTTTTCGTCCATAGCCTTGTCTTGACGCAGGATGCGGGCAGCTTGGATAGCAGCGTGTTCTGCGATGGCGTCTGGTGAGTAAACTGGAACGTTGGTGATTTGGAAGCCAAGTTCCTTAGCCTTAGCCATGTCGATGTTGTCAACACCAACGTTACGCAGGCTCATCTTAGTGATGCCGTTGTCTGCCAAAGCTTGCAGAGTTTCAGCGGTGTAGTCAAGTTGTTGGTAAACAACAACACCGTCAGCACCCTTTGCCAAAGCAGCAGTTTCTGGGGTCAAAAGCTTGTCAGTGTATTCAACTTCGACGTCCTTGTGAGCGTCTTCCCATTCCTTCAAGAATGGCTTTTCATCTTCACGAATTGCGTAAGCAAAAATTTTAGTCATTAATTGTCCCTCCGTTATTCTTGCTCTTACATTGATAATAGTAACACAAAAAGGTGAAAGATAACACTAAAAACCAGTCACGTGAACAATATAATTTAGATGAAAGCGCTAAACATCAATATGGACAAGATGATTTTTGAAGTGAAAAAAATATCTTTCACAAAGTTGAAAATGTTTTGACTGCAGCTAGTTTATAGTAACGGATTTTTTAAGCAAAAAGCGGCATAATATCCTCTCTTACAAGAATGTTATGCCACTTTTCTTCTATGTTATTTGCTGATTGCTGCCGCTTAATCGATCTTGCGCTTTGGATTGAGCAGGTTCATTGGGTCAAACAAGCTCTTGATCTGGTGTTGGATCCAGTCAACGTCTTCACCCAATTCAACATTGTTCCACTGGTTCTTCAACATCCCTACGGCATGTTCGCCAGAGATGGTTCCACCCAGTTCTAAGGCCTTGGTAAACATTTCGTGCAAGACGATATTGACACTTTCAGGCATTTCCTTGGCATCCTTGGACCAGGTAACGGTTGGGTGCAGGTTGCCGTCGCCAGCATGTCCGGCGGTGAAGATCTCCAGTTCCGGGTACTTGTCGCTCAAAGCCTGGATCGTGTCAACCAACTCAGCCATGCGTGAAGTTGGCACGGCCATGTCTTCCATAACTGCGCTGCGACCAGTGAAGATGGCTGGTAACATGTCCTGGCGGACGCTGATAATCTTGTCTTGCTCAGCTGGGTCAGTAGCCAGCTGGACGTCGGTCACATGATACTTGTCCATAATGTTTTTGACGATCTGTTTGCCTTCATCAGAAATGGAGTCGACGCGGAAAATTAAAGCTGCGCCGCGGCCGGCCATCTCCTTGTTATCACGGAATTCGCTGACTGCCTGCAGGGTGTGGGAATCCATGGCTTCTAACATGGCAGGGTAGATCCCTGACATCCGCAGATCTTTGGTGGCTTCAGCCAAAGTGTGCATATCCTTGAAGTAGGCCAAGCCCATCAAGGATTCGCCCAAAGGCAGCGGCAGCAACTTGACCGTAATTTCCACGATCGTACCCAGCGTCCCTTCTGAGCCGACAAACAATTGAGTTAAGTTGTAGCCAAAGGCTTGCTTGCTGGTTTTGCCGCCCAGGTCAAGGAGGCGACCATCAGCTAGGACGACCTTCAAGCCCAGGACGTTGTCGCGGGTTGATCCGTAGCGAACGCCACTCAAGCCGCCGGCGTTGGTCGCGACGTTGCCGCCAATGCCTGACATTTTCTTTGAAGCTGGATCTGGAGCGTAGAAGAGCCCTTGCTTTCTCGCGGCTTGGTCAAGGTCATTGTTGATGACGCCTGGCTGAACGACGGCATAGGCATCCTCAGCGTTCAATTCCAGAATCTTGTTCATCTTGGCGGTTGAAAGAATGATGGCGTGGTCAACAGCATCAGCGCCAACAACGGTGCTGGTGAAGCGGTTCTGGGAAACAACTGGCAGGTGGAAGCGGCGGGCAGCCCGCATGACTCCCTGGACGTCAGCGATTGAGCCTGCTTCGACCAGGGCTAGAGCCAGGCCGTGCTGGCCAGGCAGGTTTTGGCTATAGGATGCGGTTTGTAAGCTGTCTTTATCAGTTTTGACGATCCCATCCTTTACTTGTTCCTGCAAAAAATCAATTATTTCGTCTGTGTTGTAGGCTGAAAAATTCAATACCATGGTAAATTCTCCTTTTAAGCAATAGTGATTTTCACGGCCACGAATGAGTGTCTTGTTATTTTATCACTAACAATTAGTAAGTGAGTTTAGTATACACCAATGCTCAACAATTGCAAATAAATAGTTTTTTGTTCCAAAATATCTTTAACCTGGTAAACTTTAGGTAAAAAGCAAAATCGAGGAAACGATAATGACAGTACAAAAAATCATCCACGATCCCCTCAGTTTAAGCCAGCCGGCAGCTAAAGCGGCGGCCAGTGACCGGCAAGCGGCCCAGGACCTACTGGACACCCTGCTGGCCCACCGGGAAAGCATTGACGGCCTGCCGCCCGCCGCTGGCCTGGCCGCCAACATGATTGGGGTAAACAAGGCGATTATCGCGGTCAACGCCGGCTTTTTACCTATAGTTATGCTCAACCCCAAGATCGTTAAAAGATCCGGTCACTACCTGGCAGAAGAAGGCTGCCTGTCTTTGCCTGGAGAGCGGCCGGCTGACCGCTATGAAGAGATTACGGTCAAATACCAGGATATGGACTTAAAAGAGCATGAGCAGGCCTTTACGGGCTTTGTGGCGGAAACTATCCAGCATGAGGTCGATCACTGCAAGGGTAAATTAATTTAATAAGGTAGGAAAGCAAAAAGCTGGGCCAAACGGCTCAGCTTTTTTTAATCGGTCAGGTAGGAGACCGGCTTGTTGACTTCGACCTTGGTGCCGGAGTATTTCTTGGCGATCCACTTCTGGATCTGCTTGTTATGGTAGAGCTTGCCCAGCTTCTTGTAAGCGGCATTGTTCTTGTTCTTCTTGGCAGTGGCCAGGACATTGATGTTGTTCTTGGTGCTCTGGTCGATCTTTTCGTGGTAAAGGGAGTCCTTCAGCACGTTCAAGTTGCCGGCCAGGGCGATGGTGTTGCCGATGAGGACAGCGTCGACGGACTTGATGATCCGCGGGCCGGTGGTGTCATCGATCAGCTTGAACTTGAACTTCTTCGGGTTGGAAACAATGTCGTTGGTGTTGCCGCTGGCTGAGTCGAAGTTCTTCTTCAGCTTGATCAGGCCGGCGCTTTGCAAAAGCAGGAGCCCTCTGGCTTCGTTGGCGGCATTGTTGGCCAGGGCGATGGTCGCGCCTTTAGGCAGGTCGGAGAGCTTCTTGTACTTGGATGAGTAGATCCCCATTGGTTCCAGGTAGGTCGTGGCCAGGGCTACTTGCTGGCCGGTGTTGCTCTTGGACTTGTTGTAGGCTTCCAGGTAGGCCCAGGAAGCGAAGGCACTGACGTTGATGCTGCCATCGGAGGTTGCCCGCAGGAGGCTTGGCCCGTCGGTAAAAGCCTTCACCTTGATCTTAAGGCCCAGCTTTTTGGCCTGGCTGCTCTTGGCGATGTGCTGCCAGACTTGGACATCGGGGCCGATAGAGCCGACAGTGACGGTAGTCGTCTGGCTCTTGGCCGTTTGCCGGGAAGAAGTCAGGCGCAGGGCGAAGAAGGCGGTAATGATGACGACGAGGGCGATGGCGGCGGCGATGAGCCGTTGCTGCTTTTTCTTTCTTCTCATGATTTTTGCTCCTAAAAGTTAAAAACTAGTCTTCAACCACGTGGCGGTCAAATGGGTCGTCGCTGATGCCCTTCTTCAAGATGTCGTTGCACCATTCCTGGGCGCTGAAGAGGGAGTGGTCGCGGTAGTTGCCGCAGCTTTCGATGGTGGTACCAGGCACGTCTTCCCAAGTGATGTCGTCTCTGATGGCCTTGAGGGAGTCGCGCAGGGCCTTGGCTACTTCAGTGGTGCTGTGTTCACCCCAGGTAATCAAGTGGAAACCAGTCCGGCAGCCGAATGGGGAGCAGTCGATGACGCCGTCTAAGCGGTCGCGCAGGAGGCTGGCCAGGAGGTGTTCAATGGTGTGCAGGCCGCCAGTTGGGATGGCGTTTTCGTTAGGCTGCACCAGGCGGAGGTCGAAGTTGGAGATCTTGTCGCCCTTAGGGCCTTCTTCAACGGTGATCAGGCGGACGTAAGGTGCCTTAACTTTAGTGTGGTCCAATTCAAAACTTTCTACTTTAGCCATGATGATAATTCTCCTTATTTCTAAAAATACTGCTTAACTAAATTACTTGAAAAAACGTGACAAAAAAAGTCCCTGAACGAAATGCTTTCGCTCAGGGACGTATTAGCGTGTTACCACCCATCTTCACGGCCAAAAGAGGCCGCCTTTAAGTACGCTCCGCCTGGGCGGAGTTATACTCGGGCGCGGTATCGGGCGCCTCCCGCGGGAAGCTTGCCGGAGCTCGCCTCCCGTATGACTCAAAGACCATGTTCGCCGGGGCCTCTTCAGCCACCGCGCCTCTCTGAAAGAAGATTTGACCAGCTACTTATCTTTTCCTTGTCAACGTGTTTTCATTTTTTAATCATAATATAATAACGATAGCCACTTGTCAACCTTTCGCGGCAAAAATCATCCAAGCCGGCTAATCGTCCTGCTTTTGCTTGCCGGAATTAAATTTCCGATCCCGCAGATAGTCGGCAATCGTCGCGCCAATGAAGATCAAGTCAAAAGGACCTAAGAGGGCCAGTCCGGCGATGTTCAGCATGCTATAGGCCGCCGCGTTGGTAACTACGATAATTCCGATAGGAATCAGCATGTTCCAATAGCCAATCCGGTAACGAAAGAAGTCGGTAATCTTTTGCATCCTCGGCGCAAAAGGCGCGGTCAAAATAAAGCCGATCATTAACCCAGCTGAAAAATAGCTGATTAATAAACGAGTCATGATAATGCCTCAAAAATTTACTTTCCTAGAAAACAACAGATACAGTATTAATACCTGGAATTATAGTTCTGTTTCTAATCGCATACAAGTGGAAAATATCCAAGCCGGCTAATCGTCCTGGCCGTGGTCCTGCTTGGCTTCTTCCTCGCGCTTGATCTTGAGGATTAAGGGGTCAGTTTGATTACTAGGAACTTGGCAAAGTAGTAGGCAATCACGAAGAAGATGAAGTAAAGAAAAAACCGCCAGCCGCGGTTAAATACCAACGGCTGGCGGTTATTAATTTTTAGCCCAAACGGTTGAGCAGTTCCTTCAAGAAGTCGTAAGTGCTGCCGACGTAGCGGTAGTCTGAACCTTCGAAGACGATAGCGTTCGGGTTAGTGTTGACGGAGATGATGTTTTCAGCATGGTCAACAGTAAAGGTGTATTGCGGCGCGCCGGCAATACCCAGGTTGATCAAAACTTGCGGCTTGATCTTGTGGCCGTTGACGCCGAGCTGCTGGCCACGGTTGAAGTCTGAGCCGACCATTGGTCTGGTAACCCCGATTTCAGCACCCAGCTTTTCAGCTACTTGCTTGGCCAGAGCGATAGTTTCCGGCTGGTTGGCACCACGGCCCAGAGCCAGAACGATCTTGGCCTTTGGCAGGCCGGCTGCTTGTGATGGGCTGCTTACCGCGTCAACCGCGCCGGCTGGAGTCTTGGCTGCTTCCAGAAGCGGCAGGATCTGGTCAAGGTCGGTCAAGTCAGCTTGCTTTCTTGCCACTTCCTGGCTTGGTACATCAGCCATTTCAGCATTGCTGATTTCCGTGTACATCTTTTCAATCGTGCCTTCAGCGATTTCCATGGCTCTGGCATCTCTCACCAGGTGTTCTGGAGCAAATTCAGCGCTGTAGCCGTAGCCGCCCATGATCTGCAGGGTCAAGTCGCAGGATTCAACCGCTGCCTGGCTGCCGAAGCACTTAGCCATAGCTGATTGTTCCATGTATGGCAGGCCGGCATCCTTGCGGCGGGCAGCTTCCTCGTAAACCAAACGGGTCAGTTCCTTGTTGGTTGCAATCTTGCTGATCTTGTATTGGGTAACTTGCATGTCCTTGAGCAGGGTATTGCCTGACTTGCGCTTAGCCGCGTAGTTTTTGGCAATATCAAGGGCGTGTTCCTGGATCCCGGTCAAAACGGCCCCCATCAAATAGCGGGCATCATCGTGGGCGTTGTTGGCAATTTCCAAACCTTGCCCCCGCTTGCCCAGCATGTTTTCCGGACCAACTTCGATCTGATTCATGACAACTTCACCGCAAGGAATTCCCCGCAGGCCGATGAACTTTTCAACATAGCCAAAGGAGAAGCCTGGCATCCCCTTGTCCACGATAAAGACAGAGTATTCGTCAGGACCAGTCTTCACGTTGACTGAGTAAACTTGAGCCAGGGTCCCGTTGGTAATCATAACCTTGTCGCCGTTGATGATCCAGCGGCCGTCCTTTTCAACAGCGTAGGACTGGTGCTTGCTTGGGTCTGAGCCGCCTTCTGGTTCAGTGTTGGAGAAGCCAAGGATGGCTTGGGCACCCCAGGCAAAGTAGCGCTTCTTAGCGGCGTCAGTGCCGTACTTAGCCAGCTGGTCACAGCTTTTGTAGTGGCCTTCCAGCATTACGCCGACACTGGCGTTGGCCTTGGCCAGGATGTTGACGATCTTGCCGGCGGTTTGAGCGGAAACGTCCAGTCCGCCATATTCCTTAGGAATTTTTGCCCGCAAAAGGCCCAGGTCAACGATCTTCTGGAAAAGGCCGTTTGGCAGCTTGGCCTGGCGGTCGATCTGCAGGTCAAAAGGCGCTACGTCCTTGTCTGCCAATTGCTGAACGGCTTGCAAAAGTTTGGTTTCATTAGTCATGCTAGTATCCTTATCATTCTTTTATCATATAGAGAAGCAACGTTTTTTATTTCGTACAGCCGAAATAAAGAAAACGCTTTTATAATTAATATACTATCATGAACTAGTGGTAATGTGCAATAGGGGGAATAAAAAAGGCTCACTTGCGTGAACCTTTATAGTTTAATCAAGTTGAATTTCGCGGTCAAAAAGCTGGCGGCTATCCGCGGTCAGATTATGGGCGACAAACATGATCGTTTTATCCGTCTTGAGCAAGCGGGCAATAATCTCCCGCGTGGCGGCCTGGTCAATAGCGCTGGTGCCTTCATCGATCAAAAGCAGCTGGCTGTGGTAAAGATAGCTGCGGGCCAGAACGATTTTTTGCCGCTGACCGCCAGAGATATTGCTGTCTTCTACGGCAACCCTTGTATCAAGCCCAGCCGGCCACAGGCGCAGGTCCTCACTTAAGTTCACCTGGTCTGCTGTTTGGCGGAGCAAGTCTTGATCGTTTAAAGCCGGATTGAACATGGTCATGTTTTCAGCAACGCTGCCGGGGAAAAGCTGGGGATCTTGGGGGAGATAGCCGATTTGACTCAAGTTGGGCTGAATGACCTGTCCCTTCTGGTCCAGATAGTGAATTTCTCCACTGGCTGCCTTGACTTCACCCAAGAGCAGCTTGAAAAAAGTACTTTTCCCCCGGCCGCTGGCGCCGGTCAGCAGAACTTTTTCTCCGGGCTGCAGCTTGATGGCCGGGTAAGCCAGGCTGAGGCCGTTAAATTCAACGGTTAAAGGACTGCTGGCAAAAGCCGCTGGCGCTTGGCCAGCCTCTTTTTGCTCCGGGACGGCTTCTCTTTGCTTAAGCAGGTCTTGCCGCAGCTGGCGGCTGCCGGAAATTTCGCCTAAGTAGTCAGCCGCGTTTTGCAGATTGCCAAAAAAGTCACTGTTAAAAGAAGCGATGCTGCTGAGCAGGCCAAAAGCCGTCCAGTGTCGGATGACCAGAAAGGCAGTCAAGAGCAGGATCAGGCTGCTGCCAAGAGAATATGCCAGCTGATTGAGGTAATCCAAGCGAGCAGAGACGGCGCTTTTGTGCACATGGGCATCTTCCAGTTCTTTGGCGGCCAGGCCGGCTTTTTCCTTAAACCAGGCCAAGGACAGGCAGCGGTGCAAGTCGCCAAGGCCGAGCAGCCAGTCGCCAAGAACCTTGAGATAGGCCTGGTTCTGCGTGGCCAGTCTTTGATTGGCGTGGTTGAGCTGGCGGTCCAGCAGGCGGGGAAGGGAGATCTGCACCAAGGCAAAGATGAGGCAGGCGATGAAGAGGCTCCAGTGAAAACTGAGCAGGGCACCGCCAGAAGCCAGGACAGTCATGCCGGCCTTAAAGCTGCTGTAAATATTGCGCAGGTAGCTGACAGTCAGCAAGTCCCCTTCCTTAAGCAGCTGGTTTTGCGCCTGGGCTGGATCGTGTGCTTGGCCATCATTGAATATATGCAGGGCAAGCTCTTGCCGGATCTGCTGCAGGTAGCTTTGGATCAGCTGTTCCAGGGACAGGTTGCCATAGTAGGTGAGCAGGGCACTGAAGACCAGGCAGGCCAGCTGCAAGGCCAGCATTTGGGCAAAAAGCACGGGCTGCCGGTTTCTTAAAGCATTGAATTCCAAAGTTAAGGCGTAAGAAGACCCGACCAGCAGCAAGGAACTTAAAGCCGAGGCCAAGAAGAGCAGGCTGCTTTTGACTGGCTTGCGGAGGTAAAATTCTTTAAAAGTCATACATGCTCCCTCTTAGCTAAGCTGATTTCCCGGTCAAAGCGGGCTTTTTGTTCAGGGCTTAAATTGTGGGCAACGAAAATGACGGTTGCTGGCAATTGACAAAGGGTCCGCAAGATCTGATCCTGGCCGGCCCGGTCAACCGCGCTCAGTGACTCATCCAGCAAAAGCAGGGGAAAGCCATGGCTTAAAGTCCGGGCAAGAGCCAGTTTTTGTTTTTGACCGCCGGACAGAGTCAAATCGTCTGGGGTAATCTGGCGCTGGGGATCAAGCTGGAGGCCGACTGTTTTCAGGTAATCTTTTGGATCAGCACTTAGGCCAGGGGTATGCATGGTCACGTTTTCCGCCAAAGTCGCGGGGAACAGGACCAGGTCCTGGGCCTGGTAGCCGATTGAGTAAGGGTCCGGCTCGAAAGCCTGGCCAGCAGCGTCTTTAAAGATGATCTGGCCTTTTTCAGATTGTAAATTGCCTAAAAGCAGTTTTAAAAGGGTGCTTTTACCGCTGCCGCTGTCGCCAGTGATAAGGATTTTTTCACCAGCATGGATGGTCAAATCGGGGTAGGACAAAAGCTGCTTGCCGTGGGTCAGGGAGACTTGTTTGATCTCGATTTGGGCCATCCGGTTGACCGGCTGCAGATTGTCATTTTTCTTGCTTTCCTGCAGGCGGCTAAGCTGCTGGCGCAGGCTTTTGGTCGAATTCAGATAAGAATAGCTGCCGGCGATGTTTTCCAGGACGGAAAAAATACTGCTGGTGAAATAACCAGACGCGATAACGCCACCTAAGGACATTTGTCCTTTAAAGAAGAGGAAGCCGGCGATGAGGGGGATGCTGACTGTGCCTAAGGCGTTGCTAAGGCTTTGTAGGCACTGGATCTGGCTGTTGATCTTGCGGCGGCTGACTTGCCGGTCGGCCAGCTCTTGGCCGGACTTAAGCAGGGCTTTTTGATAAGGGCCTTTGGCAAAGTAGCGGCGAAGTTCTGCCAAACCGGCAGTCCATTGGGCGATAGTCGCTAAAAAGTGCTGATTAGCAACCGATAATTGATCGGTGGCCTGGTTGCTGTATTTTTCCAGTAAGCGGGCAATCGCGAAGGAAGTCACGGTAGTTAAGAGGCTGGCCAGGAGCAGGAGCCAGTGAAAAGAAAAGAGGCTGGCGGCAACCATAAGCGCGTTGATAACGTCACAGATCAAGTAAAAGAGAACAGTCGCGTAATCGTAAGTCAAAGTGTCAAGGTCTTGGCTAAAGTGGTTGGTCATCTCGGAGACGCCTGCAGGCTGCTGGTAATAGTGGTCAGCCAGTCTGTCTCTGACGCCGTGCAGATACTGCTGGGTCTGCTTGCTGAAGAGGTAGTTGGCCCCGTTGAAAGCCAAGTTCAGTACTAAGGCCAGGGCAAACTGGATCAGAAGCAGGCTGCAAAAAATGTTAAAACGGCCGGCGGAAACTTGGTTGACCATTGGCGAGAACAGGTAAGTTGAAGCAACGTCGATGACCTGGGTCATGACCAGCAGGGCAAAGATAATGGCGAAGCGGCCCCGGTTGCTGTTGATTAGTTTACGTAAAGTCATGGGCAAAAATCGTGTAGTCTTTTTCTCCTAAAGGATCTTGGGCTTGTAAATAGTATCTTTGTTGTGTAACTTTTATAATCTTAATTTAATATAAAAACTTAAACAACTGGTATAAGCAGAAAACATTAACTATTTTTACTGCTATTACTTTTCACTTCTTGCTCATGCTTTACTAATTTCTTATAAGCTTTTTTGCTCCCGCGGTTCAAATCCTTGTTAAATTTATATTCTTGCCAGTCGCTTATGAAGAGCAGGTTCAGGTTATAGCCCTCTGGATAAAGGTCGGCAGCTTTTCGCCGTAATTTCAGCCGTTTAACGGGAATGACTGAAAATTGTTTGTTGACGAAAATTTTTGCCAAGGTTTGGTTTGCTTCTAAGGCGTAGAAAATACCCTCTCTTTCCAGATTGCCCGCGTAGACCACGTCTCCTTTGCAAAAATGTGTTTTGACTATTTTGCTAGTAGCTTTTTCTTTCAAAACGACTGTACTGCTGCTGAGTGGCAATTGACCGGCTAAAACTTTTTGCGCCTGGTCGATAATTTCTTTTGGCATCCCTACTTTTTGAGCAATCCAAAAAGCCCGGCTCTGACCGACTTGGTCTAAGAGCAGACGGTAGGTTGGGGTGAGGGTGTCGGCATTGAAGTCCATTGACGCGGTCCGGTAATTTGGATGCTTAACAGCATAATCTTTAATTCTGCTGTAGTGGGTCGTGGCTAAAACTAAGCACCCCTTAAGTTGCAGGGCTTGCAAGACGGAAATAGCAATAGCAGCTCCTTCATCGGGGTCAGTGCCACTACCCAGTTCATCGAGCAAAACTAGACTGCGGCTTTGAGCGTGAGTGACAATTTTGGCAATGTTGGTCATTTCTGCTGAGAAGGTCGACAGGGAGTTATCTAGGTCCTGTTGGTCACCAATTTGGCTGAAAATCTGCTGGCTGACAGGGATATCACAGATTTCCCGGCTGGGCAGAAAAAGCCCAATCTCTGTCATCATGATAGCCAGGCCGCAGTTTTTTAAAGTGGCGGTTTTGCCACCGGCATTTGGTCCAGTAATGATCAAGCCGCGAACTGGTGGCTTGATTTCCAGGTCAAGTGGAACGGGATTTTTAAGCAGGGGATGCCGCATCCCCCGTAAAAGCAGCTGATTTGTCTGATTTAATCTGGCCCGCTTGCCATTCAGCTCCCGGCTATATCGCGCCCGGGCCATAATTTGATCAATTGCCGCGACGACATCAATGTTACGTAATAGGCCGTGGCTTTCTTCATAGACGGTAGCGGTCAGCTGCCCGAGGATCATCGCTTCAATAGCTTCAATTTGTCCCTTGACAGCAATCTTTTCGCTGCTCAGCTGGTCCAGCTTGCGCGGAAGAATGAAGGCCGTCTGTCCATTGGCTGAATAAGCGATGATTCGTCCAGCGATTGCCTTTTTAAAGCTGCTTTTGACGGGCAGAGTCAAGTGACCATCTTTTTCTACCAGTCGCTGTTCTTGCAAGCTTTGGCTGACATTCTTGCTTTGCAGCAGCTTACCAGCCGTATCTTTTATTTCCTGGCTTAGTTCCTGTTCTTGCCGCCGCAGCCGCCTTAAGTCGCGGTCAGCGCTGTCGGCAACTTGACCATGTTCTATTGACTGATAAATCTGTTCAACCAGTTTTGGAAAAAGCTGGAGTTCTTCACCATAGGAATTAAGGATTGGAACCAGATCTTTTTCTCTGTACAAAAAGCGTTGCAGCAATTCACAGACCCGGAGATAATCAGCAACTTTTTCCAAATCATCTGCTGATAGAAGGAGCCCCTTCTGAGCGCGATTGATCAATGGCAAAAGGGAATCTGAAGAAACAAACGGCAGCTGCAAGCTCCGCTCTAAGAGCCGCGTACCTTCTTCTGTTTCATCGAGCAAGTGGGTAACAGCTGCCGGTTTGGTCAATGGCTGGGCCTGCAGAAGCAAGTTTCTGGCTTCGGGGGACTTGGCGTAAGACGCTACTTGGGTAAGGACTTGTGCAAATTGCAATTGGCTGTTTTCAAAAATTTCAGTCATCTAATTTTCCTTTAATCTGATATGTGTAAAAAAGCGGTCTCCAACTAAGTTGGAGACCGGTTGATAATATTCTGCTTTAATTAAGCGAAGTTTTCCTGCAGGTCCTTCACGCCGGCTTCTGACAGGGTGGTGTAGATTGAATACTTAACGCCCTTGAAGGTTTCCAGGCTAAGTTCGATGCTCTTTTCACCATTGCTGCCATCGCTGACTGCCACGCCCAAAAGCTTGTAGGCAGTTGAAGTCGGGTCTGGTGAGAAGTACAGGCGCTTCTTGCCGTCAGTTACTGACTTTTCAGTGTAGAAGTAAACCTTGGCCGGGATGGACTTGACTGCCAGGTTGAGGTCGCTGGAGTCAACCTTGTTCAAGGTCAGCAATTCGTAGTGCTGAGCCAGGTGACCGCCAACGCTTTGGAAGACAGCCAGGAACTTTTCGGTTGCTTCAGGGTCAACTTCACCAAAGTCGATGTTGTCGTTTTCTTGTACCAATGACAAGATCAACAAGTGCTTAGTATCCTTGTCGTAGTATACGCTGAAGTTTTCAACGCCACCTGGCCAAGGAGCCTTGCCCTTTTCATATTGGGTAAAGTAGACGCTTGAGTCGTTCTTGACAACCAGCTTGCTTGCGCCATCAACGGTCTCCAGAATGGTGATCGGCATTGGCGGAACATTGCTGTCCTTTTGACGCTGTGCCCACAGCTGGGATTGCTTCTTCTTTTCATTGCGGGAGTTGATGTAAGTACCGACGCAGATGATGATGACCAATAATAAAAGTATCCAACCCATAGTTGTCTAAACCTCCAGTATAGGCATTTCTTCCGAGCTGAAAAAATGCTTGATTAATGCTAAGTTAAAATTTATCTGGTTCAAAGCTAAGCGCTAAGCCCATTTATATCTTTTAATTTTACTACAAAATAGCCGTTTGGCAAACCTTGTATAGGCCGCAAAGTTATTAAAATTAAGCGGAGACGGGGTTTTTAAGAAAAAAACAGCTGATCCTTATTAGAAATAAATTAAGTTAGCGCTAGGCATTCTTTTCAATGCTTTCCCTTAAGTAGCCCAGGTATTTTTGCCCAATGGAAGAAAGCTGGTGCAGGCGGTTGGTCAGGTAGCCGATTTCAATATATTCGTCGCTGATCAAAGGCCGGGCGATGATGTCGTCCCCGTTTAAGTCAGCGTTGATGATCCCTGAAGAGATGGTATAGCCGTTTAAGCCGATTGCCAGGTTAAACAGGGTAGCCCGGTCACTGACAATAATGGATTTTGGGGAATGCTGGTCAGCCAGGGTTTCTTCCCAGTAATAGAAGGAATTGTGCTGGCCCTGGTCGTAGCTGAGCTTGGGGTAGGGCAAGAGGTCTGCTAAGGAGATAGATTTTTTGCCGGCTAGGGGATGGTTTCTGTATAAAAAGACGTGGGGGTGGGCCTTAAAGAGGGGCGTAAAGCTGAGTTCCTTTTCCTGGAAGCTGTTTTCCATGACCTGGCGGTTGTAGCGGCTGAGGTAGACAATGCCGATCTCGCTGTGGAGGTTGGCCACGTCTTCGATGACTTCATAGGTCCGCATCTCTTTGAGGCTGGCTTGGTAGTCGCTCTGGCCGATTTCTTTTAACAGCTGGACGAAGGCGTCAACGGCGAAAGCATAGTGCTGGGCCGCCACGGAAAAAATCTTCGGCGCGCTGGACTGGTCGCCATAGCGGCGCTCAAGCAACTGGACCTGGTCCAGGATCTGCTGGGCGTATTGCATGAACTCCCGGCCATCTTCGGTTAAGCTAACCCCTTTTTTGCCCCGGATCAGGATGGTGATCCCCATTTCTTTTTCCAGCTGCTTGATGGCGCTGGACAGGGTGGGCTGGGCGATGAAAAGTTCTTTGGCTGCCTCGGTCATGTTGCCGAGGGCGACGACTTTTTGCAGATAGAGCAGTTGCTGGATGCGCATGGTTGAACCTCCATAGTTTAAATCTATCGATACACGATAAAAATAGCTATTTTCAATCATAACGAGATCTGGCTATAATAACAAGCATTAAGAGCAAATTAAAAATACGATTTAAAAACTTCGGAGGTAATTCAGATGTCATTTCCACGTTACGATATTGTCGGCAGTTTCTTGCGTCCAGCAGCATTAAAGGAAGCCCGGGAAAAATTTGCCCGCGGCGAAATCAGTCAGGCCGAGCTTACGGCCGTAGAAGATCAGGAAATCAAGAACCTGGTGCAAAAAGAAGTCGCTGCCGGCTTAAAGGTAGTTTCTGATGGGGAATTCCGCCGCAGCTATTGGCACTTGGATACTTTCTGGGGCTTTGGCGGGGTAGAACATGTACGGGCTGAGCATGGCTACTTCTTCCATGATGAAGAAACCCGCCCAGACGCGGCCAAGTTGGTTGGCAAATTGACTTATGAAGCCGGCCACCCGGACGTGGCAGCTTTCGACTTCCTCAAGCCTTTGGCGGATGTAGCTGGCGTTGAAGCCCGGCAGAGTATCCCAGCCCCAGCTCAGCTCTACTGTGAACTGATTTGCCGCAACGATGAATTGATCGCGGCTACTGATGCCGTTTACCCTGACCGGGCAGAACTAGCCAAGGACGTTTCCAAGGTCTACCGGGAATTGATCTTGGACTTGTACAAGCACGGTGCCCGCGACATCAAGCTGGACGACTGTACTTGGGGCGTCTTGGTCAACGACAGCTTCTGGCATGCTTTTGACGAAGGACACCTTAAGCGCGAAGAAATCCTGCAGCTTTACAAGGAAATTAATGAAAATGCCTTGGTTAACCTGCCAGAAGATTTGCGGATCACGACCCACATCTGCCGGGGCAACTATGACTCAACTTGGGCCTCAGAAGGCAGCTACGGCCCAGCTGCTCCTTACGTCTTCAAGGAAAAAGGGGTGGAGGCCTTCTACCTGGAATTTGACGACGACCGGTCAGGCGACTTCGCTCCTTTAGCTGAAGTGCCAGCCGACAAGGTAGTTGTTTTGGGCCTGGTAACCAGCAAGAAGCCGGAATTGGAAGACCCAGAAGCTTTGAAGGCCCGGATCAAGGAAGCTGGCCAGTACCACCCATTGGCTACTACGGCTCTCAGCACCCAGTGCGGCTTTGCCTCAACTGAAGAAGGCAACCACTTGACTGATGAAGAACAATGGGCCAAGATCAAGCTGGTCATCGACACGGCTAAGGAAGTTTGGCCAGACGCTGAATAATCAATAAGGATGCCTCCTTGCGCGGGGCATCTTTTTGATTAAAAAGCGTGCACAAACTCGTGTCTTTAGACATGAGTCAAGCACGCAAAAGCGCCCCAAAGGGGCGCTTTTTTAGTTTCCGTTTCTTCTTTTTCTTTCCAGTTCGCCATATTTGCCATTCTGTTGTTTTTTCATGGCTGCCGTGTACTGCGAAGCAATGTAGTTTTTCACGACTTCTTTGCTCATATCACCCAAGGTGCTCATAAAATAGCTTGGCGACCAGAGATGGCCACCCCATAGCATCTGCTTAGTTTCCGGGTACAGCTCAAACCATTTCCGAGCTGTCCAGCCCTTCAGCCCCTTAACTATGTCTACAGGCCTCTGCTTTGGCGAAAACGAGATGAGCATATGAACGTGATCAGGCATGACTTCCATTTGCTGGATCTCGATTTCTGACATATCCGCTCTTTTTTGGAGCAGCTCTTTCATTTCTTCAACCTTTTCTGGGCTGTCAAAGACTTTTTTCCGATACTTGGTCACGAAAACCAGATGAAAATTGAAATTATAAACGCAGCCTCTTTCATGAACAATCATTGCTCATACCACCTTTCTTTGTGGTATAATTATAGCATAAAGAGGCAAAAAAGAAGGTGTGTATCTGTGCCTAATGAAGAAAAGTATGGCTTTACCAGACAGTATCACGTACTGCTGACTGATAAGCAAAAAATTCAGCATGAGAAGGCGTTGAAAACTCAGAACGCTTTATTTCAGTACGCATTAAAGTATCTCTTTAAAACTTATGGCGCTAAGCATATTGGACGCCCTATGCCATTTAGCCAAAAGCCCATTCAGTACGTACTTAACAAAATTAAAACTGGCTTCATCAAGGACAAGTACGGCTTGGCACGTTGGAAGAAGTCAGTGCTGTTTTTGTCGTCTCATTCAGCCGATGAGTTTCTCAAGACCGTCTACACCAACTTCTCACAGTATCGCAAGCGCTTGGTGAAAGCAGACAAGAGCATGGACGAGAAGGCTCGCTATAACTTCAAGATGAACGTAACTAAAGATAAGTACGGCAAGCACAAGAACCAGCTCCACAAGTCTTGGTACCGCAAGGGATCGATCAACTTTTTGAGAAACGGCGCGAGCTTTAGAGACATCACCTCACAAAAGCTTCCAGAAGATTCTAAAGGCGGCATCAGAATTGAGGACAAGCATATAGACAACCACACCTTCTTAACAGTAGCCGACTTTGGTACTGTTGAAGTCATTGAAGACTTGTCCGAATTAAACTTGAAGGATATTGCTTTGACAAAGATAAAGAAGCTTCCAGATGGTACTTACAGACTGCAGCTGACTTTTTCATTGCCTCGCAAGAAGCAGGAAGCAAAAACTATTCAAGGCTTTGACTGGAACATGGCGGGCAATGAGGCATTTTGCTCATCTGACGGCAAGCGCATCAAGGTATCAGACAGAACTATCAAACGTGCTGACGAGTATGAGCAGAAGATCAACGAAATTAAATCATTTCGTGACTTGGAAGAGAATATCCATGGCCGAAGCAAGCGATATCGGCGACTTGACCGCAGGCAGCAGAAGCTGAATGCAAAGCGTACGAATTTGCTTACCAACGAATACCGTCATCTGGTGCACGAAGTGGCCGACGGCTGTGACACGATAGTCGTTGAGAAGCTGGATGCCTATGAGATGCGCAAGCGTGGAAAAGGCTCTGCTCAAAGCAAAGGCATCAATCGCAGACTGGCGGTCCTTAAGCCATATGAGCTGATGACTATTTTAGAGTCGCTTGTAAAGAAGCAGAACAAGAGGCTTGTCAAAGTGGATTCATTTTGGACAAGCAAGGCATGCCACGACTGCGGATACATCAACAAAGATCTCAAAGTTGGTCAGAAAGAATGGCAGTGTCCAAGCTGCAAGAAGACGGTAGACAGGGATTTAAACGCAGCAAGAAACATATTAGATTGGGGGATTCATCCAGAGCATCACGCAAAGCTGAAGAAAACGGCCGAAGAAGGAAAAAATCTTAGCCCTTCGTCAC
>SKER01000757.1_pt1 | contig 33155 bp, 38 predicted proteins | sample 4826961 | NCBI WGS metagenome assembly SKER01 (sample SAMN11008804, study PRJNA524170) | human gut metagenome | biome: Human fecal sample; material: Feces; isolation source: fecal sample from pouch patient p47 | host: Homo sapiens | place: Israel: Tel-Aviv | collected 2016-11-16 | reverse complement strand
AGAACAAGCCATTACGGATTATATTTTTTATTACAACAATAAACGTATCAAGACAAAATTAAAAGGACTCAGTCCTGTGCAATACAGAACTAAATCCTTTCAATAATTTATTGTCCAACTTTTTGGGATCAGTACATTCGGGCTTTTTTTAATACTATTTACCGCTTATTTTTGACCGCTTACCGAAAAAGGCTTTATTTCAAGCCTTTTTTTGATAAAATAATGTCAAAAGGGAGGGTTAATTATGCTTATTAGAACAAAAGATTTAATCAAAACCTTTGGAGATAAAACGGTGATTGACCACTTAAATTTAGAAGTGGAAGAAGGGAAATTGATAGCTTATATTGGGACAAATGGCGCTGGAAAATCAATAACCATGAAAATGCTGACGGGGCTCTTAAAACCAACATCAGGTGAGATTGAATTGGCAGCAGATTTGAAAATTGGAATGGTTTTTCAAGAGAGTGTGCTTGATGAGGAATTGAGTGTTTTAGATAATCTGAAAAGTCGCCAAGCACTTTATCGTAAACAAGATAAAGCTTGGTTAGAAAAACTTATTCGATTGACAGGTTTACAGGATTTTCTTAATCAAACTTATGGCACTTTGTCTGGTGGACAACGTCGTCGTGTTGATATCATTCGTGCACTTTTGAATAAGCCAAATTTGCTTTTCTTAGATGAGCCAACGACAGGACTTGATATTCAGACACGTCGGGCTATTTGGGAGATTTTACGCCGTTTACAGCGTGAAGAAAACTTGACTATCTTTTTGACCACTCATTACCTTGAAGAGGCTGAAAATGCTGATATGACCTATATTATTGATCACGGGAAGGTTTTAGCCAAAGGTTCTGCTAAGGAACTGAAAGAAAGATATTCAAAACCATATTTGTTAATTGAAACGGATAATATCACGGCTTTTTCAGATATTGATTACAAGCTTTTAGAAAACGGTCAGTTGAAAATGTTTGTGGATGATTCGGCTAATGCTTTAGCCATTTTATCTGATAAGCGAGACGTAATTAGTGATTTTGACTATATGAAAGCCAATATTAATGATGTCTTTTTGAGCATTACGGGAAGGGAGATGGCTTAAATGTGGGCGATGACCAAACGCAATTTAAAACTCTATTTTTCAAATAAAGCAAGTGTCTTTTTCTCACTTTTGGGAGCTTTGATTGCATTCATTCTTTATGTTGTTTTTTTACAAAAGAACATGCAAGATTCCTTTACTGGCACACCAAATCTTGAAGAATTACTCGATGATTGGGTGCTTGGTGGGACGCTAGCGGTAACGAGTATTACAACAACGTGGACTGGTATTTCTCGCTTGGTTCAAGATAAGGTCAGTCATAAGTTAGAAGATTTTTTACTGACAGATATTTCACAATTAAAACTTTATCTTGGCTACCTCATTTCATCTAGTGTGATTGGTTTTATTATGCAGCTAGTCATGTTGGTTACCATGCAGCTTTATTTCTACTGGCAAGATAGCATTGATTTTGGTTTTAACCATTTACCTCAAATGCTTTTAATAATGCTTTTAAGTTCAATCATGGGAGCTGGTTTTGCTCTCCTTTTTTTGCAATTTGTTAAAACACTAACAACAAATGAAGCTTTATCGACTATTGTAGGAACAGTTTCAGGATTTCTTGTTGGAGTTTACATGCCAATTGGGGCGTTGCCTGATTTTGCACAAAAAGTGGTTAAATTAACGCCAGCAGCTTACGTATCAGCAGCTTATCGTCAGCTTTTGATTGCAAAAGATGCTGTTAACACGGATGCAAAAGAATTTTTAGGGATTGGGTTGAAATTAAAAAGCTTAACAACCTTAAATCAAGAAATACTTTTAGTGAGTCTTGTTATTTGTGGCATCGTCGTTCTTCTGTCACTAAGCTTGTATCTTGAGCGATTTTCATTGACTAAACGTAAATAAGAGGAGTTGAAGGGTGCATTACCAGTTTGAAGAGGATAGCAGTTTACAAAAGAGACTATTGAAGTTTTGGTACGAAGTGGAAAATACGACCAAGCTGTCCAAGATGTTTTAGATTATTTAGCGAAATTTGAGCAGGGCAGGGTGGAGATTTTGCCAGTAAAAACAGCTGTTCGTACAGAGTTATTACGCGTGTCAGATTTGATTCTTGTGGATGTTGATGGGACTTCTTTGATTTTGGAGACGACCAATGGAAGACTTATCACTACGGATCGCTTGTACAAGTTTCGTGAGCATCTAGCTAATCCAGACTTTGTACAGGTCTCAAAGCATGCTCTGATTAATATTAATCATTTAAAATCTTTGGAGAATAGTTTCTCAGGAAATATGTTGGCCATGCTTACAAATGACGTGACGACAAATGTTAGCAGACGTTATTTGTCAGATTTGGAAAAAGCTTTGGGATTGTGAGGTGTGATTGATGACTTTTTTGAAACGAGGGATTGTCTATTTTCTAGTTGGTGTTGGCTTTGGAGGCCTTCTTTACCTATTCTTTTTATGGCAAAATAATGTGACTACTCAGACGACTCATCAGATTACCAGCGTTGTTTTAGTCAGTGGTTTGATTGGAATTGTTAGTATGATTTTTGAAGTGGATGTTATTCCGATTACTTGGGAAATTCTGATTCACTTTTGTTTAGTTTATGGCTTGAACAGCTGGTTAAATATGTTAATTGGTACCACAACATCCTTTATCTGGTCACTACCATTTTTAGGTGAGTTTTTCCTAACGTATTTGATTATTTGGCTCGTGATTTATATTAGCTTTAATCACCGCATCAAAAATATTAACCAGAAACTACAAGAAAAAACTAAAAAATAAATTTTAACTTATTATTGCCAGGATTCAGGACTTTTTCTTCTATCAGACGCTCAAAAGAAAGTCTTTGAAATTAAACAAAAAGTAGAGCTTGACAGTTAGACGGACTTATTATAAAATAGTATGGTATGTTTAGTAACTGATCAAATATAGCCGGCTAAACGAATACGAAAATCTATTAGGAGGTATTCATCGTGAAACGTACTTATCAACCAAGTAAAATCCGTCGTCAACGTAAACACGGATTCCGTCACCGTATGTCAACTAAAAACGGACGTCGCGTGCTTGCAGCTCGTCGTCGTAAAGGACGTAAAGTTTTATCTGCTTAATGATAGACTATCCGCCAGTGCTCGAGTCTGGCGGACTTTTTTTGCCCAAATTGCTTATCTAAAAGAAGTCATTGGTTAAGCTACTGATAGTATTAAGAAAGCATTTGATAAAAAAATAATTTTTAAACCACGGTTTCATATTGAAATTATGATTTTTTATAAAAATTTTTTAAGATTTTATGAAAAAGCGGTCAAAAATGTAGTATAATATAGATGAAAGCGGTTTTATAAAAATACATGGGATAAAATAAAGGGAGGTTTTTGGCGATGAAGGAAATTAGCATTTATGTCAGAATTGTTGATTTGATTTTGCTGGTTCTAGTATTTTTAGATAGTGGTGTGAAAAGTGTCTTGATTTTAGCTGCAGTTATTTTCTTTTTATCAGCATTAATGCAGGTCATTATGTCTTATAAACGAGTGAGATTAAATCACCACGTTTAAATGATGAGTTGTCTTTCTTTATTTTTAGGAAGTCTTCTTAGAGCTATTTTTTAGCAAAATGGTTCTGAGAAGACTTTTTTAATTTTCTGCCTTCAGGTCATAAATTTGATATTTTTTGTGGGAATATAATATATTATCTAAAATAAAAGCACTATACTTATGATATAATGGTGTAATGAGGGTTTTAAAGAGAAACATTTATCGTGTGACTAGCATTCTTTTCGGAATATGAAAAAGAAAAAATTGCCCCATTTTTGAAGTAACAGTTACTGAAAAGAAAAAGTGAATTTAACTACGACTGATTAGGCGTTTTCAATCTGTAGTAGAGGAGATTAGTTCCTTTTTCTGACAGAACTCCTTTTTAAAAACGATTAAAATTGAGGTATTATTATGTGGAAAAAGTTAGTTGTTTAATTGTTCTCTTATTGCCTCTCTTTGGTTTTCAACAAGGTGTTGATGCGCAAAGCAAATACCACTATAGTCAAGAACTAAATTACTATAATGGTAACACCATGGAACTTCGTAATGGTTCCAATGGAAGTATGTTTAATTGTAATTTTGTCCCTGGAAATATCGGCTTTAATAACAGTTTGATGAGTCTTAAAATTGACAGTGATGATCGTGGTGGCTACACTGGGGGCGAGTGGCGTAGTAAAGAACGTTTCGGCTATGGTCTTTATCAAGTGAACATGAAACCTATTAAAAATCCAGGTGTCGTTTCTTCATTCTTCACTTATACTGGTCCGAGTGAAGGCAAACCTTGGGATGAAATTGACATTGAATTTTTAGGGAAAGATACAACAAAAGTTCAATTCAACTACTTTACTAATGGTAGAGGTCAAAAAGATGAACACGTGCATCTTCACAATTTAGGATTTGATGCCTCTCAAGGCTTCCATACTTATGGTTTTGATTGGCAAGCTAATCACATTACTTGGTATGTTGATGGAAGAGCTGTTTATACTGCTTACAATGATATTCCTAGCACACCTGGTAAGATTATGATGAATGCTTGGCCAGAAAAAGGCGTAGATGCATGGTTGGCTCCATACAATGGTCAAACTCCTTTGTATGGATACTATGACTGGATTAGCTACGACCAATTTTAATAAAGCTAGACAGTAACCAAATAACAATTTGTTTTTATTTAACTGATTATAACTACACTCCCCAAATAAATCGGTTAAAATCTCTCTCAACAAAATAACTCTTTAAAATTCTTTCTTTTTAAACATTAACGATAAAAGGAGCTGAGCTTGTCTCAGTTCCTTTTTTATGATGAGTAGAATCAATTGATTGGTGGCTTGATAAGCCTGTGTAGGCTCATCTTATAGCAGCTATAAAAGGCGATTTGACGCAGTAATTGCTTTGGCTGAATAAAATATACAATCATTCTTAATGACTCTTATAAGAGATGATTTTGCCTTAGAGAAGGGACTTTTTTTAAAATGAAGCCATAAAAAAACTGGGAACAAGTCCCAGTTTCCTTTATAGGGTAAGAGTGATTTGGTTAGTGTCTTGTAAGAGTTCTTCAGGAAGATAGGCTTGGTCAAGTTCCTTGCCGTTTAGGATAAGTTTTGTAAAGCCTGTTTCCTTGTGGTTTGGATTTTCCACAGTGATGTGAAGTTCTTTGCCACGGAAAATCTTAGTCATGCTGAAGTTATCCCATTCTTTTGGAATGGCTGGTGAGAGTTTTAATCCGCTTAAGTCGGGGCGAAGTCCCAAGATACCTTCCACACAACCAACCATGATAGTTGATGCTGTACCTGTGAGCCAGTGAACGTGTGAACGTCCGAAGTGTGGGCTAGCAGGACCTTCTGTGAATTGGCCATAACAGTAAGGTTCTAGTTGGCGAATCTCTGCACGGTCATTTTGACCAGCTGGGGCATTTTCCATAAAGTAAGTAAAGGCACGTTGACCCTGTCCGCGTAGGGCTTCAGCTAGGATTAACCAGCCTTGTGATTGTGAGAAGATACCTGCATTTTCTTTTGTCCCTTGGTTGTAGATAACGGCAAGGGCCCCGTCGAATGCGTGAGCGTGATATGGTGGGTTCATGAGGATGGCACCATAATCAGTGTTAAGTTGCTCGTAGACATTGTTCATGGCAAGTTCAGCTTGTTCTTTATCAGCAAAGCCACTGATAACAGCCCAACTTTGAGGGTTTAGCCACATGTTAGCTTCGGGGTCATCAGCTGCACCGATACGTTCGCCAGCTTCGGTAAAGCCACGAATGAAGCGGTCATTATCCCAACAGAGGTCTTGAATTTTTTGTCCCATTTTCTCTTGCTCAGAGTCGAGGAAAGTAAGGTAGTCAGTATCTTCTTTGGCTTTGGCAAATTTGCGCAAGACGCTTAGGGCATAGTAGAATTGTAAAGCAACGAATGATGATTCACCATTGGCACCGAGACGAAGGCAGTCATTCCAGTCGGCATAAAGTCCAGCAGGCATGCCGTGTGGTCCAAGGTGGTCAAGTGAGAATTGCACAGCACCTTTTAAGTGTTCGTAAACACTAGCCTCGCCTTTATTGGCAAATGGAATCACTTCATCAAGGAAAGCAAGGTTTCCTGTTTCAGAAATGTATTTGTAAACTGTTGGGAAGAGCCAGAGAGCATCATCAGCACGGTAAGCTGGGTGCCCAGTTTCTTGAACGTAAGAAGCGTCATCTGGTGTGTCTTCATGTCCTGGGTTGTGAGTGAATTTTACAAGTGGAAGTCCACCACCGTTGTCAACTTGAGCTGATAACATGAAACGAATTTTTTCGGCAGCCATTTCAGGTTTCAAGTGAATGATACCTTGAATATCTTGAACGGTGTCACGGTAACCATAACCGTTACGAAGACCACAGTAAACAAATGATGCTGCGCGTGACCAGATAAAGGTCATGTAACAGTTATAAGCGTTCCAAGTGTTAAGCATAGTGTTGAATTCTGGGCTAGGTGTATTGACTTGTAGGTTAGTCAAGCGGTCTTCCCATTCTTTGCGAAGTTCTTGAATTTCTGCTTCAACAGTTTCTGCAGGGTGTTTGTAATGTTCTAGGATTTCGGCAGCTTCTTGTGATGATTTTTCACCAAGAAGAAAGACAAGTGTTTTGCTTTCTTGAGGTTCAAGAGTGACTTTACTTGAAAGGGCACCACAAGCATTTTCATTGTAGCTTGTTTGGTTGCCGAGGTCTCCTGATGTGACACCAACAGGTTTGTCGTAGCCGTTGTAGCCGCCTAAGAAGCCTTTTTTGTCTCCACAATATGAGCTGACGCTAGCACCGCTAAGACCGAAGAAACGTTCAGTAACATTCTTTTCATCAACTTGTTCGCTGTCATCAAGGGTATCAAGATTTCCGTGGATTTGTTGGATGATGCGGTTATCTTGGAAAAGTGTGCGTGTGATAAAAAGTGAATATTGTAGGTTAACTTGGTCTTGTTCGTAGTTGCTGTGGTTGGTAAATTCAGCGTAACCAGTTAGTGTTAAATGGCGAGTTTGTTCAGAACGGTTAGTAACGGTAATTGCCCAAACTTCATAGCTTTTATCTTTTGGCACATAGTAGCTGGCTTTTGAATGAATGCCAGAGTAATTAGCAATCATTTTAGTGTAGCCCATACCATGGTGGCATTCACTGTGGTAGTCTTTAAGGTCTTTACCAACAGGTTGCCATGAGGCAGACCAGAAGTCTTTGGTATCATCGTCTCGAAGGTAGATGTAGCGACCTGGTTGGTCAAAGTTATTGAAGACGTAGCGTAAAATGCGTCCATTGGCACCTGATTTAGCAAAGCTGTAACCGCCAGCGTTGTTTGAGATAATGGCACCGTATTCTGGGGAACCAAGGTAGTTGACCCAAGGTTTGGGTGTGTTTGGATGGTCGATGACATATTCGCGATTAACGTCATCAAAATAACCGTATTTCATGAGAAAATCCTTTCTTTTTCTTAATCTAGTGTAATGACAATTTCATGAACCTCGTCGCTTAGGTTAGCAAGGTCAGCTTTTGTGATAAAGGCAAAAGCATCATCCGTAATATCGATTTCTTGACTATCACAAGTGGCTTTTTTGATAATGTATTTTCCAAAATCTTTTTGATTTGGATTATCGTAGTGGATTTGGAAGGTTTTATCAGCAAATTGAGTTGTGATACTTGCACGTCCATTTTCGTCGAATTGTTCTGCAAGAAGTTTTGGATAAAGGACAAAGTCACCTGCTTTACCGTGAACACCAAAGGCTTCAGTAACCATTGTCAACATGTACCAGCTTGCTGCACCAGTTAGATAGTGATAAACTCCTCGACCATCTGCACGGAAGTATTCAGGAATTCCTGGATAGATACGGCTAGTTTCAAATTTTAGAGCTGTATCAGATAGTGTCTTAAGAGCTTTCCAACCTTCTTTGGCAAAGCCACGACGGTAAAGCGCATTAGCATACATAACAGTCATGTGAGAGAAGACAGCACCGTTTTCTTTTTCACCGTAAGCAAAACCAAACATACGTCCAAGGTCTGTTTTGATTTCTTTAAAATCTGTATTGAGGCGGTAGCCACCGATTTCTGGGCGGTAGAGGTAGTGGTCAGCGCTGGCAGTGATTTTACGGATTTGTTCATCTGTAGCGACGTAGTTCATGATAGGGAAGACTTGTCCAGTCAACATCATGTGCATACGGTCATTGTAGAAGCCATCCGTTGGTTTGCTGCTGTTGTCGTAGTAGCTATTGTAGCAACCTTCTTGGTCGTTAAAGTCAAGCCATTCTTGTTGTTGAAGGTGTTGACGCAACCAAGCTGCTTTTTGAATGAGGTTAAGAGCAAGTTCAGAAAGTGAAATTCTGATTTTGCGTCCTTTCACATTGTGAAGGCATTGGTTAGTGTAAGCATCAAGAATTTGGTGCTTGCGTTCGATATTATCGTAGATATCAGAATCTTTTTTGAGCAAGAGTCCGATTTCTTCAAGAATTTCGATAGATTCAGTATTGGTTTCGCTTTCTAGGAGGCGAACAAGGCTTGCTAGTTCCATCAAGTTACCAGAGTAAGCAGCGGTAAATGCAACACTTTCACCATTTTCATCCGCCATATCAAGGGCATCATTCCAGTCAGCTCCGCGGAGACGATAGATATTGTGTTCGCCAACTTCATAGAATCCTGTCAAATGTTGGATTAACAAGTGTTCTAGGATGCTACCTGTGTAGACAGCGTCGTCAGCAGTACGTTGTTCATTGCCGTAGGCATCGTTCCAGTCTTGGTCGATTTCAGTACCACGTTTGACGTGTGGGTCTTTAAAGTAAGAAACTTCTTTAGTTAAGATATCGATATCGCCTGTTTGGTCGATATAAAGTTTTGTTGTCATTAAAGGCCAAAGTGCGTGGTCCATCCAAACACGTGTGATACCGTTACGATCAGCAAGGAAGTTACCATCACCTTCACCGATGATTGTAGCGTTGGTACCATCAAGACGAACTCCTTTGTAGTTGTTGACAATCATATCACCAACTGTTTTTGGTTCCATTAAAAGTAGTGACAAGCAGTCTTGCCAAAGATCACGCCAACCGCGTCCGCCACGTCCATAGTCATGGTGTGGAAGGAATGAACAACCAAAGAGACGACGTAGGAATGGTTGGAAACAAACCCATTTCATATAACCATCAAAGTCGCTGTCGCCAGTTTTGAAATCAACTCCAACTTTTTCTTGCCAGTAATCTTTTGTTTCTTGCAATGTTTTTTCGACAGTCGTAAGATTTTTATATTTTTGAGCGACTGCTTGGATATGTTCTTGATTTTCGTTGATTCCCATTAATAGGATGAAAGTTTTGCTTTGACCAGCAGCTAAGGTGAATGGTTCAAATTTGAAGGCACCCATGGCTTCGCGCCCATCGATATGGCTGTCGCTTGCTACGCCACTTGTTTCTTTATAAACGGCAGCTGGATGAGTAAATGTTCCTCCTTCACCGATAAACATTTCTACGGTTGGATAGAATGTTTCAGGTGTTTTTTCCTTGTCATCAAAGCCAAGCACGTAGTAAATTTGGTGATTGAGTTGGTGACCGCGTTCATCAAATGACATGGTTGGACAAACTAAAACACCTTCATCTGTAGTTTTGATACGGTGAAGCATAGATGTTACATTTCGGTGGTCACGGATATTATCAGCGCTACGTCCGAAAATCGGAATGGCACCGTATGCTGTTAAAGTTTGGTCAGCATCAGATAAATTTTCAAGTGTTACAAGCATGACTTCAACATTTTCATCTTGTGGAACAAATGATGTGATTGTAGATTTTAAAGGTAAGTCAGCTGATTGACGTTCAATAGTATGCCACATAAAACCAGCTTCTACAGAATTTTCTTCTTGATCTGAAAAACGTAGAGCTTCTTGCTTAGCAGAAGCACCTGTTGCAGAATAAACATTTCCTTTGTCGTCGCGAACCCAGAAATTTCGAGTTGAACGATTGTTGTGGAGGTTATCCACGCTGACAGGTTCTAATAGGAAAGTTTCTTGATTGATTTTTGAATCCCCACCCAAGTTAGGAGTGACTGCACTTTTTAGTCCAACTTCTGAGGCAAGTGGAAAGTACAAAGAACTGATATTTTCTGCTTGGGATAGTTTGAAATCCCCCTTATTATTAGTAAAAGTTAATGGCTTCATAGTTATCTCCTTTATCTTCTGCCCCATATTTTAGTCGAAATTAGCCTTATAGGAAATAAAAAAGAAGAGAAAAATATCATAATTATGATATTAACTCAAGAAGTATCATTTTTTTTACATATGGCACTTTATTAGGAAACTATGGTTTATAAAGTTAGAAAAGTGGCCATAAACCCTAATTTTATAGGAAAAACGGCGTTTTATATGAAAAGGTTTACCTATTAAAAAGATTAGAAAAGCGTGATTTTTTATAAAAATTTTTTCAAACAAGGTCATAAAACTGATATTTTTTAAAATATTATAATATAACACTTCTTGGATTAGCGTTATAATGCAGTTACAAAAAACATGAGGGGAAACCTCAAAAAGGAGAAGGATTATGAACAAAAAAGTAAGCGCTTTTATAGCGATTGCTCTTGCAGCAGGGACAATGGTTGGTTGCTCTTCTAAATCAAGTACATCAGCTTCAGGTGCAGAAGGCAAAGTTATCAACATCTACTCTTGGAATGATGAATTCCGTCAACGTGTGGAAGCTGTATATCCAGAAGTTAAATCAACTTCTAAAGATGGAACAGTTACTAAACTAAAAGACGGTAGTGAAATCCACTGGATTGTCAATCCAAACCAAGATGGTGTTTACCAACAAAAATTGGATGAAGCACTTGAAAAACAAGACTCAGCTTCTGCTGATGATAAGATTGATATCTTCTTGTCAGAAACTGACTACGTGAGAAAATACACTTCTAAAAAAGCAAATGTTGCAATGCCTTTGAAAGATTTAGGAATTGATCCTAAGAAAGATTTGGCTGACCAATATGCATTCACTAAAGAAACAGCTTCTGATGAAGATGGCGTTCAACGCGGTTCAACTTGGCAAACATGTCCAGGTGTTCTAATCTATCGTCGTGATATTGCAAAAGATGTCTTTGGTACTGATGACCCAACAGCAGTTGGTGAAAAAGTTAAAGACTGGGATACTATGAAAGCAACATCACAAGAACTTCTTAATAAAGGTTACTACACATTTGCATCATATGCTGATACATTCCGCTTGTACGGTAATAGCATTTCTAAACCATGGGTTGAAGATGGTTCAACAACAGTTCGTGTTGACCCACAAATTATGAATTGGGTTAAAGATTCTAAAGAGTGGCTTGATGCTGGTTACTTCAATAAAACAGTTAAAGGTCAATGGACTGACGACTGGAACAAAGCAATGGGTTCACAATCTAAAGTCTTCTCATTCTTGTTCCCAGCTTGGGGCATTGACTTTACTTTGAAATCAAATTGGGATGGTGCAGATGGCGATTGGGCTGTTACAAATCCACCACAAGAATACAACTGGGGTGGTTCATATATCCATGGTGCCGAAGGTACTGATAACCCTAAACATGTTAAAGAAATCATCACAGCTTTGACAGCTAATAAAGATAACCTTTTGAAGATTTCTAAAGATTACCAAGACTTCACAAATACTAAATCTGGTATGGAAGCAGCAGCTAAAGATGATAGCTTCAAATCAGATTTCCTTGGTGGTGAAAATGCTTATTCATACTACGCACCAGTTGCAGAAAACATTAAGATTGCACCATTGTCATCATATGACCAAGGTTGTGTTGAATTGATTCAAAATGCCTTTAATGATTACCTACAAGGTAAAGTAAGCTACAACAAAGCTAAATCAAACTTTGAAACAGCTATTAAAGAACGTTATCCAGAAATTACAGATGTTAAATGGCCAGACTAAAAGTAGCTTAATCGTCCCAGACTTAAGTACTATTTGAAAAAATTGGGGCATTTAATTAGGATTTTAGAATTTTGGTAGACCTTACGGGAGCGAATTAGAAAATCGATTCCAGATGGAAGGTATTCTGACTTGCTCCTCGTATTTTGGAGGAGTGATAAAGATGAAAAAAAGACGTAAGCGTATAGATTATGGGAAATGGGGATATATTTTCATCCTTCCCTTCTTCCTAATTTTCTTCATTTTCTCTTTTATACCTTTGGTGGACACCATTCGGTATAGTTTCTTTGAATATTATCGTTCAGGGATGACAGAGATTGGGCCTAATTTTGTTGGGCTAAAAAACTACGTAAGCTTATTGCATTCAGATATGTTGAAATATGCGGCAAATACCATGATTATGTGGTTGATTGGTTTTATTCCACAGATTGTTATTGCCTTGCTACTTGCCAACTGGTTTGTTGATGCAAGACTTAAAATTCGTGGACGACAATTCTTTAAAGTTGTCATTTACTTGCCAAACTTAATCATGGCGTCAGCCTTTGCCATGTTATTCTTCACACTCTTTTCAACAAATGGTCCTATCAATTCTATCTTGGAATCACTTGGTTGGATTAAAGAACCGATTGATTTCATGGGATCTGCTCTTGGAACACGTTCATTGGTTGGTGTGATGAACTTCTTGATGTGGTTTGGTAATACCACAATCATGTTGATGGCAGCTATTATGGGAATTAGCCCAGATATTTTTGAAGCCGCTGAAATCGATGGTTGTAACAGTCGTCAACGTTTCTTCTATATCACTTTGCCAATGATTCGACCTATTTTGGCTTATACCTTGATTACGTCAATTATCGGTGGTTTGCAAATGTTCGATGTTCCGCAAATCTTGACTAACGGACAAGGCTCTCCAGACCGTACATCAACAACCTTGATTATGTTCTTGAACAATCACTTGAAGAGCAAGAACTACGGTATGGCAGGCGCACTATCAGTTTACCTCTTTGTGGTGAGTGCGATTCTTTGTTGGTTCGTTTATCGTATGACTAATAATGAACTTAAAGCGACTAAACACCAATTGAAACACAAAGGTAGAAAGGTGAAATAATGTCAACAAAAGCAAAAAATAGATTACGTGTTATTGTGGCACATTTTGTGTTAATTACCTTATCATTCATGTGCCTATTCTTCTTTTATATCCTGATTATCAATGCGACTCACTCACATGCTGAGTTGCAAAAAGGTTTCTCAGCACTACCTGGTGGTTCTTTATTTGATAACCTGAGTAAGGTAGCTAATGATGGTAGCTTCCCGATGTTTCATGGGATTTTGAACAGCTTGATTATTTCAGGATTGACAGCTGCGATCTGTACTTATTTCTCAGCTTTGACAGCTTATGGTTTGTATGTTTATGACTTTAAGTTGAAAAAAGTTGCCTTTGCGTTCATTTTGGCGATTTTAGTTATGCCAACACAAGTTACTTCAATGGGTTTCTTGCGTTTAATCACTAACATGGGAATGTATGATAGTTGGCTTCCATTGATTATTCCATCAGTTGCTTCACCAGCGGTATTCTATTTCATGTATAGTTACTTGGAATCATCATTACCAATTTCATTGGTAGAAGCGGCTCGTATTGATGGATCAAATGAATTTAGAACATTTAACACGATTGTTCTTCCAATTATGAAACCTGCTATCGCAGTTCAAGCGATCTTTACCTTTGTTGGTTCTTGGAATAACTACTTCATTCCAGCCTTGGTTATTCAAACGAAGAGCAAGATGACTGTGCCAATTTTGATTGCAACATTGCGTGGTGCAGACTACATGAACTTTGATATGGGTAAAATTTACACAATGATTTTGGTGGCTATTGTGCCAATTATTATCGTTTATCTTTTCCTTTCAAAATACATTATTGCCGGTGTGACACTCGGTGGTGTTAAGGAATAGGTTTATAGAATAGGTTTATAAGAAAAAAAGGAGATTTTATGACTAAGAAAGATGTAGTAAAGTACATTTGCTACGTGTAGTTTACAAGTTGGAGCTGGTTTAGTATCAGCAGCTGAAGTGGGTAATGTTTCAACACTTGATAATGTTCCTGCCCTTACGAATACACAAACCACAGATACTAATGACCTTACTAGTGAAACAGTAAATACGTCTATAACTGATGACAATACTACTTAGTCAGTGATTGACTCAACAAATCAAGTGAACACAAATCAGGTAGTAACTTCTGATACTAGTGTGTAAAATCAGGAAAACTTGAGCTTGACGTCTACAAATGACCAAGTTAATCTCACAACAACTACCGAAGATTCTAGTCAAGCAGGAACTCAAGATGCACATACAGGCGACTACCATGAAGATTTTAATACTTACGATGATACGACAATGGAGCGTTCTGACTGGTTCAATGGGAATCCATTAAAAAGGGAAAACCATAATATCAAGAAAGCGTAAATGGTAAGAACATGAAGATAAACGAACAAGCACATTTTAAGACAAGATTTGACAGTTACGATGCCTCATACATGGAATTACGGACAGGAGCAAATGGCGATATGTTTGATTGCGTCTGGCAGCCTGACAATGTGAATTTTGATGGTGATGGTTTAAGTTTAAAAATCGATCGTGATGCTGATGGCTACACTGGCGGTGAGTGGCGCACGAGAGAGTATTTCCATTATGGTCTTTATCAAGTTCGCACGAAAGCCATTAAAAATACTGGTGTTGTAACATCATTTTTCACTTACACTGGACCAACAGATGGAACAAAATGGGATGAAATTGATATTGAGTTTCTTGGAAAAGATACGACAAAAGTTCAATTCAACTATTTTACAGATGGCATTGGCAATCATGAATTCCTTTATGACCTAGGGTTTGATGCATCAGAAGAGTGGCACACTTATGGTTTTGAATGGCGAAAAGACCACATCACTTGGTATGTGGATGGTAAAGCTGTTCATACAGTGACTGAAAATCTACCAAGCACGCCAGGTAAAATCATGATGAATGTTTGGCCAGGTATTGGTGTTGATGACTGGCTTGATCCATATGATGGCAAAACACCTTTGTATGGATATTATGGCTGGATTAGCTATGATGAATAATCTTCTTTATATTTAAGAGTTATGTTCAGCAATAAAGTCTCCGATGGAGACTTTATTTTGTCTCACTTCCATTTTTTCCACTTTATTTTTATCAAATCTGCAAGAATATGGTAAAATGAAAAGAAAATGGTAATCGTTTACAAAAAAGGGGATTGGAAATGAATTATAAGGATGAATGGAGACTTTTAGCAATTAGTGATAATTTGGATGATGTGGAACATCGTCCCTTAACTGAGGAATTTTTATTCTATCAAGCGGTAGCTACGGGAGATGTTGAAGCGGTCCGCAAAAATTGTGAACAAGAACGTTTTGTATCAGAAGATGGTGTGGGAACTTTGTCACGTAACCCCATTACCAATTTGAAATATCACTTTGTCATTACGACAGCTATGATTACACGCATGTGTGGTCAAAATGGTATGGAATTAGAACAAGCTTTTAGATTGAGTGACTTTTATATTCAAAAATTAGATGACCTTCACACGGCACAAGAAGTTCAAAATTTGCACGAAGAGATGGTTATTGATTACACAGAACGCATGCGACGTGAAATTCAAAAAGATGTCATTTCAAAACACGTTTCAGATTGTAAGGATTATATCTATTGCCACGTGAAAGAACGCATTACGGTTGAACAGTTAGCCAGCGAATTTGGTATTTCAGCAAGCTATTTATCACGCTTATTCAAAAAGGAAGTTGGCGTGTCCGTAAGCACTTATGTTAAAAATAAAAAAATAGAAGTTGCAAAAGACTTATTGAAATTCAGTGATTATTCAATGATTGAAATTGCGAATCATTTATCATTTTCATCACAAAGTCACTTTATTCAACAGTTTAAAGAAGTTGTGGGCATTACGCCGAAAAAATATCGTGATACGCATCATAATGTTAAATGGAATGAAAAGATTTGGTCAGAAGGTGACAAGGCTAATAGTTCTTCTGAAGCTATGTAATACACACAAACATAGTATGTGATTGAAAATGTAGAGTCTGAGGCATTTGCCACAGGCTCTTATTTTTTGCCAAACTTACAGCTCTGTAAGGACATTTTTTTAGATTGGATATAAACTAGAATTAAAGAAATTGCCACATTTTTGCCATAAATTTTCATCAGTTTACACGGACTTTCTGGGAGAGGCTTATTTATAATGGTTTGGTATAAGTCCATGTGAGGCTGATATATTTTTAAACAGGCAATCTTAAAAATTAAGAAAATTTCAAGGTTAATTCAATTTTGGCGTTTTATACTAGATTTTGAGTGAAAAGGGGGAGAGCCAGTTGAGAATTTTAGTGGTCGAGGATGAGAAAGGAATCGCGGAAGCTATTCAAGCCATTCTTGAAAATCACCGTTATGAAGTGGATTTGGTTTTTGATGGTGAGTCTGCACTGGATTATATATTAACGGGACTTTATGATTTGGTTCTTTTGGATATTATGTTGCCAAAACTTGATGGTGTCAGTGTGTTGAAGCGCGTGCGCCAAATGGGAATGGAAGTTCCTATCATTTTTTTGACAGCCAAATCTCAGTTAGAAGACCGTGTTTTGGGACTTGATTTGGGTGCTGATGACTATATGATTAAGCCATTTGAGGCAGAAGAATTATTGGCACGAATTCGTTTGCGGACTCGTCAATCGTCTATTACGCAAGTGAATCATCTCAAGTTTGGCAATTTGATTTTGAATCTGGACACGAGAGAATTAAGCGTGGCAGAGCGCGAAGTTAAGTTGTCTAATAAAGAATTTCTGCTGATGGAAACTTTCTTGCGAAATTCCAAGAAGATTATCCCCAAAAACCAATTAATTTTGAAGGTCTGGGGACCTTTAGATGAATCCGATTATAATCAACTGGAAGTCTTTATCTCCTTTTTACGTAAGAAACTTCGTTTCTTGGCAGCCAGTGCTGTTATTAAAACGACCAAAGGCGTTGGTTACTCGCTAGAAGATGGAGAGAAAGAAGGCTCATCATGAGGAATCTTCGGCTAAAATTTGTCTTGATTACGATGTCCATGTTAACCACCATGGTTTTGGTGTTATTGGTCATTAGTGAACGTTATAACAAATATTGGGATGAGTATGATACTTATCGGATTGTTAAATTGGTGGCTGCTAATGGTTACGTCAAAGAAAATACTGACGAAGCCATTGCTTTTGTTATTATTGATGAAAATGACAAACCAGATATTCAAGTTAACAACACTTTTTTAACAAATAAAGAGGTTAAAGAAGTCAGCAAAGATTTGTTAAACAGAGGGAAAAAGAGTTGGAAATGGTATGATTACATCTATTCTTTGAAGGAAAAGAAAGATGGAACCTGGCAACTTGTCTTTATTGATTTTTCAAGCTATTCAGCTTCCTATGCTCAAGTTTTTCTGGTTACTGTTTATGTTATTTTTGGTCTTCTTTTGCTTACGGGAGTTAGTATCTACCTATCACGTTTTATCGTTCAACCAGCACAAGCTGCGATTGATCGCGAAAAACAATTTGTTTCAGATGCTAGTCATGAGTTGAAGACACCGATTGCTTCTATTCGTGCCAATGCTCAAGTATTGCAAAATCAAATCGCTCCTAACCGTTATTTGAATCATATTCTTTCAGAAACAAAGCGCATGGAACATTTGATTCAAGAGTTGCTTGGCTTGTCTAAACTTGATGACAAAGATGGTAGAGAACATTTTGAAAAAGTTAATTTATCAAGTATCTGCCAAGAAATGATTCTAAGTTACGAAAGTCTAGCCTATGAAGAGGGCAAATTAATCGAAGATCAAATCGCTGAAAATATTGAAATTCTTGGTCAAGAATCTCAGTTAAAGCAGTTGGTTACCATTCTTTTGGATAATGCTATTAAGCATTCTTTGGACAATGGAAAGATTACCGTAGAGTTGTTGCAAGAAAAGAAAACAGCACTTTTACGAGTGTCAAATCCTAGTCTGGTCTATCCAGATGAGGTTTTGAAAAATCTTTTTGAACGTTTCTATCAAGCAGAAGATTCCCGCAATAGCAGTTCAAGTTTTGGTTTAGGTTTGGCGATTGCCAAAGCTATTGTAGAAAAACATAAAGGCAGTATCACTGTCAGTCAATCCGATGACCAGTTAACATTTGAAGTACAACTACCACTTAAATAAGGAGTTTAAATGAAAGATACCACTCGATTTGTATTAAAAACCTTGTTTTATTTTGTGATTTTTATGGTTTTAATTTATTTTTTCAGTTATCTTGGTCGTGGTCAAGGTAATTTCATCTACAATGAGTTTTAGAAAGGTAAACGGTTCATGTTACACGATATGATTGAGAGAATTGAGCATTTTGCTCAGACACAAGGAGATTTCCCTGTCTATAATATCTTAGGAGATGTTCACACTTATCGCGATTTAAAGGAAAATTCAGATTCGCTTGCAGCTTATATTGATTTTTTGAAGCTGGAAGAAAAATCTCCCGTTCTTGTTTTTGGAGGACAAGAGTATGACATGTTGGCTACTTTTGTGGCATTAACAAAATCTGGACATGCTTATATTCCTGTTGACCAACATTCAGCTCTGGAACGCATTGAAGCGATTTTAGAAGTGGCAGAGCCAAGTTTGATTATTGCCGTAGGTGATTTTCCTTTAGAAATAACGAATATTCCAATGATTACGCTTGACCAATTACAAACGATTTTTGCTCAAAAAACGGACTATCAATTGACTCACTCTGTTAAAGGCGATGACAATTATTATATTATCTTTACGTCTGGGACAACAGGAAAACCAAAAGGGGTGCAAATCTCACACGACAATCTCCTAAGTTTCACTAATTGGATGATTTCTGACAAAGAATTTTCAGTGCCAGAACGACCACAAATGTTGGCGCAGCCGCCTTATTCGTTTGATTTGTCAGTTATGTATTGGGCACCAACGCTAGCCCTTGGAGGGACACTTTTTGCACTTCCAAAAGAATTAACAACAGACTTTAAACGACTCTTTACAACCATTAATGAATTGCCGATTGGGGTTTGGACATCAACACCATCATTTGCTGATATGGCTATGTTGTCAAATGACTTTAATCAAGAAACATTGCCACATTTGACGCATTTTTATTTCGATGGGGAAGAGTTAACAGTAAAAACAGCGCAAAAATTGCGTAGCCGTTTCCCGAAAGCACGCATTGTTAATGCTTATGGTCCGACAGAAGCTACTGTTGCCCTTTCTGCGGTAGCTATCACCGATGAGATGCTAGCAACTTGTAAACGTCTGCCGATTGGTTACACCAAAGCAGATTCACCAACTTTTGTCATTGATGAAAATGGCAAAGCTTTGCCAAATGGCGAGCAAGGTGAAATCATTGTCTCTGGTCCTGCTGTTTCAAAAGGGTATCTCAATAATCCTGAACGCACACAAGTTGCTTTCTTTGAATTTGAAGGCTTGCCAGCTTATCACACTGGAGATTTGGGTGTGATGACTGACCAAGGCATGCTTCTTTACGGCGGACGCATGGACTTCCAAATCAAATTCAACGGTTACCGTATCGAGCTTGAGGAAGTTTCACAAAATCTTAACAAATCAGAATATATCAAGTCAGCTGTCGCTGTTCCGCGTTACAACAAAGACCACAAGGTACAAAATCTTCTAGCTTATGTGGTGTTAAAAGAAGGTGTCGCAGAACAATTTGACCGTCAATTGGATATCACTAAAGCGATTAAGGAAGACTTAAAAGACATCATGATGGATTATATGATGCCTTCAAAATTCCTTTACCGTGATAGCTTGCCGCTTACACCAAATGGTAAAATCGATATCAAAGGCTTGATGAACGAGGTAAATAGCCGATGATAGCATTTCTTCATCAGTTGCCACACTTAGAGGCTTACGGCAATCCGCAGTATTTTCTTTACCTGATTGTGGCTGTCTTACCTATTTTTATCGGATTATTTTTCAAAAAACGATTTCCTGTTTATGAAGCTTTGGTTAGCTTAGCTTTCATTATTTTGATGCTGACAGGGAAAAATCTTTATCAGATTGTGTCTCTTTTAGCTTACGTGGTTTGGCAAATTTTTCTGATCTTTTCTTACAAGACTTATCGGAAAAAATATAATAACAAGTGGGTATTTTACCTCTGGGTCTTCTTAGCCGTCTTTCCACTAGCGTGGACTAAGATTACCCCTTTGATGACCATTGATAAACATCAATCGCTCTTTGGATTTTTAGGGATTTCTTACCTAACTTTCCGTGCAGTTGGCACAATTATGGAAATGCGAGATGGTGTCTTAAAAGAGTTTAGTTTGTGGCAATTTTTGCGTTTCCTTCTCTTTATGCCAACTTTTTCAAGTGGACCAATTGATCGCTTCAATCGCTTTGATGAGGATTATAAAAATATTCCTGACAAAGATGAACTGCTTGCTATGCTTGAAGAAAGTGTTCGTTACTTGATGCTTGGATTTCTTTACAAGTTCATCCTAGCTTACATTTTTGGAACGCTATTTATGGCGCCGCTAAAAGAAGAAGCCCTGGAAATGGGCGGAGTCTTTAACATTGCTACGCTAGGTGTTATGTACACCTATGGTTTTGATTTATTCTTTGACTTTGCGGGTTATAGCATGTTTGCGTTAGCTATTTCAAATCTTATGGGGATTAAAAGTCCAGTTAACTTTAATCAGCCTTTTAAATCACGCGATTTGAAAGAATTTTGGAATCGTTGGCACATGAGTTTATCTTTTTGGTTCCGTGATTTTGTTTTCATGCGTTTGGTTAAGGTCTTGGTTAAGCACAAAATCTTTAAAAATCGCAATGTCACATCAAGCGTCGCTTATATTATTAATATGTTAATCATGGGATTTTGGCATGGGTTAACATGGTACTATATCGCTTATGGACTATTTCATGGTGTAGGTCTTGTGATTAATGATGCTTGGGTTCGTAAGAAGAAAAAAATCAATCGTGAGCGCAAAAAACAAGGACTCTCACCTTTGCCTGACAACAAATGGACACAAGGTCTTGGTATTTTCATCACCTTTAATGTTGTGATGTTATCATTCTTACTATTTTCAGGTTTCTTGGATCAATTATGGTTCCCACAATCACCTGTAAAATAATAACAATTCATTATTGTAAAGGAGTTTAGCAAATGGATATTAAATCAGATGTATTAGCAATTATTGATGATCTTTTTATGGAAGATGTTTCAGATATGATGGATGAAGATTTGTTCGATGCGGGTGTGCTTGATAGCATGGGAACTGTCGAATTAATCGTTGAATTGGAAAGTCATTTTGATATTGATATTCCAATTTCAGAATTTGGGCGTGATGATTGGAATACCGCTAATAAAATCATTGCTGGAATAGAGGAACTTCGCAATGCTTAAACGCCTTTGGCAAATTTTAGGACCAGTTATTTGTGCCTTTTTGCTAGTTGTCATTAGTCTGGGTAGTGTCTCGCTTTCGAATAAATCGCACTCCCTAAAAGTAGAAAAGAAAGACGCGGTTTCGCTAAGTAAGACAGGATTTAAGAGTAAGTATAAAAAAGTACGTGCCTTAACAGATCCAAAGCACCGTTTTGTTCCGTTCTTTGGATCAAGTGAGTGGCTGCGCTTTGACAAAATGCACCCATCGGTCATTGCTGAGGCTTACAATCGTTCTTACACGCCGTATTTGCTTGGTCAAAGAGGTTCTGCCTCATTGACGCATTTTTATGGCATCCAACAAATCAATAATGAGTTGAAAAATAAACAAGCCGTTTATTTCATTTCTCCTCAGTGGTTTACAGCTAAGGGTGCCAATGCTGCCGCTTTTCAAACTTATTTTAGCAGTGGACAAGCCATTGATTTCTTGCAAAATCAAAAAGGAACAGCTTATGACCGCTACGCTGCTAGACGTTTCTTGAAACTTTACCCAGATTCTTCTTACAAGGAAATGATGGAAAAAGTGGCTGAGGGTAAAAAATTATCAACAGCTGATAAACGAAAACTCAAAACCCAAAGTATCATTTACCAGAAAGAAGATGCCTTTTTCAGTCGTGTTTCTCTTATCGATCATTATGATGGTAAGGTTGTCTCTCAAGCTAAAAAGTTACCAGATGCCTTTTCATATCAACATCTAGGGAAATTGGCGACAGCTGATGGTAAAAAAGCAAGTAGTGGTAATACCTTCGGAATCGACAACGGTTTTTATGATATTCGTATCAAACCGAGATTGAAAGATTTAAAAAATTCTCAACGTAAATTTAACTACTTAAAATCTCCAGAATACAACGATTTGCAGTTGGTATTGAATCAATTTGCCGAAAATAATACTAATGTTCTTTTTGTGATTCCTCCAGTTAATAGCAAATGGTCTGATTATACTGGACTTAACGAAGACATGTACCAAAAAGCTGTTGCCAAGATTAAATATCAATTGCAAAGCCAAGGTTTTAAAAATATTGCAGATTTCTCAAGAGATGGTGACAAAGCTTACTTTATGCAAGATACTATCCACATGGGATGGAATGGTTGGGTCGCAATGGACAAAGCTGTTAATCCATTCTTGAACAAAAAACAAAGCAAGCCAAACTACCAAATCAATGACCAATTTTTAAGTAAAAAATGGGCTAAATACACTAAAGAGCCCGATTCATTCTATTAAAAATTCAACAATACAACATGAAAAAATCAACCCAAATTTGGGCTGATTTTTTACTTTTTTACGATACTTTTTCAATCAAGTCAATTAATTTCTTAGTTTCTTCTGACAAAACAGCGTGTTTTGAGTGGGCATAGCTAACGTAAAATGTGATGCTATCTTCTTTGACTAAAGAGATTTTGACCAGTTGGTCAGAATCGCTAGTTAGAGCAATGTCAGAAAGAAGTGAGATGCCCATATTTTCAGCGACCATTTGCTTGATGACAGACACATCATCGATTTTGAAAAGGACAGATGCTTGGTCATGATAGCGATGATTTAACTGATTAAAGGCTGTTAGATGAATATTGTGTTCGTCCAGCAGAATAAATTTCTCAAAGAGAATTTCTTGGAATGACAACTCTTTTTTATTTGCCAGTGGGTGATTTTTAGAAAGAACAACATAAAAATCCTTAGTAAAGAGCTGATGAATGACTAGTTGATCATTTTTTAAGGGTGTTAGTGAACCTAGCAGACTAAAGTCAATTTGCCCGTTGAGAAGTTTCATCATGAGGCTTCGTGAGCCACCACGGATAGCTTTAACTTGAGAGAAGGGCTCGAGATTCTCATTTTGCTCCAGCAATTCCGTCAAAATATAGTTGCAGATAATCGGTGGAAAACCAACAGTCATCATGGGATTTAGTGATTGATGCACCTCATTAACAGCCGTTTTGATTTGCAGTAAGACATCTTCAACGTGACTTTGAAAAATATCTCCTTGTAAGGTTAATTCAGCCGTGCGGTGTGATGGGTCTTTGATGATTAAATCACAACCTAATTCTGTTTCCAAGCGCTTGATAGCGTAAGAAATCGTTGGTTGACTGACTTTGAAATATTGTGCAGCACCAGTATAAGATTTTAATTTTCCAAGCTGGTAAAAATATTCTAAATCACGTAAATTCATGCTTACCTCCTTGCCTTATTTTACCATAATCTTTTAAAACCTATTATAAATATTATTTATGGCGGTATACTAACAATAATGAATATGGATAGAACAAACGTTATTATATCAACGTTTATCGCTATTGTTGTTAAAATATGTAAACATACAAAATCACTAATTTAATGTACCCAACACATTAAAAAACAATAAAAAATTTTTTTTACGAGTTCAGCAGGCAGGAAAGTAGCACCTTAACGGGTGCTTTTATTTACCATTCTTTTAGCTCTTCCAAAACATCTGCTACTCGTTCAGTAGTAACTATCTCATAGGGCTTTACTGGTTCGTTAGGGAGAACATAATCAAATACTAGCCCATTCTTTCTCACAATTTGAACAGTGTCACCTTTTATAAAACCTCTATCGATTGCCTCTTTTAGTTCATCATAATATAACATAACGATACCTCCTTACTTATCTATTCGTAAAAGAAACAGAAAAAGTACTAATTTTTACTAACTTAAATGTTCTATAAGAGCTTTTGCGCGTGATTATGCTATAATATTAATGTACTTAGATAGAATATTTTTTGTAATTTTCTTATCCGTGGTTTGCTCCACGGTTTTTTATTTGCATAAAAAAAGGGTATCCATGTTAGGATACCTTTATTATATTTTTCGCCTAAAATTATCATAAGAATTTTAAACCATTGACGCCAACTGTTTAATAGCTTTGCTATGAACCTTAGATAAGTAGGCTTTAGAATATCCCAAATTATCGGCTACTTTATCCCACTTATAACCATGGCTGTAATGTTCTATAAGTACTTTGCGCTGTAAGTCATTATCTAGGCTATTAATCAAGCTTTCAATTTCTAGCTTTTGACGCTTTAATTTTGCAATTTCTTGCAAACTATCTTGCTCCAATCCCTCTAACAGTTCAGGAAAGTTCTTAAATTCTTCTCTATCACATTCCAAAAGTCTCTCAAGGCTCTCAATCAGCATATTTATAGAATGTAAGTTCTTAAGTTTGTCTTTGATATCCATATTCTTATTGTAGCACTGTAAGCGATTGTGGTATAATATGAATAAGTTTTCTATGTGTGTTGTCCTGCTTGCTTGAGCGGGCTTTTTTTGTTTAAAAATGGTATAATAATTACATTGGCACAAAGCCAAAATAAATATAGAAAATGTTATGATATTAGTAACGTTTCATATTTGAGGTTTGTGTAAGCAGGGCTTTTTCTGGGTCTATAGGTTCGTCCTATAGACTTTTTTTTATGCAATCTAAAAGCGGAACAGATATAAAGTTAACTGGTAAACAAAACACAATCAAAATAAGACTTTTCAAGGTTATATGACACCCCTTAAAAATCTGAAAAAATGGCGCGTGATACAAGCAAACACCTTGTGGTGGCTCTCCTTGACACGAGATAGGGGGCGGGGGTCATTTTTAATAAGCTTGAATGTAAATTACATATGAAATACCTTTACCGCCATACACGGGCTTTTAGGCGGGTTCTAGGACGTTCTAAAAAATTCAAAAAGGGAAAATTACGCGCAAAAAAGGGCGGCGTTGTTGTCCCCAAATAACACAATACCCCGATTAAAAATCAAGGGGTATTTTTGAACGCTTATACACCCGTTTTGTCCCTCCTTATGGCTGTTTCTCGGACTTCGTTCGGTGTTCAGTGTGATTGCTGATACATGCTCACTCTGTCTCTCTGCTTGCTCTATTGGTGACTGTACACTATGATTTCATGCCAACATTTGCCAACATTAAGACAAAAGAACCTTACCAATACAGTAAAGCTCTTGTGTTTATTGTCTGTGTTAACTTGCTTACTAACATTATATCATGAACAACAAAAGGACAACACCTAAAGCATTGTCCTTGTTTCCTCCAATAATAATATAGCATTGACAATCTCCATTTAGTTAGTTTAAACCAATCCAACTAATACAATATCAGTCTTAAGTCTCTCAAGTTCATCACTTGATAACTCATGTTCAAATTCGCTAACCAACTGACTAACTCTATTCATGTCTGCATGTTCTAGCTCTTTGTTAACCATGTTGTTAAAGTGCTCTTCTAGGGTGTCAGTGAACAACTGTAGTCTGTCATCTGTTGGGAACTTCTTATCATAGTGTAATGCTGTTCTTGCTACCATTTTCCACATTTTAAGACGTGTATCCGTATTTCTGTGTAACATATATAAGTTAACTGTGCTATCCTCATTCATTACCTTATTACCAATCTCTAACAGTTTTGTATGATCTGCCTTGTTTAAATCTTCCCATTCCATACCCATAAACTGATAACGTCTAGCCTCAAGGCGTGTTACTTCTTTCTCACAATAACTAATATATTCTTGTTCAGTCATGTTATTCTACCTCCTCATACATAACCATGATATTATCTCCGTAAGCTTGTACACTGCTTACTTTCTTATCAGCCATGAACTCGTTGACTCTGGTTTCTAGTTCCTCATTAGTTTCTTGTCTAGTTTTCGTTATGCCATTACTGAAATATCCGTCAGCAACTAACTCACGTTTAAATAATTTAATTTTCATATCTATTCTCCTTTTCTCAAAGATAATTTGTAAATTTCCAAAGCCACTGGTTCAGAAAAGCCATAATCGACTTGAAGCTCTTTGATTTTTGCCACAATCGATTCCTTGCCCCCCATTTTGTAAATCTCCAAAGCAACCTCTCCAGAAAGAGTATATTCGTCTTTAATCTGTTTCACTTCGCGTGCAATTGAGTCTATTTTCATTTCATTTGTGTTTTATCCTTTCTATAAAAAGGTGACCTAAAAAAGGTTTTTACGTCACCCTTGTTAAAGCCTTATCCCCCAAGGGATTACCTAACTTTAGGTGACGGGTGACGTTGCAAAACAAAAAACTTTTTAAAATGGGTTATAACTATATATATTATTTATATATTTACTTTTAAAAAATAACGTCACCTATGTCACCTTAACACTATCTACCCCTTGGTACTATTGATTTTGTGAGAGGTGACCTATAATTAAAAATACGTCACCTTTATGTCACCCAACGTCACCCTTTCACCACACTGTGGTTTGATTTTTTGAATTTGCTAGGATAATCCTCTGGTTGTTCGGGGTTGTAGTGTAATATTTGATAGTCTGATTTTATGACTTTCCGTTTATCTTTTCTGTATTCAACGCTCGTTAATTCTTTCAGTGCCTCAATTACACCTCCACCAATGTTTTTAATTGATTTCTGTGTGGTTATTTCATTTTCTGAGATATATTCCTCTAAATGTTCCTTAATAAACCAAATCGGAACAACAGTACACTCATGCCAGCCGTTAGGGATATAAATATCCTCTACAAATGCTCGGATAACGTCATTATCCTTTTTGTATTTTCTAAGTTGCATTGTCACGCGCTTAGGCTCGATAAATTTATCAAATGGTTTCATGTTAACAATTTGAACCAGCACCCATTCAAGTAACCGTTTATCTTTCAAGTAAACCTGCTTAATGGCTTTATTTTCCTTTTTGCCGTTAAAATCAGCCTCGAATGGAATAATACATAAACGTCTGTACCAACCGTTAGTCCTATCTTTGGTTTTTGGGATTTCGTTAGCAGAAAACATACATAACAGTTTCAGCTCTAACTCGTACACTCTGCCATACTTTTCATTAATGGTTAAGGCGTCCCCTGACGTGATTGTTTTAAGATTAGATACCTCGGGTAAAAAGCTATTTTCAATATCATCACCAATGTTTAGGGTTTTACCAATTAAACTGCCTAATTCGAACCCTTTAAATTGCTCGGGACGTAACGTTGAATAATTCCCCTCTCCAACAAGGTTTTTTAATAAATCTTGAAAAGTGCCTTTACCATTATTCCCGCTACCCGTTAAAATGACAAGCTTCCCCCGTGTTTGCAACGGATTGATAGCCTCATTCATTACCTGCCATAACAACGTGATAACCTCCTCGTCATTGCAAGCAATTTCTTTTAACCAATCGTTGAAATTGAACTTTCCACCAAATATTGGTGGTGTTACGTCTGGGTTGTATGCTGTTGCAATTTTACTTGTGAGAATGTACTGAGGCGAAAAAGGGTGTAACTCTTTTGTTTCTTTGTTTAGAATGCCATTTCCAACGGGTAGCAATTCTTTACTGCTTAGTTGCTCTCTGAACTTGCTTTCAATTCTGATGATATGTTTTACTTTTTGGTACGTGTTTACGTCTATACGACTATCAAAAGCATAAATTAAAGCGTCTATCATGTCGTCACTATCTGTATATAAACCCGTTTCAGGGTTGTATAGATAAAGCGGACTCTTATCGCTCTTCCCTTTTCCGATAAGCGTAAACGAACATAATTTTAAAAGTTCGCTCGCTGTTTGTGAGGGGTCGGGTCTGTATGCTTTTATTTCACCCGTTTTTTTATTTTCATACCGATGATTAGTGTCCGCCCTCCATTGTTCACCTCTTAAAGCGACCAACTGTTTTAGCTCGTTCATTGTTTTAGGTTGCTTATTAATGTTTGATTGCTCTTCTTTAATTTCTTCTTCCAATTTTGCAATGTCTAGCACTTATAAAAATTCCTCCTCAAATTCTGTTGGTTAGTTCTTTTTTAGCGATACTCTCGAAAGTAGTATCTAGTTCTTTCTCTGGTAACGGTTCGGACGTGTTGTTATTTGCCATTACAGTGAGTTGGTAGGCTGTGGCAATATCAAAGTTAACGTAACGATTGAATAACATACCAACAAAGCTAGCACACGCAACGTTGCGCCCACCCTCTTCGCCAAAGCCATTGAATAGAGTTTCAATAATTTTTACAGTTAAGCTTTTTCGCTCGTTAGGTGAACGGATACTATAACCGTTTGTATTTGTCTGCTTGATTGTAGCAGGTTTGCTACCCTCGTATTTTGGTACGGGATAATCTTTCCCACGGTGTACAGTCTTAACATATTCATGACGTTTCCCAACTGTTACGGGTAAGCCTTGCAACTGCGACCATGTAAGGGAGGCGGTATCATATATTAAGCCGATTTTTCCAGCTATTTCAGCAACCACTGACTTATAGGTCTCTTTATTCATTGGTTCGCTAGGCTTTACCACTAGCCTGAACCGTGGTTTTTCCTCTGTGTGTTTAATTGTTGGGTAAATGATATAAGAGTAGTCGCCTAACGCCTTTTTAACAGTGTTTTTGAACTCCTCACTTGATAGTGTGATATTGTCATAATCCAAGAAAATTAAGTCTCTATAAATTAGATTGGAGTCATTACGTTTGTACGTGCCTTTTTTGTCTTTCTTGACTTTACCAGAAATACAGTAGGGCGCTTTTGTTTTTTTGTAGTCATCTATGCTCATTCCCGAGGGTACTTCCAAGGCAGGAAATTTAGCAACGTATTCAAACGGTTCAGCACTTAATTGTTCGCTGGGTTCATCATCATATAAATAAAGTAGTCTGTTAGTGACTCCCATTGCCTCATATATGCTCATTCCTCTACCCCCAAAAATGCCAATAGGTCAGTGACTTTATAATAAACGGTCTTAGTATCAGCAATAGGAGGCGTGTAACGTTTAAGCCCTCTAGCCTCCCAACGTCTCAAAGTAGGATAAGATACCTCTAGGCGTTCGGTTGCCTCACGCTGTGAGATTATCCCTAATGGGTTCTCTAAGCTTTCATATCGTTCTAGATAAGTACCAACCTTAGTTAAAATACCACCTATTAATGCTTGCTCTGTTTCATTGCTTAGGAGATTAATTTCCATACGGTCATACCTCCATTTTTCGAATTTGTCGGGTAACCCAATTCAAACGGTCACGCGCTACCGCTAACTTTGTTTTAGTGCCTTGAATATTGATAACGATATCTGTCATAACAATATTTCTCCTTTATCTAGCTTAGCAATCTGATTTTTAACCCATACTATTCTATCCACTCGCTGTTCCAAGTGTTTGAATTCTTCTAATTCGGCAAATGTTACACGTTCATTGATAAGGTCAGCTATTTTATTTAATTCTTTATCTGTCATGGTCTGTCTCCTAATCTGAAAATGAATAGCAACCTAAAAAAGTTACTCTATCGGCTGGTATATTATGCTTACATGAATAACATTCAGCACTTAACTCCCCTGTCAGCTTCTTAAAATAGTCCTCGTTGTGGTCTGTACTCTTTTCAATGTCATCTAATGTTACAGACACCTCAAATAATGCATAATCCTTTAAACCGTAAATATAGGCAAATGCTCTTGCTAACATAGGACTTTCAGCAAGATAAACAACATTATCAGCACCAACATGTAAGCCATTTTCTTTAATACTAGCTAGGTTAGTAAATTGTGAATAGTGATATAATTTCATGTCATGCCCCCTCTAGTTGTAATAACGTCCTCTAAGTTGAATGTAAGCTCCGTATCGCTCTTTGACGTGGTCTGCGCGTGTTTCTTTAGTCTCTTGTTTAACGTCCTCTCTGGGCTTGATATATAGCAATAAAACCAACGCTAACAACCAAAATGCCATAAGCACCAATTGCGCCCATACTGGTAAATTGATTTCTTGGTAAATCATTTTTCAGCCTCCTCTTCCTCAAAGTTGAATAGTTTGAAAGCAATGTCATCAATTTCAGCACTTACTTTTTGCATTTGCGTGTAAATATTCGAAAGAACTTTGGTAGCAAGATATGCTGTAGTGGTGCTATCTGCTTTCTGGTTCAGTGCTGTTACTGCCTCACTAGCGTGTTGTATCATCTCTAACCTTGGTAGTAAGTCACTTAATTCAAATCCAAGTTTTTCAAGTTCTTTTAATTCATCTGTTCTCATATTCTGCCCTCTCTAGTCTAAATGTAAGTCAATAGTGTTAACAATTTTGATAGTCTTACCCTCACTTTCAAGGATATTCAACTCCCACTCGGGAAATTTTTTACCATTCCAAAACCTCCTAAACCTTGATATAACGCTGTTTCTATGCTATAATATAAGCATAAAAGATAATCCTAAAACCCTTATAGCCTGCCCGCTGTAGTGTTTTGTTTTATCTAATATTTTTCAAGTTTCATTCTGGTTTGAGCTGTCACTCAAGCCTTTTTTGTTGCTTTCATAACTGAACTTGCGACAATGTATCACGGATAACACTGTATTCCATGTTCAGCTCAATTAGTGGGATAACCGCTTTTTCATAAGCCTGATATTTTGCTAGTTCTACGCTTGTTAAGCAATCTAGACCCGTTTTACCACCTCTATCCTCAATCAGTTTTTTCTTATTCTTACCCGATGATAGTTTTAAAAGTAAGTTGTTAACCGTTGGAAAAGCCATTGTTGGAGCGTTGTCCCATTTACTGATAACCTCGTTCAACGTTTTGTGTGTTGGTTTCTCTAAGGCTCGTTGAAAGCGAAAATTAGCGTTTTCTTTTTCTAATTCTTCGATATAGTCATATATCCAAGCTCTGAATGCTTTTCCTTTTTCTGTTCGGGATAACATGCCAATTTCAAAGATACCTCGTTTATTGAACAAACGTGTTTCTTGGGTACCGCCCGTACTGTAGGGTACCTTAGTAACGATTGAATACTGACTTTCTCTAAGGTATGGGTTACGCTCTAACATTTTTTCAACTGCTCTTTTACTTTGGTAACCAAACCCTTGGGCTAACTGTTCGATAGTAACTAAGATTGCTCTATCTTTGTTCAAATAGAAGTCAATTTTAATCTCTCCGAACTCCCCTTTTTCTCGTTTAATAATTTCCATGTAATTCCTCCTTTGTTGTAATTTTGAACATTGGGATTTTTTGTCGTTTTTTCTACAAATCTTCGATAAGCCAATTCATAACACTTTCATAGATACGCTTAGGGGCGTCATAATTGCCAGCTTCGATAAGTCTTAGTGTTCGTGGTGTTACATTTAACTTTTTAGCTGTAGCGCCCTTAGTTAAATCTAAACGTCCACGTTTAACGCGTACTTTTTCAGCGTGTTCAACTGTAATAAGCATATTTTCTCCTTTCTCGCCATAAATGGCGCTTTCCTATTTTGCCCTTTTATTATATATTCCATTTTTGGCGTTGTCAAGCGAAAAAATATCTTTTTTTCTCCGTTTTTGGCATTTTATGTTATAATCTTACTCAAAAGGGGTATATATGAACAGACTAAAAGAATTAAGAAAAGAAAAAAAGCTAACTCAAAAAGAATTAGCTGAAGAAACAGATATTCCATATCGAACTTTACAACGTTGGGAAAACGGAGAAACAGATATAAAATCTGACAAAGCTGAAAAGTTAGCTGATTATTTTGGGGTATCTGAGATGTATCTTTTGGGGTACAGCGACTTTAAAAACGAAGATGCTTATTATGAGGCAAAGGAAAAAGAACGCGTCTTAGATATTGATATTTTAAATTCTATAGCCACAATCGGAGAAAAAAACCTCCCTTTAGTGTATGATTTTTTTGAAAAAGAATTTGAGAAAGAATACGCTCCTGCTTTCAAATATGAAGAGGAAGTAGACGGTTGGACTTTTGATGAAAGCGTAAAAGTAGCTATGGGGAATGTAAAAGATAATTTGTGGGGACTTCCTGACAGCATTGTCAAACTTGTAATATACTGGTCTACACTGAAAGACAATGAACGGGAGAGTTTGTTAGAAGTGATTAAAACGCTATCTCTAAACAACCTAGATAAAGACTTGTTACCACCCGATAACGATTAGGGCGGATAATGTTCATTCGCTACCATGTTGTCTTGAATGGTGCTAAAACTGAGCCTAAATGTTGACACATGGCAACATACTTCGCTACCATGCCTTTTTGAATGACTATAAACAGGTTTGTCCAGATTTTGGATAAACTTATAACTTTACTACAATACTTTTTTGAATGGCTCTAAAACTGAATCTAAATCTCTCAACGTTGAGAGATTGTAATTTACTACCATGCTATTTTGAATGGCTCTAAAACTATTCCGAATGTTTCAACGTTGAAACATTAATTTACTACCATGCTATTTTAAATAGTCCTAAAGCCTCAAACTCTAAAACCTTTATAGCCTGCCTGCTGTAGTTAAGAGAAGAGGTTACAAATGGCAAATATTAAGAAAATCACAAAGAAAAACGGTACAATCCTGTACCGTGAACAAATCTATCTAGGTACTGATTGCATGACTGGGAAACAAGTCTATACAACTATTTCGGCACCTACAAAAAAAGAACTCAAACAAAAACGTGAGTTCAAAATAAACGAATTTAAAGAAAATGGATACACGCGCTATAAGAGTGTTACCGTTAAGAACTACCGTGAACTAAGTGAACTGTGGTTAAAAAACCATAAGTTAGAAGTTAAACCACAAACATATAGCCAAACAGTTAGCGAACTAAAAACGCACCTTTTACCTGTGTTCGGTAATGTTAGGGTAGAAAAAATCACACTCCCAATGGTTCAAGTTTTCGTTAATAAAATAGCTAACAACCCTAACCTTGGTTCGGTATCTCTAAAAATAATCTTGTCTATTAATAAGCGTATTTTAAAATATGCTGTTAATTTACAATTGATAACCGTAAATCCTGCCGATAACATTATCGTACCTAAAAACAAGAAAAATATT